>Ga0180438_10006204_pt1 | contig 16246 bp, 9 predicted proteins | sample SS_ome_12_FD_132455 | JGI IMG/M metagenome (GOLD analysis project Ga0180438, IMG submission 132455) | Hypersaline lake sediment archaeal communities from the Salton Sea, California, USA - SS_3_D_2 metaG | ecosystem: Environmental > Aquatic > Non-marine Saline and Alkaline > Hypersaline >...
ACGGGTGAATACACAAAGGCGCGTGATCTCCTCTCAAAGGCTATTATTGGTGATTCACAAAATGCACTCGCCCTGGAATTATTGGGAGATGTTCATGTAAAATTAGACAATAAAAAAGAAGCCAAAACTTTTTATGAGACCGCTCTCCAGCGAGACCCAACCAATTCATCGCTCCTGTTAAAAATTGTGGAGATTGAGTTGGCGCTGAATCATCTCAATGAAGCCGAACGAAAAATTAAACAGTATTTTACCGAATTTAATATCACTAATCCGGATGCCTGGTATTGCTGGGGCAAACTCAATTTTCAAAAAAAGGATTACATCGAGGCAAAAAATGGGTATCGATCGGCACTGAAATATGATTCAACACATGTAAAAGCACTGGCTGGCCTGAAACATCTTGGAAAAATGCAACAGCTTCATGCCAGAGAACAAGAATTACAAACAGCGATTGAGAACGAAGCGCTGGATTTAGTCCGGCAAAAAATTAAAGAAATTAAGGAACTGGACGCGGAGTATGTTGAATTAAGCGCCTGGAATCAACAGATTGCCGCCCTCTTTTTTCGCCTGGGGAAAGCAGCTTTAGACGCCAATGATAAAACTCAGGCTTATCATTTATTGAGTTCGGTTCTCGAATTTGATCCGCATTATCCCGGCGTGGACCCCTTCATTCGTTCTTTAGAGAAAGAGTTAGATCAAGAAGAGATTTTGGCGCAATATTACCAGCAAGGTTACCAAGCAGTGCAAGACCAGCGCTGGGCCGTTGCAATTCAGGCGTTCGAACAGGTCGTGGCAATCAATCCGGACTATCGTCAGGTAAAAATGCTCCTGGCCCGGGCCCGACAAAATGTAAAGCCCTCCGATAAACCAGCACCGCAGCGTCGAGATCAGATTTCCCCGGCAGCCCGTCAGCATTATCAAGACGGGCTATCTTTTTGTCAACGCAATCAATGGCAAGCCGCGGTTGAACAATTTCAAAAGGCACTGGATTTAGCACCTGCTTTCAACAACGCCAAAGCAATGCACCTGTTTGCCCTGGGATCGGTTGATTTGGATAATAAAGAATGGAAGCCCGCCCAGATCAAATTTGAAGCCGCGCTTCAATTCGCGCCGAATGATTCGTTAATTCAGGCCGCGCATCTTTATACGCAGACGCAAATCAATTTTGCTGAGAGGGATTATTCAGCCGCCCAGCACAGCTTAAATCAACTGAAACAACTCGGCATTCAATTTCGAGATACCGATACACTTGGGAATGAGTTACAACAGGCGCTGGCGCGTGAGCAACAAAAAGCTTCAACTTTCTTAAGCCAATTATTGAAACTCTTGCCGTGGCTGACGGGCGTGTTTTTAATCCTGATTATTGTTTTCATTATTCGGACGCGTAAAAAAAGAGTAGCCGGCGCCCCGATTGTTCGTTCAGAAGCACAACTCAAGTCGCCCCCGGCCAAACGAATTCGTCGAAAATCGGGGGAGATTGAAACGGTTGTCCAGAAGGTATTTGATAAGAAAGTCTCCACTACCGACTCAATCCTTTTTGGAGAGGACCAGGGGGTATTCCTGGTGGAAAGCAGCACCAGTCCTGAAGAACAGGAAATACTTTTCTACGAGTCCGGTTTGCATCCCCGGCGACGGCGGGGTCGTTACGAGGTTAAAGAGCAGATCGGACAGGGTGCGATGGGCAAAGTCTACCGGGCTTACGATCATAAAATGGAACGAATGATTGTGCTCAAAGAGATTCACCTGGATAAAACCCTCTCTCAACGCGAATATGAAAAATTGACGCAACGCTTTTTACGTGAAGCCCGGTCGGCGGGTCGATTATATCACCCGAATATTGTGACCATTTTCGATATTATTAGTGAAGGGGGTAATCTTTACATTTCAATGGAATACCTGGACGGTGTCAATTTGCTCAAATTGATTAAGGAAAAGCAGTTGCCACCACCGCGCCAGGTCGTGGATATTATTCGCCAGGCGGCGAATGCTCTGTATTTTGCCCATCAAGCTGGTATCATTCACCGTGACATTAAGCCCTCGAATATTATGTTAATGCCCAACGGTCAGATAAAAATTGTGGATTTTGGCGTGGCGAAGGTCGCCGATTCGACGACACTCACTCAGATTGGCAGCAGTTTGGGCACGCCCAGCTACATGTCGCCCGAGCAAATCGACGGCAAGCATGTGGATGGTCGTTCTGACATTTTTTCGCTGGGCGTTGTCTTTTATGAATTGCTGACCGGAACGCGTCCTTTTCAGGGCGATACAATGGCTTCGATTATTGTCAATATCATGAAAGCGACGCCGCCGCGGATTACTGAATTAAGACAGGAGTTACCCCAATGTCTTGAAAGAATCGTGAGTAAAATGCTGCATAAAAATCCGGACAACCGCTACCGTACCGCCATCGCCCTGGTGCGTGACCTCGATGAGGCTGATAAGGTTTTATGATTAAATGGAGTGTGCTCGTTGGATAATGATTTATTGGGAAAAGAATTAGGAAACGGACGCTATCAAATTATTGGGAAAAAACCACTGGGCAAAGGTGGTTTTGCCACCGTTTATTTAGGACTTCAAAAAAAGCTCAATCGAAAAGTCGCCATTAAAGTTCTTTCACCCGTGGCGGCCCAGGATGAGGACCTGGTTAAACGTTTTATCCGGGAAGCCAGAGTGGTGGCGATGTTTGATCATCCCAATATTATTAAGGTTATTGATAGCGATTCTGAAGGTGATATTCATTACTTTGTGATGAACTATTTACCGCAAACCCTGCTTCAGGTGCTGAGCCGCTCTGAAAATCGTAATGGACTTAAACCTGACCGCTGGTTTAAAATCGCCAAAGATATTGCTTCGGCATTAAATTACATTCATCATCAGCGCACGGTGAAAGAGTTTGTTCATCGAGATATTAAACCCGGCAATATCATGTTCGATGAATCCGACAATGCCATTCTGACTGATTTTGGTCTGGTAAAATGGGAACAACTGTCTCAATTGACGGTTCAGTCGAGCTTAATCGGTACGCCCAAATATATGTCACCTGAGCAAATCAAAGGGGAATCTCTCGATCATCGGTCTGATCTTTACTCTTTCGGAATTGTCTTGTACGAAATGCTTGTCGGACATCCGCCATTTTCGGGCGAGCCGATTACGGTTTGTCACAAACAGATCGCTGAAGAACCATCGCCGCCTCACGATTTAAAACCGGAAGTTCCTTCCGTAATCGAAGCCATGATCCTGAAATTGTTGGCCAAAGATATTAATCAGCGTTATCAATCGGCCGGTGATTTATTGTATTATCTCAATGCGAATGAAGGGATTACCCGTACTTTTCAACCTTCCGAACACCCCCAGCAGGACATTTCATCGACAGCCACCTCAGACGACGTGTTCACTGCCAGCTCGACGTCGTCACTTGAATCGGCCGCACCCTCAGGCCGGGAAGCCACTCCTACTGTGATTAAAAGTCCGTACTCGCGCCAAACCGGTGCTTTCCCGCCGACGGCAGAAAATTCGCCGGCTACAAACGTACCAACCAATCGATATAAATGGCTGGGAATCAGCAGTGTCATTTTAATGATTGCAGGTCTGTTTGTCACGCTGTGGCTTTTAAAAAATTCGCCAAATACTGGTTACGTTCGTCTGCTTTCAACTCCGCCAGCGGCACAAATTGCTATTAATGATGTTACTCAACCTTTCACAACCCCGCACACTTTTTCTGGCGAGATTGGTGATACCCTGAACCTGCTCCTGATGCTGTCGGATTATCAACCGGCAGACACCACGATTGTGATTACCTCCTCAGATACTGTAGAACTAGCGATTCAATTGGATTCAATGTCGGTTTCTGTCGGTACTGCGCCCGGTAGTACGCAAAGACTTTCGGCTATAACTCACCAGAAAGCGCCGGCGGCAACCGCCGCAACTGCTATCGGGCAAATAAAAATTGAGACGATTCCAATTGGTGCTTCGGTTTATCAAAACGACGTCTTAATCAATGAAAAAACGCCGTGTTTGCTCACTGACGTACCGGTCGGCACCGTGGAACTCCGGGTGGAACTGGACGGCTACGTTAATTGGCACGGTGAAATGAATGTCCAGGCGAATCAAATTCACCTGCTCCAGATCTCATTGAAGGAACAAGCCGGCCTGGTGAAGATTACGGTGGTTCCGCCGGAAATTTCCGGAATGATTCAAATTGAAGGCGAAACCAATGACCGGGGTTATACTCCCAAAGATATCGAATTGCCGGTACGTCAACAACCTTACCGAATAACAATTAAAAAATTTGGTTTCAAAACGGTTGAAGGTTTTCAGGAGGTGCTCGTCAAACCAGACGGCATCCACCCCTTAACCTTCACCCTCGTCGATACCCAAAAAACGGATAGTCCTTAACGTTCCGTGACAGGAGGATTTACCATGAAAGGCAACTTTGTCAAGACTTCAGTTCTTATCTGTTTTTTCGCTCTCTTTACCGGATTTTTTTCTTTGGCAGCGGAGACGACAAATATTGATTCTCAAATAAATACCGCCAGACAGCTTTACAATGCAGCCAGATTTGATGAGGCGATTGAACAACTCAATTCACTTTTAAAGGACGAATCAATTACCGCTGTTCAGAAAATCTCGACTTATAAACTGTTGGGATTTGCGCTGGTGGCGAAAGGTTATTATGACCAGGCCAAAGAGGCCATTCGAAAAATTATTGAACTCGATCCCTCCATTGAATTTGATCCGGATAATGTACATCTGGAAATGATGAAAATTTATTACGCCGTCCGCAAGGAAATGAACGGAAATTATCAAATTGAATCGCGCTCCGACCCGGGATTAAAAACGATGGCTATTCTGGATTTTGATAATAATTCAATTGGGGCTGATAAATCGACCTGGGAAGCAATGGGGAAAGGGCTGGCGCAAATGCTCATTACTGATTTGTCAAAGATTATTAAATTAAAAGTGGTTGAGCGGGAGCGAATTCAATTTATTCTGGATGAATTAAAATTAGAGCAAACAAAAAATTTTGATCAACAGACGGCGGTGCGCATCGGAAAACAACTGGGGGTACACACGATGCTATTTGGAGGCTTCACCAAAATCGACAAAACGATTCGGATTGATGCCCGGCTGGTGAAAGTTGAAACCAGCGAATTGATTAAGGCCGAAGAAATTACCGGTAAAGCCGAGGATTTTATTCCGCTGGAAAAAGAACTGGCATTGAAAATTGCGCGAAATCTGGACGTCGAATTATCGAAACATGAACAGGCTAACATTCAGACCAATGAGAATCAATCTTTGGAAGCCATGCTGGCCTATTCTGAAGGATTAAGCCTGCTCGATAAAGAAGATTATAAAAATGCTTTGAAGAAATTTGAAGAAGCCTTAAGATTCAATCCCAATTACTCAGCCGCCCAAAAAAAGGTAGAATTGATTAAGCAAATCATTTAGTGACATTTACCAAATCTTAAAGATTTGGTAAATGTTTTTCTTAGAGATTTGGTAAATGTATTCCAAACGCGAGCATCACTCAAAGGAGAAATGACTTTGCGGCAAGCAAATTTCACCCAATTCATGCTGATCATTAGTCTGTTAAGTGCTGTTGGTTGCGCTTCTTACCACTATCAAGCCGGGAAGAGTTTACTGGACGCGCAACAATATCATTCAGCGCTCTCACAATTTCTGATTGCCGGGGCTAAATCACCAGACAATTTTAAGCCACACCGGGAAATGGGGATTACTTATTTTAAAATAAAACAGTATTCCGATGCGTTGAAAAAACTGACCGAAGCCCGTCAACTCAACCCGGACGATGCGCTCACCGCTTTTTACCTGGGTCAGACGCATGAAGCGCTGGGTGAACTGGATTTGGCAATTAGTGAATACACCCGCTTTTCTGCTTTTCGCTTGTTCAGTCGAATTGCACCGCAAATCAAAAAACGAATCCGTGAACTCATCTTACAAAAAATTTCCACAGAAATTGACACTGCTGTCGCCAACGAGAATAAATTGACGCTGGCCGACATTCCTGAAAACACGCTGGCAATCCTTAATTTTAAAAATATTAATCGGTGGGACCGCCTGACACCATTAGAAAAAGGTCTGGCTTATATGTTAACCACTGATTTATCAAAAATCAGGGCGCTCCGACTGGTGGAGCGCTTGAAATTGGAGCATTTATTACAGGAAATCCGGTTGAGCCAGAGTGCGCTATTTTCGAAAGAAACCACACCTCGTCTGGGAAAATTACTGGGCGCGCGACGATTGATTAAAGGTGGTTTTACCAGCAATGACGAAGGCCACCTGGAAATCGTTACCGCAGTTGTTGAAGCCAGTACCGGTGAATTAGTCGAAAAGGAAATTATGTTGGGAGGGGGGATTCATGATTTCTTTAACCTGGAAAAACGGCTGGTGTTTAAAATTCTCAATTCGCTGGGGATTCAACCGTCACTGGCGGAGTTAGAAGCTATTAAAAAATTTCCCACCCAAAATTTACTCGCTTTTGTGGCTTTTGCCCGGGGTCTGGATTTTGAAGATAAGGGCGATTTTATGCGGGCGCAAAAAGCTTTTGAAGAAGCACTTCAGCTTGATCCCGATTTTATCGACGCCCAGAACCGCTTGGAAATGTTAAGCCAACCAGCTTTGTCACGGGAACAAATTACGCACGTCGTGGAGGTACTGGTTGAAGAAACACCCCAACCACGGCTTTTAACTACCAGTCAAAATATCAGTCGCAACACCCTTCCGGTGAGCGACGAAGCAACGACGGTTTTTCGTCCAAAGGAAATCAGTTCGATCCGTGTGGGGGGGACACTGCCCAATACGGGTGGTTCAAAATAATAAAATGAAGAATGGAATATCTCAATGCACGCCTTTAAGTTTAAATGTTTACTGATTCTTATCGGCTGGTTTTTGAATGCGTCAGCGCAGCCTGGTTTTAATTACCCGGCGCGTTTGGCCACGATTTCCACCGGAGCCTGGTACCGCAGTTGGACGATTACCATTGACAATCAGCGTTATCAGATTTCTGAACAGGCTTACCCGCTGCAAATTAACAGTCCGGTAACGGACCAGTTAAGCCTCATTTTTTCCACTTCTTACGCGAATGCCATCTTAAGTCAGAATACGCGGGAACAATTACCAGGGCTAGCCGATGGGAAAATCGCGGCGTTTTATCAAATCATTCCGCACCACCTGCTGCTCAATTTGGGGGGGAGTGTCCCGTACGGTAAAAATCAATTTAATGCGGAGCAAATGACTGTCGCTGAAATCCTTTATGAAAATGTTCTCAATTTTAGATACAATCGCTTTGGGGAAGGATTTGATGTCGATCTGGGTCTGGCTACTGCTTTTCAAGCGGGACGACACTTTACGTTTGGCCTCGGCACGGCGTATCTCCGCAAAGGTGAATATAAATATTTCGAAACCAGCGACAGCAAATATAAACCCGCTGACGAAATATCATTCAATTTAGGGATTGATTTTCAGCGCGACAGTTTATTGGTACGATTTGATTGGCTGGGAAAACTTTATACGAAGACCTACCTTGAAGGTCAGCCTTTTTTTCAACAAGGCAATCAAACGGAGTTCGCTGGCTATTGTGAAATGCAATTTTTCCCGTTCACCTTAAACTTAGCGCTGAAAGAGGTGCTCAAACAAGCGAATGAATTTTATGAACCGGTTACAAACTTTTTTCTGCAGGGCGAGAATTTCATTAATAATAGTTTTTTCAGCAAAGCCATTTTGTATTATCAAACCAGCCCTTCGTTGGCCCTTTCAGCGTTGTTTGGATTCGATCATTTTGGTGACAGTGATTTGCAGCTCGGTAACGCCAGGATTTTTAGTAGCGGAATCGGCTTGAAACAAAAATTTTCTGAAAAAATTTTAACTGATTTACAGATCCAGTATTTAAACGGCTCCGCTTTAAAGGGGGAAATGATGCTTAGCGGCTGGGATATTCAACTGATGTTTCATTTAAGAATTTGACGTAGACTGTTGAGACGCACGGCCGTGCGTCTCTACGTTTCTTTATTTTAAATATTTGAATGGGATAAATTATGCGTTGGTATATAACTTCTTTGGTCATCCCACTTATTTTTAATCTGATGTTACAGGTTATCCCCATTTTTCCACAGGGATTAATCCCGCTCAGTCCCGACATTCAGGTGGATGATGAGCTTCCTCAGAACAGTGGCATCCATTCACCCGCGATTACCATTAATAAGCATAACAAAATCATGATTGTGTGGGCGGAGGAAATTAAATCGGGGCACACTAAACTCTTTGGTAAAATCTTCAATGCGCAGGGTGAGCCACTCACCGCCGAATTTCGAATCGACCAGAGTTCTGATGAATCCAGTACTGCCAGCGGAAATATCGACATTGCGACAGACACTGACGGTAATTTCTACATAGTGTGGGAAGATAGCCGTAAGGAGCGTGATTATCAAATTTTTGCCCGCGCGTTTTCTGATAAAGGGAAAGCGATTTCAAAAGAAATTTCGGTGGAAGCGGATGCCGATTCCGTAGCAACCGCTCGTGCCCCGGCGATTGCGGTTAATCAGCAAAATGTCGCTTTGATTGCCTGGATTTTAAATGATCAAAGGGTGAAGGGGCGCTGCTTTCAAATTCTCAAAACAGGCGCACTGGAACCGCTCACGGCGGAAGTTCGAATCGACCAGAATCCGCGACAAAGTCTCTCCGCCCGCCATCCCTTTGTCGCTGCTGCCCCCGACGACCAGTTTGTGGTTACCTGGGTTGATAGCCGCACCGAATTCGCAGCGGGACAGGGAACGCCGCTGGTCTTTGCCCGCCAACTGGATTCACAGGGCAATTTCTTGGGCAATGATTTTCGGGTGAATGACAATGTTCCGACCCGTCTGGTTACCTGCCTTGAACCGTCTCTCGCCATTGATGCCAATAAAAATATGATTTTTTGTTGGAATGATGGTCGCCAGTTTAATCAAAACCGAACCAATTTTGTTTACAGTCGCCGCTTGAGCTGGAATCAGGTGGCATTGTCCGGGGATATTGCCATAAGCGCCTGTATCCTAAATGATCGCCCGGCCATCGCCGTCGAGCCGTCTGCGAATTTTACCATTGTTTATAGTCAATCGACAACAACCCAGCAAGACCCTCAAGCGAATTTGGACCACGTTTTTGCCCGCCAATTTGATCCGAATTACCAGCCGGTCAATCCCGTGGCTACAGTTGATCAGGGAGGAACCGTCTATTTAAATACCCAACACGATCTGGCAATGGACCGGTGGGGACGTTTATTTACAACCTGGATTCAAAATGTGGTGACCGACACTGTTAATTTCACTCAGCAGGGGCATCTCTTTTTTAATATCTACGGAGCACCACCCATCTCCGGACCCTCCAACCTGACAGCGGTTGATACCAGTACGAATGAGGTGACCTGGCAGTGGGAATGGAGCGGTGACAGTACGCTACCCAATTTAAATTTTTATTTAAAAGATGAAAATAACTCGATTGTGTCCCCTTTAATCCCGATTGACCTTAAAAATTGGCAGGAAACGGGATTAAATCCAAATACAAAAATAACCCGTCTGGTTTTTACGGTTCAGGATACCATTGAAAGTCTGCCCTCGAATGCCGTTACTTTGTTTACGCACGCGGAAGCGCCTCGCTTGTTGAAAAAAAATCGTGCCACCGAAAACAGCGTCACGCTTTCCTGGGTGGAAGAAAATAGCACCCGCTTTGCCGTAGAGCGAGCCGATGACATTGCCGGACAACCGGTCAACTGGCGCTTCCTTGTCCAATGGAGCGACAGTCTGACCACAGCCGAATTTGAAGATCGCGGACTAAAGCCTTTAACTAGCTACTGGTATCGTATTCGAAGTTACAATGGCGACGGAATCATAACCTCGCCATCCACACCCTTGCGGATTACAACAGAAGATATTGTCCTGGTGCAACCAACCGCCTTCTCGGGTAAGAGTCACGCTGATTCCTCGATTCAGTGGCAGTGGCAGGACAATTCGAATAACGAAACCGGTTATTTCCTGCTCGACGCGGAAGGAAATCGGGTGAGTGACCAGTTGCCAGCCGACAGTACCGAATATGTGGAGACGAATCTTAATCCCAATACTTTTTACATCCGACGGGTCATTGGTATTGGTGAAACCGGTAAACTCAGTCAACCTTCGAATTGGGACACAACGGCGACGCTGGCCTCACCACCCACCAATATTGCCGTGGCTGAAACGTCCGCCACGCGAATCCGATTAAAATGGCAGGCGGAAAATGCTTCCGCATTTCGGATTGAACGGGCTGAGGATCAACAAAATCAGCCTGGTGCCTGGCAAGTCTTAAAAAGCTGGGAAGATCGCTATATTCAAACTTCATTTCAAGATTTGAACCTGGTACCAAACAGCATTTACTGGTATCGGGTTTGGAGCTACAATCAAGTCGCTGAAGTAAATCAAAATTATCAACAGATTGTTGCCAAAACCGATTTTTTTGCCGGGCCTACTCATTTTAAAGGCATTGCCAAAAGTGTCAGCGAAATTACCTGGCAATGGCGAGATAATTCAGAAGATGAAGTTGGTTTTCAGGTGCTTTCATTTGAAGGGGACACCCTTTCCGCGATCCTCCCGGTAAATACAAGTGCCTGGACCGAGAAAGGGCTGCAAGCCAACCAGCCGTATATTCGTCTGGTGCAAATTATTCCACCGCCGGGGCAGGACTTTCTACAATCAAATCGAGACACGGTGTTTACCTTAGCATTTCCTTCGGATGATTTGAAAATTATCCGTTTTCAAGATCGGGTGTTACTTGGTTGGCGTGGTCACAATGCCAGCTTCTTTGCGATTGAGCGGGCACAAGCCGTGAATGAAACGACCTCAGTGTGGCTTCCCCTTGCTCAATTTATTGCTGATTCTACTTTTCAAGATACGACAATAGAATCGAATCAAAGTTACTGGTACCGTGTTTTTGCCTTTAATGGAGATGGCATTCGAACCAGCGCCTGTGATCCGGTGCTTGCCAGTGCACTGGAAGTTCCCGCCCGTCGGGGGGATTTGAATAATAATCAGGTCCTGGACCTGGCCGATTTAAACCGCTTAATTGAGATTGTGCTGGAAAAAGGGGCACAGCCGACTTATCATGAATTATATACTGCCAATTTTTATAACTTCGATGAAGCGATTAATATTCACGACATAATGGCCTTAATTGATTCCCTGCTGACAAATCCGTACCTCTTTCGATCCGTGACTCCGGCTGCAGGTCATTCCCTTTCAGCCAGTTTAAATGTCGTCAATCAGAACGGCCCCGCCCGAGTTAGATTAAATCTAAACAAGCCCCCGCAGATTTTGGTGCTCGCACTGGAGCTGGGATTTGAGTCCGATGAAAATTTTTCTGTTGAAGTTACCAGTCCCACTGCTGATTCCGCTTTTAAACAGGCCATCCTTCGAAAAAACACCACGCTGCGGGTCATCAATTATCATTTCGATTCACAGGCAAATGAAACAGCCGATTTTCTACCAATAGAATTTGCCTTCGCTGCTTATGAAAAGCTGCGGGTGACACTTCATGCCGTCCAAATTCTGGATTCGGAAGGAAATCTTATTCAGGTATCGATTAACAGCGAACGTCTGGACTTAATCAATGTGTCGGAAGTGACGCATTACCAGCTTGCTCAAAATTATCCGAATCCTTTTAATTCGCAAACGGTAATTCGAATGGCCTGTCCTAAATCAGAGGAAAAAGTGAGTCTGGTGATCTTCAATCTACTGGGGCAAAAAATCTGTACATTGATTGAAAACCAGGCACTCGAAGGCATCCACCACGTTAAATGGGACGGAAAAGATGATGCTGGTCAAGAAGTACCCAGCGGTATTTATTTATATCAATTGAGTACTGGTTCGCGGACAATCACCCGGAAATTAATTTTGATTGATTAATTGTATTCTTATCGCTTCAAGCGATAATAGCGTTAAAAAAATAAAAGTTTGCTGTGAATACATTCAATCACCCCCTAATAATGGGATTAAAATAATGTGGCATAATTTAACCAGGTTTTCAATTTTCATCGTCGGCGTTTTTGTAATGCTAAACTGTCAAAATCTGACCCCTTTAAAGGTTTCTGATGGGGGAAAGGTCAATCTTACCTTTAATTTTGTTGGCAAGGAGATCACCCAAAATGATTTAAAAAAGCTGTCAGCGGCCCGATTTACGCGGATATTGATCGCGGCTTATCAATCCGGCAACTTCCTTGACCCTCGCCGCGAGGAAGAGCCCGTTACAATTTTGGAGATTGAATTAGCACCTCAGGCAACCCGCTTTGAAGGACAGCTCAATCTACCGGCTGGTTCTGATTGGCGCCTGGTAGTCAGTTTATTTGAGGCCGTCGACGCGGAAGCTATTCTACCCGGTGAAATCTTGGAGGCACTTTCTTATACCGGCCGGCGCGACGGCATTACGGTCCTTCCGGAGAAAGTCAGTGAAATTACGATCAACCTCTTCCCGGTTCCTATTCCCAATCGGCGTGTGGTTCTCTGGGCGGGCACGACGGGTTCACCCACGAATCTCTCGGAAGTACTTCCTATTGGTATTGCCACGATGGATAGTTTACGCGGTATTCAATTTGATTTAGAATTTAATCCACCGGTAATTACCACTGCTGCTGTCAATGCGACCGAGTTGGCCAAAAATTTTTCGGATCTGCATTTTAATAATCTTCCTGGCAAAGGAACGCGTATTCTTTTATTCGACCAGACTGCCAACCAAACGCCTGTGGTGCCACTCGTCGCCGTCACTGCACTACCTGAGCCACTCCTGGAGGTCATTTTAAAAAAAACAGACACTACAAATGCAAGCAATCAGATAATCCAGGTTTCTTTTAATAATGGCATTGTCAATGCACCAGGTTACCGCTATCTGGAGGTATTCGCTGTCCCAGGAGAAATACATTTCTAAGGCTCCCCGCCGACAATGTCTTTTGTGGGGTGAGAATAACTAAAAGGTAGTGTCGTCGAAGCTTTTATAGTGGACTTTTTGTTCCTTAACAATAGCAGGAACGAGAATGAATATTGGTTACTTACACCTAAAACTTGACTTTTAAAAAAATATTTAATATTTTGGGATAAATCATTATAAGGGAAATGTGCTGTTGCAGGTGGGATTACTGGTGCTCAAATATATATATCGCGATGAACTGGCGGGAAAATTGCCGGAAATATTTAAGCTGTTAAGAAACCTGACCCAGCAGAAGACTGGGCTAGAATATCTGGAGAGTTTATTAAGGTACCTGGCGAGTGCCAGTCCGAAATTATCGGATCAGGATTTACAGGTTGCCGTAAAAGAGGCGATTAAAGAAGGAGGTGAACAGATTATGCCGACTTTGGCCCAAAGACGGATTGAAGATATTGAACTGTTGCGTGCGATTCGGTTGGCGATAAAAAGTGTGAATACGCTGGAAGAGTTGCAAGAATTTTATAAAGATTATATTCCGGAAGCTGAGCATCACGCCGACTCAATATGATCTTTGAAATAGTATTGATTACGCTCAGACTTCGAGGTTTTACTGCACTTCCTTCCACGAATACTGCATCATTTTTTCATAATCTTTCCGGAAATCCGTTCCTCAGGCTTAATCCAATATTTGTAACATTATATTACAAAATGTATCCTTCTAAAACATAAATATGTTGACAGGTCGTTTAGCGATATATTAAAGCTTGAATAACTATCATAATTCGCTTTGAATAGATAGCTCAAAAAATCATGGCATATTTTTTGTGTTAATTGAAGCATTTTGTTTAAGGGGGCAACAATAAATGAATGGTATTTCTGGGGGGCAGTAATATGCCAAAAACCTAAATTAACTTAACCGAGTGATTTGAATATGGAATCAAAGAAGTATTATCGCTCCATTAAAAGAAGACTCGAAAACGAGAGGGCGTCTCGTGAAACAAGCGCCCCCAAAATCGTTAGCCAGAAGCAGGCACCACCATCCTCCCGAATTGATTTTAGCGATTTTTACATTCCCAAACTCCCGCGACGATTAAAAAAAGGCTTACTGGGAGGGCTGGATTATCGTTATTTCAGCATTCTCATTGGCTCGTTTGTTATAAATATCTTACTGGTTCTGATCCTGTATCAAAACACCTCCTTCGAAATGAATGAAGAAAAAATTTCACGCATGCACAGTCGACTGGCACAATTGCTTTTAGAAAAGTCTGAAACTGTCGCTGAAGCGGAAGAAGCACGTAAGAAGCTTTATTTTAGTGGTGATATCGAGGCCGAGGGAGAAAGCCCGGGTGACACGGATACTTCTGATTCACGCCAGCGACGTGCCGCTCGTCGCGGGCGGGCGGGTACAGGCTCAGGAACACCTGAAACCAGGATCCCCGATTCTCAGATGCTTACCCAGGAACACCGCGCCGCACAAATGGCGCGTGAAGGACAAAAAGGGGAGATGTCGGCCCAGATTGGTTCAATGGGCGTTTTCGAATACCTGAAAGGAGCCATCATTACCAGCAAAGTAGATGACAATTTTCTGAATTATACGGACTTAACCAATGAACAATTTGTGCGTATGATGGATGGAATGGATGTTTCTGAAATGGCGTTACAAAGATTAAGTCAACGGGGTGGCAGCGGTGCTTCCGGTAGTGGTTCAGGCAATGGTGCTGATTCGACCAACTTCACGAAGTTGAAAATGAGACGCGCTGACCCGGAGAAAAAAGCTCAGGATCTCTTCGGAACCAACACTCCTTTAGAGGAAATCGAAGCGATTCCTATTGAAAAGAATGTGGAATTAGAAGACAATCCCCCCGCCGTGGATGCGTTATCGAAATTAAAAAATCGTACCGTTAAACGAACAGCCGCCGAATTACGCGCCACAGTCATGTCACATAATAAAGCGATTCAAGATTGTTATAAAATGACGCTTCGGAAAGAAGTGAGTATTAAAGGGAGAATTGTCGTCCGAATTAGTATTGATCCGGAAGGTTGCGTCGTCGATGTTGAAATTCTGTCTTCGACCCTTAATAATGAGAGAATGGAAAATTGTATCACCCATCGAATCCGCCGGTGGAAGGATTTCGGTATCTGCCCGACTCAAAAAGGAGTCATCTCATTTAAGCAGACCTATAATTTTGGCGGTTAATGATTGAACCACTTTGAATATCGATTTTTCAAGACTTAATATTGGTGCCCGGATTAAATCGAACAATTTCCTCAACTTCCAGTAATCTTCGTTTGCGAGAAGGTAGATGCGAAGAATACCCCACACTCAAAATTGCCACAGCTCGATAATTTGATGACAGGCGAAAAAATTTACGGGCTTTTTGGGCATGAAACCAACCAATCCAGCAGGTTCCTAATCCCAATTCCTGCGCTTGCAATACAAAATGCTCACCGGCAATTCCTAAATCCAGAAGATAATATTGCGTTCCCTGGACAAATCGACCCAGGCGATTCACCAAAACATCCATTTTAGCGAACAGGGTGACCAAAACCGGCGCGCTAGCGGCCCAACGGGTTGGACGATAAATACCGGTAAAGACAACATTGCTGAAGGCTTCAATCGGTTGCGGCTGGTCTAACACAAAGAATCGCCAGGGCTGCAAGTTTTCAGCCGAAGGAGCCAGACGGGCAGCTTCAATACAGGCAAGAATTTTTTCTCGTTCTACCGGTCTGTTTTCATATTTTCGGATGCTTCGGCGGGCTTTCACGAGTTGATAAAACGGGGTTAATGCTGGCATGTTGACTCCTTTTTTATTGGTAGGAAATAAAATCTGATTCAGGCGGTTTAAAGGAGAAATATTAAATATAATGATTAGTGAATGTTTTTATGACAAAACTCTGTTTTTCTTTTTTTCAAACCTGGCTGTTCTGATTTTTGAAACGTGCGCGGCCAGAGGCGATCGAGTTTAAATCCGCGCTGTTCAATCAAGAATTGATATTTCCCTTCAATTCTTTTTCGGGCTTGCTGCATTTCTTCTCTGTAGTCACCCACCAGAAACAGCACCACCGCGACACTGTCCATTTTAAATGTCATTCGGCCGGGTAAATAAACCGGTGAAACCGAAGATAATTGTTCCGGGCGGACATTATTTTCATCGGGAACAAACAGGGGTTCAGGCAAGGTGGTGATACCCAGCCAGATGGGATAATCTTCCTCGCGAGTCCGCATCAAGTGATTTTTTCGCGCGACGAAGAGCGTTTTTTCTTTGACATCCCAGTGGGTGATAAACTCGCTGGAGTCGTTCTTCAA
>Ga0180438_10006207_pt1 | contig 16241 bp, 11 predicted proteins | sample SS_ome_12_FD_132455 | JGI IMG/M metagenome (GOLD analysis project Ga0180438, IMG submission 132455) | Hypersaline lake sediment archaeal communities from the Salton Sea, California, USA - SS_3_D_2 metaG | ecosystem: Environmental > Aquatic > Non-marine Saline and Alkaline > Hypersaline >...
ATTCGGTAGTGTCCCTTCACAATTGAGACAATAGGCGGCATACTATCAGCGGAAAAACATCTCACTCAGAGGTGACTAATGAAGCTGATAGCATGCCTGATCATATTGTCGTTGATTTCTACGTATTGGTCAACTGACCTTGATGGCCCAAAGGCGAGTATAGAGCCAGAAGGCCAAACGGATTGTTTCAGTCCAACCGTACCTGAACAACTCCATAGAGACCATCCACCGATCCCGCTGTGGTGTGGCTGGGGTATGTGGGTGGAATGGGTTTTCTCACCTTGTCGACGTCGACGGCGCAAGGTACGCCGATGGCGCAAGCACACACCAGGCCGGTTGGAACGGTTACGGCGCAAGTTGCGAAGCAAGTGGCGGCGTTGGCGTCGTCGATGGCAGCGCCTATGGCGACAGTGGCGGGAGCTAATGGATGGCACGGTGCGGAAGAAAGCCACTGCGTCCAACCAACCGGCGGGGTGCGTAGAGGAGAACCAGGCGGCAACGGTCCCAGACGAAGTCGGTGAACAAGTCCCTGTCACCCAAGTACCGATGGCTACGGTCGTGGAAGCGGTAAGCCCAACCATCAGGCGCGGGCCAGGACGTCCCCGGACCATCCCCACGGCTCACAAGTGTTGTCCCAACGAAGAATGCCTGGCCTACAACAGGTTTGGGGATGACCCGATCCATGACATCGTAGGGGACGGCATCTACACCACGGTACACGGGGAAGTGCGCCAGATGTACAAGTGCAACGTGTGCGGGAAGCCTTTTTCCGAAACAGCCGGAACCCCCTTCTTCGGTCTCAAGACGCCCATAAAGACCGTCTGCATCGCTCTGCACGAGTTGGCAGAGGGGCTGGGGGTTCGGGCGGTGGCACGAATCCACGGTGTGAAGCCCGACGTGGTGCTGGAATGGCTGAAGAAAGCCGGCCAACACTGCCAGGCCCTGTCCGAGTGCTTGATGCGAGAGCTGAACGTGACCCAGGTGCAGTTGGACGAGTTGTGGACCTTCGTGTACAAGAAGGAACGGGTGTTGAAGGAATGGGAGAAACTGCACAGCGAATGGGGGGACACGTGGGTGTGGGTGGCTTTCGACCCGGTGCACAAGCTGGTCATCGCCGTGTTAGTGGGCGAGCGCAGCCAAGAGGACGCCATTGGGTTTGTGGCCCGGCTGCGCGGCCGATTGGCCGATGCCTGCCAGCCCCTGTTTACCAGCGATTCCTTGCCACACTACGTTAGGGCGATCCTCCAGGCCTTTGGCGTTTGGATCCAGCCCCAGCGCAAGGGACAGCGCGGGCGTTTCCCCAAGCCGCGCCAGGTCCCACCAGAGGGGTTGAAGTACGCTACGGTGCACAAGGAACGGAAGAAGGGGCGCGTGGTCTCGGTCACGACCAAGGTCATCTATGGAAGCCAGGACAAGATCCAGGCACTCTTGGAACCGCTTGGGCAAAAGATCAACACCTCCTTCGTCGAGCGGGTCAACCTTACAATGCGTCACCTGGTCAGCCGGTTGCACCGCAAGACGCTGTGCTTCTCCAAGAAGCGGGAGTACCTGGTACATCATCTGCACCTGGCGCTGGCCTACTACCACTTTGCCAGACACCACGCCAGCTTACGGGTCGAGTTGCCAGAACCTATCCCGACGCGCGGCAACGGCTCACCCAAGAAGTGGCAACAGCGCACACCTGCTATGGCCGCTGGCCTGACGGATCATCGATGGTCTCTGAGAGAGTTGTTAATGTGCCCAGTGCCAGGATAGGTACCACCTAGCACTGCTCTATAGACTCGCTGGCTCACGCGCTCAAGACTCGCGTTTCTTGCAGCGTGGGGGACACGAGCATCTTGAGCCAATTTGAACTGTGTTTCGGATGCCCTGCGGGGCGTCCAGATGACCCTTTCGCGATTTATCTCAACTGTTGAGGAGCATTACCCATTATTCCAGGTTCCGGCGTACAAATCACCGTCGAACTCGGCGAACCAGTCCACGGCAACGTTTGAACTGTCACCAAAGCCGCCGCTGACCACCTGTTCCCAGGAACCGGAGGAAAGGCGATGCACTTCGGCGCCGCTGGCATAGTTGCCGGTGCTGGCGTACAAAGCATCGCCGAAGGTGCCCAGTGACCAGGCGCCCCAGTTATATGAGTTGCCAAACCCATTGATGTTCACCTGTCGCCAGCCGGGCACGCCAGGGGCGAACTTCTGGATGCGGCTGTTGATTTCATCAGCAACATAGACGTAACCGTTATTATCAACTGCGACGCCGGCGGCGTGCCGGAGCTGTCCCGGCCCACTGCCCCACTCGCCGCCGATGGTGGTCAGGTAACCTCCGGCAGCGTCAAAGACCTGGACACGTTGGTTGTAGATATCGGCCACGTAGACCTTCCCCTGGGCATCGACCGCCACATCCTGGGGCGCACCGATTCTCCCGCTGCCGATGGTGCGCAGGTAGTTTCTGGCGCTGTCAAAGACCTGGATCCGAGCGTTCGCGTTATCGGCAACATAGATGTTGCCGCTGGCGTCGACGGCCACGCCGGTGGGATCGTCAAAGTGGGCGTTATCGCTGCCGGAGACGCCGGTCATGCCAAGGGTAGCCTGGTAGACGCGGTACCTGTCGTATATCTGCACGCGATGGTTCTGTGTGTCGGCCACGTAGAGGGTCCCGGCGTCATCGATGAACACACCTTCAGGACCCGCCAACTGATAGGGACCATCCCCCCATTCTCCCAGAGTGCTGACGTATTCCCCGTTTGCATTGAAGATCTGGATCCGTCCGTTCCCCGGGTCGGCGACGTAAACGGTGCCGTCAGAGGCGGCGGCGATATCGCGAACTCCGGTCCAGTAGCTTCCAAACTGTTGATTGGTGTCGCCGAGCACGCCGGGCGTCCCCACGGACCAGGCCGGATTGCCCTCAGCATCCAGCTTGATGGCACGAAAGCCGCTGTGGGTGCCGAGGTAGATGTTACCAGAGGCATCGACGTCTACACCGTAGGGGCCATTGAAGTGGGCGTCGTCAGTCTGGTATGGCTGGTCGTGGGTTCCAGCGAAGGTTCCTACGTAACTCCCATCGCTCTGGAACTTCAGGATCGTGTGGTCGTAGAAATCACTGACGTAGACGTCGCCGCTCGAGTCAAACGCCACGCTGGTCGGCCACTCGAGATGGCCGCCACTGGCAAAGATGGAGCAACTCCCGTCGGGCTGACAACGCTTCACCCGCGCGTTGAAGTTGTCCGTAATATAGACCCGGTCGCTGTCGTCGACGCCGATACCATGGGCCCATTGGAGTTGGTCAGGATCGCCGCCCATGGTTCCCGTGCCGTGGAAGGTGGAACATGTCCACCCGGAGCTGTACGTACACCGCTGCACCCGGGCGTTGTCCACGTCCGCTACGTAGAACTGGTCGTTGCTGTCAAACGCGATCTGAGACGGTCCATTGAAGTGGCTGTTATCGCTGCCCGATACGTCTGTCTCACCGATTGTGGTGCTGTAAACCAGCGAACTGTCGACCGTCACGGAGTAGACCTGGATGCGGTGGTTGCCGTAGTCGGATACGTACAGACGCCCCTCGCCGTCGAAAGCGATACCCCGCGGCTCGTTGAAGTGGGCGTTATCCGTGCCAGACACCCATGGATCGTCAGGTGGAAACTCTTGCAACAAATCACCGCTGGCGTCGTACTGCGCCACTCGATGACGATCCACGACCCAGATATTATCGCTGGTATCGACGGCTACGTCCAAAGGTTGATCAAAGGTATACTCCCCGCGGTTCTGGTGCCCGGCGGTGCCGATACTCAGCAAGTTAGTGCCATCGGACGTTCGGTACTTGAGCATCCGCGCGCCGTGCTCCTCCACCACGTACAGGTTGTCGCTGTCGTCGATGAACACGCCATTGGGGTGATTGAGATGCTGGGTATCGGCGATGTATGCTTGTTCCGTCACACCAAACGTCTCCACGTAGCGGAACGAAAGCCCCGGCTCACCGAGCGAGCCGTCCGTCGCTTGCGGCAGGCTCCCGTCATCCGGTGTTTCCTTCGCAACGGCCTGCGCTCCGATCATGGCCAACGCGATCAACACGGCCACACCCATCCAAATGGTTCGTCTATTCACTTGATATCTCCTTATCTCCAAGTTACGTTTTCGTCACTTAGGTGCCAGGCACTCATGATGAGGATCCGAAGCCAAGACCTGCTTGAATCCATCCAGGCCTCCAAGCGAACGGCAGCTTGAAAGTGCCTGACACCTGCATTGAGCGTAATGCTACTTGTTCTCGCTCCCGAAATACAATCCTATGGCTCACGCAATCATGCTCTCAAATTAGCTCACCTCCTCGCCACGTGCGTCGTCCCAGAAACGAAAAATGCCCACGGGGCACCCTCTGCGCGTGCGCAGACAGTCCTCCGTGGGCATTGATGGAACGACGAATCACGGTGTGTTTTGGCCTCGTTGGCGTTGAAGTAGTTTCCCTCGCGAATGTTGTCGAGATGGAAGGCCTATGTCTACCTGAGCCAGGCTACATCTTGTCCTTATTTTACACGATATCTGCCTGCGCCATTCTATAGAGTTCCTGGCAGTTTCTGGCGCCAGCCTGAGGAAACCTGTGGGTTTCTGTATTTGAGCGTCGTCCCAGAAACGAAAAATGCCTACGGGGCACTCTCTGCGCATGCGCAGACAGTCCTCCGCGGGCATTGATGGAACAACAAATCACGGTGTGTTTCAGCTTTGTCGGCGTTGATCTGTTCGAAGAATGTCTAGATCGACGCTACAGTCTGTTCTTCCCTCCAATTTGCCAATTGGAGCTCTCGCTCCTTCCTCGGCCTGTGTTTGTTAACTTAGCACGATTTCGATAGATGTCAAGTCTGGAACGGCGCCGTGGCGTTCCGGGGCGTTGGATGCCTTTGCTTGTTGAGACGTCCATGGGCCATTAGAATGGCGCCTTTGAAGGGTGATTGTTCGTTGACGTGTTCTCCGTTTCCCAGATGCGCAGGCCGAAGCGGCTGAGGTAGATGGGGATGCTCTGGAACAGCGGGCTCTCCTCCTCGATCTCGCGGATCATGGCCCGCTTGGCGTGGGACCGAGGCCCGCACAGGATGGTGATCGATCCGCCCTCTCCGCCAGCCCCGTTCACCTTCCAGCCCAGCGCTCCGTGGGCGCGCGCAATCTCGATGACGCGTTGGGCATCAGGGCTGACGAGATCGGGATGCAGGCCGCGCTGCGCCTCCGTGTTCTGGGCCATGGCCTCTCCAAGCGCGATGAAGTCACCGGCGTAGATGGCATCCCGCGACGGCTCTGCCGTGGCCCGCAGCGCCTCCAGTTGATGGGCCGTAGGGCCAGCGTCCTCCAGGCCGTGGATCACGCGCTCGTGGACGTGGGACGAATGATGTGTCTTGCCGAGGTAGATCAGCACCAGCCGGCGCTCGAGCTCCCACCAGATCGAGTTGGGGACCCAGATCTGGGAGACCGATGCGTACGGGTACTGGAACATATCGATGTAATTGATGCCCCCGTAGGCGGCGCACAGTTGATCCTGGATGCCACATTGCTGGTGCAGCATCTCCGTCTCGACCGACTGGGCCGCGTAGGCGACCTCGTGCGGGGTCAGGCGTCCGGGGGTGAGATGGTCGAGCGCACCGATCATGGCAACGGTGACGGCGGCGGAGGTCCCGGTGGAAGCGCCGGCAGGGGCTTCGGAGAAGATGTTGACCTGAAGGGCGATGTCCGCAGGCACGCCCATGCGCTCGATGGCGGCCTCCAGCAGTGGATGGCGATCCCAGTCTGTCTTGAGATGTCGCGCGTATCGTTCGCCGAAGTTCTCCGCGTAGATGATGACACGTTCTCTTTGGCTATCCAAAGGGTAGACTTCGATCTGCACCTCGGCGTAGGGATAGACGCCGATGTTGAAGATCTTGCCATATTCGGCGAACCAGGTGTCGGTCCAACCGCCGTTATCGCATATGCGGATCGGAGCGACGCTGTTGATGATGCGCAATGGTTGTGGTTGAGCAGAGTTGTTCATATTCTTGAGCATCCTTTCCGTGAACCTTGCGAAGGTTCCGCGTGAGCTTGGCTGTTTAGGTATCCTTGCTTGGAGAAGGTGTTATTGTCTTGAGATCTTCCCCTAACCTTCGCAAGGTTTGGGCGACACGTAAACCTTGCGAAGGTTCCGCACTATCTTGGCTGTGCAGGTGTTCTCGCTTCGAGAAGGTGCTGCTGTCTTGATGACTTCCACTAACCTTCGCAAGGTTTAGCCATTATTCAGTTCGTAGATGATCCGCAGCCCGTGCAGCGTGAGCCAGGGATCGACTACGTCGATGACGTCGGTCTCTCGGGCGATGATCTCCGCCAGGCCCCCGGTGCCAATGATGGTGGTCTCGGGTCCCAGCTCGGCTTTGAAGCGGGTCACCATCCCCTCCACCAGGCCGACGTAGCCGAACAGCAGCCCGGACTGGATCGCGTGGGGGGTGTTGCGCCCGATCGCAGACGGCGGGCGGGTCAGCTCGACCCGGGGGAGCTTGGCGGTGCGCTCGAAGAGTGCGCGCGCCGCGATGCCGATGCCGGGCGCGATGGCCCCACCCAGGTAGTCACCCTCGACCGACACGGCGTCGAACGTGGTGGCCGTGCCGAAATCAACCACGCAGGCGGGCACGGTATACAGGGCGCGCACGGCGGCCGCGTTAACCACCCGGTCGGCTCCGACCGCTCGGGGGTTGTCGTAGTGGATGCGCACGCCGGTGCTCACTCCCGTGTCCACCACCAACGCGGCCTGGCCGAAATAGTCCCGGCTGGCCTGCTCGAAGACCGGCGTCAGCGGCGGCACGACGCTGGCCATCGCCACGCCGGTTACCTGGTCGGGCCGGTATCCCCGGTGACGGAACAGTTGATCCAGCAGGATGCCGTACTCATCGGGCATTTTCTCATGGATCGTGCGAATGCGCCAGCTTGGCCCGAGTGTTTCCCCTTCGTATAACCCAAACGTGATGTTGGTGTTGCCTATGTCGATACACAGTAACATACGATCCTCCCGATCCAAATCTACATCAAGTGTTCGAGTGTCCACGTGCCGGCCGCGACCGCGAGGACGACCAGCGCCGCGAGCAGGTCGTGGCGGGTCAGGTGCAGCTCTATCAAGCGGGTGCGGCGGCGCGCACCGCGGAAGCCGCGGGCCTCCATCGCGGTCGCCAGTTCGTCGGCCCGCCGGAAAGCGGTGACGAAGATGGGGACGAACACCGGGACCCAGTTGCGCAAGCGCCGCCACGGTCTGCGTGCGTGCAGGCCGGCCCCCCGTGCCTGCTGCGCCTTCGCGATCTTCTCGATCTCCGCAAAGAACACGGGCACGAAGCGTAGCGCGATCGTCAGGACCATGGCCAACTCCCGCACCGGCAGTCCCACCCGTGCCAGCGGTTCCAGCAGCGCCTCCAGCCCGTGGGCCAACTGAGCCGGTGACGTGGTGAACGAAAGGAGGGATGCGACGATCACCAGCAGACACAGCCGGTAGACCTGTACCACTCCTGCCAGCAACCCCTCCCTGGTCACGACGACCTCCCCCAGCGCAACGAGGGGCTGGCCGGGCGTCGTGAACAGGCGGAAGGCGAACATGAAGCATCCCAGCCAGAAGATGGTGCGCAGCGTGCGCAGCAGCGCCGAAGGCGGCGCGGCCGAGAGGATGGCGATGGCGGCCACGAACGCCGAGATGAGGAGCGTGCTCGCCAGGCCTGGCGCGGCGAACGGCAGGACCATGAGCAAGAGCGCCGCACCCATCTTGACGCGCGGGTCCAGGCGGTGGAGCGTCGAATCGGCGGCCACGTACATGCCGGGGAGCAACAGGTTCACGGGATATCCTCCTCGGGTTCTCGATGGCCTCGGGGGACTTTAGAGACGCTCCGATGCCTGGTTCCCCGTGATCTCTGCTCCCACACCCGAGCGATCTCGCCGGCCGCTTCCTCCGGCAACAGCCGGTCGGTGCGCACCGCCCAGCCTGCCTTTTGGAGTGCATGTAGCAGGGCCACCGGCTGCGGCACGTCCAGCCCGGCAGCGCGGAGCAATGCACCGTCGCTCAACACCTGGCGGACCGGTCCATCGGCGATCACCTGGCCCTTGTTGAGCACGACCACCCGCTCGACCAGACGGGGCAACTCGTCCAGGGCGTGGGACACCAAGATCAAGGTCATATGGGTCTGCTGCTGCCAGGCCAGCACGCGGCCCAGCAACTCCCGCCGGCCGCGGGGATCCAATCCGGCCGTCGGCTCGTCCAGGATCAGTACCTCCGGGTGGAGGCTCAGGATGCCGGCGAGCGCCACCCGGCGCATCTCACCTCCGCTCAACGTGAAGGGTACCCGTCCCTCCACCGCTGCCGGATCCAGTCCTACCATTTCCAGCGCCCAGCGCACGCGGGCGGCCACCTCCGCATCTTTCAACCCCAGATTGCGCGGGCCAAAGGCTACGTCGCGGAACACCGTCTGCTCGAAAACTTGGTCCTCTGGGTATTGGAAAGCCAGCCCTACCTGTCGTTTTCGGGCGCGGGCCGCGGGCGTGCGCTCGTGAGCGGCGACACCGTCCAGCCAGACCCGCCCGCCCGTCGGCTCCAGCAGCCCGGCCAGATGCTGGAGCAGGGTGGACTTGCCGGAGCCGGTCGGCCCCAGGATGCCGACGCGCTCTCCAGGATCGAACTTCAGCTCAATCCCCTGAAGGGCTGTGTGGGCCAGGGGGGTGCCAGGGGCGTATGTGTGTACGAGGTTCTCAACCTGAATCAGCACAGCGCACCTGCCAATGCCTCGACCGTCAGCAACCCCGGGGGCAACGGTACTCCCCAACCCCGCAGGCGGTGGGCGATCTCGACGGTGGGGGGGCGGTCGAGCCCCAGGGCCCGCAGCCGCTCGCCGTGTTCGAAAACGTGCTCCGGCGGCCCGTCCATCGCGACGCGGCCGCCGTCCATCACCAGCACCCGTTGGGCGACAGTGGCCTCGTCCATCGAGTGGGTGATCAGCACGACGGTCATTCCCTCCTGAGTGTTGAGACGGTGGATCGTCTCGATCACCTGCCGGCGGCCGGGCGGATCGAGCATGGAGGTCGGTTCGTCGAGGACGATGCACGCGGGACGCGTCGCCAGCGCGCCGGCGATGGCGACGAGTTGCTTCTGGCCGCCAGAGAGCATCTGCGGCGGGTGGGTGCGGTAGTCCAGGAGGCCGACGACCTGCAGCGCCTCGTCGACCCGCCGGCGGATCTCTCCCGGGGGGATGGCCAGATTCTCCGGGCCGAATGCCACGTCCTCCTCGACGGTGCTGGCGACGAGCTGGTTGTCGGGGTTCTGGAAGACCATGCCCACCCGCTGCCGCACAGCCCACAGGTTGCGCGGGTCGGCGGTCAAGAGACCTTCGACCCAGACCCGTCCCGCCGTGGGCATCAACAGCCCGTTGAGGTGCCGGGCCAACGTGGATTTGCCCGACCCGTTTGACCCGACGAGGGCCACGAATTCTCCCCGCTCGACGGTCAGGTCCACGCCCCGCAGGGCCACGATCTGCCCGCCATCCGCCAGCGGGTATGCATGTTCCAATCCCTGGATTTCGATGAAGGGCTTTTTCATAGACGCCAGCCCCGATTCAGGCACGTGGGAGAACACCTGATTCAGCGCTCCCATAGGCTTTCGTAGTGACGACCTCAGTCGTCTCTTCGCTCAGCGGTGTTCGTAGTGACGACTTCAGTCGTTAGGCTTTGCGGACAAAGCGGGGAAGTTGTTTCTGGACAACTTCTCAGTCTCGGTCGGCAGCGATCCGTCCCTTGCCCATAGCCCGCAGCGCGGCGACGGCCGGGATGGTGACGACCAGCGCCAGTGCGACCTCCAATGGAACGTTCATAGAGAAGACGGGCACCAGCAGTGCGGGTGGCAGTGTGCCCAGCCAGACAAGGAGGCCCAGCACGCCGACCGAGTTGACGAATGTGCCGACCAGCCCGGCGACCCCCGCGGCAAGCGCCGGCCAGCGGCGCAGCGGGCGGTAGGCGTAGTAAGCAAGGATACCGATCAGGATGCGGGGTAGGAAGGCAGCGGCGAGTGCGACCAGCAGATTGCCGTCAGCGAAAGTCAGGAAGGATGCGCTGTAGAGAACCCAGGACGAGATGGCCAGGACGAGCCCGACCAGTCCGCCGACGATGGGACCCGAGAGTATGCCGGCGACGATCGCCGGCAGGTGCAGGCTGGTGGCAGCCTCGGTGGGGTTGGGCACGGGGATCAGCCCGAGGGGGGTGAAGGCCAGCACGATTGCGAGCGCGCCGAAGACGCCGGCCACGGCGATGTCGTGGGTGCTCAGCCGCGGGCGGTCCGTGGGAGAGGGTTGAATCTGTTCCACAATTGCCTCCTTGTGTATTGAGCGGGTGCCGGGGTATCGGGAGGCGCGAGACAAGCAGGAGGAAGGATAGGGACAGGGCTGACCCCGTCGGGGGTGACCACTCCTTCTGCCGTCTCGGTCGTCTGAGCGATCCCAGCGGCACTGGAAAGCGGTACGTCTGGTTGGTTCTTGGCGTTCATAGGATAATGCTCACGGCCCATGGGTCCATGGCAAGGATTATTATACTCGGGCAAGGGGTTGTGTCAAGGGAACCGTCTGGGCGCCGGGGGGAATCCTCGCGCCTCACCGCTGAGACGCTGGAGGCTTGTTTTCCACGTGGCACAACTGTGATAGAATGTCGCGGAGGATCCGTATACGACACACAGCCACATCATAGGGAGACTGAACAATGGAACATGACCTGAAATCGAGACTGGCGCGGGGAGACACCCTCGTCGGTCCACTTCTCACACTCCCCTCGCCAGAGATTGCGGAGATTATGTCCAGCGTGGGGTTCGATTACCTGTGGATTGAGACCGAGCACGCGCCGATGAACTTTGCGCAGGCGCAGATGATGATCCAGGCGGTCGGTGGCCGGTGCCCTTGTGTCGTGCGTGTGCCTGAGAACGGCGAGGTATGGATCAAGAGGGTGCTGGACATCGGTTGGGACGGGATCGTGATCCCGCAGATCAGATCGGCGGCCGAGGCGGAGGAAGCCATCCGCTGCTGTCTGTATCCGCCCGCGGGCAAGCGAGGCATCGGTATCGGGAGAGCCCACGGATACGGCATGTCGTTCCAGGACTACGTTGCAGTGGCCAACGAGCGGCTCGCGATCATCCTGCAGGTGGAACACGTGGATGGGGTGCGCAACATTGGGTCGATCGTGAACACGCCAGGCATCGATGCGATTCTCATTGGGCCGTACGACCTGTCCGGGAGCCTGGGGCTGCTTGGCCAGGTCGATCATCCTCGGGTCAGGGAGGCGATTCGGGAGATCACGCTGCAGTGCCAGGCAGCGCGGGTGCCCGTGGGCATATTCGCGGGCGATGCCCAGGCAGCGCGGCGGTACGTGGCCGACGGTGCCACGCTGATCGCTATGGGGCTGGACGTTCTGTATCTGTGGAAATCAGCGAAACAGGCGCTGGACGAGGTGCGGTGCGAGGAGCGGTAGCGCGTTCCTCGGGAGAGGGGCGGTGATGCCTGTCGATGCCCCCTGCGTCGCAGGGGGCTTGCGGGTGTTCTAGCGGCAAATGAGTATCGGCCACTTGCTGGCCCGCAGCACCCGGTCGACGGCACTGCCGAGCACGACCTCCAGCACAGGGCTGAACCCGTATCCCCCCATGAGGATCAAGTCGCAGCCGTGTGCTGCGGCGGCCTTCAGAATTGCTTGCGGGACCGACCTGCGCTCCCTGACGAACGTAGCGTGCACCCCGTGGGTTTCGAGGTATCGTTGGGCTCGTCCCAACGTCGCCGCTGCAGTGCGCCCTCTTTCTGTCACCGTCACGACGACGAGGGGGACATCCCAACGGCCCGACAGGTAGGTAGCGATGAAGAGGGCCTCCTCGGCCTTGGGGCTGCCATCGTAGGCCAACAGGGGGCGTTCCATATGGGTTGGAGTGCCTGGCACCGCCAGTATGGGCCGGGGGCAACGGTGTATGATGGTGCGGAATCCCGAGCCAAGCCTGGCGATCGGCTGAGGCTCAGGGGGGTGATTCAGGCTCAGGACCACCAGGTCGGCCCACCGGGCGCGATCGCAAATCGTGTGCGATACTTCCCCAGTCTCGATTGCCAGCCCTCCTGTGAAGCCAGCCACCTGGCAGCGTCGATCAAATTCGGCCCGTGCGGTCCGGTCCTCCCCGCCTCCCGTGTCGACCTGCGAGGGTTCCACGTAGAGCCCGTGGATCTGCGATCTCTCGCGCTGGGCCAGCATCAGGGCCTGTTCCAGGGCGCGCCAGCCGCCCTCCTCACCGTTGATGGCTACCAGGACATCGTTGAACAGGCGGTCGTTCTTATGAGGGGTCACACGCTCCGTGCGCCACCGGCCCGGGCGCGGGCCGGCCTCCAGCTCATCAGGGGTGACGGCATCCCGGATCCTCTGGCCCACGCGGGCGACGATCCGCTGGAGCGTCGGGCTGAACTGGGTGGCCAGGTCGTCGGCCGCGGCTTCGGGCTTGATGTCCCATCCCAGTGCGTCGGCTAGGGCTGCACGGTGCTCCGAGATCCACAGGTAGAGATCGGTCTCCGTACGGCCGGGGAAGTCTCGCAGTATACCCCGCTCCCGGATCACCTGCGCGATGGGGAGGTAGACGGTGTCGTAGAAGTGGGTGACGGCCTCCTCGTAGGGAATCTCGCGCTGCTGCTCCAGCCCCATGAAGTAGCGGTGGACGTCGATGTGCTCCAACAGCACCTCGTCCTTTCCCGGGGCGGTCACGCTCAGGTCGGCCCCAGGGCGAAGTTCATCCAGGTGGGTGCGCTTGAGAAACTGAACGTACCCGGCTTTCAGGATCAGGTCATCGGGCTGCACGTCGGGTGAGAGAGGAACCTTGGTGTGGACCTGGGTCACGTAGGCCTGGATGTGGGTCGCGCCAAGCTGTCGGGCGACCGACACCCGGTGGTTACCGTCTCGCACGAAGTAGACCTGGCCGATCTGGTACACCTCAATCGGCGGCAGCCCGCTCAAATCGGTGGTTGCTACCTTGACCCTGGCCCAGCGATCCCGGTCGCTATCGCGCCGGGGCAGGAAGCTGCGGGTGAAGTCGGTGTAGCGACCGACGCTGCCCACGATGGCATCCAGTGGGATGTCCTTTAGCCTCGACGCCCCCTCTTGCCTGGCCTGCAGCTTGTGGCGTACTTCGTCATAGGACAGGAGGTCGGCCGACCTTCCGGTCAGGCGCGCCAGGATTTGCTGCAGCGTGGCCTGACGACGCGCGCGGTGGAAGTCCGCTACTGCCGATGTGTAGCTGGCTTTCATTGGCTCGCTATGCGTGGCTGGCACCGTGCGGGATGAACGTTCGCAGATGCCGCCCCATATCCTTCAAAGGGCCATTCCGATGGCACCCCATACCGCACCTGCAGGCGCCATCCCCAGGTGACCAGGTGGTGCCCCAGCCAGGTCAACACGCGGTGATAGAACCGATCACGCCTACGGGGTCTTGCTAACGCCTGCCGGGCGAGCCGCTCCTGTTGTGCCTCTTGAAGCAGGTCTGCGTGGTGCTCTTGGCATGCCATTACGTTGGTCCAGCTTAACATCTCATACCTCCCGAGGTCACTTGTTATGGGGTGACCGTCCAATCAGACCACGACCTCCTGTCGCATTGGCTGCAGAACCGTTGCGCGCTCTTGCCGGGCCAAGCATCGCTCCAGCGCTTGGCTCAGCCGGCGGATGCCTTCCTCGATCACGTCCGGCGGATGCATGGCGAAGTTCAACCGCAGGTAGTCCTGGGCGCACCCACAGGGGGAGAAGAGTGGGCCAGGCGCGAAAGTCACGCCTTCCTCCGCCGCCAACAGATACAACTGGTTGGCGGTAAGCCCTTCCGGGAGTTGGAGCCAGACGAACAGGCCACCACGAGGAGGTTGCCAGCGGGTCCCGTCCGGCATGTGACGCTCCAGGGCCGCCAACATCGCGTCGCGGCGACCGCGGTACGTATGGCAAGCGCGCCGCAGGTGGGCCTGGTACCGGCCGACGGTGATATATGCCTCGATCGCCTGCTGAGTCAGGCTAGACGTGACCAGGTCGCTGACCCGTTTGCAGGCCACCAGCCGTTCGTACACCGGTCCCTCAGCGGTGAGAAAGCCTACGCGCAGGCCGGGCATCAGTATCTTCGAGAAGGTGTGGGCGTAGATCACGCGGCCTGCAGGGGCAAGTGCTTTGAGGGCGGGCTGGGCGCAGCCTTCGTAGCGCAGGTCACCCGCAAAGTCGTCCTCCAGAATCGGCACGTCGTAGCGGTCGGCCAGCAGGATCAACTGTCGCCTTCGATGACCGTTCATACACGTGCCGGTGGGGTTGTGGAAGGTGGGTACGGTGTAGATCAGCCGGGGATGGCTGGAGCGCAGGCAATCCTCGACTTGCTCGACCTGCATTCCCTCCTCGTCGACCGGTACACCGAGCAGGCGTACGTCCAGCGATCGGAACAAGTCGATCGCGCCGGTGTAGGTCGGGCTCTCCACGAGGACGACGTCGCCCGGACGGAGCAGCAGCCTGGCGACCAGCGACAGCGCCTGCTGGGAGCCGGACGTGATGAGGACCTGATCGGGCTGGGTGGGGATGCCCTGGCTGGTGAGGATGTGGGCGACGGTGGTGCGCAGGGGAGGGTGGCCGCACCGATCGCCATAGCCCAGGCATCTCGATCCATTGCGGCGGAGCACCGCCTGCAGCGTGCGGCGGAACTCGTCTACCGGGAACGTGTCGCGGGCGCCCATCCCTGAACAGAAGCGAATCGTGTCTGGCCTGGAGATCGATTCCTTCAGCCGGTCGAGTTCGCCGTGCGCCGACCGCCACGGGTGGCTGAGCAGTTGCTGTTGCCACAGGGGCCAGTCGGTGTTGGAGGGCTGCTCGCCGTATGCTTCGGGCAGCGCCGGCAGCGGCGGGGCGACGAAGGTGCCACTTCCGCGCTGGCTGTAGATCAATCCCTCGGCCTCGAGTTCGGCGTACGCATTGGTCACCGTGATACGGCTCAGACCCAGGCTGGCAGCCAGTTCCCGGGTGGCGGGGAGCCGCGTCTCAGGGGCCAGCGTGCCGGATTGAATCTGTTTCTGCACAAATCGCTGAATCTGCCGGTAGAGAGGTACCGAGCTGTTCCGATCCAAGGGTATCCGCATAGGTCGACTCCCAATGTGCTTCGAACTCACTGTCCCTTCTAAACCTCCTCCCCCGCTGCGCGAGAGGAAATCAGGGGCGTATCACTGCCAGGATCCGTCCAATCTCCTGATTGGTATGCCTATAGTAGCACATTTCTCGGAAGATGCCTAGAGCCAATTGGAGGAAAATCATACCAGTCCAGTGTATTCCTGGTCGAGGCAGACTGCGACTGTTGGTTGGACCGAGGGGCGGCGGAAACGGCGAGGTTATGGGGAAGGACGGACTACCTTTCATCGCCGACCGAAGTCGGCGATGAAGTAATAGCCCCAGGTAGTCTGGGCGACCCCCACGCCGATCTCCGACAGCCAGGTCGTGAGCAGCGTGCGCCGGTGCGGGTCGTTCGGCGGCACCTCGTCCATCCAGATGTCGACCGCGCCCTGAGGGGTCTGGCGCTGTGCCCAGCATTCGGCCCAACTGGCGGGCTGGTATCCGGCGCGGATGATGCGCGTCTTGATGTCGGCGCCGTCGGAGCCGGTGTGACTACAATAGCCGCGCTGGGCGCAGTCGTTCGCCTGTCCCTGCGCCGCGCGGGCCAGTGTCTCGTTATAGGTCAGGGGGGGGAGGCCGTGCTGGGCACGAACCTGGTTGATCAACCGCACTGTCTCACGGGGCCAGTCGGCGACGTCGGCCGGCGGAGGGGCGGCCTGCGCCGGGGCGATCGACGTGGGCGAAGCAGCGGGTAGGTCCGTCTTGGGGATGGGCGATGGGGCAGGCGGTTGTGCGGGTGTGTCGGTAGGCGCGGTGGGCGGTTGGGCCACGGACGGTGCGTCCAGCGGCAGCACCAGCTCCTGTCCCACGCGAATCAGCCCGGTGTCGGCCAGGTCGTTGGCCATCTTGAGCTGCTCCGCCTTCAACCCGTATGTCCTGGCAATGCCAACGAGGGTCTCTCCTTCCTTGACGACGTGCACGATCCAGAAGGCAGAAGCCCCCTCCCAGCCGGTCTGCGAGGGGATCGAGAGCACCTGCCCCACCTTTACAACGGTCGAATCGCCCATGCCGTTCTGGAGTTGGATCGCAGCCATCGGCACGCCGTACTCCCTGGCCAGTCCTAGCAACGTGTCGCCCTTCTGGACG
>Ga0180438_10006210_pt1 | contig 16238 bp, 18 predicted proteins | sample SS_ome_12_FD_132455 | JGI IMG/M metagenome (GOLD analysis project Ga0180438, IMG submission 132455) | Hypersaline lake sediment archaeal communities from the Salton Sea, California, USA - SS_3_D_2 metaG | ecosystem: Environmental > Aquatic > Non-marine Saline and Alkaline > Hypersaline >...
ATTTCCTGCGGATGTCGTCAGGTGAGCGAAGGTTAACGGCCAGGCGCTGAGGGATGATGGCCTCGATGCTAAAGTACAATGCAATCAGCCAGACAATCAATGGGGTAAAAAACAGACTCTTTTGAGCCACCGGCATATCCTTGGGTATGTACTCCGAGAAGCCAAGAATACCAAGATAGAAGGCCTTTAGCAGTCCCAGGCCGGTCATAAGCGATTTGGCCGCATCGCGCGTGGTTGGAAGAGATTCTTCGAGCATTTTCTTGCCGTGCTCCAGCCAGAAATCGTCATCGAACTCGTCACCGGGGCTTTCATAAATTTTTCCATTTTCATCAGGCATTTGTTATCCCTCTTTCGGCAATTTATGTTAAAGATTTTCTTCGATCATGTCCCGGGTCAGAATCACCTTGCCTTCGGTGCAGAATTGGCAATTAAGTACGAGTCGTTCCGGCACGCTGCCTGCCTGCACGGCACTTTGCTGAACCTCAGGACCGCCGCGCAACACAACGGATGTACCCAGTGCTTTATCCAGGTCAATTTCGTTGATGTGTTTGTTAGGGCCGTTACATTTTACTTTTATGAATTTGGGCATTGGTTCTCTCCATCAAGGTTTTTTGTTTTTTCTCTTTTTGCTTTTGTAGTTTTGTTGGGCGTTTTAGTCTTTTTGACTTTTGAGGACTTCGATCTTTTCTTGGTTTTTGTTTTTGGAACCTTCGTAGCCTTTTTCTTCTTTATCTTTTTCTTGGTTTTCTTTTTCACAGATTCTTTCAAGGAATCAGGCACATCTTGGCCCATTTTCTCACGCCAAGCTATGTCAAATTCTTCTTCACCCCATACGTTACGGAGTTTCTTCAATCCACTAACGGCACCTTGGAATGGACGGCTACTTATCTCCGGAAGGATTGAGATCGAGGCGCATAAGTACAAGAGCGCTGTCTGGTACTCACCAGTTTTTACAAACAGATGTCCCATTTGTACTAAAACAATAGCCTCAGAATATCGATTCTTAGTATCTCTTGCGATTTTGAAAGCCTTCTCATAATGGTTAAGAGCCTGTTGGTATTTTTTTTGATCCTCATAAATCTTACCGATTTGATGAGAAGACTGTGAAAGATTATTATATTCACCTATATCTTCTAAAATCTTAGCTGCTTTATTATAGTTCTCTAATGCCTTGGCATGATTTCCTGTCTCAAAATGGACATTACCAATCTCATGCAGTGAACGTGCAATGCCTGATTTTACACCACGTGCTTCGAAAAGCTTCAAGGATTTAAGATGTGCCTTTAATGCATTTTCAAAGTCCCCTTGTTCTTGGGATATGATACCTATTTCATGCAAGCAGTTAGCCATACCTTCCAGGAATTGGAGTTCCTCATTGATTTGCAATGCTTTCTTCTGTCCTTCAATTGCTGCATCAAGATTACCAGATAAATAATTAACAATGGAAAGCTCTGAAAGTGACATCGCTATCGAAGTCTTTTCACCAGCCATTTTACTAATTTCAACAGCTTTTTTGCACTCATTGAGAGCTTTTTTTATCTTACCCAAATGTCGATACGTCTCCCCAATATATCGTTGAACAACCCCAAGACTATGCAAGTCCCCAATACTGTTAAAGTGTCTACGGCTTTTTTCGAATTCCGCCAAAGCTTTTTCATGCTTTCCTCTTGCCTGTAATGCGCTCCCCAGATTAGCCCCAATAATGGCTGCCTCCCTTTTGTTAAGCTTTTTCAGTATTTTTCGATGAGTTGCTTCTACGAGGTGTGAAAGTCCCCAAAGCAGCATAAGATCAGTTGATCTGTGGAGAACTCGAGCGGCACTCAAATATTCTTCTGCTTCGTAAAAAAGCTCAAATGCCTCAAGCTCATGAGCTACAATTAATAAGTCTTTTTGCTCCCTCTTTACGAGAACAGTCCAGTGACTGTAGTATCGAGCTGCTTCGCAGAGATAGTCCTTCCATTTCTTGGGATCGAGCTTATTACGACAAAAGTCCCTTACAAGAGAATGTACACCTATACGAATATACCTCCCATCTGGATTGTTGGAAATAACCAAACCCCAGTTGATTAAATCATTAAGAGGCTTGTCTATGTTAACCGGCACCCTATTCTCTGGCGCCTCGTTCTGAAATTCTTCGACAAATTCGTCCTCCTTGTATTTCTCCTTCAGTTCCAGTGGGGCACACTCTCTATATGCTTTTCTAGTAACAACTTCCTTTGTAGACTTTGCGCTCAACCATTCAGCGGCATAGACTCTTACGGGTAAGCGAAAGGCAGCGATACGGTTCAGGAGTTCCCGAGATTGGGAAGATATACTATTGTAGTTTAATTCTAAAGATAAAAATTCCTTTAATTCAGCATGAACGTTTGTGGTACTAACAAGTATATGATCTATGTTTTTATATGCACAATGACAATCTAGTGTGACCAATGCATAAGGATGGCCACTAAAAGTGTCAAAGGCTCTGATTTTGTCTTCATAAGAAGTTTTCGAAAGGTTCGGTAGTTTCTGCATTAAGCCCAATGCTTCCGGCCGGCTTAAATCGCCTAACGGAAGTTCTACAATAGTGCCTATACGTTTTGCGTCTATATCGAAAAGATAACGGCTTGTAAACAGAAAGTGACTGCCTTTGGCGGTTGTCTTTATCAGGGTCTTGAGGAAAACACTAAGATTATCATCAGCTATTTGATGTCTCTCGCCATCGTCTTTGACAAGTTGAGTTTCAAAATTATCAAAGATAATCAAAAGAGGTAGTTGGCTTAGAACTTGCGCTACAAAGGTTGCCAATTCGTCCGGCGGAATTGATTGATGAAGCAATTGCCCTAAGGCGCTGATTCCCTGCCGCTCGAGATAGCGTTGCAGTTCCATGAAGATGGTTTCCGGAGCCAATGCAGCGCTACTACAATCAAAGGCATAGATGCCCTTGAAATATTCTCGTAAGCGCGTAGCGGCATGGCTGATTAGGGCTGTTTTGCCGATACCGCCTATACCATGCACGATTATAGCACGGTAGTTCTTGTGAAGCAGACCGTCCCGGATAACTCGGTATTCCCTGCGCCGGCCGTAGAAACCAAAACTCAATTGTGGTAAAGGTAAATAAAATCTAAAGTCAATCCTCGGTTGGTCGGTTGTTTTGGCTTTTTCAGCCGTTTTTGTCTGGAGCGGCTGGCTATTGGATAATAACAATACCGGTGCGAAAGCATCCGCCTGTATGCGGACATCTTCTGTATGTAAAAGTACCCGGCGACAGGCACTTACTGCGACGTCCAGCATTTGTCCTTCAATAAGGCGTGGATAGAGATTCTCTGCAAACAACAAGCCCGCGGTATCAGAGATAGAAAACTGCATGGCTATTACAGCAGGGATTTTATGTTGCAATAGACCTCGTGCGATGTCACGGAAGCCGGCTATATTTAGGGTGCGTGCAGTCTGGCAGCCGGAGATAACGGCAAGACGCAAATCTTTTTCAGCTTTCTGAAGCGTCTGGAGGAATTCAGCAACTTTTGTCGGTCTTTTGTTTCCCTGTGAATCTTCTAAAAGCAGGCCGCCGCCATCTTCAGGCGGGATACCGTGGCCTGAATAATGCAGGATCTGATAACCTGATTCGAGGCTGCCTTCAATAATCGGTAATTTCGCCTCATCTTCGAATTCCAGAAGGAGCTTTCCCTGGCCGGAAGGTGCATTGACCGCCTGTAATAAAATCTGCTGCTCGTTTTCGATTTGTAAACGTTCATTTTCCTTCAAATCCAGCGGACTTGATACCAGAGCCAGCATTTTCAGTGGCGAGGGCACTGCCGGCAGCTTATCCTGTATCTGGACATCCAACGACAGACGGGACAGGCCGGTTTTAGCACCTGCTGCTATAAATTCTTCTCCGTCATAGAGCGTTTCCCAGGGCAGGACTTCCAGGCCGCCGGCTTCCGGGGCCAGGCGTAAACATAGTATCAGGAAATCGCTGTTTAGTTTGTAATCGGCCCAAAGTTTTTGCACATCGCCGGCAAAGAGCTTGTCATACAGTTTTTTACCGAATTCCTTGATGCGCTCCATTCGGCCGTAAGGATCTTTTAAATCAGGCTCAAGCTGATTGATTTCAAACTGCGTTACATAGGAAATGTCATAATCAAAAGAGGAATGGGCCAATGACTGAGAACTACCGCGCTCGAATATTTCCAAACTATAGGAGCCTTTTTTCTGTGGCCGAATCTGGAAGTCGAGTATCGTAGCCATTTTACATCCGCAATAAGGGTATATTTGCACTCTTTTGGGATTATACTCTTTCCCGGCAAAATTGCAAGCTCAAGTTGTATTTATAGATGCTGTCATCCCTGTTAAGCAAGGAAAAATGGAAAATGAAATTTATTACGCCCCACACGTAATATGAATAGTGGCCGCCGTCTCACGGAGATTTTTCCGGAATATGCCGGAATTTCCCCGCTTTTTTCAACTGCCGGTCGTAGAATACTAAAGTAAATGATTATTGATTAGTGATGAATGATTAATGAAAGGAATAAGGCAAAAGTTAAATGAGAATGAATACCAGTGTTAATCGGTGTAAATCCGTGTCTATGAAAACCTAAGTTGAAAAAACAAAGCCAATTTTCAAAAGAGGAGAATGAGCGTAAGTGCATATTATACAAGGAATAAAGTGAAATTATTGTGAAAAGGGAGTCAAGAAAAGCAAAGGCAATCATATGGTTCATAGTTCGTAGTTCATAGTTCATCGAAAATATTAGGAAAGCCTATTTGAAAAAACAAAGCCAATTTGCCGGTTGCATAAATGAACATAAGCACATATATGAAAAGAATTTATGAAGATTTTCATGCTCTGAGTCGGCGAAAAAACAAAGCCAATTCAAGCTTGTCCTGAGCGTAGTCGAATGGAGCCAATCTACTTCATTTTGTTGAATTAATGCTTATTCGTGTTCACTTGTGGCATAGCCACTCATGGTTCTGGTCATAAATCACAAATCGAAAATCGTCAATCGAAAATCAATGGTCTTTCCGATATATATTTGATGACAGTTATTGATATGCAGACAAAACCGTGTCCATTTTGTGCTGAGACGATTCAGTCCGCGGCGGTCAAATGCCGGTTCTGCGGGGAATTCCTCAACACCAAAAAGGCCAAAGCCCTCCAGGCCGATCCTGATGCGGATCCGGGGTCAACCGGGCAAGAGGAAGAAGATGACAGCATCCTGTTTGCCGGCAGGCCGTCTTTATGGGGAATGGCGCCGGCGGTGGTCAAGGGAATCGTGGTTATTTCTATCGCATGGCTTCTGATAAGACTGCCTCTTGAAAGCTATATCAACAGCCTGCTGGATTTAAAACTTACTGCGACTCAGGCTTTTGCGATCAGCCGATACAGAACGATTACCGGCGGAGCGATTGTAACGCTTGTCATCCTTATACTTTTGCTCAAAGCGTTTAAGCTCAAGATGATTTATTATGAGGTCAGTACTGACCGAATCGAATGGAGCAGAGGAATCCTCGACAGGCGGGTGGACAACGTGGACATGTTTCGTGTGGTTGACTTGAAGATGCGCAGAAGCCTGCTGGACTGTATCTTAGGCGTCGGTACGGTGGAGTTGATAACAACCGACAAGACGGACCCGGAATTCGAATTTGAAAAGATACAGGATTGCCGTTACCTGTACGACATTATCAAGAAGGCCAGTCTCGAAGCGGACCGCAAGTCCAGCGTTATACATCTGGAATAGAATCAGGAATTTTCGTCCGTATCCGGGATATACTCGATCAAATACGAAATACGGCCGGCGAAGCCGTTAAAAATGATAGACGACACCGATGCCGCCCCAGAAAAAGTCATGTAGAGTGATGTCGTCGGCAAAACGTACCGGCTCGCTGTCGATCGCTAAATTATAGGCCACATAAGGCACAATTTCTATGCAAGCTACCGGATACCAGGCCATGTTGAGACGGAGCTGCAAATGATTGAGGCCGTTATGTCCGTTGGGGACATAACCTTCATTGACGCCTAAGATGCTTCGCATGGTAAGGACTGTTTTATCGTTTAGCATTTGCTCTCGCTTTAGGGCAAATTCCCAAAAGAACCCACTGGCCTCGAATGAATGGTAGCAGTTAACCAACACGTCGAATAGTTCGGTTGGCATATAGACAAGGTCTGCGAACATCTCGTTATCTTTGCCATTGCGGCTATCCAGGCGGCTTTGAAGATGGGTATAGCCGCCGTAGATTTCAAGCTGGTCAGCAAGTTTGAGGCCGTAGATAAAGTTAAGGTTTACCTCAGTATAATCGGATTCGTAGCCATAAGCAAGCCAGGGGGCAAAGGTGAAATTACCCAGGGAGACGTCTGAGAATACGGATGTCAGGCCGTCGCCGTCAAGGTTGTCACGTCCTTCGGATACGTAGCGGCTTGCCCAGCGCAAGTGCACATGGACCGGACGTCTGTCTTCAGCTTCGGACTGGCAGGGATTTTCCCGTCGAATACTGCCGCCGATACCAACTTCCACGGGGGGCACTGCAAACTCATCACTCCAGGTGCTCTGATTAGGATCAGTATCTACGTATTGCTGTGCATAAAGGGGAGCATAAAAATAGACAACCAGTAGCAAAAAACAAGAAAGGACTTTTTTTAGATGAACTGTGCTATACATACTTACTCTGACAAGTAATACCTAAGATCGGTGCAGGCGCCCGATAACGTCGCCTGGATCCATTCGGTTGTTATCCTATGTCTGAACAGTTCGGAAGTCAAAAGGTTTATCCTTATTTATATTATCCGGATATTCCCATGAGAAACGATATATATTAAGAATCCACCTTATCGTCCGGGATGTACTCAATTAAATCGCCGGGCGTGCAGTTCAATGCCTTGCACAAGCTGTTCAACGTAGAAAAGCGAATGGCGCGGGCCTTGTTGGTTTTGAGGATGGACAGGTTATTGACTGCCAGGCCTGTCGCCTCGGCCAGGTCTTTAAGCTTCATCCGCTCATCTAAAAGTAAATAATCAAGTCGAATATTAATCATTTGCAGAACTCCTTTAGACAAGCGTTTTTGATTCTTCAATGATAGGCAGAATCCGCCGTAAAATCTGGCCCAGTCCGACCAGAATCAAAACTCTTACTATTGTAGAAAAAATTACTATTAAAGTGGGCAAACCCTTGTTCATATGCTCGGAATGGTCAAACGGATCGAGTGTATATACCCAAACAACACTCAAAACGGTCAGGAGCGCATATAGATAGAAAAACAATTCTCCATGGCGGAGTATCCAGCCCGGTTTATAATCCCTTTCGACTAAATACTTGATAAATTGCGACAGCCCAAGTACTCCTATACCGATAAAGAGAATGTTGAAGGCTCCTAACGGCAGCATTTTAAGAATCATTTTAAAAGCTTCGGGAGCCTGCCAGTACCCAAATTTTGATAATAGCAGTAATGTAATTATTGCAAATACTCCGAGCATACCCAGAACCAGGACTACTTGCCCGATGCTGTGAAGTGCGTCACTTAAAAAACGCAGTGAACGTCTGTTCTTTTCAATGAATTCGTTCATAATCGTTTCTCCTTTTATACAAGCGTTTTTGATTCTTCAATAACGGGTATGATCCGGCGAATTATCTGGCCAAGCCCGACCAGAATAAGGACTTTGGCTACCGTGGGCAGCAGAAATGGCTGGATGAACAGCAAACGCGATGTTTCTGATTCTATAACCTCCGCATACCACGTGCTATTCCAGAAGTATTGAAGGTAGGTTTTCACTACCAGAAATACAGCGTATATATAAAATAACCAGTCTGCAGCGCGAAGGATACAGCCGGTTTTTTTTGTATCTTCGAATAAATATTTGATAAACTGCATGACTCCGAGTGCTATCAGCCCGGGCAGAAAAAAGTCAAAGAGCAATGCTGAAACAACATATAAAATAGCATCTGCTCCTTTATAAAGATCATCTATGTTCAACGATGTTATAGCAGGGATAAACCACACAAAACCTCCAATGATAAGCAACCATCCAATTATAAGAGCTGCTGTGCAATAGAACTTCAATAAACGTTTGTTTTGTTTGATAAATTCATTCATAACTGTATCGCCCCTTTCTTATTTTATTAGCCTATTTGCATATATAATTACATGATTATCATTTAATTGTCAACCATAAAAATAGATTTTTTTGTAATTTTTATGCTGGTCTTTAAGCTGAAAAAGGGAGAATATGAAAAAATGAAAGATATTAGGCCATAAGAGCTTTGTATTCGAGTGCGAGCATCCTCTTTTTGAGGGAAATGCCGCCGGGAGCGGAGAAACCGCCCATTTTGCCGTCTGTTCGGAGCACACGGTGGCAGGGGATAATAAGGGGCAGCGGATTTTTGGCTAAGGCATTGCCAACGGCACGGCATGCGGTGGGTCGGCCCGCTTTTTCCGCTAATCCGAGATAGGTTATCCTTTGGCCGAATTCGATGCCCCTGCAGGCAATTAAAACCTTGCGGGAAAAGACGCTGAGGCCATCAAGAATGACGGGGATGGCCGGGCTGAAATTCACGCAACAGCCTTCAAAATATGCTGCTATCTGCTTTTGAAGTATCTTGAAATAAGAACTATCGAACTGAGCTTCCGGCAAATGTTTAAAAAGTCGGGACTCGATTTTTTTGTATTCAGGCCCGGGCAAATGCGTCCGGCAAAGAGTGGATTCGGTGCCGGCAAGGCCAAAGTAGCCCCATTTTGTCTTAAAAATCACATATTTTACTGTTTTTTGCATTTTTTACCTGACTTGTACGCCTAAAATATTTCTAATTAGTCAAAATCATTGACGCAAGAACAAAATTCTGTTAAATATATTAGTTTTTACAAAAACGACTCAATGCGGTCGGAAGCTAAGATTGATTAATGACTTATTTTTCTTGTTTTGAATTATGTCTCTTGATGAGCTAAGAAAGAAAATCGATGAGCTTGACCACCAGCTTGTGAAGCTGCTCAACGAGCGTGCGCGCGTTGTGGTGGATATTGGAAAGCTCAAAAACAAAACCGACAAACCAGTCTACGCACCGGACCGCGAGAAAGATGTTTTTACCAGGATCATCAAGGCCAATGAGGGCCCGCTACCGGATAAATGCTTAATAGCTATTTGGCGTGAGTTGATGAGCGGATCTTTTGTGCTGGAAAGGCCATTAAGGATTGGTTACCTCGGCCCCGGCGGTAGTTTCAGCCATAACGCAGCTATGCTGAAATTCGGGCAAAGTGTCGAATATGAGCCGTTGACAGACATCACAAGCATATTTGACGAAGTCAGCAAGGGGCATTGTGATTTGGGTCTCGCACCGGTCGAAAATACGATGGGCGGAGGTGTGATAGAGACTCTCGATGCCCTTATAGATTCGGATGTAAAAATCTGTGCCGAGGTGTTAATGGCAATTCATCACAATCTTCTGAGCAATTGTTCCATGGAGCAGGTCGAGAAGATCTATTCCAAACCGGAAGTATTCGCCCAATGCAGAAATTGGCTAAGTGCTACCTTCAAAGGAACACAAACTGTACCCGTCGCTTCGACGGCAAGGGCAGCGCAACTGGCGGTAGAAGAACCAAATACAGCAGCAATTGGTTCGGCAGTCGCAGCGGAATTGTACGGGCTGAGAATCATCTGCGAGAACATCGAAGATATAGCCAATAACGTAACCAGATTTTTAGTTATCAGCCGTGAAGATGCGAGACCGACCGGGGAAGATAAAACCGCCATATTATTCAGTACTGCTCATAAGGCCGGTGCCCTGGCCGAGGTGCTTGATATATTCAAGCGATTCGACATCAACATGACGAACATCGAGTCCAGACCCAGCAGAAAAAGACAATGGGAATATTATTTCTTTGTAGACTTTTTGGGACACAGAACAGAAAAGCATATCCAGGAGGGACTTGAAGAATCGCGAAAGCATTGTTTGCAACTTTCAATATTAGGCAGTTTTCCGAGAGCGACGGAGTTATTGTAGTTGTTGTCCATTAGTCATAATCCATGATCCGAGCGAAGGATCGATAAAATAAATATAGGAGAATTCTATGAGAAAGCCATTTGTGGCAGGTAACTGGAAAATGAATACGAACAGTCAAACTAGCGTAGAGCTGGTCGAGCGTATTGCTTCCGGATCTGTGGAGGCGGCGAGCCAGAGCGTGACCATTGCGGTTTGTCCTCCTTTTGTTTATTTGCAGTTGGTGACAAAGGCTCTTAGCTCGTCGAATATAGCCGTTGGAGCACAGGATATGTACTTCGAGCCCGAAGGTGCTTTTACAGGTGAGATAAGTGCTTCAATGCTCAAAGATGTCGGCTGTTCCTACTGTCTTTGCGGCCATTCGGAACGCCGGCATGTAATCGGTGAGTCTGATGAGTTGATAAACAAGAAAGTTACTGCTGCAATTGGCGGTGGACTTTTGCCGATATTATGTGTTGGCGAGCTTCTCGAAGAGCGAGAGGCTTCGCAAACGAACGATGTGGTAACTCGGCATGTAAAAGAGGGCCTGGCCGGTTTAAGCGCCGAAAAGCTAATGGCTGTTACTATAGCATACGAACCGGTCTGGGCCATCGGAACTGGCCTGACAGCAACGCCTGAGCAGGCACAGGAAGTGCACGATTTTATAAGAAAGCTGCTTGGACAGATGTATGACGAAAAAATAGCCGAGGAAATCCGAATCCTATACGGCGGCTCAGTAAAACCTAATAATGCGGCAGAGCTGATGGGCCAGAAGGACATAGATGGTGTCCTCGTTGGAGGGGCAAGTTTGAAAGCTGATGATTTTCTCGCAATAATTCAAGCAGCAGTGTAATTGACTATTGAGAAAAAAAACTGAAGTAAAAATTCCAAAGGGGAATAAATATGACTGTTTTTCCAATGTTGGCGGTAAGTTTTATTATGAACGTGGTTGCTGTCTTGTTCGTCATTTGCTGCATGTCGCTGATTCTGTTTATCCTGATTCAAAAGGGCAAAGGTGGCGGTTTAAGCGGGGCGTTCGGTGGAGCAATGGCCAGTGGAATTCTGGGTTCAAAGACCGGCGACTTTTTGACCTGGGTGACAATCGTGCTGGTGGGCGTGTTTCTGACCCTTGCAGTTGTTATGGCCAAATTCTACAAGCCGTCTGCCGCCAGTGATTATGACGCAACCCCACAAACTCAGCAACAACCGCTGGAAAGTCCGGATCAACCGGAACCATCCGATGCTGCAGGGGAAACGCCCGGTCAAACAGGTGCCGGCGCAGATATTAATTCGCCCGACAGTTAAGGATTAGGTTATCCTGAAACATAAAAAGTGGACATTCGTACAGATTAATTCGGTTTGGAAGTATAGTTATGATAAATAGCATGACCGGCTATGGTGAGGCACAGGGCGAGGCTGATGGAGTCAGCTATGCTGTTGAGATAAAGACCGTCAATAACCGTTACTTCAAGACCATCATAAAATTGCCGGAACTCGCAACCTTCATGGAAGAGGATATTGACAAGCTTTTGAAACAAAATATCTCTCGCGGTACGGTAAATTACGTGCTTCGGCTCAAAGATGCTTCGTCTAGCGCATTGTTTGATATAGACGAGACGGCCTTACAAGCTGTTGTGGATAAATTGAGCCGGGCAGGATCTTCGAGTGGTATTGACGGAACAATCGATATCGGAAACCTGTTAACCTTGCCCGGTATCATTCAGCCGGCTTTGCCGGACAAAGAAAGAGCAGAGCAAATCAGGAAATTCGTTTTGAAAATCAGTCAGGAAGCGCTGGATAAACTAAAACAAATGCGAGCTACTGAAGGTGGCTATTTGGAAGCCGATATAAAAAAGTGTTGTACGGCAATAGAAGAAGATCTTGAGCAAATACGCGGCCGAAGTTCCATCGTTATGCAGGAGTATGCAGAGAAACTCAAAAGAAGAGTCAACGAGCTGCTCGCGCTTGCGGAGATTAAAATAGATGAGGTTATTCTTGCCAGGGAAGTGGCAATTTTTGCCGACAGATCCGATATCTCCGAAGAGGTTTCCCGGCTGGATTCACATTTGCAGCAATTCGAACAGTGTTGTAACGGGAGCGACCAGTCTGGACGCAGGCTGGATTTCATCAGCCAGGAAATGCTCAGAGAGGCAAATACCATCGCGAGCAAGGCTTCCGATACCGAAACAACCCGTTATGTGGTCAATATAAAATGCCAGATCGACCGTATTAAGGAGCAGGTCCAGAATATAGAGTAGAAAGGAATTAACCATATAAGCTGTAATAGGTTTATGCTGAGGCTGGAATGAGCAATACAAACAATGGAAAAGGTACAGTAGTCGTCATGAGCGGCCCGTCAGGTGTCGGCAAGAGCACGATATGCAAAGAGATTCTAAAGAAGCTCGATTATGTTTACCTGAGTGTTTCGGTGACGACCCGGCCGAAAAGCAAAAACGAAGTCGATGGACAGGATTACTGGTTCATCTCCGAAGAGGAATTTCAGGAGCGGATCGAAAAAGGTTTGCTGCTGGAACATGCTGAGGTGTTCGGCCATTTTTACGGGACGCCTAAAGACAAAGTCGAAGAAGCACTGCAGGCCGGAAAAGTCGTAATCCTGGAGATCGACGTTCAGGGTGCTATACAGGCAAAGGCGGTTTTCCCGGATGCAGTGATGATCTTTATTTTGGCGCCGAGCGAGAAGGACCTGGCAAAGCGTCTTAATCACAGGGGCAGAGAAGCTGGTGAGGTTGCCGAAGAAAGACTGAACGGCGCAAGTGCTGAAATTGCTGCCGCCTGGCAACATTATAAACATATGGTTATCAACGAGGATTTGCAGCAGGCGGTAAACGAATGCGTGCAAATTATCGAGAATACAAAATTAGAAACGTAAGAAACTAAAAACGAAACTAATACGTCCGCCCCTGTCCGGCGGATATTATGTGTGAGATCCTTAAAGATGATAGACGAACTCAAGAGCGAAGAAATTATTAATAAAGTCGGCGGCAAATTCAAACTGACAGCGTTGGTTCAAAGGCGGCTGAGTGAGCTTATGCAGGGTGGCCGGCCGCTGATTAAGGACATCGAAGGCAAAACGATGCTCGAAATTGTCATTCAGGAAATCCTGCAGGACAAGATCACCATCGATGACGGGGTATCTTCGGGACCGGCAGACAACACCGAGAAAAGCTAAAGACAGTTTGATTTTCAGGATCGCCTCGGCTGCTAAACGAAATGCAAGATGCTTGACAATCTGAATATTTTACTTGGTGTGACCGGTGGAATCGCTGCGTACAAAGCGGTCGATTTGGCCGGCAAGCTGACTTCCGCTGGTGCCGGGGTAAAGACAATAATGACCGATTCGGCCTGCCGACTCGTTGGGCCGAAAAGCTTCGAGGCTGTCACCCAGTCAGCCGTCTTTACAACAATGTGGAGCACGTCCGAAGAATATCAAATCAGCCATATTACTTTGATCGAGTGGGCCGATGTCGTGGTTGTAGCACCGGCAACCGCAAATATTCTCGGCAAAATTGCAACCGGCATCTGTGACGATATGCTCAGCACAACCCTTTGTGCCTGCTGGCCTTTAGTCGAATCATCAGCAGTACTTTTGGCCCCTGCGATGAATAATAATATGTGGGCAAACCCGGCCGTCCAAAATAATATCAAAATACTCAAAGAAAGAGGTTACCAGTTTATAGGCCCCGAAGAAGGCCGGCTCGCGTGCGGCACCGAAGGCATCGGAAGGATGTCCGAAACGCAGGACATTTTAAATGCAATCGAAAAGATAGCCTCCAACATTAAAAAGCATAAAGCGTAATGCGAATTCTAATCACAGCAGGCGGCACCCGCGAATACATCGACCCGGTCCGCTTCATCTCCAACGCGAGCAGTGGAAAGATGGGTTATGCACTTGCCCGTGCGGCACTAAAAGCCGGGCACAAAGTGACGCTCGTCACCGCACCGACAAGTCAAAAGCCGCCGAGTGAGGCAAAGCTCGTCAATGTTGAAACAGCCGCTCAAATGTTCGAAGCCGTAAAGAAACATTTCGTTCGATGCGACTGTTTGATTATGGCCGCCGCAGTAGCCGATTACACGCCTGTTCATCCGGCCGGCACCAAAATAAAAAAGAGCAGCAAATCAATGAGCATCAAACTCAAATCCACAGCCGATATATTGAAATGGGCCGGAAAGCAAAAACAATTAAATTGTCAAAGAGCAAAAGAAAAACGGAAGATCGTTGTCGGCTTTGCCCTCGAAGATAAAGCCGTCCGGGTTCGTGCCGAGAAGAAACTGAAAGACAAGAACCTTGACATGATTGTGGCCAACACTCCGGCGGCAATCGGAGCCGACAAATCAAACGTTCAAATAAAAATCCCGAATTCTTCATGGCTCAAAATCCAAAACGCCACCAAATCCGCGACGGCAAACAAAATCATTCGACTTGTAGAAAAGTTGCACCTGGCCGGACTCAAATGAGGCGCTGATAGTATACAATACCTGTACCTATAGACAGTATCATCATTACTAAACCGATCAATAATAACCGAATTGCCCATTTCGATCTTAACTTCTCGGCAAACGGATTGAATATTATTCGCAGCAGCTTTCGTGGTTTTAAAACCACAGCCCCTAAAATGCTCCACCACAATCCCAGCCCGGCCACAATAACCGATATCGCCACAGGCCAGTAGTCACCCTCATTATTAAAACGGCTGGATGATTCTATCAAAGTATGCTCATATTCGTCCGCTAAAGGGGCAAGTATTAAGGGCCACGTTAATAACGTCAGAAGCACAAAAACATACACAATAATCAACGACGGGTACAGCAGCCATTTCTGGGCCTTTAATTCTGTAGTGTCACCCGCTTCTGCTACTGCCGCCCGCGAGGCAAGAAAGCCGGCCAGTATCAAGACTATGCCGGCCGGAGGGTACGGCAGCGTCAATAATCCGCTCACAAGTAAAGCAAAAGATATATACGCCAGTCGCCAGTCTTCCGGGCCGCTTCGCAGCCTGAAGATGATTCTCCACCACCAGGGCAGCTCTTCTATCGGCACCCATTGCTGGGGCTTACCGAGCTTTATGAGAACGGCGTCGAGCACATCACGGGAGACCGGCTCGGCCGCTCCTTCAAGCTCGCTCTCTATGTGCTCGGTTATGTTCTGCTCGACCTCATCCGCATCAACGGATTTGGAGCCTCGCAGGTACGCCCGCGCCCGCCGAAGATAATCGTGCAGGCTTCTTTCCGCATTTTCGCTTAACGTAATCATCATATTTTCCCCTTTTCAATAGAGTTGGTTGCGCCGCTTATCGCCTGCCAGTAGGCATTCATTTGAGCAATCATTTTTTCGCCTTGTTTTGTAAGTTTATAATGTTTTCTTGCAGGGCCGTCGGGAGATTCCATGATAAATGTCTCTACAAGGCCCTGACGTTTTAGTCGGCTGAGAATCGGATATATTGCACCCTCGCTTATAATCAATCCTTCAGTTTTACGCATACTCCTTACAATCTCATACCCGTACATCTTTCGGTTCCGGATATCGTTCAGGATACAAAGCTCCAGAACACCCTTACGAAGCTGATTTGTCCAGTTATCGAAAAATTTGGCATTCATAACATCCACCTACATTCTTTTAAATCTTATTAGTATTTTTATTAATAATTCTGTATTTATATATACTATATCGCTATGCAAGGTAGCTGTCAATACCATTTAGTAAATTTTTTCATATTTTTTTCAATTTTTTTTGGCAGTTGTCTTAAACGCTGGTTCTGCAATGCCAATATGTAACAGTCTAAAATCAGCCATATCGGCACCTCCAGCTATACGTCCCGCCTGGCCGTTAGAAATCATGTATCGGTGAGAAGCCAAACGGCACAATTTTCTGATTTCCGTACCTAATCCTTAGCCAAATCTTTGCTTCAACCGGCTAATGAAGCGACCGTTGCGAGATTTTTTTTACTTTTTCCAGTTCCCTTAGTCGGTGCTGGAGCCTGAATTTGGCTTTGTTTGGCTTTGTTTTCTTGTCCTCCGCAAAGCGGGCTATTGTCATATCCTCCTTTCACATAAGAAGTTGCGCGATTTGCACCCGGCACAGATTGGCTTTGTTTTTTCAAATCACTATTTTTCTCAGCAGTCGTACTCTGTGTGGCAGCCACCTCCCGATTGTCGTTAATCGGGAAGTGGATGGCCTGTTCAGGCTCGTACTGCTGCTCAACCTGCCTGATCAGTTTCTGTCTTTCAAGCTCATGCATGGTCTTATGGAAGCTGTTCTCGATCCGCCTTTCGTACATCAGC
>Ga0180438_10006213_pt1 | contig 16234 bp, 10 predicted proteins | sample SS_ome_12_FD_132455 | JGI IMG/M metagenome (GOLD analysis project Ga0180438, IMG submission 132455) | Hypersaline lake sediment archaeal communities from the Salton Sea, California, USA - SS_3_D_2 metaG | ecosystem: Environmental > Aquatic > Non-marine Saline and Alkaline > Hypersaline >...
CAGCGAGTACAAACAGTTTAAAGAGGTTGATCATTTCGTGCTGAATGAGGCCGAGGTGACCCTGCCGCCCTTCCTGGCGGACCTGGAGCAGGGGTGCGCCAAGCGCGTCTACACGACATCCGAGTTTGCCGACATCCATAAGACTCCGGTTCCTCTGTGGGAGTTGGCCGATCTGGATCGGTACGCCACGATGAGCCTCCAGTTCTCTCGAGGCTGCCCTTACAATTGCGACTTTTGCAACGTGACTGCGTTGTTTGGTCACCGGCCACGCACCAAGACTGCCCAGCAGATCATTGCCGAGTTGGACGGCCTCTATGGCCTGGGGTGGCGTGGCCCCGTCTTTTTCGTGGATGACAACTTTATTGGAAACAAAAGGCTTCTCAAAAACGAGCTGTTGCCCGCACTGATCGAATGGCAGAAAGACAAAGCGGGCATACCGTTTAACACCGAAGTCTCCATCAATCTGGCCGACGACGAGCCACTGATGCAGATGATGGTGGAGGCCGGGTTTGATACGGTCTTTATCGGGATCGAGACGCCAGACGAGGACAGCCTGATCGAATGTAGCAAAAAGCAGAACCAAAACCGTGACTTGGTCGAGGACGTGAGACGGATCCAGCGGGCCGGGTTGCAGGTGCAGGGAGGCTTTATCGTCGGCTTTGACAACGATACGCCCTCTATCTTTCAGCGGCAAATTGATTTTATCCAGAAAAGCGGGATTGTGACGGCTATGGTCGGCCTGCTTCAAGCCCCACCTGGCACAAGGCTTTATGAACGTCTGAAGCAAGAGGGCCGTCTGCTCAATCAAATATCGGGAGATAACGTAGACGGCACAACGAACATTATCCCCAAAATGAACCTTGACACGTTGCGCGAGGGATACCAGAATATACTGGGACACATTTACTCACCTGAGCATTACTATCAGCGTGTCAAGACCTTCTTGCGAGAGTACGAGCCGCCAAAGATCAAAGCTCCACTGGACTTTGAGCACATCCTGGCCTTCTTTCGTTCCATCTACCGCCTGGGTATCATGGACAAGGCGCGCGTCCATTATTGGAAGCTCTTGTTGTGGACGCTTTTCCGCCGTCCCGAGTTGTTCCCACTGGCCGTTACATTTGCCATTTACGGTCACCATTTCCGCCAGGTCTGCGAATTGCACGTCCTCTGAGGAGGTCATCCATGTCCACCATCGCCATTCTGACCACCGGCGGCACCATTGCTATGAAGCGCGACGAGGCGGCGGGTGGAGCGATACCTGCTTTGGATGGCAGCGACTTCCTGGCTGTTCTGCCGCCGAGCTTGGCTGAACTTTGGGTCGAGGAGTATTGCAATCTGCCCAGTGCCCATTTCACTTTGGGTACTCTATGGGGGTTGCGCAGCCGGGTGGCAGAGTTGCTGGATAAGCCAGAGGTAGATGGCATCGTCGTCACCCACGGCACCGACGTCATGGAAGAATCGGCCTATCTCCTGGATTTGACTGTGCCAGGCGAAAAGCCCATGGTGCTGACAGGAGCTATGCGTACCGCCTCGGAGGTTGGCTACGAGGGATTAGCCAACCTGGCTGCCGCGGTGCGGGTTGCGGCCTCGCCCCAGGCCAGAGGGCTGGGGGCAATGATCGTGATGAACGACGAGATCCATGCCGCCCGCTTTGTGACCAAGACCCACACCCAGAGCGTAGATACCTTCAAGTCCCTCTTCTTCGGCCCCCTGGGTCGGGTAGACGGCGACGCAGTGGTCATCGGCCAACGAGTGGCAAGGCAATGGGTCCCCTGCGATGGCCTCGAACCCAATGTGGCCCTCATCAAGCTGGTTGTGGGTGTGGGCGACGACCTAATGAAGTATGCCATGGAGAAAGGGGCCAGAGGGGTGGTCATTGAGGCTCTGGGTGGGGGGAGGGTACCGCCCTGGTGGATGCCCACCATCCGCCAGGCCATCGAGGCAGGAGTGGTTGTAGTCATTGCGTCCCGCTGCCCCAGTGGCCGCGTGTGGGATGGCTACGGCTACGAGGGCGCTTACAAGGACCTGCGCGAGGCCGGCGTTCTCTTCGCCAACGGGCTCAATGGGCAGAAGGCACGGCTCAAGCTGATGGTGGTTTTGGAAGCGGCTGAAGATAGAAGCACGATCCCATCGCTTTGGGCGGCTGAGCTAGAGTCCTGAGACAGATGAAAAAAGGACCCGCTTCTTGCGTAGCGGGTCCTTTATCATTCCGCCATCAAAACCATAGTTTCTGCGACGTAAGCGACGATGAAAAGATAGAGGATGGCGGATTGGGGAGACTTGATCGGGGGGGGGGCTGTTGGGGGCTATCATGAGAGGGTATCCGATCAAATCTGCTCCCTTCAGTCTATATTATATCACAAATTTCTTCTGTTGTGCGTGAAGATTGCATGAATATTCTGTGGAGAATACATGGAATGACCGAAATTACATCATAGGCTGCTCCTTCTGGAATCGGTCTTGAGGAGCTCTGTCAGTTCTTGTCCTACTGGTAGCAAATTGACGAAGGGGACAGGGTAGGGTATAATAGGTTGAGATGAGTTCGAGGGGGGCCAGCGGGGATGATCAGCCTGGCCTACAGTGAATCCTAAATCACAAAAGGAGGCTAAGCATGTTAAAAGAATTTAAGGAATTCGTCTTGCGTGGGAATGTGGTTGACATGGCCGTAGGCATCATTATCGGTGCTGCCTTTGGTACGATCGTCACGTCACTGGTCAATGACATCATCATGCCACCCATCGGCTTGTTGCTGGGTGGTGTGAATTTCGCCGACTTTTTCATCCTGCTTAAGGTAGGCTCCCCTGCTGGGCCTTATGCATCACTGGCCGACGCGCAGGCGGCAGGCGCAGTGACTATCAACTATGGTGTGTTCATCAATGTCGTCATCAGCTTTCTCATCATCGCCTTTGTAGTGTTCCTGCTCATCCGCAGCATCAACCGGATGAGGCGGCAAGAGGAAGCCCCACCCGCCGAGCCGACAACGAAAGAGTGCCCATTTTGTCTGTCTACGATCCCGATCAAAGCCACCCGTTGCGCCCATTGCACCTCTGAACTGCCGGTGACGTAGGGTCAGCCATCGCTCGATTGAGCTAAGGGACGTATTCACGTCAGCCGACGGCATGGGCTTTCTGACTGCACGAGTCCGCCGCTTCGTTGCGTTCTATGAACCGTTGCTGGCGACCATTCTACAACCGGCCTGGGAGGAACGGATGGCTAAGAAACCGACAACCAAGAAATCCACCACTAAAAAGTCTACTACCGGGAAATCTACCAGCGGGACACGCCCGAAATCGGCCGCTTCGCAGCGTCAACGGGCTCGCCCGAATCGGACCATTACCCTGGTAGTGATTGTGGCGGTGGTGATCTTGTTCGGGTACTACTTGATGACCGGCTCGGATCCGCTGGGGCTCTTTACCCAGGTCGAGGTGACGCCAACGGTAGAAACGGTCATGCCAGTCGCCAGTGTCGGCGGTGGTGATTGGTGGCAAGTCTACTTCACTGACCCTCTCAATGTCAACGACCCGGACGACCTGAGAGGCACCATTCCCGAAAAGTTGATTGACTACATCAATAATGCCCAGCGCACGATTCATATCGCTGCCTTCGAGTTCGACCTGACCCCGGTGGCCGAAGCGTTGATTGCTGCCCACCAACGCGGTGTGGAAGTGTTATGGGTCACGGACGACGAGTATGGTATTGAAGCTGACAAGGACAGAGGACATGGGCAGTTTGCCATGCTCAAGAAGGCGGGCCTCAAAGTGAAAGATGATGGGCGTGGGGCGTTGATGCACAACAAGTTCTGGATTTTTGACGGTCAGACGGTATGGACTGGCTCCACCAACATCACGGTCAATGGCAACTTTCGCAACAATAACAACGTGATTGTGATCGAGTCCCCTGCACTGGCGGACACCTATGAGCGCGAGTTTGCCGAGATGTGGGCAGGTGACTTTGGTCCAACTTCACCTTCGACGGTGGATGATCAGGCAGTGACCATTGACGGAACTCCCCTCCAGGTCTTGTTTTCGCCTGAAGATGACGTTGCCCACCGGCTGGTACCGTTGATTGAAAACGCTCAAAGCAGCCTTCGTTTTATGGCCTTTTCTTTCACGCACGAAGAAATAGGGGACGCTGTGCTGGCGCGTGCCAGGGCTGGGGTGGATGTGAGGGGGATTTTTGAGACACGGGGCAGTGAGACAGAGTATAGCGAATTGCCCATGCTCTACTGCGCCGGGGTGCCGGTGCGTCAAGACGGCAACCCCTACACTTTTCACCACAAGGTCTTTGTGATTGATGACAGGACTGTAGTGACCGGGTCGTTTAACTTTTCGAGGGGTGCTGCCGAAAGCAACGACGAAAACGTCCTCGTCATCACCAACAGTGATATTGCGGCCCGGTATCTGCAAGAGTTTGAGCGTCGTTGGGCTGAGGCCACTGAACCCGATGCTGCTGATATGGGCTGTAAGAGGTAAAACTAGATAGAACTTGCTTAAGGGAGCCGCCCTGCGCGCAGGGCGGCTTTGCTTTTGGCTTGTGGGTCGGCCTATCTCAGCGTCCCCGTCTCTGGCAGGTATGAGGGCAGTTGCAGGAGATCGGACGGGTAGCGGGGCAAAAGACGGTACCCACCCTCGTAAGGTTTCTCTTTTGCATATTGGCTGACAATGCCAATGACGCTAAAGGTCTGGCCCTCTTCCACCCACGGTTTCTCAATGTCCGTCTCCCGTTTGATGTAGACCCTCACCGGCCCCGTGCCGTCATCCAGGTGGATGGCCTGCCGTTCGTAGCCGACCACCCGACCAGCGGTCATGGCCAAAAGGCCCTCGTGAGCTTCGTCCACCTGCCCTGTCTCGATCACTGTGGGTTTCAAGGGTTCCCCCGCCCCCTGATGCAAGAGGAGGTCACTGTCCCGGTAGATTCTGATCTCCCTCTCGCCGTAGTAATCATAGGCCTCGCCTCTGAGCACCACCCAATCGCCCTCGTCCAGGGGAAGACAGTCGTTTTTGCTGATATAGATCATGATGCCCGCTGTAGAATCCTGGACGTAGAGGGTCTTCTCGCCGAAGAGGGGCGGAGGCACAGTGACCTGGCCACGGACGGTGACTGTGGTCCCAGAGAGCTGCCATCTGGCTTCGGCGATGGTGAACAAAGGGAAGGGGGTTGGCGTAGGCTCTGGCGGGAATGGACGATTGGGCTCCCCTGGAGTGATATCGAAAAACCGGGTCCATTCCCCGATCCCATCCACGACACGACTCCAGGAGCGATCGTCGCCGGGGCTGTGGGTGTAATGGAAAACGTCGGCTTCGCTGCCATCGAGATATAGGAGGCGCACCCAGTCCCCGTCGTTGTTCAAAGCAATGCCTGTCTCTCCCTTGAAAAAGACCAGGAAGCCCTTGGGCTGGATAACGGTGCCGAAAGGGATGGGGTAAGGCCGACTGCCACCACCCCCCACGTCATCCAGTTGCCATCCGCCCAGGTCCACAGCCCTCTCATCGGGATTGTACAGCTCGATCCACTCGTCGTCGGAATCAGCGTGTCCATCACTGTTCCAATCCTCGTACTGGGGTTCGGACAGGACTTCGTTGAGAGCGACGGGTTCAGGAACCGCCGTTCCCTCTGTCCACAGGGGGCTGGTGTAGGCCCGGTCACCGTCGGCCTGGGTGGCTCTGGCGAGGTAAAAATGCCCTGCCGCGCCAGGGACAGTGATCGTCCAAGTGTGGGAGATGACTTCACCGACGGAGGTGATGGCGGCCAGGATCGAACGGTCGAATAGTTCCAGGGTGATGGTCTCACCGTCAGGATCGTAGAAGGCAATGCTGAAGGTGATGGTCTCTGTGTTGGAGATGGTAGAGCCCATCCAGGACTCGCCAGAGCGCAACGTCAGGGCCAGGTTGCTGTCCTCGGTGGCAAAGGTACGCCGCGCTCGCAAGGCAGCCAGGAGGTCGCCTCGGGTCAGGGCCGGGGCCACGATGCCTGTGCGGTGAGGGGTATCGAGACCCCAATCTGGCGTCGCGGTGTCACCGTTGTTGGCCGCTCCCACCTGCCAGCCGATGGTCAGGGCGCGGAGGTATGCCCCCTCGAAGGTACGGTACGCTTCCCCACTGCCGTTGCCCACTTCCAGCAGGGCCATCTTTTGTGCGGCCGCCGCGTCGTAGGCGAAACCGTCAAAGCCGGTGTCGTAAGGAGGCCCCCACGGGTGATTGAACTGGGCGATGGCTTCCGGTTGGGTGGCCAACCAGGCGTAGAAGCCAGCCAGGGTGTCGTAAGGGGGATCTTGACGGGAGACATAGATGTCGGTGGCAAAGACGTCGCTGTGGCCTTGTTCACGGGAGGTCCACTCAAAACCCCGCAGGCCCACAAAGGCCCCATCCACAGTGGCGACTTGGGCCTGGGTCAGGATGTCGGCCCACCGGAGGTGGTTCAAATGGTGAGAGTGGTCGGTGAGGGCCAGGAAATGCAGATGGTTGGCCCGGGCTACGGCGAAGGCGTAGCGAGGGGGACCGGAACCGTCGGAATAAGTAGAGTGAGAGTGCAAACAGCCGAAATAGCCCTGCATCCCACCGGGCAGAGGGGCAGGCGGAGGAGGTGGGTTGGGTGGCTCAGGCACAAGGAGGGGGCGGCCGGGGTCCGGCTGATCAATGACAAAATCGGCCTGCATGTCGTCGCTGTCCCAGTCTTCCACCCTTTGAAATGCCTTGGGCTCCGGGGCTGAGGCCGTGCCCGTCACGCCCACCGTGACGTATGCGCCGTGGCGAAAGGCCACGGCGTCCACCATCTCGTCAGAGGGCCCCAGCAGCAGGACCTCGTCGCCGTCGTTGGCCAGAGCCCAACTGCCCGTTCCCCAGGCGGTGTACCGGGCCATGTCCGGTACGCTGGGGGTATCGGTGTAGCCGGAGCCGGAGGTGCGCATCTCGAAATCAGGATAGAAGCCAAAGCGAGCCTGGAACTGGGCAGCGTTGCGGGCCACCACCAGGCAGGCGCCCGGCGTGATGGCCGTGCCCTGGGGAAAGCGGTACATCCCTTCACCCCCGCCCTGGGTTTCCTCATCGCCGACTTTGTAATCCTCCAGGCTGACCGTGATGGTCAAGGGATTGTAGACCTCTACGAACTCGTCGCCTTCGGTAGAGGGTGTGGTGCCATCGTAGACGACCTCGCTGATGACCATGGCCAGGGGAAGAACCGGCACTGGGGCCGAATTGGCCGCTTTGGGGGTTCCATTCAAGGGGTTGCCGTCAGCGTCGAGCCCGTTGCGGGTCAGGCCGTCGTTGATGCCCCAGTTGGCATCACTGTCGGCAACGGTCGGGTCCAGCCGTTCCATGCTGGCATAGCGAGGGCTGCCAGTGCCTGTCGTCCCGGCGGGCCAGCCGCCGCCGTCGGCGTTGGCCGTGTCTATCACGTTCAGGCTCTCATCTCGTAAGGTGAGGGTCTCACCCGCGTTGCTCAGAGCCCCGGTGTAGATCTGGTCGGCGGGGATGTCGCTGATGGTGTTGTCATCGGTTCGCTCCAGCAGGAAATAGCCCTCGGCCGGTATGATTCCCGTGAGGGCGATGTCGGGCGTCCCGTCGGCGGCCACCAGGGTCCAGCCGGTGAGGGTGATGGGACGGTCAGTGTTGTTCCCGAGTTCGATCCACTCGTCGGCGGCGTTGGCCTCTGTCCCGGCCCAGGCCACCTCGTTAATGACCACATCCAGCGCACTGGCCGCGATTTGAAGAGGCGGGGGAGTGGGTTCGGAGTCTGATGTCTCGATCGGTTCGGCGGTGAGTGTCAGCCCGGCGGGGGTCTCGGTTGCCGGGAGCGCGGGCAGGGGTGTGGCTGTTGGGGTAGCGGTGGCCGTGGGGGTGGGCTCAGCGGTAGACGTATCGGTCGGTGTCGGAGAGATGGTCATGGTAATCGCTGGTGAGGGAGCAGGGGGCACCGGTGGTTCCAGGGTGGCGGTGAGGGTCTCTGTGACAGGGGGAAATGACAGGGTGGGGGCGGGCGTGGCTGTGAGCGTAGCGATGGCCGTCGCTGGGGTGGTGGTTGGTGTCCCGGCTGGGGTGAGGCGAGTCGGCGTTTCAGCCACTGAGGACGGTGATAGCAGGGTGAGGGCAGGTGTGGGAGTTGGGGTGGATGTCTCGACCGTGACGGGAGTAGAGTCTGAAGGGCAAGTCAGAGTCAGTTGGGCCGCCCAAGTGGTGAGGTTCCCCAGGCGCATCTCGATGCCGACCAGTGACAGGGAGACGACCGACCAACAGAGGAGCAATGTACTGGCTTTCATGTTTTCTCCTCCCAGATGCCCTGTGGCGCAACAGTGCCGAAGGCTGCATTGAAAATGAGACCTGGTTGTCCACGACAGACAACAAGAGCCAACGCCAAAGACGCTCAACGTCTTTGTGTTGGCTCATAGTTTCTGGCAGCAATGAAGCGGCGACGGACTCGGCTGAGTGGGTCCCATGAATCAGAATGACACACACTGCCTCCCAGTGAAGGCCTCCGTCGTGTTTGACCAGGATTTCTTTGCGGTCTAAATTGGTCTTATGTTTTTATCTACATTAAGTATAACATAGCTCAGATCAATTGTCAACAGACGTACCCCTTCTTGTCTAAAAAACGAGCTTGTGCTATAATATGTTAAGTGCAGGAGATGACCCACAGGACTTGCAGGCCTGGAACGGTGCCTGAACACCCAAGAGTGAGGTGAGCAATCATGAAAATGATATGGCAGATCGTCGGGCTTGGACGCAACCTGATTATCGCAGCCGTGGCGGGGCTGGTGGTGGGGTGCCTCTTTGGCTGGATGGTCATAGGTTGGATGGTTGCGCCAGTCAAATGGGAGTTGAACGATGCGGAGAAAGAGCAGTATATCCTCATGGCCGCTGATTCCTACGCCATCAACGGAGATGCCGAATTGGCCAGAGCCCGCCTGGCCGATCTGGACGACGAGGAAATCGGCCAGATCATCTCCAGGCTGGCCGCCACCCATCCGCAGGAGCAGCAAAATCTACTGAATCTGGGCCTGGCTCTGGGCCTGGGAATCACGCCAGGAGCCGTAGCCACGGCCCCACCGACAACACTTAAACTATCGTCTTCCCTTGGCCGCACCTTGCCCACCCTTTGCGGTATCCTCCTGGTCCTTCTCCTGTTCATCGCCATCGGTGGCCTGGTGATAACCCGTTTGCGGGGTCGTCGGGAGGAGGCGGAAGCACTGGCCCCGGACTGGCAGGCCAGGGCCCCCACAGCGGCAGGTATACCTTCCCTGGCATCCACTGGCCCGCCCCCCTTGAGTCACTTTGTGACCACTTATAACCTGGGCCACGATACCTACGACGAGTCTTTCAGCATCGAAACGCCTATGGGCGAGTTCCTGGGCGAGTGCGGGGTGGGCATCTCAGAGACCTTGGGGACGGGTGAGCCAGCCAGGGTCACTGCTTTCGAAGTCTGGCTCTTTGATAAAAGCGACATCCGTACCGTCACCAAAGTGCTGATGAGCCAACATGCCTACGACAATGATGCCCTGCGAGACAGGCTGGCTCCCAAGGGGGATCCTGTGTTGGCCAAATTGGGCCAAGACATGTTCTTGGAGACAAGCTCTCTGCGAGTTGACGCCAGAGTGGTAGACATGGAATATGATGGCGCAGCCGCGCCGCCCCAGAGCCACTTTACCAAGCTGACTGTGGAATTGGTGGCCAGACTGGTAGAGTCAGGAGGAGAGCCGGAGGGGATGTGGACAGAATGATCGCTTGAGATCCTCTCACAGAAGGAATCGAAAAAGCAGGGCATCGGTGATCAGAGCCGATGCCCTGCTTCTTTAGAGCTTATCCGAAAACTAGCTGGCCGGGCTCCCATGCCCGGCAATCCTTTGGCTGCGCTCAGGACAAGTCCGGCGGCGTGGGAGCCGCCTCTGCTGGGTTTTCGGATGGACTCTTGATCAATCAAACTCTCCGATGGATTAAAGAGCTCTCTGTACTCCTCATCCTCGGCCGAGACCCTCGGTCAGGGGGCGCGCCAGGGCAAAGCTCTGCTCCCTGTAGCGCTGTGCGCCCGCCGGGTCATCCCTCCGCAGCAGGCGGATGACGATGTATTTCTGCACCTCGTAGAGCAGGTAGAAGCGGGTCCGGATCCGGGCCTCAGGCGAGGCGTCCCGGTTCCGCCCGTACCCCTCCCAAAAGGCCGGCTCCGAGATGCCGCAATAGTCCAGCACGGCGAACTCGATCTCTGGGTCGCCCCACAGAGCCCGGTCCAGGTCCACCAATCCCGTGACGGTGCCCTGGGCATCCACCAAGATGTTCTGGTGCCATACATCCATGTGCAGCAGGCTCGCCGGCACCGACCGGTCGAAGCAGGATCGGTAGGCTGGCAGCAGTTGACGCATGAAAGCCGCCTCCTCGACGGCGTACCCCCCGGCGGCCACGATGTCGTCGAGGATCAGGTTCCACATCACGACGAACGCCTCCCACCAACTGGCTTGCGGCTCCATGGGATGGTGGGCTCCCAGGTAGCCGTACTCTTCGGCGGTCAGGGCGTGCATCTGTCGCAGGCAGCCGCCGACCTGGCGGAGGATGTGGGCGTAGAGGGGCCCTGTCACCTGCACCTCGGTCAGGGGCCGCCCTGGCAGGCGTTCCATCAACAGGTAATCGCGGTCAATGAGGGTACGGGAGTCGTCGTAAGCCAAGATGCGGGCCACGGGGACAGTAGTCCGTTCCCGCAGCAGGGCGTGGATTTCGGGCTCCTGGGCCATCATGCGCCGCTCGTAGAAAAGGGACCCGGCGTCGTCGGGTGGGGCGATGCGCAGCACCCATTCCTCGTCACCGGTGCCGACAGAGTAAGAGGTGTTGTGTTTGCCGGTGGGGATGGGTTGGAAGGTCAGGGCAGCCGGATCCACCGGCTGCTTGGACGTCACCAGGGTCCGCAGCAATTCAACTGGAAAACGCTCAGCCACTTGTCGGTCTCCTTATGGCGTAGTATACCATAAAACCCGGGTTTGCACCACGCATTGGTAAAGAAAAGCCTCGCTGGCCCGGAGCCAGCGAGGCTGTATTTATGAAGCCGGATCAAATCTTGCGCGCGCAAGGGGGATCTGTGAAGCGGTATATGTCACCCAACAATTTAAGCGACTTGATCTGCAGAAGGCGATCGAGTGTGTCCGGTTCATTCAGCAAAACCGCGCTGCCTATCTGTTCCATCGCAAACGCACTATCATGCGCCTGGACAGCCTCTGAAAAAGCCACGTTGTAGTATAGCTCACTCTTATGAACTTTCCCTACACATCTCCTCAAGCAAAGCTTCAAGCTCGTTGCTGTCCTGGTCGAGCTTCTCTTCAAGTCCCGGGAGAGCTGCTTCGATTCTCGCTTTTTCTACATCTGGCGTCAAGGTGTTGGCAAGCCTTCTTTTGAAAGCGTTGAGTTCTCTATTCTCTTGCTGAGTGATATACATTAATGTTTCAATGTGCTCTTTTTTCAACAAAAGTTGTTGCATGTTGATTTGGCATTTGAGATCGTCTAGCTCCATGACTGCCTTGTCTTGCTGCGACACTACTTCAATAGACTCAGGAGTAGCTTCCTCTCCTTTCTCTTTACGCCAAAAGTCAAGTCGTCTTCCCAATTCGTCAAACAGAAACTTTGTCGCTTCGGTTAGTACCATTAATGCTAATTGTTGCTGTTCCATTTCCTTAATTCTCCTTTCTAGTAGTTGCCTTCTTAATAGTAGAATGAGACCAAACAAAGCAACGATGATGATAGCGAACAAGCACCAAGAGGTAGATAGTATACAAATCGGTGGTCCCAGCCCACCGGTTGGTGTGGCAGTAGGAATGACCGTTGGCGATGCAGCAGGGATAGTAGCAGTGAGCATATCGGTTGGGGTCGGCATCAGCGTCGGTGTAACCAGGCTTGGCGCGGGAGTTAGAGCTACAGTTGGAGGTAGAGACGGCGTGGGAGTTGCAGTCGACGTCGGTGGGACCGGGCTTGGCGTGGGAGTTAGGGTTTCAGTTGGAGATGGTGTGGGAGTTGGAGTTGCAGTTGGAGGCAAGATCACAATGTTGACAGTGGAATGGTCACGAACGGGTATCCCCGGCGGCAGGGTAGATTCCAGCGTCATGTTGACCATGTAAACCCCGGGATCGTGGCCTGCCTGGAACTGCCCCTCATCACACGTCAGCATATTGCTCTCACCGGTCTCTTGGCAAGACATCGAGGCTCCCTCGACAATCTCACCATCTCTCAAGAGTGTCGCCTTTACTTTGACATCTATGGGGGAAACACCCCCGGCAAGGTAAACCCTGGCTTCCAGAGGGATGGGCACATTGGATTCATAGGTTGAGCCCTGGGCGGGAGCCACACACTCCAGCCAAGGTTCCAGAACGAGTTCGACTTTCGTAATTTCGTACACCTTCGTCCCATCCTGCAGCGTGGCATTGAAAGTCAATTTGTATTCGCCCATCCGATCTGTGTCGTCAAAGCGACCCACATAGACCCCATCCCGCTCTTCAAGGCTGATTTGCTCTTCTGGTGGGCCATCCGGCTTGGTGACTGAGACTTTAAAAATTCGAGCCGTAACAGCAACCTGTGATTGTTTGATCTTCTGGACAACCTGGGCCCTTATTTCTATCGGTTTACCCACCGGAAGAGTCGCTCTGTGAGATGGCTGCTGCACCTCTATTGAGAAAGGGGAGAAGAGGATGTAGCTGAAACAGGCGCGGCCTTCCCCTTCGGGCACGACTTGCCAGGTGCCGGCCCAGGGTTCGCTGCGCTCGACACTCCATACTTCATAGCCCACGTCCTTTCTCCATTCCACATCCTCGTCCTCTGGCTGAATAGATTTATTCCGACCAGGTCTGAACACCTTGATGGCAGGGTTGTCCTTGCCAGAAATAATGAAGAAGGTCTGAAAGTACTCTTCCGCAACGATAAACTGGAGCTCTCGGACATCCTCAACTTTTTCCTTGTATACTACGCCACATGCCAGCCTGCCGAACACCTCCGTCACGGCAGAGCCAACTTCATCGAGAGAAGCGACCGTCTCATAGTAGCCGCCAGTCGAATCGGCCCTTATCTTCCAGAAATTTTTGTATAAATTAACGAATTCCAGGGTTGACTCACTTGTTTCTGTCAAGACATCGGTGCCTACAGCCAAGACAAACAGAGGTGTACCCATCTCAGCGGGGCAAAGGCTTCCAGTATAGGATACAGCCTTGAATTCATCTATGGTCTGTTGCGTCTCTCGCAGATAGTCGTTAACCACGTCCCACCCTTGTTCTTCATTCACCGGAGGAAAAGGGCGGGTTGGCTGGCCGTCGGAGATCAGGATGAGAGCTGGTTTGCGGCTTGAGTCGTGTTCCTCCATGATCTCCAGAGCTTTCTTCAGGGCTTTGTCGATATCTGTATACTCAGAGTTGCCTATAGCATCGTGGACTGCCCGGTACTTCTGCTTAATTCCGTCGGCGTCCTCCTTGCTGTCCAGAAAAGTCCAGGGGATGACCTTTGGCTCTGTACCAAAGGCGATGATGCCCACCCGGTGTTTGTCTCCTCGATGGGCCAATGTACTCAACTCATCAATGAACAGATTCACCGCCCGAACCCGTTTGTCCTCTGGATCGGTATAGTTCCACATGGTTTCGGACTCGTCTACCAGGACGAGCACGTCCAGGCTGGGCACAGGGACTTCCTCCTGTCTGGTCGGAATGTCCCCCGGTTGTCCATATACAGGCAGAATCACAAAGAGGCAGCCTGCCACCAGGGCCGCGATGTAGATTGTGCCAGCCAGTAGTAAACGCTTGCTCATTTCCTCTCCTCCCATAGTAATGTACTATTGCTAAAACGCTGGATTGTCCGCCTACTACCTCTCTCCTTTATCTGTTTTCACTTGTGTAAGATGCTATCTCCTCCTTCCATACATTCAATAAAAGGATAATACCCAGAGCTTGAGGGCCTCTTAAGCCAGCGGAATTATACACTCCTTCCATAAGAAAGTCAATAAACACGTTTGCCAGACCTGAGTTCGTGCACTGGAGCGTGCAAATTGCGTGGAGAATTGGTCTCAAACTATTGACAAATCTCCCAAAATATGCTAAAATGTGATCAAGATTTGGCTCCAGAGGTTTGTATCCTATGAAAGTGTTTCCCGGAATCGCCCTGAACACCCTTATTATTAGCCTAGTAGTCGTGCTCCTTAGCATTAAGGAGCTAGCGGTGGTTGGGGTGGTTTCAGGGCGAAGAGCATAGAAATCAATCCAGGTCTAACTAAAACCTCCCAACCGGGAGGTTTTTTTATTTGGGATTTGATGAGGGAGGAGAAAATGACAGACTTTATCCGTTTCGTGCCGGAGAATCACCGCTCTCCAATCGTCCACCAGGAGCAACTTGAGGTCGTCTTTCAGGCCCTGCACAGGCACTTTCCCTACGAAGCGAGCTGGGGTCAGCCCTCAGAGGATGCTTCTCTCAGGGTGACTTTGCCCGAAGGGGTCAATGCCAGAGAGCTATCGGAGTGGGCCAGGCAGGAAAAAGTCATCTTTAGCTTCGATCCCGAGGCCAAGGGCCAGGCCCATGAGAGCAGAGTTGAAGGTGCACGCGATGCCATGTACCTTTACTGGTCCCATCTGGAACGGGCCGAGGTTGAGGAAGGCATCAGTCGCCTGGGAAAGCTCATCGTCAGGTACATGGATCATGCCGACGGAAGTCTCCCCCGTTGCTTTATAGGGCCTTGAACAACTCGGTTAGCTCGACCCTCTAAAATATATAGAACAGACTTCCGAAGTCTTGACATTTGTCACCGTTGGCAGAGGGATGACGGGCCGACAGGGTGAGTTGGCGTCCTCCATAAAAGATAGCTGGTCATGCGGCATTGCGGATGACAAGGCGGGTCTATGACCCGCCTTTTGTGTTGGCGGCTCCTTTTGGAATCACGAGCCCTCAAATGGATGGTCTACGCCCTTAAAAAAACATCCGTTCTATTGACACTAGAAGAAAGGTCAAGTATACTATTGATGACGTGATCCATTTTTCCCAGGCTCTTCATGGGGTCCCAAACTTTTGCATAGCAACCCAAAGCGCGGGGATGGGAAACCCTTGCGAAGGTTAGGTGGTAGATTTCTGGGTAAACATACCTTCGACGACCAGAGAGTGCCCTATGGCAGATGCTTTTTGTAACCTTCGCAAGGGTTACGGCGGCCTATCCCCCTGCTTGAGGGTGCCAGGAACTTTAAAAGGGATGGGTAAAGGAGGGGAGAAACTTGGCCGGAGAGAAAGTATTGGTCACTGACGATAGTGTTGAAACTCTTCATATTATGAGGGAGCACGTTTTAACCCCCCATGGCTACACTTTCCTTGGCGCTCGAGATGGCCAGGAAGGTCTGCGCAAAGCCCTGGCGGAGAACCCCGACCTGATCGTGATGGATTTTCAGATGCCCAGAATGACGGGTTTAGAGGTTCTGGAGGCGTTGCAAGAAAGACAGTGCGATATTCCCGTCATCCTGATGACCGTCCACGGCTCTGAAGAGATTGCCGTCCAGGCCTTTCGCCTGGGGGTGAAAGACTATATCATCAAGCCTTTCGAAGTGGACGTGATGCTGGCAGCCATTGACCGGGCCTTGACCGAACGGCGTCTGCGGGCGGAGAGAGCGCAGCTCACCCGGCAGATACTCAAGATCAACAAGCAATTGGGGAACAGGATAAAAGAATTGAGCGCGCTGTATGCCATCGGCCAGTCGGTGACGTCTCTGTTGAATCTGGAGGAACTGCTCAACCGCATCGTGGAGGCGGCCGTCTTTGTCACCGGGGCCGAGGAGGGGTCTCTGCTGCTGGTGGATAAGGACACGGGGGAGCTGTACCTGCGCGCAGCGCGTAACCTGGGAGACAAACTCGCCCGGGGCTTTAGGCTCAAAGTGGAGCACAGCATCGCCGGCCAGGTGGTCCAGACCGGCCGACCCGTCCTACAGAGCACCCAGGACGAGGAAATGCTCAAGGTCAAGACGGGCTACCTGGTCAAATCCCTGGTCAATGTGCCGCTGAAAGCCAAAAATAGGGTCATCGGTGTCCTGGCCGTAGACAACAAGATTTCCCCCAGGCCCTTTGCAGACAACGACGTGGTTCTGCTCTCCGCTCTGGCCGACTATGCCGCCATAGCCATCGAGAACGCGCGGTTATACACAGATATCGAGGACAAGGCGGCCCAACTGGATACGCTGCTGGAAATTGCCCAAAGCATCACGGCTCAACTGGACCTGGAAGGGGTGCTGCAAATGATCGTGGACAGTGCCGTGACC
>Ga0180438_10006214_pt1 | contig 16232 bp, 11 predicted proteins | sample SS_ome_12_FD_132455 | JGI IMG/M metagenome (GOLD analysis project Ga0180438, IMG submission 132455) | Hypersaline lake sediment archaeal communities from the Salton Sea, California, USA - SS_3_D_2 metaG | ecosystem: Environmental > Aquatic > Non-marine Saline and Alkaline > Hypersaline >...
AGTTCATTACTCTTTATAATAAATTCTATAACATTCCCTTTAAATTCTTTCTACGTGCAACATTAAATGATCTGGGCTATGATGAAGAATTAAACCTAATTTTAAAAGAAAAAGAAACTGGTAAAATAATTGCTGTCTTCCTAACCACTGTTAAAATACTGGAAAACATTCAAAAATGTTTTATCAAGGTTTTCATTATTAAAAAAGGGTACAGAAGGCTGGGTTTGGGCACAGATATTTTAAACGATATTAATATTAAATGTAAACAAAAAAATATTTCAATAATCTCCTATGGAGCAAGTCCACCGGCATATTGGGAACCTGGATTAGACATACGTCATACTGATTTATACTTTTTCTTCAAAAAGCATAAGTTTAGAGAGAGAGGTTTGAGATTTAATCTTACTGTGAATTTAGATAAGCTCGAATTAAAACCAAAATCTCAAGTAAATGATTGTCAATTAATGCGTGCAACATCTCAAGATTTAGGAGAATTATATGAATTCGTTAAAAGTAACTTTCCAAGCCAAGTTTGGCCTGAGGAAGTAAAACTATCTTTTAACTTTAATCCTCCCACTACATTTCTTGCAAAAAATGCTAGTGGTAAAATTGTTGGATGGGCAACTCATAGTAACTTTTATCCAGGTTCATTTGGTCCAACTGGTGTTTTAACCCAACTACATGGACAAGGTGTTGGGAAAGAACTTCTTTATTGGTGTTTGGATGATATAAAATCTTCAGGATTAAATACTTGTACAATAATGTGGGTAGAAGGAGATACAAGAAAATTTTATTCAAAAGCGGCTGGAGCATACATTCATCCAATCTATTATATATTAGAAAGAAAAATTAAATAAAATTAAACATTATTATAGAAAATGAAGAAATTGACATTTGGTTCAGGATATTTTGGAGAATGGATTGAGGATGAGTTTGGTTTACCCGCATATTGCTATACCTGTAATCAGGAGAATGATCCAAAAGCGATAACACAGATGAATAAGGAATGGCGGTTAAACACAGAACATCTACATCAAGTCGGTAACGATAGATTGGTTGCTGTAGCATCCAATTATGGTTATATTCAAGTGAGGCAAGATGAGGGAGGTCCAAAATACTTAAATGAATTTGATCCCGACCATGGATTTTATGCAGGAGGATTTGGTTATCTTACAGATGGAACTGAATTCATATCAACATACTATCCTGGAAATGCGGATTTGTTTGAAAGAATATTTGGGATTGGTTATTTGCGTAAGAAAGTTAAAGGGCATGGTTTTATCATAGATCAAACTGTTTTTGCCCCATATGGTGATGATCCTGTTATTCTCTCATTTATTAAAATCACTAATAGTAAAGAATTTCCCGTTAATCTTCGATGGGTAGAATACTGGGGCTGTAATATGTACCAATTTTCTGTACGCGCTTATGCAGCTTTAATGGGTGGTAATCAAGAAGACCATCCTAGAAAATTACGACAAAAATTTACCAAAGATTTTTCAAATACGTTCAAAATAATTGGGGATAATATTGGACTTCAAAATGAGAAATATTATCAAGATAAAACTAAAGAATATAACCTAAATTCTCTGAAACCTACATTTGATGATTATTTCCCTCCCAAAACATTTTTAATTTCGTTAGATGCAAAAGCAGACGTAATAACGGACAATGCTTCTAAATTTTTTGGCAAAGGCGGAGTTAATAGTCCCGAAAAACTTAAGAGTGGCTTAATTTCTGAAATAAATTCATTGTCTCAAAATCCAGCTTTATTGATCCAGCGAAATTTCCATCTGGAACCTGGAGAATCCAGAAATTTAACTTTTATGTATGGATATCTCCCCGATGGTTTTAAGATAGAATCCCTTATAGCGAAGTATAGTAAGGAAACAGAACACCTTTTTTTAGAATCTTGCGAAAAGTGGAAACAAAATCGTATCGAATTAGATATAATAGACGAGCCATGGGTAGCTCGTGAAATTTTTTGGCATAATTATTATCTACGGGCAGCCATGACCTATGATGACTTTTTTAAAGAACATATTTTATCTCAAGGCCATGTGTATCAATATATCATTGGATTTCAAGGTGCTGCCCGTGATCCACTTCAACATGCCTTACCCTTTGTTTTTATTGAGCCTGATATTGTTAAAAATGTATTACGATACACCTTAAAAAGTACTCGAAAGAATGGTGAAATTCCTTATGGTATAACAGGAAGTGGACAAATCTTACCTGTTCCGTACAGACCTAGTGACCAACAGTTGTGGCTTTTATGGCTTACAAGTGAATATATCCTTGCTACTAGAGATAATGATTTCTTGGATGAGATAATAACCCGACATCCAATCTACACTTCAGGGGCAGAAAAAGTGACAGTTAGAGAAATATTAAATCGCTGTTTTAATTATTTGGTAAAAAAGATTGGAACTGGAAAGCATGGTCTATTACGCTTATCTAATGGTGATTGGAATGATGTAGTTGTTATAGGACACATTTCTGAGGATCAACATGTCGAAATTCAAAAAGTGGCAGAAAGTGTACTAAATTCAGCAATGGCAATTTACGCTCTTAAAATCTATTCTGATATGTTATATTACATCGGTGATAAGGAGTCTGCGAAAGAAGTACTGAAATTTTCAAATGGACAACGTGAAGCAGTTCAAGCCCAATGGGTTGGAAATTGGCTGAGACGAGCATGGTTGACAGAAGATTTAGGATGGATTGGTGAAGATCAAATGTGGTTAGAGCCCCAACCCTGGGCAATTATAGGAGATGCGTTAAATCAAGAAGAAAAGGATCTTTTAATTAAATCGATTAACACTCTTGTTCGAAAACCTTCAAAGATTGGAGCAATGATCCTCAGTAAGGGTCTTAAGACAATTAGGAGGCTAGGAGAAGGAACGAATGCCGGAATCTGGCCATCAATTAATGGTACTCTAATATGGGCTTTATCACTGGTAGATCGCGAGCTAGGGTTTGAAGAATGGAAAAAAAATTCATTAGCCTATCATGCTGAAAATTATCCAGAAATATGGTATGGAATTTGGAGTGGTCCTGATACAATTAATTCAGAACTTTCTAAATATCCCGGACAAACTATATTCAGAGCATTTGAACAGATTGATGGAGATAAACGTTCCAATGATGAAGAAAATCTGGGACATATTGGTCTTGATTGGACAGACTTTCCAGTTTTTAATTTACACCCTCATGCTTGGCCACTCTATAATACTAAGCATTTAATGGGCATTAGTTTTACAATAGAGGGTTTAGAAATAAATCCAAAATTTCCTAAAAATAAATATCGATTTAGTTCACGCATCGTAGGTCTTGAAAGAAATTCAGGTTTCTATAAAGGTTTCTATTCTCCAATTCGCGAAGGATATTACGTTATTAAAATATTTCTTGATACAAAAGAACTGAATCAAATTGAAAAAGTGATAGTAAATGGAACGCAAGAAGAATTTGAAATAGCTAAAAACTCAATACAATTCAAGGGAAAAGGTTCTTTTAATCAACCCTTATCCTGGAAAATATATATGTAAATCATTTTCCTTTCTTTTTAATGAACTAACTTGTAGTCTAATTTACTCTTCAATTGGAGGTAAATCTGGAACTGTAAAATAATCCCAATTTTCTTGAACTGGATAATCCCACCAATGAGGAGGGATTTTTGAATATTCTCCATATTTTTTGAGCCCTCTTTCAAATGCTTTAATATTTTGTCGTGGGGTTTTTAGATCATTTGGTGTAGGATAAAAATAAGCCCCAAATCCTCCTTCTTTTGTTCCTAAATTTCGCATCATATGCCAAACCTCCCGTTCCACTTCATCTGGTGTTCCTAGAGTATAAATTGATTGAATATTTACACACGCCCAGAACATAATTTTACCGCGATATGGCGATAGATCAGAATAACCGCTCATTCTAGGACTATCAAGCTCAATTGCATCCAATCCCCAATCTATTAAAACTGGTAATAAGGGATCAATTTTTCCACAGCAGTGGAGATGAACTTCCATTCCAAGATTATGTGCCTCTTCAATCATATATCGGTATGATGATTCATAATGTTTTCTAAAGGTTTTTGCACTAAAGAAAGGACCTTTTTGCTCGCCTAAATCATCAACTAGCAAAATACTATGAGGATTTAGACCATTTTTAAAAGAATTCTTCATTAAATCAACATGATATTCTGCAACTAAGTCTAAAACTCTTTTTAGCTCTTGAGGATGCTTTTTATGATCAATTAAGTATTGATTAAAACCTCTTAATGCTGCTGCTATTTGTGAAGGTCCAAAGGTTGGAAGGATAAGCATAAGGTAATGATTATTATACATTTTAATCTTCATGTCGTGAGCAATAGTATAACGACTTTGATCGTTCGCATTAGGGGTATATTTGGTGATATGGTCATCCAAATCTTTCCAATCTAATAATGCGGCTCTTCCTGGATGACCCATATTCTCATCATTACCTTTCATATTCCATATGCATCCCCATTCGTCAATTTCTTCATGAGGTAATGTTCTCCATTTATTTCCTTCAAATTCCGGTCTTTTCGCCCATTCAGGGCGATCCCAATTAAAGCTACCTCTTACATGAGGAAATAAACCTTCCTCTCCTTCATTCCATCCAGGTTTCCAGTTTTTACCTGTTGTTATTAATAATGGTAATACATCTCCAGAGATAAGATTAAAAATGGGAGCCTTATCCGGTTTTTTAAAATATATTGCTGCTTTTACGCGTTCAAATGGTAACATACTCTTTCCAAATTTGAGGATTAAAAATAAAAAAAATTTTTTTATTATAAAAAATAATGGATATAATATGATTTAATAATTACTAAACTTAGAATCTTGAAGATTGAGGATAAATAGAATTTGTATCGAGTTACTTTAGAGGATAATTCGGATCACGCTTCTCGAAAAAAGATGAAATGCCTTCTATTATGTCCTTAGAAGTACTAGTTATATCTTGGTTTCTATTTTCGAGCTGAGTCATTAATTCTAAGCTTGGTGCATCCATCGATAAATTTATTGCCTGCTTAGTTAATCTTAATCCAATAGGACTTTTTAAAAGTAATTGATCTGCTATTTCTAAGCCTTTTTGGAATAATTCTCTATTTTCAACAACTTTTGAGACAAATCCAATTCTCTCTGCTTCAAATGAATTTATAAATCTTCCAGTATTTAATATTTCGGATGCTCTTGAAAGACCAATAAGGCGTGGTAAGAAATAACTTGTCCCCACATCTGACCCCGATAAACCAATCTTGATGAAAGCATTGTTAAACTTAGCATCCTTTGATGCATATCTTATATCAGCAGCCAAAGCAAATGCAAAACCGCCGCCAGCTGCCGCTCCATGTATTAATGCTATAATAGGCTGGCTTATTTTTCTCATTTTTAATATAATTTGGCTAAGATATTCTTGGAAATAAATCTGAGTTTTTAAGATTTCAGAGGTATCTAGAAAGAAATATTTTTTTTTAAGTTCCTCAGGGACTGTTTTCGATGATAACAATCCTGATTCTTTCAGATCTAGCCCTGCACAAAAATGTTTACCACTGCCTTTTAATATCACAACACGACAATCCAAATTAATTAATAAATGATTGAAAATTTTATGCAAGTCTAAAACCATTTGGGAAGAAATAGCATTAAAATGTTCTGGTCTATTGAGAGTTAGAATACCTATTCCGTTTTCTCTTAATTCGAATTCTATTGTTTCGAATTTCATTATAACTCCTCTAATCACTTTAAAATAAGTAATTAAAATTTATAGTTTTGCAGATTATCATATATTTTCGTTGTTAATGGGATGTATAATTTCTCTCCTGGAAGTAGGATATATAATGGATCATCTATTATTGTTAAATCAAATCCTTCCCTCTTAAGTACGTTCTTTTTAAATTTTAAGGTAGAGGTTGTCTCAAAATCCGATTTAAATCGTAAAAAGATTGGAATAGCATAAGGTGCAAGGTTCTTTTCTAAATGATTATAAAATGCCTTAAGATCAAAATCCTTTCCCTTGACAGAAGGAACAATTGATGCCATTCCTGCTCTTCCATCTGTTCCAGGGATAATAATACCATAAACGGAGGACAGTAAAATATCAGGAAAAATATTAATAGTTTCTTCTACTTCCGTAGTTGAGACATTATGACCTTTCCAACGGAAAGTATCGCCTAATCGGTCAATAAATTGAGCATGAGATTGCCCTAGGTCTCTCATTAAATCGCCACTATTAAACCAAACATCTCCTTCTTGAAACACATTTCTGAATAACTTTTTCTCAGTCGCTTCTTTACTTGTATAACCTACAAATATGTTTGGATCACTACGATCAAAAATTAATAAACCGACTCCACCTAAAGGAACTCTTTTCATAAAACCCTCCTCATCCCTTATAGGTTTATCTTCCTCAATATCATATTCTATAATCGCATAAGGATTGCCACACCCTCCAACAGTATAATCAAAGTTTAAAATATTAGCAAAAACAGGGGAGATCTCGGATGCCCCATAAAATTCAACAATATGTTCTATCCCAAACCGTTTTTTAAATCGCATCCAAATATCTAGTCTTAATCCGTTTCCTATGATTATCCTAATTTTATTATTCAAATCATTATCACTAGGAGGTTGATTATATAAATAACGACAAATTTCACCAACATAGATAAATGCGGTGGCTTTAAACTTATGTATTTCGTCCCAAAATCGGGTTATACTAAACTTTTTGCTTATTGCAACCGCTCCACCTCCAGAAAATGCAGAAGCCCAACCGATAGTTAACGCATTTGAATGAAAGAAAGGTAATGGTATATATATAGTATCATCCGGTGTAATTTCTGCTATAGTTTGACCAAAGAAAAGCGCTCCACCGATCATTCGGTTATGAATTAAAATTGAGGCTTTTGAGAGTCCGGTGGTACCTGATGTAAAAATATATGCTAGGGCATCATTTGTTCTAATTGTTAGAGTTGTTGAGGGGTTTGTTTTTGAACATTCATTAACTGCTTCAGAAAGATCATTAAATGCCTTAGGAGTAGCAATTTTACCTTCGTTAGGTAAAAATAAGAGAATTTGATCTTCATTCAAATCTAATTTGTCCTTTATTTGATTAAAGAATTCAAAACACTCCTCATCTATTATAATTATTTTACCGGGAGTTAATTTAATCGAATGAATTAAAGACTTCTCACGCAAGTCTATATTTATTAGTGAAGCAACTGCTCCTATTTTAGCAACCGCAGAAAAAATAATCAGATATTCAATTCTATTTGGAAGTACAACCTCTATAGTATCTCCCTTTTTTAACCCTAAAGAAAGAAAGTAATTAGCGTATTGATTTACATTTTCATTGAATTGCTTGTAGGTGAGCTCTTCATCTTCAAATTTCACGGCAATATTATTAGCATACTTAATAGCGGCTTCCTCGATAAATGTTCCCCATGAAAGCTTATTTTCTCTGGGAATTTCTGTTAATTTTTGTATGGTATCATTATGTTTTTTTAACCATTTTCTATATCTCTTATTAAATTCTCTTCTGTTAATTAGATAAGTTTCAGCAGTTTCTTCTGATTTTTTCATGATTATAAGCCTATGATCTTTTCTAAATTGCATAACTAAAAATTAATGATGTAAATTATCAGTGTAAATTAAAGTTTTTTTATAAAGAATAGTAGTTATGAAGAGAGGTCATTGGAAGTAAAAGAAGAATTATTTAATTTATATTAAAATGTAAAAATAGAACATAAAAACTTAATAAAATTGAATTAATTTCCCTATTCATATAATTAATACTAATCTTGGTTAAATTAATATGACTGAAAGTTATGATGTAATTGTCGTTGGCGCTGGAACGGCAGGAACATATCTCAGCTGGTTATTAGCTAAACAAGGTAATAATGTTCTTTTAATTGAGAAAGATGAAAAAGAAAAAGTTGGAAAGAGACTAGATGTTATCCATTTTGAAACAGATAGAATAGAAAAAGCTGGTATTCCCCCTTTTAGAGTGGGTGATCCTGACTGTATTGAAATAAGGGAAACATCTATAGTAGCTACTCCAGATTTTACTACTGTATTTAATATTAGAGCCTTGCAAACTATAGTAAGGCTTACCCCGTTTTTAAATAGAATGTACAAAATTTTAGAAACGGATGGTGTTAAATTAGAATTTTCATGCATATTCAAAGAACTAATCTATGAGAAAGGAAGAATTGTTGGTATAAAGACAGAAAAAAAAGGTAAAATTACAGAATTGTTTGCTAGAATCGTTGTTGATGCATCAGGTAAGGAAGCCTTTATAAGAACTTCACTACCTGATGATTATGGCGTTGAAACTTTTAAACTAGGTCCTGACGATGTAATGTATGTTCTTTTACAATATATCAAATGGGATGATCCCGCTAATAGAATTTCAAATGATACTGGCTATAATTGGTGGTTGCTCTGGTTTGGACCATCATACCAACAAGATGGTGCCATACTAGGAGTGGGACAACCAGGTTCCTTTAAAAATGCTGAATTAGCACGGGAAGACTTTCTTAAAAGAGCTAATGTTCCCCCATATAAAGTTATAAAGGAGGAGCTTGGTATGACCCCCTATAGACGATCACCTTACTCTCTCGTAGCTGATGGGTTTCTCTGTATTGGAGATGCTGCTGCCATAACCTATCCGTTTTCTGGTCATGGGGTAACCGCTACTTGGATGTTATGTATGATCGCTGCCGAAGTAATAGGAAGAGAATTAAAAAAGCAAGGCTATTTAACTCGAGAAAGGCTCTGGGAAGTAAATGTGAACTATTTTAAAGATCAAGGTGCTAAGTTTGCAAGTCTTTATATGCAACTTTCTGGAGTATTGAATTTTAAAGAAAAGGAATGGAATTATTTCTTGAAAAAGGGACTAATATATAAAACTGGTGATGAGGAAGAGGTTCCCGAGCCTAATAAAGAATATGAGGAGGAAATGAACTTTGCAGAATTAATAAGATTCCTAGGCAAATTATTGTGGGGAATTATTAAGGGAAAGCTCACGATAAAACATATTGTAAGATTAATAGGTGCTAATGGACTTGCTGGGAAGATTAAAAAGCACTACGAAAATTACCCTGATGATATCAACAATTTTACAAAATGGGTAAGAGAAGCAGAAAAGCTTTGGAAGAAGAAAAAAGTAGCAATTAAAAGATTACCAAATGCGACGATCGATTATCCTTAAAATATTTTCCATTGGGCAAAATCGTCATAAAATTCTTCGAAACCTAAACCTTTGATAAAATTAAACGAGATTTCATTATCCTTAAAGACTTTACAACGGAGTTCAAATACTCCTTTTTTTTTAAAGTAATCCCATGTTGCTAGCCCTAAAATGGTTCCTAACCCTTTACGCTGGTATTCCGGTATAATTCCCATTCCAGCAATGACTCCGATTTCTTTTTCTTCACCCGAAAAATAAATGAGCGCAAATCCTCGATCATCTCCTTGAACTTTCGCTATTAAAAAAATAATATTCGGATCTTGAAGCATTTTAATGATTGATTCTTTATTCAGAGGTCTATAGGGCATAGGTGTAGAATGCCATGCTTTATCATGTAATTCGATTAAACAATTAATATCTTCCATCGTAGCTTCTCGTACTTCCGCATGAATAATATTATTTTCAATTTTAGCTCTAAGAGCTGCTTCAAACTCGGGAGTAATTTTCCGCACAGGAAGCCGCATTTGTATATAATTTGGGTTTCGATCTAAAAGTTCATCAAAAGTTCTCGAAAATAATTTCCTTAACCATCCCATAGCATAAACCTCAAGAAAAAGTTATTCTAGCCTTTATTATAGTTTTTTGTAACTTTAATAGAGTTTAATTACATTTAAAATTTTAAAAATGGTTAATTAAAGAATTAGGAATAAATTAAATTTTATTGAATTATAATGAGATATCTTTAAATGAGACTTCTCTTGTAATAGCAACCTTAAACTTTTCAACATTACTTATAACTTGTTTATCAAGATTTTGTAAATATATTCCTTCAGTTATTCCGCATGCAATATAATAAAAGTATAAAAACTAAAGAGATATCAAATCCAATTATTCAACTCACGGATTTATAATCCTAAAATGAAAATGATTTTTGGAAAAAAAGATTAAAAAAAAATTTAAAATTTAAAAATAGAATAATTTATTTTATTGGTGAACCACATTCACCGCAAAATTTCCCTTCTCCTTCTATTTTCGCTCCACAATTTGGGCAATAGTTAGTTTTCGCTACAGATGGACCAGATGAAGGAGTAGGTGTTGGGATAGATACTGGTGCTGGTGCAATTTGTGGTTCAGAAAATACTATTTGTTCGAGTTTCGCCAACTTAAAGAAGCCTATTATTTGAAAAATCCACCCGAGAAGAATAGTGATGATTAAAAATGAAAGAATGTACATTAAAGCAGCCGTTTTTAGGTTTTTGCTACCCTCTATTACATCTGCTTTGAGATGTGCGGGAAAAGCATTTGGAGATTGTTCAGCAAAATCCATAAAGCTTTGCCATGCTCCCATTTCAATTGCACCGGCAATAATGCTTAAAACCCATCCAATTCCTGAAATAGTCAAACCTATTGGATTAAAGGAAAAGGTTAGAACATTAAAGGAACTCGGGAAAAACCAGCCAACAACACCCAAAATTACTCCAATTAACCTCAAGATCAGTGTAGTAGAATATTTAGAACGATAATCTTCCAATATAGGGCTTTTTAACTTCAAATTAGCATTAGTAATATCTGTTAAACATTGGAAGAGCAATATCAGTGCTACGAAACTTAATACATTTCCTGCCCAAGGAATAATTGTTAGGATTGTTAGAATCGCTACAATTTTCATCTTGGTACCAAAACCATGGAATTCACTTCTGACGTCTAAATTCGATATTTTATTTCACCTTTTATTGTGTAAATTAAGAATAATATAATTTATTATATTCTTTATAAGTTTTCTTCATAGAATATTGAAATTAATTTTCATAATTAAAAATTTTATAAATTTAAAAAAATTGTATTTAATCTCATCAATTTATTTCTGAACCACATAAAGGACAAAATCTTCCGCCTCGACTCAATTTTGCTCCACAATTAGGACAAAAATTACTCATTTCAACTGATTTAGCTACTACTTGTTCTTTTGGTAGGTTTGGTTGAGAATCTTGTGCAACTGGTTGTTGGTATTGAACTTGATATTGTACTGGTTGTGGTTTAGAGGGTTCCTGATATAAAATTGTATTCATTTTAGCTAATTTAAAGTATCCAACCGCCTTGAAAATAAATCCGATAAATACAGTAATAACCAAAAAGCCAAGAGCGTAAAGTAAAGCACCTGTTCTAAGATTATCGCACCCATCAATAACTTCGTGCCTTAATGCATCAGGGACTAATTCTTTATTTTGTTGAAAAAATATTTTCAGGTTTTCCCAAGCCCTCATCTCAATAACAGAAGCAGAGATAAGTAAAATAAATCCAAGTACCAATAATACAATACTAATCGGAAGTATAATCGCATTAAAAATTAAGACATATGGGGGAAATATGAAAGATAGTGCTAATGTAACTGCTCCTGCAACCAATAATATTATTGCGAAAATTATTGTAATAAATGAACTAATATATTTCGATCGAAATAACTCCAAATTGGGATTTTTTAACTGGTAATTCAAATTCTTTATATCACCTAGTGCAAGAAAAATAAACACTAATGCGACTATCCCTGCAACAGGTGCGATAGGAGGAATAAGACTTAAAACCGTTGCAATTGCTACAGTATGCATATGTCTGCCAAATTGATAGAATTGAGTTCGAATAAAATTACTATCCAATTATATTCACCTTGATTATTTTTTTTATTTATATTTTATATAATTTATTCTTAACAAAATAAAATAGAAGTAATTTAAAATATAAATAGGAGACCAGTTTTTATCATGATTTAATTTCAAATTTAGGGTGTTAAATTATATATTTAAAAAATTTTTCTTATTTTCTCCTTTTTGTCGACTAAAACCAATATCTTAAAGTCAAATTCTATTTTAAGAATCTACAATTATTCGATTTATACAATCAACAAATTTTGGAATTTAAAGGATATTAGATATTAATGTCAACTCAAAAAATAGTTTTAATAGGTGCTGGCTCGTTACAATTTGGATTGAGTAGTGTAGGGAACATTTTAGAAAGCAAAAGCTTATTAGGGTCAACGATTTGTCTTCACGATATTAATGAAGATGCTCTCAATTTAACTTATCAAGCGTGTAAATCTGCTATTGAAGAGAGAAAGCTTGATTTTTTGATAGAATCAACACTTAATCGAGATGAAGCACTTAAAAATGCTACCTTTATTATCAATTCTATAGAAGTAGCTCCAAGATTTGAACTATTAGATATGGACTTTAGGGTTCCTCAATATTATGGCTGTAAACAAATAACCGGAGAGAATGGAGGCCCTGGTGGATTTTTCCATTCTTTAAGAATAATTCCACCAATTTTAGAAATATGCAAAGATATCATGAAAATTTGCCCCAATGCATTTTTGATTAACTTTTCCAATCCTATGACTAGAATCTGTTTAGCAATTCACAGAAAATTTCCTCATTTAAAATTCGCAGGCTTATGCCATGAATATATACACTTTATGCCCATAATAAAAAAGTTATTAAACAAGCCAATTTCAGACCTAGATATAAAAGCTGGAGGCTTTAATCATTTTGGTGTAATTTTAGATATTAAATATCGAGATACTAAAAAAGATGCATACCCTGAAATACGAAAAAAGGGACCTCGATACCTTCGATCTATAGAGGTGGGGCCTGTATTAGACAGTGGATTTGACTTAATCGCATATATATTAGAAACATATGGATACTTACCATATACTCCGGACAGTCATTATGGAGAATATTTAGGGTGGGCATGGGAAAAAGCTGATATTCATGGTGTCAGACAATTTATAAAAGATTACGAGACTCATCTATTATCACAATTTAAAAGACTAAAGAGACTTATTGAAAAAGGAAAAGGCGCGAAGTTTGTTAAATCTGACGAGGAAAGTGCTATTCCTATCATAGAGGGGATAATTAACGATGCTAATTTAAGGGAACCTTCTGTAAATATACCAAATGATGGAATTATCACGAATATCCCTCGAGAGGCTATTGTTGAATGCCCTGTATTGATTGACAAGAAAGGAGTTCATGGTATAGACTTAGGAGATTATCCTAAAGGTCTTGTTGCTTTTCTACGTACCCAGTATTCTGTTCAAGATCTAACTGTTGAGACTATTTTACAACATTCAAAAGATCTTGCCCTCCAAGCTTTATTAGCGGACCCGGTTATAGAAACAACTTGGCAAGCTAAATGTATTTTAGAGGAAATGCTTTTCCTACAAAAAAAGTATTTAAAAATAAATTTAGAATAAAAATTTTATTTTCTATTGATATAATTTAAGAAGGCTCTTACTATCATATGAAATCTTGGATCTGGTACAGCAGTCAAATGATCTCTTCCTTGAATTTGGAAATGACAAGCACCAGGCATAATCTCGGCGAATAATGTTTTATTTTGTATTAAAACATCATCAGTTCCTACCACAGATAATACAGGTACCTTAATTTTTTTAAATGATGATTTAATAGATGCAATTGAATCAAAAATTAGATTTTCATCTCTTTGAATGAAATTTCCTTCCATAACTGCTGCTAATGCTTTTAAATCTTCTCCTGTTGAATCGGCAAAATCTCGAAAATTTTTAGCTATAGGGTTTTTGATATCCTTTTTATCAATCGCTTTGAGAGCTGCAATAACGGGCTCATAAAGCTGCCTTGCTAGTTCTGGTTTTGTGAGAGGTGGTATATAACCCCCGATTATTGCACAATTAACTCGATTGGGTTCTGACAATAAAATACTTAGGGTAATGTTTCCTCCCATGGAATAACCAAAGAAATTTGCTTTTTGAATGGATAAATGATCCATGAGCTTAAATACATCATCTCTCATATAAGTTCCATACATTGCAGGGTCATAAGGTTTATCACTATTTCCATGTCCGCGGCAATCGATTAAGATTAACCGATTCTCATCTTTCAAAGTAGTTATCCAATTCGGTTGACGCCAGTTTATTTCAATATTAGCTGCAAATCCATGGATCATTATTAAATCAGGGCCTTCTCCTTCAATCTCATAATGAATCTTTATTTGATCATTTTTAAAAAAAGGCATTCTAATTCCTCATTATAATTCTAATTAATTTATATAATAAGGTTTTATTGAAAAACATTTCTTGAGCTCAATTTTTTAGCAAGTTTCAACAAAAGAATAAATATTAAAACTTCAAAAATTTAATTGTGGATAATTAAATAATCCAATCTCTAATAAATATTGAATTATCTTGAAAACGCTGATATGAATTTAAAATAATGGTTGATGACCTAGTGATGAGGAAATTAATCCAGAATAATGTGTTTTTTGTAATTCCTAGCTGGAGTGCGTTATTAGGTTATCCCACTCTTGGAAAGTATGTGCATCATAATGTATCAAAAATTGCACAAGATTTAGTGATATTTTTTGGAACCCATGAGTGCGCAGTATCAACCGAAAAAGGTATACTTTATTTTTTATTTGGTTTAGGCTATTATTATACCAAATTTGAATTGCAAACAGGAAATTATATCATTGATAATCGTCAGTTAACTGGTTTAGTTTTATCAGACTTCGTTTATGATCATTTAGCAACATCAAAAAATATAACTCTTGAAAATGATAAAGAAGTGATCATAAATGAGAATCTTTTCAAACTTCCATTAGATCTTAGTCATAAGTCTGAAACTCAAAAAGCATTTATCCAAGGAATTTTAATGCGGAATCTATTTATCCCCTATAAAGATATCTTCTTAGAATTGATGGAACTTCTACAAAAACCAGACTCGTTTCAAATTGACAATTATGGACACATGTTTCTAAGTACGCATTGGGATTATTATAATAAACTTTTAATTTCTAACATAATGAATCCCCCTCTAAAGTCAAATTATTTGCATTCTACCGCTGGATTGAATGAGGTTTCTTTAGGTGCAGATCAATTGTTAAATACCTATTTTAGCCAAGAAGAATATCAGGAGTTAAATCAATTTTTAAAAAAAATGAAAGAATTGTTATCTAATCTTGATTTTGATCCTATGTATCTCTTTTCAATAATAGAAAATGCATTTCCACTCTTAAAATCCTACGAATTATACAGTCCTAATTTGAGTATTTCCTCAGAAAAGAGAACAAAAGAGTTTCTATTACTTTCTGCCGAGCCTTACATAAATTCTTTTGCTCCATGGCCAATTCATTTCCAACGGAAAACAAAAAAAGAATTAGAGGCTACATTCACTCCTGAAGAAACAACTAAATTCGAAGCACGAGAAACTCAAGAATTAGAGGAGCCCCAAATAAAGGAGATTAAATTGGAACAAAATCAATTTGAAATAAGAACTCAGAAACGTCCCTTTGTAGAAATTAAACCGCTACCTATTATACCCATAAGCAATACTTTGCAAATATTCTTAACATTAAAAAAAATAGTGGAGAGTGATTATGATATGCAATCTATTGGAAAAGCTTTCGAAATTGCTCATAATTATATAAAATCAATGGTCTTACATTCAAAATTTCTCTGGGAAATGTCCAAGTTTTCAAACCTATATCAACGAGCTGACCGTAATCTAGGATTAAACGCAAAAGAAAAATTCGAATTGTTGGAATCCATAGATAAATGGATAGATCTAACAATTAAAGATTAATTGGAGGTAAAAAAATATGGTAAACTATAAATCCATCGTAAAAAGCCTACAAAAGCATTACCCTGATGCATCTGAAGTTGCCATCATAAGTAATAATGGCAAAGTTCTTTTCTCTACCCCAAAATGGGATGTAAAAGGGGATCTTAAGAGTTTTCTTTCAAGTTGGGCAAGCGGAACTGCCCAATCGGTGGAAATAAGTGGAATAAGATACTCGGTTCTTCAGATGGAGCCGGAGCGATTTATTGGAACAAACCGGCACAATAAGGGTCATTTAATAGGCGCTTCAACTCCAGACGGCGATAAATATATGATTGCGCACGTAAAAGCTAAAGCAAAAGGATGGTTTCATATGGCATATCCTGCGGTTGCTCGAGCAGCAGCAATGATGAAGAAAGGTTCACAATCCCA
>Ga0180438_10006217_pt1 | contig 16224 bp, 16 predicted proteins | sample SS_ome_12_FD_132455 | JGI IMG/M metagenome (GOLD analysis project Ga0180438, IMG submission 132455) | Hypersaline lake sediment archaeal communities from the Salton Sea, California, USA - SS_3_D_2 metaG | ecosystem: Environmental > Aquatic > Non-marine Saline and Alkaline > Hypersaline >...
ACAATCACTCATGGCGGCCTCCTTGCTGCCTGGGGTGCGTTGACTACACCCTTGTATGCAAGGCAGGCCGCTTTTCCCTAGATCAAAACCCCGTCACGGGTTACGAAAAAATCAGTGCCATTCGGGTCAGACCCCTCAATTCCAGGGGGTCTGACCCCTTTTCGGATAGCCACTGAGCTCGATCCATGCCCTTTGAACCCTTCGACCGCGCACAGCTCCGGCTCAAGCCGCTCGCCGAACGCGAGCACGATCTGGACCGCTCGTGCCTTGTCTTTCCCAACGGCCCTCGCGAGCCCTTCGACCATCCCGCCCTGCCGGTGCTGGCCGAGCGGATCAACGCCGCGGCCGCCGCGGGCCGGGCCGTGATCTTCTGCTGCGGGGCCCACGTGCTCCGCAAGGGAAACGGGCCGCTGTTGATCGAGCTGATGGAGCGGGGGCTGTTGACGCACCTGGCGCTCAACGGCGCCGGGGCGATCCACGATTTCGAGCTGGCCCTGATCGGCCACACCTGCGAAAGCGTGGCCCGTTACGTCGCCGAAGGACAGTTCGGCCTGTGGCGGGAAACCGGCCGGATCAACGACGCGGTGGCCGCGGGGCACCGCCGGGGGCTCGGCTTCGGCGAGGCCGTGGGCCGCGTGATCGATGAGGAGCGTTTCCCCTATCGCGAAACCAGCGTGCTCGCGGCCGGCGTGCGCTTGGGCGTCCCGGTCACGGTCCACGTGGGCATCGGGCTGGACATCATCCACGAGCACCCCAACTGCGACCCGGCCGCCGCCGGGGCCGCCTCGTACACCGACTTCTTAATCTTCACGCAAAGCGTGTCCAACCTCGAAGGGGGCGTTTTCCTCAACCTGGGCACGGCCGTGACGGGCCCCGAGGTCTATCTCAAGGCGATCGCCATGGCCCGCAACGTGGCCCACCAAGAGGGCCGGTCGATCCGCTGCTTCACCACCGGGGTGTTCGACCTGGCGGACTTGGGCGAGGGGCTCGATCGCGAGGCCCCCAAAGACGACGCGCGCTACTACTTCCGCCCCTACAAGACCGTGCTGGTGCGCACCGTGGCCGAAGGCGGCGAGAGCTTCTACGTCCGCGGCGACCATGCGAAGACCGTGCCGGCGCTGTACGATCGGATCGTCGCCGCGGCGGGGCGGTGATGGGACGGAGGGGAGAGACCGAGAGACAGAGGGATAGAGAGAAGCAGAGAGGGGGAGAGGGGGCGAGCGGGAGAGGGGGGCCATGTTGATAGCCGCGGGCGGAAGCCCGCGGGGCTTTGGGCGTTCTCAGCCGTGCTGGGCGAGCGACGATGCAGACCTTCAGCAGAATGAGCGTCGAGCGGGCGGAGACGCTGCTGGCCGGCTTTGCGAAGGTCCGCGTGGCCGTGGTCGGCGACTTCTTCTTGGACAAGTACCTCGACGTGGAGCCCGGGCTGGCCGAGGTGAGCATCGAGACGGGCAAGACCGCCCACCAGGTCGTCTCGGTGCGTCACAGCCCGGGCGCGGCCGGCACGGTGGTCGCGAACCTGGCCTCGCTCGGGGCGGGTGAGATCCACGCCGTGGGGTTTGCGGGCGACGACGGCGAGGGCTACGAGCTTCGCAAGGACCTCGACGGGCTGGGCTGCGCCACCGAGCACCTGCACTTCGACCCGGCCCGCCGCACGCCCACGTATCTGAAGCCCCGCGACCGTGCCGAGCCAGGGCTGGCCGGCGAGCACGAGCGCTACGACACCAAGAACCGCGAGCCCACTTCCGCCGACCTGGAGCGGCGCATCCTCGGCTCGCTCGACGCGCTGCTGGAGCGGCTCGACGCGGTGATCGTCGCCGACCAGGTCGAGGAGGAGGACTGCGGGGTGATTACCCGCGCGGTCCGCCGGGCACTTGCCGAGCGGGCCGATCGCTTTCCCCGGGTGATCTTCTGGGCCGACAGCCGGCGGCGCATCCGCGAGTTCCGCCGTGTGATCATCAAGCCCAACCAGTTCGAGGCGGTCGGCCGGGCCGATCCGGCGACGGGGGAGACTGTCGATCTGAGCGAGCTTGCGGCCGCGGTGGAACGACTGGCGCAACGAACCGCGGCCCCGGTCGCGGTCACGCGGGGCGGCGAGGGCATGTTGGTCAGCTCACCGGAGCCGACATTGGTTCCCGGGGTGCGAGTGCCCGGCCCGATCGACCCCACGGGTGCGGGTGACAGTGCGACGGCGGGCGCGGTTCTGGCCTTGGGCGCGGGGGCCACGCTTGCCGAGGCCGCCCTGGTCGGCAACCTGGTCGCCTCGATCACCATCGAGCAACTCGCCACGACCGGCACCGCCCGGCCGGACGAATTGCCCGATCGCTTGCGCCTTTGGCAAACACAAGAACGCGATATGTCGCGACCGAACGCTTAGCGCCCCGGCGTGGGCGCCGGGGCTAAGCTGCCGCGCGAACCGCCTCGGCCGCGAATCAGATCTCCTCCGGCACGGCCTGTTGCTGTTGCTGCTGCATCATGTTCATCTGCACCTGGATGACATAGCCCATCACGGCTTTGAGCAGCTCGGGCGGCACCACCATTTCCATGTCGATCCGGCCCTCGGCCGCCTTGGCCGCGAAGCCTACCGGCGGTGTGTCGGGGAAGGGCGGCAGCTTGATTTTCGGGGCGTCGGCTGGGACCAGGTCGGTGATCGCCCGGTTGATCAGCTCGACCGTGCCCTGGGGGCTCCAATAGCCCACCGACTGGGCTCCGGCCGGCAGCCGGGCCGCGGTCTTCTTGAGCTGCTCGTCGCCGGCCAGCCCTTCGGCGTCGCCGGCGCTCTGGATCGCGCCCTTCAAGAGATCCTCGGTCGACCCGAAGGCGACCGTCTTCTTGCCGGCCACGGCCATGAAGAAGCTCATCTTGCCGCCCGGGCCGTACATCGCCTCGAAGACCCGCGCCATTTCCGGATTGGCGTCGACGGGGAACATCTGGGTGAACCCCATCTCCAGGCGCAACGCCTTCTTCCCGTCGATCTCGACCTGTTTGACCTTCATCGCCGAGAAGACGGACTTCTCGTTCTCGCCGGCCAGCTCCCGGATCTTGTCGATGCTCTTGCGATAGGTGTCGAGATAGGCGTCGGCGTCGTCGACGAACATGGCGCCGGCCAGGTTGCCGTAGATCGGGTCGCCCGGCTTGCCCGTGCCCATCGACATCGACATGCCCCGAAAAGCCTTCATCGAGGCGGTGTTCAGCTCGGCCACTTTGTCGGCCTTATCGGCCGGAATGCCGTAGAGCTTCGGCGCCGCCTTCATAATCGCGGCACTGAACTCGACCATCGGTTCCGTCAGTCCCTCGGGGATCGCGCCGGCGCCGGCAAAGACGTACGGCCCGGCGGGCACCCCGGCCAGCAGGTTGTCCACGGGGGTCTTCACGTCACGGGTCACATTGTCCAGCCACCCCCCTTCGACGGCCTGCAAGCGGCCGCGCACCACCACCGCGCCGTCGTCGTCGAGCTTCACGCCGTGGGAGATCGCAGCCACCTCCTTGCCCGCGGCGGCCACGATCTGCTCGTACATCCCGAAAGCGATTTTGACCATCTCCATGCCCTGGACCGCCTGCTGGTTGTCCCCAAGGTCTTCCATCATCTCGAACATCTGCCGGGCCTGGCGGAGCCCCTCCTGGATCTTGGCCGTAATCAGCTCCACCCCGCGGCGAGTGATGACCAGCGAGACGTCGTTCTTGTCCAACCACGGGCCGAGCGACTTCAACTCCGGCGCAGGGCCCTTCTTGGCTTCGAGGACCGCTTTCAGCGTGCTGCGGTGCCTCGGCTCGGCCAGCACTGCGTAGCCGCCCTTTCGGCCCACGAGGAAGCCGGCGTCGAGGATGGTCACTTCCGTGATCTTGGCCTTTGCGTCCTTAGGCTCGAATTGGCCGATGAACTCGGCGTAGTCGCTCACCGGCGCGAACAGCACGAACACCGGCGGCTGGTCCGTGTCCTCGTGGGCAAAGGCTACCACCAGCCCGTCCCCCGTCTCATCGAGCCCGGCCGTGACGTTGGCCCGGGCCTTGACGGTGGTGAGCAAGCTGGGGATCGGCGTGGGGAGCTTCATCTGCTTGCCCAGGCCGACGATGGCTTCGTCGGTCGCCGCGAGGTTCTTGACCACTCCGAAGCCCAGGGCATCGGGGGGGACCAGCTCGAGCACCGGCTCGGCCGCCGGGGCCGTGGCCGTTGCGAGCGCCCAACCCAGGGCCAGCGCCAGGGCCGCGCAAGTCACAATGCGTTTCGCCATCTTTCTGCTCCTTTCGACCGGTGAATGGGATTGATAAGCTGTCCGAAGAGTTCGTAGTGACCGCATTCATGCGGTCTCGGACCCGCGAAACGCTGCCTTTCCGCGGCCGGACCCGATGAATCGGGTCACTACAAACACTTCCCGTGCAGCCTCTCAGGGAATGGAATCCCCTGAGCTTACTTCGCCGCCGGGCTGCGAACCTTGGCTCTCACGGCAGCGGGGGCCATTCTACGCCGATGCCAACGGTTCGGCCACCGAGGGTGCGCAACGGCCCCTCTGGCGGGTGGTGTGTGAGCGGGATGGCTACTTCCGCGGCGCGACCATCAGCGCCTCGATCGCCGCGGCGACCTCTTCGGGCGGCTTCTTCTCGACTAGGTACGTGTGGTCCTTGTCCGGGGCGCCGCGCCACTCGGTCGTACCGTCGGGCTCCACGTGGCAGTGGCCGGTGGTCTTCAGGTCCCAGAACTCGGCCAGCCCGCCGTCGAGCCCGCGCACCGCGTAGAGCGCCGCCGTCTGGTCCCAGCTCTCCCGGTTGTTCAGTCCGTTGTAAAGCTCGTAGGCCCGGCGGATCGGGCTGCTCTTGGGGGTCTCGCGGAGCTTGGCACCGGTCTTCACGCGGCTGCCGATTTCGTAACCGCTGAAGACGATCGGCCGGGGGAAGTTCTCGATGGCGTATTTCGAGGCGGCCGCGTCGCGGAACACGTTCCACTCCTTTCCCCGGGGGAACTTCCCGCCCATGCAGACCCACGCCCTGACCTTCTTGGCCACCAGCTCCTTGCCCCCCAGCGGGCTGTGCTGGTCCGGTTCGGTCCTCAGCAGGTTGGCCACGTTCGTCAGGAACCCGACCGTGACGATCACCACGCTTTGGTCGGGCTGCTTCGCCAGCACGCGGCGGTAGAGCAACGCCGCGTCCGGGGCCTCGTCGGCCGACTTCAGGTCGTGGGGGAAACTCCTCGGCGATCTTCTGGGCGTAGCGGGAATTGGCCCGGACTCCCGGCCCCTTGACCACGCCGATCGGAATGTCGGGCCGGCCATAGTAGGTGTTCAGGGCGTCGAGACACGGGGCACACCACTCGAACTTGGCCGAGACGCCCATGGCCAGCAGCTCCACTTCGCCGCGGTCGGCCAGGGCGTGTAGCAGGGCCACCGTGCCCACGTCGTCCACGTCCGACTCGATGTCGGTGTCGTGGATCAGCTTGACCGGCGCGGCCCCCCGGACGGCCGCGCTGCCGAACAGAAAGAGCGGGATGAGCACGGCGAGAATTGCGGGGATTCGGTAGCACATGGGTGCGACTCCTGAAGGTGGGGTCGAAGAAGAAGCGTCGTTTGCTCTGTGCGAAGCACCCTTCAGGCCCTTCCGGCAAAATAGACCGGGGCCCTTTTCCGCGCTCTTCCGGTTCTAGGTGTACGACGGCCTTCCAAGGCCGTCGCAGAGCGGGCATTTCGACGGCCTTGGAAGGCCGTCGTACAAGAAACGCCGCGTTTCACACCCAGAAACGGAACAGCCCTTTTCGACGCATGATAGTCGGCGGCGCGGGGCCGTGCAAGCATTCAGTGCCCTTCCCCGCTGCGCCGTTTCGTGCGATAATTGCGTAAGAGGGCATCCGTCAGAACGGAGCAAACCGATGCGAGCATACCGGCCAAACGAGGGACGTGCAGCCGCCTGTCCGCGGCACGGCGGGTTCACGCTGGTCGAACTCTTGGTGGTGATCACCATCATCGGCATCCTGATTTCGCTCTTGCTGCCGGCGGTGCAGTCGGCTCGGGAGTCGGCACGCCGGGCCCAGTGCTCAAACAATCTCAAGCAGATCGGGCTGGCGATCCTGGCGTACGCCCAGAACGAGGGGACGCTGCCGCCGGGCGCGATCCACACGGGCAATGCGGCCTCGAATGCACAATACCACCACATGAACTGGGGAATCGCGATCCTGCCCTACCTCGAGCTGGAGAACCTCTACCTGCAGTACGACCAAACCGTCTACAACACGCACCCGAACAATCTGCCCGTGCTGCGCACGCCGCTTAAGATCATGAACTGCCCGAGCGACAACCGCGCCGGCCGGTTGCTCGTGCCCACGCAACGGCAGGAGACCGCTCCGGAAGGCATCGCCACCGGCTCGTACAAGGGCAACATGGGCAAGCGCTGGACGTCGGACAACGGCTTCTTCGACTACCCCAACTACTTCGGACACTCCGGCCGGACGTCCGACAAGCGCGGACCGCTGTACGCCTTGGGCGATTGGAACGGGCGCAAGACCCGCTACGGCACCTGCCAAATCGCCCACATCCGCGACGGCACGTCGAACACGTTCCTGGTCGGCGAGTACCACACGGTCGACTCGACCTTCCTCCGGGCAACCTCGACCGCCTTCTGGGGAAGCACCCATTCGTTCCACAACCTGGGCTGCCCCCAGCCCGAGTCGTACCACCGGCTCCCCGACTACGACCGCTGCATGCAGATCAACGGCAACCGCCACTACCGCTGCGACCGCAGCTTCGCCAGCCTGCACGCCCACAACCAGATCAACTTCGTGATGTGCGACGGCGCGGTCCACTCGATCAGCCCGGACATCAACGGCGCGCTCTACGAAAAGCTGGCCACGATCGCCGGCGGAGAGATCGCCAACCTGCCCTGACGTACGGGCAGGGAAAAGGGGTCAGGACCCTTTTGCCGGAACGGCCCGAAGGGTGCTTCGCACAAAAGGGTCCTGATTCCTTTTCCCGGACGAAAGCGAACATGACCGTGTTGCATCCACTGAAGACACGACGGCACGCGTGGCTGGTCGCCGCTTTGCTGCTGCTGGCCGGCTGTGGCGGCGATCCGTATGACATCGTGCCCGTCTCGGGCCGGGTGACGCTCGACGGCGACCCCGTGGCCGAAGCGAACGTCTCGTTCGAGCCGATCGGCGAGGGGGACGAGCTGGCGCTCGGGCCCGGCTCATTCGGCATGACCGACGCGGAGGGCCGCTACACGCTCGAGACCGTCGACCGCCGGCGCGGGGCCGTGGTGGGCGAGCACCGGGTGACGATCAGCACGTTCCGCGCGGCACCCGACCGGTCCAAGATGGAGGTCGTGCGCGAGGAAGAGATCCCTGCCCGCTACAGCGGCGAGTCGGAGCTCACCTTCGTGGTGCCCCCGGAGGGGAGTGCGGCCGCGGATTTCGAGCTGGTCTCGGAATAGCCACAACCGCTGCTATCACTCGCCGAGCTTCTGCGCAAAGAGCCACTCGAGCAGCTCCGGTTCGGCAAACGCCCGGCTCCACGAGTTGTGGCCGCAGCCGGGGTACTCGGTGTATTTCACGTTGCCGCCGGCCTGCTTCACGGCCTCGACCATGTTCCGCGAGCGGGCCACCGGAACCGCCCCGTCCTTGTCGCCGTGAAAACACCACACGGCCGCCTTGATTTGTCCGGCGCCGGAGTCGTCGCCGCCGCCGCAGATCGGCACGCCCGCCGCAAACACCTCGGGGTAGCGCTGCAAGGCGTCCCAGGTGCCGTAGCCGCCCATCGAGAGCCCCATCACGTAGACCCGCTTCGCCTCGATCCGGAAGTCCTTCTCCAGCTTCCCGAGAAGCTGCATCACCAGCGACATCGACGACGAGGGCTTCTCGGGCATCTTGTGCGTTGGCGCGCTCCAGTCGACGTCGGCCCACTTCTCGCCGCCGGGGCATTGCGGCACCAGGACAAACGCCCCGTGCTTCTCGGCCATGGTGAGCATCAGGTCGCTGCCGTGGACGAGCTGCTTGGAGTTGTCGCTGCCCCGCTCGCCCGCGCCGTGCAGGAAGATCACCAGCGGGTGAGCTTCGCTGCCCGAGGCGTCGTATCCGGCGGGTTTGACGAACCGGTAGAGCAGCGTCTTGCCGTCCTCACCCTTGAACTCAAGGGCCTCGAACCGCTCGTCGACCGCTGCCCGGGCCCTGCCCGTCCACATGGCCAGCAGCACGAGCACCAGAACCGCCAACAACACGCCGATGGGCCATTTCATGGTCGTCTCCCTGGTGAAGAAGGTTGGGGTGGTGGAGCGTTGGAGCAATGGAGTAATGGAGTGCTGGGAGCCTCATCCTCCAGCGTTCCACCATTCCATTACTCCATCACTCCAGCGATTCGCTCCCCCAGTCGTCCCCATCATAGTTCCCCCGCCGCCGGGTGCAAGCGCGGCGCCTTGCGGCCGGCCGGGCGTTGGGCTATGGTGCGGTGCGGAGGGAGGGATCGCCATGGAGCGTCACGAAATCGTCCGCCGGGCCATCGAGTTCGGCGGGCCGCCGCGCCTGCCCTTCTGGCAGGACCGGATCGAGGACGTGCCCAACGACGTCTGCGCGAGTTGGGAGATGGACCGGGCCCGGCGTGGCTGGTTCTTCGACCACGCGGCCGAGGACGATTGGGGCTGCGCCTGGCGCGTGACCGACCAGCACAATATGGGCCAGGTGGTCCACCACCCGCTGGCCGACTGGTCGCGGCTGCGGGCTTTCCGCCCGCCCGATCCCCGCGATCCCTTCTACTTCGAGCGGATCGAGGACGACCTGGCCGAGGCCGGCGACCGCTACGTGGTGGTCACCTGCCATTTCAACCTGATCGAGCGCCTGCACATGCTGCACGGCTTCGAGGCCACGCTGGCCGATTTGCACCTCGAGCCCGAGAAGATCGAACGCCTGCTCGACCTGATCCTCGACTTCAAGCTCGAGCAGATCGACGAGCTGCGGCGCCGCTTCGGCGACCGCCTCCACGGCCTGTTTCTGACCGACGACTGGGGCACGCAGCAGGGGCCCTTCATCAGCGGGCCTATGTTCGAGCGGTTCTTCCTCGAGCGCTATCGCACGCTGGTCGGCAAGGTACACGACTGCGCCTGGCACTTCATCCTCCACAGTTGCGGGCGCGTCAACGACCTGGTGCCCTACTTCCTCGACGCGGGCGTGGACGTCTTGAACATGCAGCAGCCGCGGGCCTACGGCATCGAGGAGCTGGGCCGCCGCTTCGCCGGCAAGGTCTGCTTCCTCACCACCGCCGACATCCAGGCCACCATGCCCGCCGGCGACCCGGACGCGATCCGCCGCGAGGTGGGCGAGCTGGTCCTCCACTGGGCCACCCCGGAGGGTGGACTGATCGTTTTCAACTACGGCATGGACGACGCCATCGGCACCACGCCCGAGGCCACCCGGGTCATGTTCCACGAGTTCAAACGGCTGATGCATCCCCTCGTTTAGCCGCAAGCCGAAGGCGCGGGGCGTTTGGACTTGCGTAGATCCCACTCTCCCGCAGCTACAATCCCCCGGACCCCGATCCCCACTGCCCCCCCAACTCCCTGCCCTCTGCCTGCTGCCGTCTGCCTTCTCGCTGATCGCCATGCCCCGCTCACCCTGGTACCATGAAGGCCTCCGTTTCGAGTGCACCGGCTGCGGGGCTTGCTGCACGGGTGCGCCGGGCTACGTCTGGGTCAACCAGGCCGAGATCGAGACTCTGGCCGCCCTGCTGGAGCTCGACCCGGAGACCTTCGAGCGGAAGTACGTTCGCCGGGTGGGGATCCGCCGCAGCCTGGTCGAGTTCCCGGGCGGCGATTGCGTGTTTTACGACACCGCGTCCCGAAGCTGCCAGGTCTACGATGCGCGGCCCCGCCAGTGCCGCACCTGGCCGTTCTGGGCCTCGAACCTCCGCACCCCCGAGTCCTGGGCCGAGATGGCCGAGGGCTGCCCAGGGGCCAACCGAGGACCGCTCCACCCCTTGGACGAAATCCGGGTGGCCGTGGCGGTGCTTCGGGTCTGAGGGCTTTCCGAAGAAGCTCGTAGTGACCGCATTCATGCGGTCCTGAGCCGGGCAGCTACCGCATTCATGCGGCTCCGAGCCGGCCAAAGGCGGCGCTTCTGGAGCAAGACCCGATGAATCGGGTCACTACAAACACTCTCCGGACGGCCGTTGAGAGGCACCGCTGCCGAGGGTCGCCACTACCGTGCGCCCGTTCGCCGCTCGGTGGGGGAGTTCTCCCGATTCTGCGGATTCGGCCGTCTGATTGAAGTTTGCCGGCTAGGCAACCGATACAGGTACCAGCCTCCGGCCAGGGCCGGTGCCGCTGCGCGTCTAGGGTGGAGTGGCCGGGCGGCGGCAAAACGCCCTTAGTCGTTAGCTCCCAAAGACTTACGACGACGACGCGGCGACGACCACGGGCCCGAGGCCGCCAAGCTCTTTGACAATAAGCACTTACGACGATTCCACCGGTCCCTCGGACCGGGGTCAGTCACGGTCCCGACCGGCGCCGAACCGGGTGGCGCAATGTGTCTCGGAATCGAGTGACCTTGACATTACTCTTTACGTGGCCTACACTTGGAGCGCAAGTGGGCAGCCACGAAGGTTGCGTCTTGTGCCCCCGTAGACGCCTCGACCAGGAGATCCCGCCGTGACCAAGAAAGAGATCGTCCGGAACATCTCCGAGGCCCTCGAGCTGACACAGCTCCAGACCAAGGACATCGTCCAGCGGACTTTCGACGCGATTGTTGACACCCTCGTTGAGGACACGCGGGAGAAGCTACAAAGAGGGGACACGGATACTTCTTTGGGCCGGATCGAGCTCCGCAACTTCGGCGTGTTCGAGGTCAAGCGGCGGCGGGCCCGAAAGGCCCGCAACCCTCGTACCGGGGATAAGGTCTTTGTCCCGGAGAAGTTCGTGGTCACCTTCAAGCCGGGCAAGATCATGGAGGAGCGGATCAAGGTGCTGGAGCGCGAGGCGGCGGCCGCCCAGGGCGGCAATTCCTCTCCCCGGCCCGTCCGCGAAACGCTAGGCGCGGCCCAGTAGGACGGACTTCCAGTCCGTCCCACATCCGGCCGGAACACCATCTCTCTGCCAGCGTCCTGCTACCTTTTCGCGGTAGCCACGTGCCCCCCCAAAGGGTCAGTCCCCCCGCAGACTGCGCCCGCCCATCGTACACACAAGCTCTAGACCGACACACCCCGGTGCACCGGCCGACCGCGGCCGAAGCCGTTCGGCGGGCCACTGCCGCCCTACGGGCGGCACACCGGCATGTTCGTTTCACGGAGGAATTGTCTGATGCGGAACCTGTTTCTGGCGTTGGCGTTCGGGCTGCTCATGAGCACGACGACCGGGTGCATCATCCCGGCCTACTCGGGCGACCCGGTCCGACGCACGCAACAACTGATCTTCACATCCGAGAACTTCCGTCTGCTTCTGGACGAGTGGGAACGGATGTGGTTCCTCGATCAGCCGGATCACGCCACGCCCTATCGCACGCACGGCGGCTTGATCTAAGCCGGCGCCGCTCCCGGCGCGCGCCCAGCCGACGGCAATGAGCCGTTCGACGGCGCGGGCCGACGGCGAATGCGCGCGTTGCGGGGGGGCTTGTCCCCGGCGAGACGGCGGGCTGCGCACCGGGGCCGACCGCCGACGAGACGACCGATGCAAATTGGGGAGAGGGTTGGGGGTGTGCCGGTCTCCGGCCGGTCGCTTGTCCGAATTGGGGAAGGCGGCCCTGCCGGGTCCGACACGCCGCGTGCGGCCCGGGCCCGCTCGAGCGGGTTCGGGCCGTGTGTCTGCGCGGCGGGCACCTCTTGGAGTGCGGCGATTCATCGCCGCTTTCGGATCTTTGGCTATTCTGGTTCTAGGTGTACGATGGTTTTCCAAGGCCCTCGCAGAGCCGGCCCTCGCAGGAACCACTGTCCTGGTGACAAAGCGGCGATGAATCGCCGCAGTCCAAAGAAATTGACAGCCCGCCCGGCGGCCCGATAAACTGGGCGTTTCCTGAGGTCTTGCCCGAGGGTCCACTTCGCCCGTGAATCCCGCCGCTACCGAAAACGCCGTGCGCCTCGAGGTCCGGCTGGGACGGCTCACGCTGACCAACCCGATCACGGTGGCCTCGGGCACGTTCGGCTATGCCCGGGAGATGGCCGGGCTGGTCGATCTGGGGCGGCTGGGGGCCATCCTGCCCAAGACGATCACCCAAGAGCCGCGGGCCGGGAACCCCCCGCCGCGGACCGTCGAGACCACCGCGGGGATGCTCAACTCGATCGGCCTGGACAACGACGGGATCGAGACCTTCATCGAGCGGCAGCTCCCGTACCTGGCCTCGCTGGGCACGAAGATCATCGTCAGCATTGCCGGGCGCACGCAGGAGGAGTTCACCCGCATGGCCGCCCGGCTCGACGGCACACCGGGCGTTGACGCCCTGGAACTGAACGTTTCCTGCCCGAACGTGGCCCATGGCGTCGATTTCGGCATTGACTGCGGCTTGTGCGAAGAGGTCGTCGCCGGGGTCCGCCGGGCGTGCCGCCTGCCGGTCCTGGCCAAGCTCACCCCCAACGTGGCCGACGTGGCGTCGATTGCCCGGGCCGCCGAGGCGGGCGGGGCCGACGCCATTTCCTTGATCAATACTTGCCTGGGCATGGCCGTCGATTGGCGACGCCGCCGGCCGATCCTCGGCAACGTGCTCGGCGGACTCAGCGGCCCGGCCATTAAGCCGATCGCGCTGAGGTGCGTATACCAGGTTGCCCGGGCCGTGGAGATTCCCGTAATGGGCATTGGCGGGATCGCCACGATCGACGACGTGATGGAGTTTCTCATCGCCGGGGCCACGGCCGTGCAGATCGGCACCGCGAACTTCTACCACCCCCGCGTGTCCATAGAGTTGCTCGACGCCTTGCCCGCCGTCCTGGCCGAGCTGGGGGCGACGAGCGTCGCCGAAGTGGTGGGAACGATCGAACTCCCGGGGGGTGAAGATTAGGGAATAGGGGGTAGGGATTAGGGATTATGGATTAGGGTTCGAGGGTTGGCGGGTTGATGGCCGCGGGCGGCAGCCCGCGGACGACTGTGGCTGCAACCTACCCTGCAAATGAAACACTGAAATCACGATGCGTTCGCTCCGAAGAGCTCGGCAAGTCGTCGTATCCACTCGCGGGGACCCGGGTACGATGCCGCGTCCACCCGCGGCTTCCGCCCGCGGCTATCCATCCGCTGATTCCTAACGCCTACCCTCTAACTCCTACCCCCTAACCCATGCGCGTCCTCTCCGGCATCCAACCGACCGGCCCTTTTCACTGGGGCAATTACTTCGGCGCGATCCGCCAGTACATCCAGCTCCAGGACGAGGCGGACCAGGCGTTCTATTTCCTCGCCAACCTTCACGCCTTGACGACCATCCGCCAGCGCGAGCAGCTCTGGGAGCAGACGCTCGAGGCGGCCACGGAGCTGGTGGCCCTGGGGCTCGACCCCGATCGCGCCACGCTGTTCGTCCAGTCCGACGTGCCCGAGGTGAGCGAGCTTTGCTGGTTGCTGATGACCGGCACGCCGATGGGGCTCTTGGAGCGGTGCCACGCCTACAAGGAGAAGAAAGCTCGGGGACTCCCGGCCGACGCCGGGCTGTTCACCTATCCCGTGCTGATGGCGGCCGACATCCTGGCCTACGACTCCGACACCGTGCCGGTCGGCGAGGACCAGGTCCAGCACATCGAGGTCTGCCGCGACTTGGCCGCCAGCTTTAACCACCAGTTCGGCGAGGTCTTCGTGCTGCCGAAGGCCAAGGTGCTCGACACGTCGGCCCGGGTGCCGGGGACCGACGGCGAGAAGATGTCCAAGAGCTACGGCAACACGCTGGCGGTGTTCGAGGAGCCGGGGCCCTTGAAGAAGCAGGTCATGCGTATCGTGACCGACTCGCGACCCATGGAAGAGCCCAAGGAGCCGGAGGGCGACCACTTGTACCAGCTCTTCTCGCTGTTTGCCGACCAGGCGCAGCAGGAGGAGCTGGCGGCCACGTACCGCCGGGGGGGGTTCGGCTACGGGGAGGTCAAGAAGCGGCTGGCGGCGTTGGCCGCGGACTTTTTTGCCGAGGCCCGGCAGCGCCGCGACGAGCTAAAGGCCAAGCCGGCCACGATCCGCGAGATCCTCGGCGACGGCGCGGCCGCGGCCCGGCGCAAGGCGGCCGAAGTGCTCCGGCGGGCCCAGGAGGCGTGCGGCGTGAAGCCGCCGAAGGGCCCGAGGTGAGCAACGAAGAAAGGGACCAAGTATATTCTGCCGGAACGGCCCGCAGGGTGCTTCGCACAAAACATACCTGGTCCCTTTTTTCGTCTGCCGTACAAGCCGGCAGGGGCCTCCCGAAAGCACGCCACGTCATTTAGCATGGCGATATGGCAACGGGCACGCAGACAGTCGGCGGCGCGGCGAGCCCCGACGCGGGCGGGCGGTTCCTCTGGCGAGGGCCGGCGGTGGCGCTGTTGGCCGGGCCGCTTCTGGGGGCGATCGCCGCTTGGGGCGCCCACGCCGCCGAGCCCTATTTCGCCCCGCCGGTGATCTTCCCGCTGGTGGTGGGGCTGATCCTTGGGGCGATGCTGGTCGGCCTGCTCCGTACGGTGCAGTTGGCCCATCGGCCGATGATTTGGACCGGCGTCGTGCTCGCGGCCGTGGTCGCCGTGGCAGGGCAGCACTACCTGGCCTACCGGGCGGCCCGGGCGGCGGCGCTGCGCGACGCCGAGAAATACCAAGAGGCGCTCCGGGCGTTTCCCGAGCAGGTCCAGGGCCGCCTGCCCCGGGCTCCCCGCAACCCCCTGGACTACCTCGAGCGCGAGGCATTGCGGGGCCGGCCGCTTTTCGGGCAGTACCGCGCCCGGGGATGGCTGGCCTGGCTGAGCTGGGGCGTCGATGGGCTGTTGCTGCTGGCGGCGGCCGTGCTGGTGGTGCTGCCCGCCGCCGGCCAGCCCTACTGCAATCGCTGTATGAGCTGGTACTGCACCACGCGGAGCGGCCGGCTCGACGGGCTCTGCGCCCGGCGCCTGGCCGAGGCGGCCGGGGCCGAAGGGCCGGCGCAGGCCGAAGACGTTCGGTCGGCGCGCTACCGGCTTTTGAGTTGCCGCTCGGGCTGCGGCCCGACCGGCTTCGAGCTCGTCTGGGAAGACCGCGGGCACAACGCCTCGTTGGTGCGCGGCTGGCTCGACGCGGAGACTCGCGACCGGGTCACGTCGATTTTGGAGGACGACAAACCATGAGCCACGTCATCGGAATCGGCACCGACATCACCGAGTGTCTGCGGATCGCGCGGATGATCGAGCGGCACGGCGAGCTGTTCATCAATCGGGTCTACACGTCCGAGGAGATCCGCTACTGCCAAAACCGCAAGCAGTCCACGCAGCACTTCACCGGGCGCTGGGCCGCCAAGGAGGCGGTGATGAAGGCCCTGGGGACGGGCTGGCGCCCGGGGATCGCCTGGCGCGACATCGAGATCCGCAGCGAACCGGGCGGCCGGCCGGTCGTCGGCGTGCGGGGCGGGGTCAAGGAAGTGGTCGAGCAGCTCGGCGTCGCCCGAATCCTGGTGAGCATCTCCCACTGCCGCACGCACGCCACGGCCTACGCCATCGCGCTGGGCAAGGACGAGGCGTCGTGACCCGCAACGAACGCCCCGGTAACCGGCGGAAACCCTGCCGGAACGAAAGCGTCACCGCCCGAGCATCTCGCGGGCGGCGCCCAGCGCCCCGGTTCCCATCACGTGGTCGATCAGCGCCGCACCGAGCAGCAAGCCCAGCACGATCACGATAACGTACATCGGCCCACTCTCCAGGCGGGCCAACCTGGGGGCGCGGGTGTAACAGAACGGGCAGACCCGGTCGAACGCCGAGATCGGCCCGTGACACTTGGGACAAACGTCGGGATCAAAAGCCATCGCAGGTCGCCTCCGGCGGGTGCTTATGGGGCCGGCGGGGCGAAGAAGATTGAGCCGGCCCCTTCACAAGTATAGCTTTCCGCCGGGCAGCGGGTGCCCCGAGCTCGACGCACAGGACCGGTGCCAGCAGCCAACGTTCGACCACACGTTGCGGACTTGTTGCTGTCCCGCGCCCCAAAGCTCCTTCACGTCATGGAAGTGTTCTTCGACCGCCCAGCGTGCGGCAACCGCTTCCAGGATGTCGCGCACTTCTGCCGAGGTGTCCGTGCAGAAGTAAGGTGCCCAACTGCCGTCCTCGAAGCGAACGATCACGACGCGGATCTGGCCGCTGACCAACTGGGAGGTCGCCA
>Ga0180438_10006218_pt1 | contig 16221 bp, 9 predicted proteins | sample SS_ome_12_FD_132455 | JGI IMG/M metagenome (GOLD analysis project Ga0180438, IMG submission 132455) | Hypersaline lake sediment archaeal communities from the Salton Sea, California, USA - SS_3_D_2 metaG | ecosystem: Environmental > Aquatic > Non-marine Saline and Alkaline > Hypersaline >...
ATTCAGATGGCGCGGTTCTGCATGTACAAATAGGGCTTCATCAGTATACTGTGAAGGTTGTTCTTGTGACTAAGGCATGGGAACAAGTATATATTAAGAAAAAAGGATGTACCAAAAAAAGGAGTAGTGTGATGTATAAATGTTTGAAGATAACGTTTAATGCCCAGATGCCGCAGGGATATTTGCAAAAGGCGCTGCAGAAAAAGGTAAAAAAGCTCTCTATCGAGGGGGTTGCGCAACAGCTTATGGATGATTTTATTAAAATTATCGTCTGTGGGGCCATGGAAGATGTTGATACGTTCCTGGATATTCTATATAAAGAGCTGAATGATATTGAGCTTGATGAATTGCAAATTGAGCCCTTCTTGAAAGATCGTGATTATCGTGGGGTTTTTCGCATTTTAGAATAAGTAACAAATAGGACGTTACCCGATCTGCCGTTTGTGTTACACTGTTGCAAAGGAAATAGTAATGCTTATCATACTATTTGAATGTTCAGTAAGGCAACAGTGTGCAAACGGGATCTGTGCGGTTAATCATATACGTTTTTTATTGCTCCATTTTGTTTTTTGTGGGCCAGTTGCGAGCCGCTTCTGCGCATACCATGCAACTCACCGTGCATCCACACAGGGATGTATATCATACCTATTGTGATCAATTGCAACAATTGCTTCCTGAGCAACTTGCCATAGAACGCGTCACTTATACATCAGATGCGTATTTGCAGCGAGATGAGTTTGATTATTTGTTTGATATCAAACCGCTAGATAAAGTGAATGCAGATGCGTTTGCCCGTGCGCTTTTTTTTCTTATTAAAAAGAAAAAGTTTGAAATGATTGTGCTGAGCTTCATTCCGGTTGGGCAGCAGTGGCATATACATGTTGATCTGTATGCATTTTGGACCTTTAATAAGCTTAAGTTCAAAGGTATTTTTGTTGGCAAAGAGCACTTGCGACAATTTTACCTTATGGAGCATCATGATCGTTTTGATGAGCAAAAACACGCAGACTCCATTGCAAAAATGCAAGAGTCATTTAAGGCAGATGGCTATTTTCAGGCTGAGATAAAAGATACGCTACACTATAATAACCAGACCAAATCGGTCACGGTAAGAATTGATTTGGCAAAAGGGCCACGTTTTTACATTGGTGATATACACCTACAATTACAGGCGCCACTATTGTCTTTAGATGAGCGTGCATCGCTTACCAGAATAGTAGAGCATCAACTTATGCTGCGTTTAAAAAAAAGTGCATATATTCGTGAAAATATAAACGTAGCGACTAAAGAGTTAAAGGCATCTCTTGCGGCTAAAGGATATATGCATAGCGATATAGAGTTAGATGAGTTGGTGCGTTATAAACAGCGTCGTGTTGGATTGGTATTCAAGGTGACATTGCATCAGAAAAAAAAGTTTTGTTTTGCTGGGAATCGTTTTTTTTCAAAAGAGCAGCTTCGTTCGTGCTTGCTTGCATTTGGTCGTTCAGCGTCACTATTGCCAGCATCGATTTTATCAGAAGAGTTGGTGAAGCTGTATCATGAAAATGGTTTTCGTTCAGTGGTGATTTCCATTGATGAAACAAGTGATATGTATACGTTTACTATTGATGAGGGTCCGCGTATAACCATTAATGAAGTTATATTGCGTAATGTATCGGAGTTTGATCCAGCGTATTTGGTAAAACTCTTTTTTTCTCCCTTATTAAAAAAGAAGTTTTATGATGCAGCAGTGCTTGAAGAGTGTATTGATCAATTAATGGGATATATGCTCAAGCAGGGGTTTTGGCAATGTGCATTGCTTCATCAATCATTAGTGCCAATAACGAATCACGCTTATTCTTTGGTGTTAACTATCGATGAGGGGATGCAAACATTTTTGCAACGTGTGGCAATTCCTCTGTATCCCCATTTGGAAAATGAAGGGCCATTTCGCGCATTTACAAAAGATGATGCGCACATACCATTTGATGTGCATTTTATAGAAGAGCAGCGCCAATGGCTGCAGGCATATTTTCAAAAGGAGGGGTACTATCATGCACAAGTGCTGCCTACGTTTGAAAGAGAAGAAAACAATGTGTCGGTTACATGGGATATTGTGCTTAATGAGCATGATGAACTAGATGCTAAAACGGTGGTGGTGGGCAGTACAACATTTCCGTTTTCATTTATAAAGCGTGAGCTGGATTATAAAATTGGTGATTGTTGGCACAAAGATACATTGCGCCATGCCGTAAGTCGTTTGAAAAAATTGGAAGTATTTGAAGCGATTAATCTCTTGCCAGAAAAGATGGAGCCTGATGATCCATCATCGGTAATGATGTTAAAGCTGCAAAAAGATGATCCATACGAAGTAAAAATGCGTACTGGTCTTGGTATTCAGCATGTAACTAAAAGCCTTTCTATTGAAGGGCTAACGTATCGTGTGGGTGGTAGTTTTTTGTATAAAAATCCTACAAATACTGGCGATCAATTTCGTATTGATGCCGATGTGACACGTTCGATTCGTCTTGCCAATGCGCAATATCGCAAGCCGTGGTTATTTGGCTTGCCGATAAGCGCTCTGTTTAAAGGGTATTCCAATAAGTTTGATTATCCCGGTTTTATTGGCAGTCAGCGTAATTTGTATACGGTAATTCAGCAAGGTTTTTTGATGAATTATAATATGGTCTATAGTGTATTTGATGCGGCATTAAGCACAGGGTTTGAAGTGGTGGATACCTATATTGATGAATCTACTCCTGAGCAAGCATGCTTTGCAAAAGAGGTGGCGCGTGCTATTAATTTTCGTCCTGATCTGCTTGATAAAAATATACCATTTTTTCTTGTGCAGCCGACGGTGCTTATCTATTATCTTGATAGTACAGTGAACCCGACCAAAGGGTCGTTTTCAGTGCTTTCATTAAAGGGCATGTTTCCGATGGCGAAGCTAGAGCCAAGTAATTTTTTTATTCGTATTTTGGCAGAGCAGGCATTTTTTATTCCGTTGTGGCCATTTGTGTGTGCAATACGTTTTCGTGTTGGGCATATTTTCCATCAGAAGTTTAGCACTATTATTCCCATTGAACGCTTTTATTTAGGTGGAGCGAATTCTATTCGCAGTTATGAAACTGATCAGTGTCCACCACTCGGTGTCGTGGAAGATCCATGTAAAGACAAATGTTTGTATGTGCCGCAAGGAGGGCGTTCGCTTGCCAATCTTAATCTTGAATTGCGCTTTCCTATCTACCAGCAATTTGGTGGGGTCATATTTGGCGATCTTGGCGCATTGAGTGCAAATCGTTTAACTGATATTAAAGCAGATGATCTATTAAGTGGTATCGGTGTTGGATTGCGCTATAATACCCCAATTGGTCCCTTGCGTTTTGATATCGCTTGGCGTGTGCATAAACGAGATGGTGTGGGTAGCCCATATGCATGGTTCCTCTCGTTTGGTAATGCCTTCATTTAAAAAACGCTTTTTTTTTGATATCTTATTGCTAAAAGAAAAGATATTAGATACAGTATACCCTACATAATATATGAAAGAGAAAGGTGGTTTATGTCTCAGAATACGAATGCGTCTCATGCGCATGATCACACTATTTGGCAAGAGTTGATTTGCCATTTTCCGTATGCGGTTTTTTCGGTCGCGTTTGCTTTAACCTTAGTGAGTTTTACTTCGATGACTGGTCCTGATGTTGCTCAGCGTTCGCATATACTGTTTCATAGTTTCCATTTTATGCATGTGGTATTTGCAGCAACAGGTACGATGATTACCTTTTTGCGTTATTCTCGCAATATGCTCTACGGTATCCTTATTAGTTTTCTCTCACCGGCATTCTTTTGTATTTTATCTGATGCGATCTTACCTTACTATGGTGGTCTGATGCTTGGTGTGCATATGCATTGGCATATTTGTTTTATTACTGAGTTACATAATGTGCTCCCTTTTCTTTTTGTAGGTATGTTAACGGGTATTGCACTCAATTATCATGGTGCGAGCAATCAAGGGTTTTATAGCGTTTTCTCTCATTTTTTTCATATTTTTGTGAGCTCTATTGCTTCGACCTTTTATTTAGTATCACATGGTTTTACTACTTGGTACGAAAGTATTGGGTATGTCTTTCTTTTCTTGATAGTAGCCGTAGTGGTGCCATGTACGTTTTCTGATGTTATTGTGCCAATGTTTTTTGCGCGAGCTGGTACCTCAAAATAGGATGATGGGCCTATGCGAACCATACGAATTGAACATGTTTCAAAAGCATATAATGGGGATCGAATTCTTGATGATTTGAATTTGACTATACCGAGTGGGCAATTTTTTGCTTTACTTGGTCCAAGCGGCAGTGGCAAAACAACCCTTTTGCGCTTAATCGCTGGGTTTGAAACGCCAGATAGTGGACGTATTTTTATTGGTGATAAAGATATTACACAGGTGCCCATTAATGAGCGTAAAGTAAATACGGTGTTTCAACAGTATGCCCTTTTCCCTCATATGAATGTCTTTGATAATGTTGCCTATGGCTTGCGTGTTAAGGGCTTGCCCGAAAAAGAAATAGAACAGAAGGTGCGAAAGATCTTGTCCGTCGTGCATCTTGAAAAACAGATGTATAAATCCATTGATCAGCTTTCTGGTGGACAAAAACAGCGTGTTGCTTTGGCGCGTGCGGTGGTCAATGAGCCGGATGTGTTGTTGTTAGATGAGCCGTTGGCTGCATTGGATTTAAAGTTGCGTGAACGCATGTTAGTGGAATTAGTTGCCTTGCAGGATCAGCTCAAAACAACTTTTGTGTATGTAACACATGACCAGACAGAAGCGCTTACGGTAGCCGATACCATGGCGATAATGAATAGCGATGGTGAGATTGAACAAGTTGGTACTCCGAAAGAAATTTATGAATTTCCAAAATCAACCTTCGTTGCCAATTTTGTGGGAACAACCAATTTGTTTAAGGGAACGCTTATAATTGAAGATGAAAAAACGCTCATTGATGTGCCGCATGTGGGACGTTTTTCGGTAACGTGCCCAACTAATCAGCCATGGGCATGTAATGGCTGTAAGGTTGTATTGAGTGTTCGTCCAGAAAAAATCAACATTAGCAAAGAGCCGCTAGAGGGGTTTGCTAATAAGTTACAAGGGATAGTAGAATCAATCATATATTATGGACGTTCTACACAATATAATGTACGTGTAGCAAATGATACCATTGTGCAAGTCTTTGAGCAGAATGTTGAGCACGTGCGCACACAGGTGATAGATTACGAAGATAGCGTATATCTCTATTGGCAAACGGCAAGTGGAGTAGTATTAAATAAATGAAACAGTCACTAAGAGCATCTTTAAAAAGCGAAATTCCTTTTTTTATGGTAGTGCCGGCGTTAGTATGGCAGGTGCTCTTTTTCTATCTCCCACTTTTTTTTGTGATCTATATTAGCTTTACACAGCAAGAGAATAATTTGTTTAGTGCGCATACATGGGAAAACTATGCTACCTTTTTTGCATGGCCCTTTGCACGTGTTTTGTTGCGATCATTTTCTTTAGCTGTGGGGACCTCCATTATCTGTTTGCTCGCTGGCTATCCTATTGCTTACTATTTAGCACGAAGGGCAGAACGATGGAAAAATGTACTCCTTTTTTTGCTCGTTTTGCCATTTTGGACCAATATGCTTGTGCAGGTCTATGCATGGTTTGCATTGCTTGAACGTGTTGGATTTGTGAATCGCATGCTTTCATATGTTGGTTGGATTTCCACGCCGCTTACGTTGCTTAACAATTCCTTTGCTATCTATGTGGTGATGGTCTATTACTACTTACCGTTTATGGTGATTCCTATTTATGCCGTGCTTGAAAAATTACAAGACGAATATCTGCAGGCTTCAAGAGATTTAGGCGCTACGCCGATACAAACATTTTGGCGTGTGACATTGCCTCTTTCTATGTCGGGTATAACCACTGGTTTTTTTCTTGTCTTTATTCCAGCCTTTGGTGAATTTGTGATCCCCGGATTCATGGGTGGGCATAAATATATGTATGTCGGCTCGTTGATTAGCTACTACTATTTGGTTGCTCGCAATGAGTCTATGGGTGCAGCCTTTACCGTTGTAAGTGGGGTGTTGCTCTTAGTAGGGGCTTATATGTTGTATCGCTTATTTGTACATTTTACGCCAGCAGAAAGGGCATCATGAAAGCTCTACACGTATGTAAAAAAGCACTACTACCATTTTTTGTGGGCGTCATGTATCTCTTTTTATATCTACCGATTATATTACTGGTGGTGCTTTCATTTAATGCATCGCCCTATTTTTATGCATGGGATGGCTTAAGCCTACAATGGTATAGAGAGTTATTTACTTCAACTGAGGTGTGGCAGGCCCTGCAAAATTCTTTGATTGTCGCATTTAGTGCTGTAGCACTCAGTTTGTTATGCGGTGTATTGTTAGTTTTTTATTTAAAACGTCGTTATCTGCGCAAAACAACACTACTTTTTTATGGCACTCTTGCTGCACCTGAGATTGTGTTGGCTGTTGGCTTGTTGAGCGCATTTGTTTATTTTGCTGTACCCTTAGGCTTGTTGACGTTGATTGTTGGCCATACGCTTATTGGTTTGGCATATGTGGTGCCAATGGTGACCTCACGTTTGCAGGAAATGGACGATGCATTGCTGCAAGCAGCAATGGATTTGGGTGCTACGCGAGGGTATGCATTATATTCTGTGGTATTGCCTTATTTAATGCCGACGATTATTGGCGCAGGGTTATTGGTGTTTATTATTTCATTTGATGATTTTGTGATAGCCTTTTTTTGCGCCGGCGCTTCTGCACAAACATTGCCGTTATATATTTTTTCAGTCATACGATCGGGGGCTACTCCGATGATTAATGCTTTATCGACGGTGCTCTTGGCAATAAGCAGCCTGCTTGTATTGCTCTTTTCTTATTTCACAATAAAAAAAGGGGGCGGCGATTATGCTTGAGTGGATACAAAAAAGAGCCTTACGTGTGGCCATTGTTATCTTTTGGGTTGTCGTATTGCTTGGGACATTGCGCCTCAGCCAATATGCATATTTTTTTAAAAAACCACGTACACTTTATATTGCCACATGGCCATTGCTTTTGGATGCTAAATATTTAAAAGCATTTGAAAAAGAGGCCGGCATTACTTTACAAATAAGTTATTTTGAGCGCAGTGAAGAATTGCTGGCAAAAGTGCAGGCAACAGGTGGTAAAGGGTATGATATTATTTTTCCGTCTGATTATACCGTGGCCCAGTTAGTTAAAATGGATTTATTAAAAGAGATAGATAAAAGCAAATTAGATTTTTGGGATGACATCGATACGCGTTTTCTTTCTCATTATTTTGATCCCGAAAATCGCTATAGCATGCCATTTTTTTGGGGCGTTTTTGGCTTAGGGTTTAACAAAAAAGTCTATGGTGATACGCCGCCTGCCACCTTGGGGCTTATTTTTGATCCAGCATATAATCCAGAGCATGTGGTGATGTCAGATAATGCACGAGAATCAGTGCTTGTGGCTGCGCAATATTTGTTTGGGACAGTAGATGCACTCAAACAGGAGGCTGCACAGCAGAAAGTGAAAGAGTTGCTGATTAACCAAAAACAATGGGTAGATATCTATACTGACGAGCGCATTGATGAATTACTTTCTTCAGAGAATAACCCCATCGCCTTTGGGTTGAGTACTGATATTTCGCGTGCGGTCAGAGAGAACCCAGAACATATTGCCTTTATGATACCAAAAGAGGGTAGTTTCTTTATTATTGATACCATCGCATTACCAAAAGGGGCAAATGCTGAGCTTGCGTATGAATTTATTAATTATATGTATCGCCCTGAAGTGGTGGCACATCATATTGAAAAATATAATATGCTCTCGCCTTTGCGTTCCACGGGTTGTGTTTCGGCCGTATGTCCTAATGATAAAATGTTTAATGCATTGCATCTGATGCGCGATGTTGTGTCTGAAGACGTATTGAACGATATCTGGATAGCACTTCTTGCTGATTAACCACTTGCATATCTGTTATTGCGCGTTGTAGGGTGAAAAAACAATGCAACAATACATTTTTTTTTTTTACAAAGAAAAAGCACTAGTATTAGGTGATAAAAGTATTGACTTTGTTTATTAAAGAGGCTAGGAATAGGTTGTATGGCATTTTTTAATCGAGGGAGGCGTCACATAAATAATAAGATGTGTACTAAGTAAAAAAAAAGGAAGTGTAACCCCAAAAAAAGGATGAGTTTATGAGGAAGGCTTTTCTAGCTGGCAAGATATCTTTTGTTAGCTTGTTGTTATTGCTATCGGCGTCGTCGCTGTATGCGGTGCCATGGCAAACAGGTAATACACCAAGTGTTACTGATATGGATGTAACTTTAGAGCCAGATGCTCAAGGTATTATTACTTTAAATAATACTGGTGGTGGCGATGCCGATTGTATCGTAGTTTCCGCTGTAAGTACTGATGTTGTGATTTCGATGACTACAGATGTTATCTTAGAGGGTAATGCTACGGGTAATACGCGTTTGATTTTAGATGCTCAAGCTGGTCAAACCATTACCATTAACATGACGAATAATCTTACCTTCAGAGGTTCTTCTGCAGGTTCACCATTAGATCTTCTTGTGGTAATGCAAGGTCTCGGTCAGGTAGTGATCGACATTGATGGTGGTAATAAGCTGCTCTTGACGCGCAATGGCGCGAATGGCGGTGGCGTGCAGATGTATCGCTATATGAATGCTACCGATGCTGCTGCTAGTAATGTGTCTCGCACGTTCATTCGTCGCAGTGTTGTGTCTGTGAATATGGATGTTGAAGTTGAAGTGGGTAGCGGTTGTTTGATTAGTTATCTTGCAAACACAGTGCAGCCAAATGCAACCGATGAAAGAGGTACTATTCTTGTTCGTTGTGATAGTGGAGGTACTGGCCGTTCTGTATGGACTATCCAAGATGAAGGTGCAACCATTGTGCGTGGGCGATTGGTTACTGGTATGATTGATGATTGCATTGCATTGAGCAATATAGATCCATCAATGCCTGCTGGTTCTCAAGCGTTATTTCAAACAAATAACAGTGCTGGAGCGTCTACGTCTGCAAGCTTGCTTGTGCAGAACTATAACAATGCTTTAGGCGAATTCATTTGGGATCCATGGTGCAACCTTGGGGTGCGTGAAAATCCACCATTTGGTAATTTTAGTGGTGCACAATATGGTTTCATTGTTGGTTCGTATGGTCAGTTAGTAGTTGGTAGTAATTCCTACCTAGATTATGTTTCACTTACTGGTACGCAATGTGTGCCTGGGCAAGATCCAGCTAAAGTAAAAGCGCGTAACCCATCAGCACTGTTCACAGACAGTCAGCCAGATCCTAACTTTGTGCCGCCGCTTATTGATATTCGGAATACAGCTGCGCTCTTTTTCCGTTCTGGTGTGAATAATGATGGCGTGGTGGAAAATCCACTGGGTTCACAAAATCCATACACTATTACCCCAACCAATCGTACGCCAGGTGCAGGTTTCCCTGTATTTGATATTGAAGGCCTTGTGGATATAAGAGGTCTCAATACAGCATCTCCTGCTCCAGATGTGCAGGTAAGTAAGTTTGAGTTACTTTCATTGCAAGTGACCGTGAGTGGTGGTCCGCTCTTTGTGGGTGGTTCAGAAACTATTTTCCCACTGCGTACCTTTGCGAAAGTACCTGGCGCTGACCAATGCACAGGACAAGATGAAACGGTATATTTAACGTATAATAATGCAAGCTTCTTGAACAACGGCCGTGCGAGCTTGTTCCAGGTTTCATTTAATCACACTGATGAAAATCACCATGTGTTTGAAAATAATGATACTGCTTCAGAGCCTGCATATATTGGTGGTGAAACATGGGCATTCAAGCCATGTATCCCAAAACCAAAATGGGCATTTATCAATTCCCGTTTTAATATTCATACAAGTGTTGCGTTAACGGGTGTTGATCTATTAGTACCAAATGGTAATACTGCTGGATCACCAACGCAAACTGATTGTACAACAAACAAATCACAATTTGTGTTCTATGAAAATGGTAAAGCCATTGATAACGGCAGTGGTCGCAACATGATTTTGGGAACCTTTATTGGTTCAACTGCATGTGACGGTTGCTCAGTGATCTGCAAAGATGCGCAACTTGATGTTATGCAAACAAGCACCTGTGATAACAGTGTGCCTGGTGACTGTGAAGCTGGTGATGGCTTGCTTCATTCATTGTGTTTAACTAATACACAAAATGATAACACGATCATAGAAGGTATTCCTGCTGGTGCTGATTTGATTAATCAATATGCAGTGCAAACCATCTACTTGGGTAACAACAGTAATATCTCTGTTGGTACTAATGGTTCTGAAGGCACCTCAATGGATGTGACCAGAACGCAGCAATATAACTTCCCATTAACGACGTGCCCAGAGTTGTTGATCGCTGGTAACTTCTTCTCATTTGAAACACGTGGCGGTTCAAACGGTTTGCCATGCACATCAAACGTGACTGGCCAAGGCGGTATCTTTGTTGATATGAATGGTACATTCTCTATCGGTACTGATGGTTGTGGCTACATTGCCAACATGGGTGCGATGGTAACACAAAGCAGAAATGGTAAGGTGATCCTGCCGAAAAACCGTGTATTCTTCGATCCACGTATCGGTCAAGCAACTTGGAATCTTGATCTGAATGATCAAACAGTGATCATCGGGCCAGATGAGTGCTTGTCTGACTATACACTCAACTGGATGTTTGTAACAAAAGACTATGATGTCTTCTGTCCTTACGTAGTGAACTGCTTGAATCCATGCAGTTGCCCAGAAGTAACTGATATGAATGTGAATGGTATTCCAACCATTCAAGGTCAAGTGCAACAGTTGCAAATCAAGGGTTCACGTATTGGTGATCCAGTACATGTGAAAGTTGATGGTGGTGTGGTTGGCGAAACCGTAATGCTTGTTGGGTATAACTCAGCAGAAGCACCTGTTGGGGTGTTTGTGCTCGAAAATCAAGCAAAACTTGGCATCGGTTCAGCACATCGCAATGTTGACTCACTCCAAGCTTCTGTACAACTTGGTGTGAACGGCTTGAACATTATCTTGAATGGTGATGAATCTGAAGTGCAACTGAATGAAGATGTTATTATTAATAATATCTGCTCATTGCTTCCTGGCCCAGCAATTGCTGGTGAAAATGCAACCTTGCGCATCACCTCTGATTGTTGCAACACCTTGCGTGTAACCAAAGATGGTATACTTGACTTGAGCGCATTTGATGGTACGCATGCTGTTGAATTCGGTGGTGACGTTCGTGTGATATTTGAACCAGGGGCTCGTGTGCTCTTTGGTGATAATGTGCCAACGTTGCGTTGGGCAGATAATGCAACATGTGAATTTGAGCCAGTAGTTAATACTGATGCCATTGAAAGAGGTTCTGACCTTACTTCAACAAATACGGTTCGTGTTCGTCTGACTGGTGCAGGTATTCTTGAGTTTACTGATTGTGCTCGTGCGGATGTGCCTCGTGATGCATTTGTAGGTATTGAAGCATTGCCTGAATGCAACATCAATGGTGCATTCATCCAATTGAATATTTTCGATTGTGCTGAATTCCATGTTGGTGATGTTGATTGTAAGATTCCTGGTGGTGCGTTGCAAGTAGGTAACGTGGTAACAACCGGAGCTGAAGATCAAACCATCAGCTTTAGCCTAGTACTTGATGGTCCAAAAGCACTCTTTGAGATCGGGCCACAAGGCTTTGTTGGCTTCGGTCTTGGTGTGGTAACCAAAGGCCATACTGGTCATGACAGCTGGAGCATTGCACCAACGGCGAACGTGTTGCGTGTGAGCCTTGATTTGCAAAATGGTATTTTCCGTCATCCACAAGTCTATGCTGGTAGCGATGCACGTTCATCATTACTTGCATTGTGTGACTCTATCGATGGTTTTGCAGGAAACGTGTTTAACTATAATAGTGATCCAATTCCTACACTAGATAAGTTTGATGGTACCTTGCTTTCAAATACATCAGTCTTAGGTGGTGGTGACTTTATTGCATCAGGTACTTCAATTGGCGTCTTTAATCCTGTGGTAGGCACGACTAATGGTGGCAGCCAGAGCCCAACAACGTATCTTGCTGGTGTCTTGGCGTCTCATCCATTGATTCAGGAAAATGGCTTTGGGCCAGTGGATGCCTTTGCAGCTCAACTCCTGCTTAGATTGCAAGATATCCAAGACTTTACTCCGGTGAATGGGCGCGCAGTAGCTGCACCAAGCTGTGATCGCAATGAAGTGCGTGTCGTATACGTTGACCGTGCTGGAATTCCTGGTGATGGTGTGATTGCACGTGCTGATATTCGTAATATTGTGGGCGTATCTGCACAAACAACAGTTCAAGAACATACCATTGAACTTGGTGCGCTAGGATTGGTTCTTGTTCCAGTATCACGTGAAGCAACTCCTCCACGTGCGATTGTAACAGCTATGGAAATTGGAGCTTAGCTTTTAAAGTGGCGAGCGGAAGATCTACTTCTTCTGCTCGCCATCAAAAAAGCAGCAGGACGTTTGAAGTATTAACCAAAAAGGAGAACAATGAAAAAGGGTCTTTTAAGCATAGTGAGCCTGCTCTGCATTTTTAGCGGCTCGCTTTTTGCTGCAACGAGTTATTTTAGAACACCGCTGAGCCTTGTGCAAAGCAGGTGGGGTACGGTGCATTATCCATTGCCGCCAATTGACTGTGATTGTTGGCAAATTGATACCATGGGTGCTTATTATCAACGCAGTGCATGTGAAGCGTTTGGTCATGATCCATCATGCTTAGAGCTTGATCCATGCAATCCGTGCAAAGATGATAATAAAACAACCACAAAAACGGTACCGCTTTCTCAACTCTGGTTTGGCAAATCATCATTCTGCGCAGAAGAGATTTTTGCTGGTGGCAAAATCGACTGTCCTGTAGAAAATCCTTTTTTGGTATTTTCTCGCATTAATCCAGACTTTGACTATAACGAGCGTGGCGTGGTGCTCGCATTAAATGGCTATCGCTTTTTAGGCTGTGACAACTCATGGTTTGTGGGTGGTCGTATTGCATTGCCTATCAAGGTCATTGAGGTAAACCAACGTCGCTCTTGTGGTGTTGAAGAGATCAAAGACACGTTTGCAGATGCAATTGTGACGATACAACAACAAGTGCATGGTATTGGTCCGAATGAAGCTAATCCTGGTCCTGAAGGCGCTGTCGACTCACGTACCGTACGTGCATATCGTCTTGACTTGTTGAGTGTATTACAACTTCCTGATGGTACACCAATGGTGGAATATGGTACAGGTTCAACAAATACAAAAATAGCAGGGCAAGATATTACTATTAATGTGGAACAAAACGTTGGTGGAAGCCCAGGTCTTGTTGCGCCAGTATATGCATATCGTCAAAATAGTGGTGTGGTACCACTTCCAGATCAGGATCTTGTTGCAGCTGATGTAAGTACTCAGCCACCACAAGAACAAGGCCTTATGATCGCACAACCTGCAGGAAACCCAGTAAATACAGCTGCTAATGGTTTGTTGAATGCAGCGGGTTCCAATGGTGTCAATGGTGATTTCTTGGCGTTTAACGGTTTGCCTAATGCTGATGCGAGTGCTGCACAAGTTAACTATGCAGGTGGTTTAGGTGCAGATCGTGATGCGCAGGGTCAACTCTTTATCGTCCCTGTTGGTGCTCTGTCAGGTTCTTTGACTTTCGAGCCTATTGGTTTAGTGGTACAAAACACTATCGACTATGTGCTTGAACGTTTATTCCTAGAAGACGAAACAGCGTTGGATTTCTTTGCAGAGCGCGGTATCGATTTCTGTACATCTGATTGCAGCACTGGTGCTGGCGATACGTTTATTGAAATCTATGGTGGTAAATGGTGTGAGTGCTGGTTCTTTGATGGACTTCTTGGCTTTAGATTGCCAACAGGTACCAACTATGACGATCCAAAACGTATTTACGAACAAACCACTGGTAACAATGGTCACTTTGCAACCAAGCTTGGTGTAGAGGGTGGTTACCAACCATGTGATTGGCTCGGTATTAAAGGTGACTTCTTCTGGCGCCATAACTTCCGTGCAAACGAAAAACGTGCTGCGGCATTCAGAGGTGCAACTGTGCGTAATATCGGTCCATGCATCGATGCACAAGTGCAGTGGGATGATTTCCAAGCGCATGCAGACTTTACGTTCTTCTCTCCTAAGTGTCCAACATTGGGTTGGGATTTCGGTTACGAATTCTATGCTAAAACCAAAGATGACGTATGCTTCTGCAGATCAACAGCGGTTGATTTCATTGGCAAAACACAACAGCTTGACCCATGCTTGCTAGAGAACGATACCAATACGCAATCACACAAAGTGCGTGGTGAGATCTTTAATCAGTGGGGCTGCTTCCAAGTCTTCTTGGGTGGTTCATACATCATCGCTGGTAAGAATGTGATGAAAGAAACTGAATGGCATATTGGTATGAAAGCTTACTTCTAATAGCAAAGGGGAATTGAATGAACAAGAGGTATGTAATTCGTTTAACGCTGCTAAGTATGATACTTGCAACGTTTAATCCGATGGATATATTCGCTTACGGCGGTTTAGGCAGAGGGCTTGAAGGTCGTGGCACAAGAAGAGCTGCAACGCGTGAACGTGGCTCTCGTCGTGGGGCAGTTGATAGAGCGCCTCGCCCGGATGCACCATCGTATCCTGGATCAACACCACAAGTAGTTTCACCATATGATTCATCATTGCTTGCTGCAATTAAAAAATGCATATGTGAACTGAAAAACATTACTGAAAGTGGTTTTGAGTTGATCTGCTCTAAGATTGCAGATATTACGCTATTTATTAGCGGTGTTGATGGCATTGTAACAGATATTGATGTTCTGTTGAGCCAAAGTGATGATATCTTGTGTGCGGTTGGTTCAAAAACTGACTTTGCATACTCTGACACAGCGATATTTACGAGCCTTGATGGTATTAACAATACTGAGATAAGTCTTATCTCATGGGTGAAAACCATCATGCGTGAACTTCGTGGTGTGTAATTAGCTAAAGACGTTATAGCGTAAAGCTAAAAAGAGCGGGCCCCAAGAGGGCCCGTTTCTTTTTGCTAAAGAGATGCTTTTTTATTATGCTAAAAAGATAATACAGACATTGTACGATTGCAAAGGATACTGCTTGTTATGGCACATACAAACAGCCGCTATATCACCACCCCTATTTATTATGTGACAGCCAAACCGCACTTAGGTTCTCTTTATTCTACCCTGATTGCGGATGTGTTGACCCGTTGGTACCAATTGCGAGGTAAAGAGACCTTCTTTTTAACGGGCACTGATGAGCATGGGCAAAAAATTGCTGAAGCTGCTCAAAGCGCTGGCAAAGAGCCAAAAGCTTTTGTTGATAGCTTTATTGATGCCTATAAAGATGCATGGCATACCTATCATATTGATTATTCACATTTTATCAGAACCACAGACACTGCACATGTCAAAGCGGTGCAAACATGGATTCAGCAGCTTATAGATAAAGGCGACATCTATAAGGCCTTTTATGAGGGCTGGTACTGCGTGCCTTGTGAAACATTTGTGACTGATACTGAAATTAAAGAACAAAAAAAGGCAGATAAAGAACCACATTGCCCTTCATGCCATCGTGCAGTAGAACAGGTAAAAGAAGAGACCTACTTTTTCCGCCTGAGTGCATACCAAGACAGACTACTTGCATTATATAAAGATCATCCAGATTTTATCGTGCCAAAAGAGCGTGCAAATGAGGTGATTAATTTTGTTTCTGCTGGATTAAAAGATTTGAGCATTTCACGTCGCACGGTCAAATGGGGTATTCCTTTTCCGGGTGATGATGCACATGTTGCCTATGTATGGGCTGATGCATTAAACAATTATATTACTGCTATTGGTTGGGGCCAAAAAGGGCGCGAAAAAGAGTTTGCCTTTTGGTGGCCTGCAGCGGTGCAAGTGCTTGGCAAAGATATTGTTCGTTTTCATGCCATCTATTGGCCAGCATTTTTAATGGCCAGTGGATTGTCTGCGCCAAAGCAGTTATTGGTGCATGGTTGGATTCAAGTAGATAAGAAAAAAATGTCCAAATCGTTGGGTAATGTGATTGACCCAATGGTACTGGCAAAAGTATATGGCCCTGAGCCGGTGCGCTATTATTTGATGCGTCA
>Ga0180438_10006219_pt1 | contig 16219 bp, 19 predicted proteins | sample SS_ome_12_FD_132455 | JGI IMG/M metagenome (GOLD analysis project Ga0180438, IMG submission 132455) | Hypersaline lake sediment archaeal communities from the Salton Sea, California, USA - SS_3_D_2 metaG | ecosystem: Environmental > Aquatic > Non-marine Saline and Alkaline > Hypersaline >...
CAGCCTCATGGTCCCATGTCGCTTTACCTGGACAAAAACCATAGAGGCCGCCTCCTTCTTGGATCCGCATAGGCCACAGCGAGCCGTCTGCGCTTGTAAATTCTTTATCTTCTCGGCACCGCCTTAACTTCTGTATTCTCTCTGGGCATTTGCTGCATTGAAACCCGCTTGTCTTGCTATGGTCCACAAATTCAAGCTCTATCAAGGCTTCTAACTTTTTTTTACCCCTACATCCGTATTAACGCCACCGGCTACATTTTGCCTAGCTCTCCATAAGTCCATTGCTAGGCCCGCATTGTGTAGCGCATTTACCAGCTCTTTATTTGCTGCACCGTCGCTATCACGTTTGAAAAGTATCTTGTCAGTATCAGGTATTCCTTCGGGGTTTTTTATATCCACCAAAGAGCGCCTAACCTCTTCCAAGATGTAACCAATGTTTAGTTGGGTTTTACCCTTCTCAACCTTAACTTGCTGGCTAAGTATTTCCTGGGTTGCTTCGTAAGGTAGAACTTTGCGAAGAACAAACCTAGTAGGCTGCTCTTCAGTTAGTTCTAGTTTTTCTTCGTCCAAATCTTCCAGGTAGCTATCATATTGCTCTTCTGTGCAATGTGATACTGCGCTATCCTTGCGCGTAATTACCTCAATAGTACCTTTTGAGCTTAGTTCTAATTTCAGGGGCATTCGGGGTTCTCCTTTTTACAAGAATGAAATTTTAACCTCATCCGCTGCTTCTAGTGCCGTTTCATAAGCCAAGCCCTCAAAGGTCACTGGAATAGATCCGGTAGCAGGTACAGCGATTTCTGGAATCGGGAAAATAACTTTGGGTAGATCAATGTGCATGTGTCGCCCGGCAGTATCGCCAAGGTCCGCATCAATATCATCGCCAGCAAAGTCTTTAAGTGAGTTCAAAAACTCAACCAAATCATGGTCAAGGTTAAGCTCTACAGAAGCGGTTACAGAAAGCCTATCACCAGGAACATAAAGCGGCCCGGCTAGACCATCTTCGCCAAAACAGTAGTCCACTAGCTCGTGATTGTTCTCGAAAGAAAGAGTCAAAGAACGAACACAAGTATTTGATGGAATACCTGAGATTGTGATAGATCCCTCAAGTCCTGTCTGAGGATCGCGGATAGAGCTAGAAGTCTCTGGCTCGTAGTATACCAAGTAAACATCGGCGCTAGCGCCGTCGGCATCAGCCAAAGCAGCTCCGTCAAGAGTCACAACGTCACCAGCTACAGAGTCAACCGTCCGGGGTGATCCATCCGGGGTGTCTGCGCTTCGAGTCGTTCCGTCTGCCTCGACTAGCATTACCTGGGCTCCTACTGGGAAGCGCTCGCCTTCACCAGCCTGCAAGGTAACTGTGTTAGCCCCATTGTTGTCTACAGTAGATTTACCGATACCTACAAGTAGAGCAGTTTTAGCGTTACCGCTAAATTCTACCTGGGCATCACCGTCACCGGGAAAGCTCATCTCTGCCGAGTTAACAAAACCGCCTGGAGCTTGCTTTGCCCATTGGTCTCCGTTCTCATAAATCGAGAAAGAAAGGTCTGGAGCAGTCGCCGCAGTGTACTCTAAAGAGCCTGCATTGTCCGTTTCCTTGCCCAAAAGAGACTTAAGAAGTACCCGAAAACCAGCATCAATTTCGGCGTTAGAAACCGCGCCAAGGCTAGTATCAATGTTAAAAAACATTGGTAAAGAAAACTCTGTAGTAGTTTTCTGCTTGATTATTGCGTTGTGGTGCCTTCCCGATCGACTTGGAGAAGATTCGATTGGTTGGGTAAAGTTAACGCTCGCCCCTTCCAAAGTATCTACTAGGTCCGTACCGGCTGGAGTAGCAAGAGTACCCCTAACTGATTCCTCAACAACGTAAACTTTCTGCTCAAGTGCAGAAGAATCGTTTGCAGAGGCGTGTAGTGCTGCAAAATCCTTTGCCATGTTATGCCCTCCTTGGCTTAATTACTAATAATACATTAATACTTTATCAGCATCCCGTATAGTCTTCATTGAACTTGGCGATAACATGAATTCGACAAGTATAGTAAGGTTCCAAAAGATGCAAATCTGTCACTGTTCTATCATACAAAAAATGTACAAAACCTGAAACATCTGGTAAGGAAACCTTTGCGCCAATCGCCAATTTTACCGCGTGTTCCAAGTCCCATAGGTCTGATTGGGATATCTCGCCGCCCGTATCGCTCTTCATAACGATTTCTATAGCAAGCTCCCAGTCTACTTCTGTATATTGCCGCCTGGGCGTATGTATAGCGCCAATATCAAAAATCTGTGCTGCCGGAAGCTCATGCTGCCTAAAATCATCAGCCAAAAGCCTGATTTTGTCAAAAGTGACTAGGTTAAACGATCCCATATCTGTAAGAATCGTCTTCAATTTTGCCGCTACGGTTGTTTTAATGCTCATGGTTTTTCCCTAAATAAAGCTCGCAAAGTATCGACAATAAAGGGAATATTCTTTTCATAGGCTGGCCGCAAATAGGGCCTTTCTGGATAGTTTACGCGCTTTTTGAAGTTTCTTACATTGACGCGCTTAGGCTGTATCGCCCGCCCAAATGCCTGGGTTTGCGTCCTCTGGTGAGCTCTTACGGTGATATCCCCACGATAACCAAACTCATGCAGCCTGGCGTATGGTACGCCAAAGGATCCCACAAATACCCCTAGCCGATCCCTGGTAAATTCATGCCGGATCGAGTTAAACAAGCGCCCGGTATCTATCAAAGGCTTCATAACGCCCCCGCCCGTGCGCGATGGTTTGCGGATATTTAGTTTAGCGTCGGCCTCGATCCTGCGGGCTATATTAAGCAAAGCGGCCCTAAACTCCCTGCTCTCTGGCTGGTATCTGTTTAGCCTCGCCTTGATACGCTTAATCATGGCGTCGGTGTTAGCCTGTACCGCCATTAGTTATTCCCCACCGGAACACTGGTAAAGAAGCTATCGCAGCGCTTATAGGGTATAAGCATCTTTTTGACGAATACGGGGGGCTCACCAAGATAGCTAGTAGTTTCATCCCCCTTTGACTTGCTAGACTGACCCACTCGGCGATCCCCTAACATATTGTACCAGAATTCAACTATCCAATAGGTAGCCTCCTGGATAGGCGTAGGTATCGACGCATAGCCGGCAGTGTACTGTATCCTCACATTGCGGTTACCCCTGGGGAATTTGGTGTTTATTAGGACAATGCCAATATCGTTATCAATTGAGTAGTCTTCGGCGTCCATCTCGTCGTTAGCGTCTGAGAAATCGCTATCCTGATTCACTCTAACGCCCGAAATTGCCGTCACAGGCCATTGTTTCATGGTAAAGCGATCATTTGCCCTACCGTCAAAGAAATGCTCATAGGAAGCCGATTCCAGGCTCCTATCAAGAAATATTTCTATCCAGTCACTAGCCGCTGTAATAAATCGTGTCAACCTGGCATCCTGGGAAGTGTTTCCGCTAGGTATATCCAGGTGATCTTTCATATCTGACAATGATACAAACATAGCCATATTTGGCCCTCCAAAGCATCCTGCTTATAAAGTAGTATATATCAGATATGTTATTTATTTCTATAACTCTCGGCCTGCTTGTTTTCCGCCTTTGGCTGGACCTTTTTTACCGGCTCTTTTGGGGCCTCTTTGGCAGCCTCGAAAAATCCCGGATAGTCACCAAGTAGCTTGTGGCCGATCTCATCAGGCACATCCCTAACTTCGCCAGTCTTCCAGGTGTATTTACCATGGACGAAAGTTGCTCCAGGCACATGGTTAGCTAGTCTTTTAAGCTTAATCTTCATTTGGCAAATCTCCTTTTTACCATCTCTTGTCGGGGCATTCCGAATATTTAGCAGCTACCTTTAATTGTAGCTTACATCCGCATAACTTGCATTTCCAGCGCCTTTGTTTAGGCTTTCGCACATACTCGCAATCTGAACAAATTGATAGCCGCCTATTAACTTCCTCGATGCTAGACCATAGAGACATATTTTTAAGACTCTTGGCCGCCACTAGCGCCACAGTCTTTACCTGATCGCTAAAGCTCATTATGTTCCCGGCATCGGCAACGCTATTTTTAACTTACCCTGCATCCGATGCTTAAAACCAACTGGATGGTATATCCAGAAATCGAGGGAGTCGTTGGCCGTAAAATACGTAAAGTTTTCCTCGTCTACGCCGACCTCGCCATAGGGCTTAACGAAGTACATATTTAGCCCACCATCTGCTTGCGGTAGCTCCAAATAAACTGGCGCGGGGTGTATTAATATTTTACCCACACCGTACACATAGACGTTTTCTTGTAGCTCATCCCTATGGGATAAGAGAATACCTCTAACGCCCCACTCTGTACCCGGTACAAAAGAAACCCTAGTATAACGGCACTGGGCGTCCAGGGTTGCTTGACTAGGGCTTACAAGCTCGGTTAGGTTAGCGTCAAAGAATGCTAAAGAAGTGACGCCTAGATCCGTCTGCGCTAAGTCCCTATCATGTACGCTATCTAGCTTCGATGTTTCCCACTCAATTTCTCGGCATTGAAAATAAAAATTTTCTTTAAGTTTCTTAGTAGACACCAAGGGAGCTTCGGTATCAGGATCTAAAAAACCACTACCAGATAGAAATAGTACAGCGACACCAGCCGAAACATGGCCGCCAGAATCATTAGCTGTGGATGCTACTAAATCCCCACTTGCCAAATCACCTATGACTGAAACATCTTGGGACCACTCCACAGGCTCAGTATTTTGCAATTGGTAATAAGACCCATCGGCAATCGTTTGCCCACGCCAGGTTCCTTCAGATCCTGAATTATTAAGTATATATTTTGACATTAAAGGTCTACCTCCAAAGAAACAAAAACAATAGGCTCACTAGCACTCCCACTGGTGATTTTCACACTTATTTCATCTCCCTGAAGAACAACTATAGACAATCCAGCTGCAAAATTAGTCTGTGAAGAAGTTAAGGAAATCGTAGTTACTACAACACCATTTAAATAGATACTTGCAGTAGCAGTAGTGCTTGTTCTTACTGATATTGATATTGCTTTTATTTTTGAATCCTCAGCAGCCACGTAGGGAGAAGTATTAGAAGGAATACTATGGTTAATCTCAAGCCATTTGTTAGAGGCATTACCATTGTACCCAAAGTTCATAATGAACCGGGGCTTACCAGTAATCTTAGCATCTATTTCTTCGATAGCATCCTGGACATTATCAGACGTAAGACCATTGAAGTCATTATCAAATGGCGTCCCACCCGCTATATTTGTTGGGTACAAAGTGCTCAAGCTAGTTCACCTATCCTCACATCTTTACCAGAACCATCAGCTATTAGGTACACAGTAATTTCCGGACCAACAGGCAAAGGAATAAACTGATCTTTGAAAACCTGGGTTCCAGTCAAAGTAGTAACAGAAGAATCATACCCCCAATAGACCTTGTTGGCCTTAGGCTGTATGGTTACTACCTTTCTGTTCTCTAAGGCTGAACCACCTACTTTAAGTTCTACTGCCGTAGTGCCAACGGTAAGTGTTCCATAAACTGCGGAATCGTTCGCATGATCTAATTGATCAAAACCACTAGAGCCCATTACTTAGCCTCTCCTTTGCCGCCCCATTTTTTCTTAAATTCAAAAATATGAGCTTCTATTTTTTTAACTACATTTATTGCCTTAACATTCACAACAGAAAATTGGTGCATTTTCTTAATATCTACATCAGAAAATCGGGCATAATCGCTAACAAAATTCATATACTCGACTAATGATCTATGCTCTTCTTCGGTGAATGTAAGTTGTTCGATAGGTTTTTCTGGCTGGTCTTTTATATCTTGCTTTTTATCTGTCATTTGGGGTTCCTGGGATCGGGGTTAAAGGGGGCAAAAGCCCCCTACTCAAATTAACTAAGTTCCATTACTCGAAGATCTTCAGAAGAAGCGCCAGTTCCGCCAATTATCTGAGGTGTAACACTTGGCCCAATTCTAAACTCAAACTTCTCACCACTCGCCATTGGAAATCCGTTGGCAGTAGTGACACCAGTTTTTCCAAAGTAAAGATACTTATTACCTTGGTTAGCAAGGTAAAGGTACTTTCTAGCTGCTAAAGCAGAGGAAACAACGTTTACCGCAGTAGTAGAAACCGCTGTAGCAGTGTTTTCGATTGCAGTATCAGCAATGCCGTCGTCAACGTCGATATCATTAGCAACATAAACGTCAAGGGCCTGTTTACCACCTTCGAGGGTAGAAGTAATGAAGTCAGTCCCATCACCAAGACGAACACTGTCATTTTCACCGGCTGAAGTATGGTCTAAAGAACGAATATCCAAGTCAGTAGCATCTACTGTCCAAGGGCTATCCGATCCCTGAATTACAGCAATCTCAGTATTAGACAAATGTACGTCAAGGGCGATATCGCCATTTTCTGAAGTAGACGTAAAGAAGTTAGTCCCATCACCAAGACGGATACTATCAGCGTCACCCGCAGTAGTGTGGTCCAGGCTTCTGATATCTACGTCAGTAGCATTAAAGCCAGCCACGTTAACATCTAACTGATTGCTGGTTACACCAACTTCGTTTCCAGATGAATCAATTATCGGCCCAGCAGTACGCAACCACTCCACAGAGTTTAGCGTTTCCGATCCGATCAGGTCGCCGTCCGTACCCGCTCGGACATAAGCGCCAACACTATGTGATGCTGCTATGGAGTCAGCATCCGTTGGATTAAATTTTAGTTGTGCAGTTACACTCATTTTTACACCTCTCCCCTAAAAAATTAAACGCGATTAAATTTCTGGGGCATTTCACAACCAGGATACCACTTTTAAAGCATCAGTTCCAGAAACCACCCTATCAGCCTGCCAATATAGGGTAAGACTGGCTATATCCATGGGCTTATCTGGTGATGTATAAACGGCTCCTGGAATTAATCTAACATAATTTGTACCAGAATCTCCAGACTGATAAGAGAATTTTATACATGCTCCTGACTCATTTATTAACTCAAACCGCTTCGCATTTGCGGGTAAAGCGTAGCTTTGTTCTGTATCTGCTACTGGAAAAGTCACTGTGGCGTTAGATGGGCTAGTAATCCCTGACTCGGTAAAATTACCATCTACCTTAATACCGTCTGCCGTACATTCAGCAAATTCTAGAGTGCCGGAATCAGATAAGCAGGCTATCGGTATGGCCTGATTAGTCGCCTGTACGAAAGTTTCCCCGTCGAATATAAGCGCGGCATCCAGGTCACTAGCAGATTGCGCTAGTCCAGTAATATACACGCTAAACGTAGCGTTGCCGCCTGAAACAATAACTTCTAGTTGAGGCTTATCATGGTATCGAGTAATTAGTTTTCTATCTGGAGGATTACCGGCAACCGAGATAGTGCCATGGCCCTGAAGGTCGAATCTTTCGCCCGCGCTCTCACCAGCAGTAAAGTCGTAGTAGTTTACGGTTACAGTTGCGCCAGGATCCAAAGCCGAAACAAAGACAGTGCTAATCAAAGCGCTGCCCCGTGTGTTTAGATGCCTAATATAAGTCTCTGGAGTCCTTTCCTCTAGCGGAAAAGCTATTTGAGACTCAGTTGTGCCCAACGTGAAATTGGGTAATTTAACGACCATTCGGGATCCTACGGGCTAAACAAAAAGGCGGGGGCATGTAGGCTACCCCCGCCCCTAATTTTAGGAGAAACTAAACATTAACTCAATGCAAGGTTATAAAGCATCGCAGTTGAGGTCTCGTCTTTCTTCTCAAGAACACCACGGAAATCTTGTCGCGTGTAAGCAGCTAGCAACCATCTGTCATAATCTGCAAGGTCTTGCATAACTCTAACTCTGATTGGTCGGCGGATACCCATGTACCATCTACGAAGGTCAACAACGTGCATACAAGTACGGTCAGTAGTAACACCGTCATAAACACCAGTAGCGTTAAGGTCTTCGCGAACAAACTCAGAAGAGATAATTGGAATACCGAAGATGTTACCAAGGCTTCCCCTAACAACCGTTGCAGCCGGCCCAAATTTGTCGATAGTGACAACTTGATCGAGAAGCAATAATTGGTTGATAATCTGCGGACCAGCAATCCAAGCTAGTGCGCGTGGGTTCATCCCGTGCTTACCAAGAGCGCCTCGAAGGTTTCTTAAAAGAATGTCAGTGATAGCAGAGTTTCCGCCGTCTACAAACAACCCAAGAGCAGACTTCGCGATTGCAAACTTACGAAGTCCGTCCCAAGACTTTCTAGCATCGTCAGCAGCCGTGACGTCACTATCTTGGTGAGTAGCAGCAGTGTCACCGTTAAGGATCGCTTGCTCGATTGCTCTAGCACATGCGTCTACAACTTCCTGCCGTGCCGCAGCCATAATAGCTGGTGCAGAATCTTCGTTCATTTCTTCAGTTAGTTTGTAGTGCTCGCCAAGCTTGGTGGCAGAGAAAGTAAGTTTGTCAGTATCAAACTTAGCATCAGAGATTTGAGCGTTTTCGCCGATGATTCGACCAGTAGTAGTTGAATCTTGGATAGGCCAATCGTATGGGTTAGAAGGCATATCCACGCGGCGGAACATTGAAGCTACAACGCGGTCAAGCTCAAACTCTTCGATGAAACTAGATGCCATAATTGTTGGTACCCAGCTAGAATCTGTTGAAGTGTCGAAAGCTTTAAGGCGAGGAACAAGCTCGTTCTTAGCAAAGTAAGAATCGTAGATCTTTTCGCCTACGTTACCTGCTTTTTCTGAGCTATCTTTTTGTGCTCCGTAGAAACACTGAGAAACCCAGCGAGAAATATCCATTGCTTCTTTAAGCTGGAGTACAGTTGCTTTAACTGAATCAGGAACATGCTTAAATCGGCTATCACCGACGTTAACATTCATCAGCTCGGCAGCGGATTTCTTTCCAAAGAAGCGAAGCGCTTTTTGCTCGTCTGATCCTGTTTTATTTCCTACTACCGCATTACCGGCAGCAACAACTTTCTGTGCTTGCTCTTCGAGGCTTTTGTTTTTTGCCTCTACTTCGTTGATTTTAGCCTCTAGCGCGTCGGCTTTTGTTTTTAATTCCTCAATCCCTTTAGCGTCCATGCTAAGTCTCCCTTCCTGGAATTTATATTGTGGCATTAAATGCCGAACTTATCATTCACTCTACTGTATAAATCATCTATAGATTTATTAATAGTGTCAAGTTCTTGTGCCGATTTAATTTTAGCACGTAACTCGTTAGAAATACCAGCATACATTGTATCGTTTAGGTCGATATCAGAAACGTGGCCTAGCTCTACCAGCTTTTCCAAAGATACTTCAATCTTTTTAAAGGCTTCCTCTTCTTCTCGATCGTCGTCCTCTTCGTCGCTGCTCTTCTCTTCCTCGTCCGATTCGTCCTCATCATCTCCCATAGGCATCTGGCTTTTGGGGTTTTCTTCTTCCTCGGTGCTTTCCTCTGGCGGCTTCTTCCCACCCATTTCCTCTTCTTCGTCCTCTGGCTTAGGCATTGCCATTGTATTTAAAAACTCACTTAAAAGATTCTTAATCGCCTGTAACTCGCTCACCGCAGCGCTTAGGGTGATATTGCTTTGACGTAATGCCAATTGCATATCATTAGACTCGGATCCCTGGACTTCGCCAGGCATCTTAATTTCCTGGGCTATGGCCTGCTTTCTCTCGTCCGATATCTCACACTTTTCACCCTCGCACATGCTTATAGCCGTAGCTATAGCCTCGTCACGGCTCTTGCCTTCCTCGATAAGCTTAGGCACTTTCTCATTAACACATTGACGAAAGGATTCTTCGTTTTTGGGATCATCAGATTCATCACCTTCTTCTTGCTTTGGGGATTCCTCGTCCTCATCCTCCTTGGGCTTTTCTTCCATTTCTTTTAGATCAATGTCAGTGCCTAGGATGTGATTAGATGCCTCGATAACTTCATTCTTCAAAGCAATATTCCCAGCAAGTATTTTCTCCATGTCTTCTTCCGATACGCCAGATTCATCGCAGACGTGAGATAGTAGAGACTTTCTATAATGGCCTTCTTCCACCTTACTATCTAACGCTCGGTGAATTGTTGCAACATCGCTAGCACCTTTAGACTCCAGTATTTTGCACCTGGCCTCCAGGAAGTTTTTACTATCCAGGGCCTTGTTAACTACCTCGAATGTGCTCGCCTGATTCATGGGTACAGACACCACAGATACCTCTAAAAGCTCACCAGATTTAATTTGGTTTACGCCCTTCTCGTCTTGCTCTTCATCGTCGACGTTGAAGCCTATAGAAAAGGTTTTTAGCGTACCATCTGCGATCATCTCCCGCACAAATTTTACAGGCCCTTCGTTAGCCCGCGACAATTGGCCGCGTACCTTTAAGCCTTCTTCCATCGCCTTGATCTCGGTTATCTTACCTATCGGCATGTCGGGGTTATGGTTAAAAAGCATGATCGGGTTAGCGTTGAAGTTCTCCAACTTGATACCGAAAGGATCCACCCTATCATTGCCACGGTCCACAATATTTTTATTTGCAAATCCCTCGATCTCGATAGCCTTACCGCTAGCAGTCGATTTAGTTACATTCACATCACAATAAAAATTCTTCATCTCAAAAACCTTCCTTGGTTATTGTTGACTCAATAAATCTAAAGTATCTTCTACGTCTTCAGGACTAACTAATATCTGGGTACATCTGCAATTAATAACATCACCCGGCCCGCCCTGCGGATCCCTGGGCATTTTTAGTTGCGCTCCGCTTCTAGGATCGGTAAACTTTTCATCCACGTCCACCACTTGGCCCCCCAGATTCCAGTGATCTGATTTGCTATCAGCATATTCCCCGGCGGGATTTCCCCTTACGCGTAGATCATTGGAATTTAGCCACATCTTCTGAACACCAGGAACAACTTCGGCCACGTTCTCACTTGCCGCCTGTTGGCCCAAACTTACCGCTGTGAGCGTTTCCGTCCTGGATATCATGTTGGCCCTTCCCCGTATGTTTTCAACGTCTGCAAAGGCTCCTAAGAGGCTCTGGCTAATCTCGTCCAGGGTGTTATTGTTTTTCACGCCCTCGGTAATTAGATCCATTGCCCTCTTAATATTCGTATCAGTTATTTTGTCCGTTCGACCTTCCAAGGTAGATATCAAACGCCGCTCTCTTACGTCGGCCTCCCGCTCCCTTAGTGCGTCTATCTCGGCCTGGTTCTGCACGTTAAACCCAAAGCTTAACTGTGTATCGTAACCGCTTTCTACAGCGCCTACTAGTGGCTCTCTGGAGTCTTCTTTGAATTTGTCCCCAGCCTCTTCAAAAGCTCGCCGCAAACGTTGCCGCAATTGCTGTCTATTGGGGATTTCCGCCTTAACACGCTTTGCAGCGCTGCGCGTTTCACGCAACGTATTCTGTACAACATCCACCGCATTCTCAGCCGTAGATATAAACAAGCCAACCGCAGCCTGGAAGATTTCTGGCTCCCTGGCGTCCATGAGTTCCCCAAGTTGTTTTTCGACATCGGCCACCTTCCCAGCATTGCGCTTTAAAAAGTTTTCCTGGATAGCCCTTTGCCTGGCTATTTGCTTCTCGGCCTTGTCGTCTTCCGATTCCTCTGGTAACTGCTCCTGTGGTGCCTCTGGCTCTTGTACTTCGGATTGTGGCTTCTCGTCGCTGGCGATTGGAGGTAGCCCCAAAGTACCAGCCTCTAGTCTAGCGATCTCTAGGACAACATCACCGACTTCGATAGGGGGCAAGTTGTAAAGAGTCTGCCTAACCTCGTTAATCGTATGCGTGGAAAGCAATTGCGTGGCCAGATCTGCCTGCTTTACCTTGTCTTCCTGGAGCGCCGCAACATCGTGTAGATCGAATTCAAAAAATCTATCTTCGCCCAGTTCCTTGGAGAAGTAGCGCGTATACTCACCGCTGATCATATTCATGCAAGGAATTAACGTGGCTTCCCAAAAATTCCTTAGTGCGGTTTTGTGCTCTTCACTGCCTAAACTACCGGCATCCTGGAGGCCTAGCTCATGCTTAGGGATCTTCCAGATATTAATCATGGTTTCGCGGTTTTTCTCTATAAGCTCCATAATGTGCTGGTCAGCGATGCTATGGCTCAATGGGGTGACTGACATACCCTTGGGAAGTAACATCGTCCTACGCTGGTTTCTGCGGCCCGTGTGGGCTGTTTCAAAAGCCCGGAGCAATCGCATTGCCACATCTTCGTTAACAGTGTCTTCCATCTCGATAGCCATGGCCGGTGTAGCCTGCTTTAAATAGAAGTTGTTCAAATAATCGGCAGTGTACCGGTCAAACAACAAAGCCTTTAGGCCAGGCACCATGGGAGAAAAGCCCCAAATGAGAGACTTGGGATTTGGTTTCTTAACGTGGATAATCTGCTTAGGATCAAACGCCAAGACGCCTTCACGCTTCCCAGGTACATCGCAGGTAGTCCCATTAGGTTCAAAGAAATATTGCTTGATAGTACAATCGCCCTCGATATTCAGGCCCACGCGCTCGAAAGGTAATATCATCAGCTCGCGCTTATTGCGGAAAAATGCGGTTATATCATTACCGCCGCTCATTAGATCAAATACGCTCTGATACATGAAGCTGTGATAGTCCTGGAATTGATTGGGCTTTGATATGAGCTTATTTAGATCGTGATCCATATCGGGCTCAATGACTTCTTCGCCGTCGACAACCTTACGCTGCATAACAACCATTTCCTGGCTGGAAATCTTTTGCGCGATTAAGTCAATAGCTATGAAAGCCCAAGCCTCTGTTAACGCTATGTTTTTCAGTACATCATTATTAACAGTATAATTTACATCGGTATTCCAGATACCAAAAGTATCGTTTTGTGCGTCACCGTCGCGGAAAATATTGAAGGATTTATCAATCTTATCGGCCATTTGGCCGTGTTTATATTCTATGTCTTCTCTTAACGAATCTAGGTCTATTATTTTCTTTTCTGACATTTAAGCCTTCCTTGGCTGAAATTTTGAAAATCTAAATTTAGTGTACGGAAATTTTAGAAATTTGGCTATAGCCTTAATCATCATACAAATCACTAAGCAACCTACCATAAACCTTTTCTAACGGGGATTGGAATTTCTCCAAAGGTAGATCCTCGACAAACTTTATATCCAGGGATCGGCTAGCATATTGCTCATAGGCCGCGTATGCCAATAGCAGCATAGATACAATATCATCGTGTTCGCCAGGCGGCGCGGAAAACTTCATGTTGCCCAAGTGGTTTACTACTACCTCGTACATATCAAGCTCGCGCAACATATCCGACCAATTGGGGATAGCTATTTGCTTCTGCTCAACGCCAAGAACTAATTGGTTAACCATCTCAGATTTACTCTGAGCGCTAAACTTTATGCCCCTACTAGGTAACGGCGTCTGCCGTAACATATCGGAGATTGCTTCACCTACCCCGGTCTGATCGTGATAGATTACCCGGACCTTTTTAAACTTATTTGCAAACTTCAAAAGCTCGCCTATAGCTGCGGTATAATCGAGGCCCTGGAATCTGTTATACCCAACCATTTTACCAGGCTGGTCTAAGGTGATTGCCCCCATAACGGTAAAGTCGGAAAGCTTGGCCCAGTCAACACCTATCACTACCTCGCTATCTTGAGCTTCCGGCGCTAACCAATATTGCTCGTTGATCGGATCCCCAAAGATAATATCTCTGATACCGGCAAAGATAGTTCCATCATCCAAAAACTCGGCCATGTAGTATTGCTGAAATAGTCTAGCAGGTAGTTGCCCCCTGGCTATCTCAATTTCTTTTGGATCAATAAATGGATTCTCATGAGTAGGATATAAATTAGAAATGTAATGCGGATTGTTAGGATCTGTACCTCGTAAATACATTTGGTAAAACCAGTTCTTCCCCCTGGGGGTTGATACCAAGTCGATCTTACCCTTAGTTTGAGTAGTAGTTGTTCGAGCAGATATAAAAGCCTGTTCGACAATCTTGCTAGCCTCGTCCATGATAACATGATGGAAAGCCTCGCCCTCTGTGGCATTCTCTGGATCCTTGTTAACGCCACGAAAAAATATTATGTTGCCATTCTTCTTCAGGGTGATTGTCTGCGCGGATTTATTAACGTCAATTAGATCTTCAGGCATCAACTTACGAAAGTATTTCATACCGATATTAGCAGTATCATAGAAGGGGGCTAACCAGGCATACTGGCGACCTGGGGGCTCGGTCCAGGCCTTGTATAGCATCTTAATTGTAAAGCCTAACGTCTTGCCGAATTTAGTTCCGCATACGTTAACCGAGAATTTATAGTCTCGTTTATCAAATACAATTTCGCGTTGCTTAGGATGTAGTTTCGGTAACGTCACTCGCATCTAGTTCTAATACCTCGCCTTCCTCTGGCTCTTTTCCATCCGTCAATTTTGTCTTTGTTACGCTGCCATCATCGGCTATTTCAATCTTCCAGTGGACATTGTTCTGCGTTATATCGGCCTCTACTCGATCGGTCCAACGTAACTTATTCTTAGTAGTCCATACATACGTTGTAGGATTAAACCCTGGTATTTTTCCCGTCATTCCAGCAAGGCCTAGCTTTTCAAAAAACAAAAGCATCTTGTCAATTCCTATTTTATGCGCCGTCGCAAAATCCGGGTGTTTTTCCTTCCATCTAAATATTGTAGCCCTGTGCGTGTTTATAGTGGCAGCGAATGACTCAAAGCTAAAACCCTTACCCATGTGCTCTATAAGCATATCGCAAAAACTAGGATCATACTTAGTTGGCCTACCTACCGGCTCTCCTGTTGGCGGCGTTGCCATTAAACCACCTTCTCACGCAGTAGCTTCGTATGATGCTTACAAGCGTGAATGCCAAACCAATTTGTAAGTTTTCCGATAAAGACACTTGCAAACCATACATCGGAAATATAACAACCTGCGCGATAAGCGAGATAGAATAACCAATAGCAACATTGACTATAGACTCGCATAGACTATGTTTCCTTGACTGCATTTTTGCCTGTGTAGTTTTGCCAGCGCTCTATTATGACGCTGCAATAGTGTGGGTCTATTTCCATTCCGTAACATTTGCGGTTTGTTTTCTCGCAGGCAATTAGGGTTGATCCTGAGCCTAGGAACAGATCAACAATTTTGGTTTTGTCTTTTCCCCAACGTTCAAAACAATCTAATATCATTGCAACTGGTTTCTGTGTCGGATGAACCCGCCGATCTCCATCTATTTTTTTCTGAAACCCAAACGGGCCAAACCACGGATATTTTATCAACTTAGTTCTAACTTGCTTGCTCCAAGCGATCTCAAAATCGGACCCAGACACCCTGTTCTCAGACGTTCTCTTATCCCAACAAACCCAACCATGTTTTGACCCGTCGGGGAGTAGGTGACCGTAGCAATTAGCGCCCCAAAGAAATATCTCTTTCGTCTTCTCAAAAAATTTTAGCACTAAAGAAGGATCAAACGGTTCCCCGTCCCAATCAACTTGTTTATACTTGTTTCTTTTTAACTTTCTGCCATCGTCTAAAAATTCTTGCTTCGTTATTTCATTTTGTTTCTTTTCAATACCAATCCCATAAGGCGGGTCAGTGAAAACCATGTCAGCCTTCTCGCCGTTCATAAGCTTTTCAACTGTCGCCTTGTCGGTAGAATCGCCACACATCAAACGGTGATTACCTAGCTGCCAAATATCGCCAAGCTTGACGTTGTGAATATTTTCCTCAACCTCTGGAACTTCGTCGGCGTCTGTTTGCCCTTCGATTGGTTCGTTTAAGCCTTCAAGCAACTTGTCGAGTTCGTCGCTATCGAAACCGATAGATTCTAAGTCAAAGTCGTTTTGTTCCAACTCTTTTAGTTCAAGCGAAAGCAAATCTTCGTCCCAACCTGCATCTAGCGCTAGGCGGTTATCTGCAAGCACATAGGCTTTGGCTTGCGTTGGCGACAAGTGAGACAAAAACACACATGGTACGTGTTCCATCTTTTCCGCTTTTGCTGCCTCAAGACGCCCATGCCCTGCGATAACGTTTAGCTTGTCGTCTACTAGGATAGGGTTGCAAAAGCCGAATTCGCGGATTGATGCTTGTATCTTTTTGATTTGTTCTTTGCTGTGCGTGCGTGCGTTGTTCACGTAGGGAATAAGCCTATCAACGCCTATCATGTCGAATTTCACCGCGTATACCTCACGGGCTCAAACTCCATGCCTTTTTTAAAAAATACTTTAGCAAGGGTAAAGGGCATTAGCAGGACTATGACAGCCCCGCAGATAATTGCCCCGACAAC
>Ga0180438_10006220_pt1 | contig 16217 bp, 15 predicted proteins | sample SS_ome_12_FD_132455 | JGI IMG/M metagenome (GOLD analysis project Ga0180438, IMG submission 132455) | Hypersaline lake sediment archaeal communities from the Salton Sea, California, USA - SS_3_D_2 metaG | ecosystem: Environmental > Aquatic > Non-marine Saline and Alkaline > Hypersaline >...
GGTTTGAAGCAGGCAGGGGGAATCTGGTTAACTCATTGAAAAACCGCTTCTTTTCCTTTTCAAAATGGGTCAGCGAACTCGGGGCCTTGATCTTTTCAGGAGCATTGACTTGGTGGAGGAGAGTATTAATTTGGGACATAGGGTAATGCCATTTTATTTACCGATGGCCGGGTAGACAGTGGAAGCCCCAAGAGGTGAAAAATTGAATGATATCAGAGAGGTGTTGATAAGAAGATTGGAGAATAAAGGGGTGCAGCCTGAACTGATCCCTGGGTTTGTGAAGAGCGTGGGATACGCCGTTTCGGAAAATCAAGAAACCGACCTTAGGGAAATCAATGAGAGACTGCATCTGCAGGGGTGGGACGATTTTGAGGTGGATTATCATACGTTGCAGCTGATTATTGCCAATATTGAGACTGAAAATTTTCGTGTTTTCGACGCCGCTGGTCAAGAGTCTTCAAAATAGGAAGATGTTAGGATGCCCGGTCGCCCGGTCAAACCAAGATTGGGTTGGGGGTTGGCCATGGAAAGAGAAAGACATCCGATACATAGAAAAGGTGAAAGGAATGCCTTCTGTCCACACTATAACGTTTGCCTCGATGAGGCGGTGGACAAATTTTGGGCCTTTTGGGATTGCTCCGAATGTGTTTACCGGCTTAGCCGGGATTCGAGTTTTGACATCGAGAGCAGGGTGAATGATTCCGCGCCGTATTACAACGTGCCGGACGATATTTTCGAAGAGGTTTGTTAAAGACCTGGGTCTCTGAGGGAGGAATCCAGCAAAAGGCGACAAAAAGCACCCCGCCGCGCTCTGCGGCGGGGTGCTTTTTGTCTTCAAACCAACCTCGCAGTTCTGACAGCGCGCTCAATCTGCTCCAGGCGGGATGTTAAGGTTCCCGTATAACCGATGGAGAGCCTTACCAGTCCAGGAGAAATGCCCATTTGGTGCTGTGTCTCAGGAGGGATCTCCGAGGACGTAGAAGACCCTGAACAGGACATCAAGGTGTCAAAATAGCCGAGAGAGACAGCAATGAGTCCGAACCTTTCTTCATTTTGAAGAACGGTGAGAAGGTCTTCGGCCTTTCCTTTTGTTTTGCAGTCAATCGTCAACATGCCGCCATACCCATATCCCTCGTTGGTCAGCGATTTCATGAGTTTATGCTGTGGGTGGGAAGGCAGTCCGGGGTAAGTGACAGGGGTTCCAAGTTCATGGAGTCGTTTTGCAATAGCCATCGCCCGAAGGCTGTGTTCGCGCATACGGATTGCCAAGTGGGGTAGGCGTTCAATGATGTCAAAGGCAACACGTGGGTCCAGGGTAGGGCCTAAAAGCATCACGCGACCGTGATGAAGGTCCATGAGCTCATAAATGAAATCTTTGGGCGCGCAGATGGCACCGGCTATCAAGTCACTGGCACCATTGATGAACTTGGTTAGGGAATAGATGACAATGTGGGCCCCTAGTTGAGCAGGGGATATCATCATGGGCGTGAAGGTGTTGTCCACCACCAACGTGACGCCGGCTTTTCTGGCCAACTCGGCCAAAGCAGGAATATTGGCCACTTTGAGCGTCGGATTGGCCAGGACCTCGGTAAAGATGACCTTGGTTTTCGGGGTAATCGCCGCCTCGAAGGCGGCTAGATCGGTGGGGTCCACAAAGGTGGTGTGAAGATCCATTTCGGGAAAAAGATCGCCCAGAAGCGCGTGCGTTCCACCGTAGACTGTATCACTGGAGACGATGTGTTCTCCACAACGGCAAAGCTGCAGTAAAGTGGAGGCGATAGCGGACATCCCGCTGGCTGTACACACAGCGGCCTCTGTTCCCTCCATGGCTGCAAGATATCGGGAGAGGACGTCCAGTGTTGGGTTGAAGTGGCGACTGTAAAGAAAACATCCCCCTTTGTCGGGGCCTCGAATGCCTTCAAAGATTTCGGGCATGGTCCGAGGGTCCATGACCGTGAAGGTGGCGGACCGGGAAATGGAAGGCGCCACGCCACCGTGTTCGCCGAACTCCCGACGGGTTGCCCACAAGGCCTCTTCAGGATTGTAATTTTGCATCTTTGATCCCTCCTCTCATAAGCGCACAGCTCATCTGGAAAAAGGATAGGGTATGGCGCATTCGGTGTCAATGGAGCACTTCTCGCGATTAGGGGCGGAGTTGTCGGAGATGAATAAATTTGATAAGTCTCATCTCAAAACAAATAAAGGGTTTGGAATTTTTCTTTGAAACGAAACAGACACCGAATTTACTATGGTTGGGTCATCGTCGCAGTCTCGTTCATGACCCTGTTCTTGGCTGTGGGCATTCGATATTCCTTTGGCGTCTTCTTCATCGCCATCCTTGAAGAATACGGGTGGGGTCGCGGGGAGACGGCGGGGGCCTTCTCACTGGCCATGGTGGTTCATGCCCTTTTTGCGCCGGTCACAGGAACCCTTGTGGATCGCTTTGGCCCCCGAAAGCTCTTTCCGGTCGGGGCGGCATTTCTTATTGTGGGGCTTGTTGCGGCCGGCACGATTCGGTCCATATGGCATCTCTACCTCTACTTCGGCGTTTTCGTGGCCATCGGTGTAAACACCCTCTCCTATGCGCCACACATGTCCCTCGTTCCCAAATGGTTCATACGAAAGCGTGGGTTGGCCAGTGGTATGGTTCTTGCCGGGATCGGCATGGGTGCCATGGTGATACTGCCCACCACAGAATATATCATTGATTCACTGGGCTGGCGTCCTGCTTTCAAAGTTCTTGCGGCCTTGGTGTTCTTTGTGATCATCCCTCTGACGGTTGTCTTTCAGCGGCGTTCACCCGAAGAAGTGGGGCAGCTTCCTGACGGGATGGAATGCGAGTTCCACACCTCCTATGATCCGGATCATCGGGCATCAGACCCCCATTGTGCCTCTTCCCATGTCATTAAACAATGGAGCCTCCGAGCTGCCCTTTCCACGCGTTCCTTCTGGTATGTGGCGTTTAATGTTTTCTGCAATGGCTTTGTCATCAATTTGCTCCTGGTCCATCAAGCGGTGCACGTCGTCGATAGAGGTTATAGCCCCATGTTCGCGGCATCACTGGTCGGCCTGGTGGGACTTATCGGCTCTTTTGGTGGAATTGGGTGGGGGGCTATGTCGGATCGCGTGGGCAGGGAGGTGGCTTACACGATGGGAGGTGTGGCCGCTTTTCTGGGCGTCCTTTGCTTCCTTCTCTTGGAGCACAGCCCTTCACTGTGGCTGCTCTATGTCTTCGTTATTCTGTACGGTTTGGGTTTCGGCTCCTTCGGTCCCATGACGGCCAGCGCAACCGGAGACCTTTTCCCTGGGGATGCCCTGGGTCGTATTCTTGCCGTACAATCCACAGGATTTGGCATAGGTGGCGCATTGGGAGCTTACGCTGGTGGCTATTTCTACGATCTCACAGGAAGTTACAGCATTCCCTTTCTTATGCTTCTCCTTGGTATTGTCCTTGGCGTAGCGGGGGTGTGGCTGGCTGCTCCGCGCCGCAGGACCCTATTCTAAAAGATTTCCCTCTTTTGAAAGTCCTTTCATCATCAGGAACCACAATTTGCCGAGTTTCCTCAATTGAGATGCCTTCAACTGGATGAAATAGGTGAAAGAAAAACCGGTGGCTGGAAAAAAGATTGACAAATGGGTCTTAGGTTGATGATACGATACCTGTTTTCCCTGCGCACTCTTGGCTGACCGCAGCCGGATGTATCAGAAGTCTCAATGCAGATCTGGAGAGGGGCAAAAAATGAAGATCGTCATCGTCGGGGGCGGATGGGCGGGCTGCGCGGCGGCCCTCGCCGCCGCAAAAAAGGGGGCCGAGGTTGTCCTTTTGGAAAGGGCAGATATGCTCTTGGGGACAGGTTTGGTGGGCGGAATTTTCCGCAACAATGGCCGGTACACAGCGGCTGAGGAGATGATCGCTATGGGCGGAGGCGAACTGTTCCACTTAATGGACGGCTGCGCTCTTCACACGGCCGTTGGGTTTCCGGGCCACCGCCACGCATCGCTATACAACGTGGCCCTCATTGAGCCGGTGGTCAAGAACCTGCTCCTTGAGCGGGGCGTCGGTCTCGTGCTTCAGGGACGAATGACCGACGTGGAGATGGATGGGCGTCGGATCGCGGCCGTTGTAATGAAGCGAAACGAGGAACGGGTTCGCATTGATGGCCAGGTTTTTGTAGACACGACGGGCAGCGCGGGACCGCCCGCCAATTGCAACAAATACGGAAACGGTTGCGCGATGTGCATTTTGCGCTGCCACGCCTTCGGCGGCCGAGTGAGTCTCGCAGCGAAAGCCGGGGTCAAGGAGGTCGCGGCCAAGAGCGGGGGCAGGGTGGGGGCCATGTCCGGCAGCTGCAAGCTCCATAAGGAGTCTCTCGACCCAACACTCGTGGAGGAGTTGAACCGAAAAGGCGTGGTGGTTGTCCCATTACCTCAGGAGGCTTTGATCAAGGGCAAACTGGCCATCAAGGCCTGCCAGCAATATGCACTGCCTGAATTTGAAAATAATTTGGTCCTTCTGAACACGGGCCATGCCAAGCTGATGACGCCCTTTTTCCCCTTGGACATTCTGAGGATTGTGCCGGGCTTTGAGCATGCTCGGTATGAGGACCCCTATGCGGGCGGGCTGGGCAACTCCATTCGTTTCTGTGCCATGTCACCACGAGACGACGCCCTCCGGGTGGAGGGGGTGGACAATCTCTTCTGCGCGGGGGAGAAGGCAGGACCCTTGGTGGGGCACACAGAGGCCATTTGCACCGGCACACTGGCGGGCTACAACGCGGTGCGCTCTATCCGCGGTGAGGCGCCCTTGCTTATTCCCGAAGGCACAGCCGTTGGGGACGCCATCAGCTTCGTCCGACGCCAGATGGCTACCGAAGAGGGTCTAAGTCTCAAATACACCTTCTCTGGCTCGGTCTACTTCCAACGCATGCAGGAACTCGGCCTGTACGAGACCAACCCTGGAAAGATCGCAGACCGGGTGGCTTCAACAGGGCTGGAGGGTATCTTCACAGGGTGATTCTGGTCCCGAACAAAAGGTGGTCAAAGGTCAACGGGAGCACATATTCGTAGAGACGGAGGGCCGGATCTCTGGTTGTATCCTATTCAACAGGCTTGACATATGAGACCCTAATTCCTTATAGTCGTTTCTGAAACGGGGTCGTTGTTTTCCCACCATTCAAGGCGCAATCAGCGCGTCACAATCCTAAGGCTTTTCGCAAAGAAATCACCTAGTCAAAGAAAAGGAGGAGGGAATGAGCAAGATCAGGAAATACCTTCTGGTAGGCCTTTTGATGTCACCAATCTGTGTGTCGGCTGTCTCGGCCCATGCGCAGGAGGTGACCATTGCCCTAGGTTCCGAACCGACCACGCTGGACCCGCAGCTTCGAGAGGACGGTGGGGAACGGGCGGTCAATGACAACATTTACGAGACCCTTATGGCCCGAAGGCCGGACGGGAGCCTAGTCCCGGGATTGGCCGCGGCGCCACCGAAACTGGTCAGTCCGGAATCTTGGGAGGTGAAACTTCGGGACAGCATGAGGTTCCACAATGGGGAACCCTTCAATGCCGATGCGGTGGTCTTTAGTGTCAAGCGGATCATCAATCCCGAATTCAACTCTGAGCAAGTCTCCTTCTTTTTCACCATAAAGGACGCCAAGAAGATCGATGACCATACGGTGAGAATCTTCACAGAAGGACCCGACCCGATCCTGCCCTCCCGTCTCTACTGGATGAAGATGGTGCCCTCCGGCTACGCGAACAACCCCAAATTCGCCGAGGCTCCCATCGGAACAGGCCCGTACAAGTTCGTCCGTTGGAACCGGGGGCAAGACATTCTCCTTGAAGTGAACACCGACTACTGGGCAGAGAAGCCACAGATCAAGAAGATCACCTATCGATTTGTCGAGGAACCGGGCACCCGACTGGCCGGCCTGAAGGCGGGCGAATTCGATCTTGTCACGAACCTCCTCCCTGAATTCACTCAGGAAGTGCCCAAGGCGACACACGTTCTCGGCCTGGAACATCCCATCATCATTCTCAATGCCGATGCCGGCCCCACAAAGGATGTGAGGGTGCGCCAGGCACTGAACTACGCCGTCGACAAGAAGGCCCTTGCCGAAGGGCTATATGAGGGCTTTGCTCAGGTAGCGCAGGGCCAGCTCTTGAGCCCGTCCTTTTTCGGCTTTAACAAGGACGTGGGCCCTTACCCCTATGATGCCAAAAAAGCGAGATCGCTCCTGAAGGAAGCCGGAGCAACGGAAACCACGGTTGAGATCATCGGGACTTCCGGCCGCTGGCTCAAGGACCGCGAGGTGGTCGAGGCCGTTGCGGCTTACTGGGATGACGTGGGTATCAAATCCAAAGTTCGAATCTTTGAATTCAATGAATATCTGAACCGACTGTTCGACCGCAAAACGCGTGCGGACGCCATCTTTGTGGTCAGCTCCAATGAGCTCCTTGATGCGGACAAGAGCTTCTCGGCCTATTACAAGGCCGGCGGCATCGGCAGCTCCAACACGGATGCCGAACTTGCCGGTTTGATCGATAAGGCGAGGACCGAAACGAATGTTGAGACGCGGGCCTCACTGTATCACCAGGCGGTCAAACGCGCTTACGATCAGGCCTATTTCGTATGGCTCCTGAACATCGAGGATATCTACGGCATGAGCAAGCGCCTCGACTGGGCGGCGCGGGTGGATGCCAAGATGCTCGTCAAAGAGATGCGGGTGATCGAGTAAGGCACGGTGTTGAGCTAGCGGGAAAACACGGGAGACCGAATGGGCCGGTACCTTCTTAAGCGAATGTGGCACGGCGTCATCGTGATCTTTGGGGTGACGCTGCTCGTTTTCGTGGTCACGCGGCTGGTAGGTGACCCGGTCAAGGTAATGCTGCCCTTAGAGGCAACCCTTGAACAGCGTGCCGCGTTTGAGAAGCAACTGGGCCTGGACCGATCCATTCCGCTCCAATTCCTAGATTTTGTTGGAGACGTGGCCCACCTCGATTTCGGGGACTCGCTGTGGCAGCACCGCCCTGCCATGGAGATCGTCTTCGAAAAACTTCCCCTCACCATCCAGCTCACCATCGTCGGCATCGGCCTGGCGTTTTTTCTGTCGATTCCCCTCGGGATCATTGCAGCGCTGCGGCCGGGGGGAATCGTTGACCGGACCACGGTTTTTTTTAGTCTAATCGGGTTTTCGATTCCCCAGTTCTGGCTGGGCCTGTTGCTGATCGTCATCTTTGCCGTGAAGTTTCATTGGTTGCCTACATCTGGCATAGGCACACCAACCCATATCATTCTGCCGGCCATCACCATGGGGTTGCCGGCCTTGGCGAGGCTGGTCATGATGGTGCGCTCCGCCATGATCGACGAGCTCAACCAGCAGTACGTGAAGACGGGGTATGCCAAAGGGATCCCCTTCTGGCGGGTGGTTGGGGTGCATGCCATGCGGAATGCGGCCCTCCCCGTGGTGACCCTGTTGGGTTGGGAGGTGATCCGCGCAGTGGCTGGGTATTCGGTGGTGGTGGAGACGGTTTTTGCCTGGCCGGGGATCGGGCTGACAGCGATCCAAGCCATTGAGAGGGAAGACCTCATTCTGCTGCAGTCCATCGTCTTCACGGTAGGGATTATGGTGGTCCTCATAAACATTCTCATGGACATGGTCTATACGATCATCGATCCACGACTGAAACTGCAGTGACATGGCAGAGGCAACCAACATAGAAAAGATGCTCGGCGGCCGCTGGCTCGATTGGCTTCAGGGTCTTCGCAACCTTGGGCAGGAGCTGTGGCGGGACAAGACCGGTTTCACCGGAGTGGTCCTGATTGGGGTCTTGCTTTTCATGGCCGTGGCCGCACCGCTGATTGCACCTCACGATCCGTCGACGCAGGACTTGCGGGCGCGCCTCAGGCCACCGGTGTGGGAAGAAAAGGGCACCTGGAAGCACGTGCTTGGGACCGACCATCTGGGACGAGATGTGCTTTCCAGGGTGATTTACGGTTCTCGTGTGTCTCTGCTGGTTGGCACCGCAGTGGTTTTCGTGGCGGGAACCTTTGGTGTTGTGATGGGACTGCTGGCCGGCTATCGTGGTGGTCGTACAGACAGCTATGTCATGCGTTGGATCGATACGCAGGTCGCCTTTCCCGGGCTCCTCCTTGCCCTCATCATTCTTGCTGTGATTGGGCCCAGCATGATCACCGTAATCATCGTCCTGTCGCTCAACGGTTGGATGGTCTACGGTCGTATGACACGGGGCGCGGTTCTTTCCGTACGGCAAACGCCCTATGTGGAAGCGGCGGAGATCCTGGGTTGCAAGGGAAAGCGGGTGATCTTCAGGCACATTCTGCCCAACCTCACCTCTCCGCTCTTGACGCTGGCCATCCTCGAGTTTGCAAGGATTGTCCTCGCCGAGGCGGCCCTATCCTTCCTGGGGCTCGGCATTCAGCCGCCGGCCACCTCGTGGGGGCTCGATGTGGCCAACGGCAAGAACTATATGTTCCGTGCCTGGTGGCTGGTGACCATGCCGGGGATTGCCATTGCCATCACGGTGCTGGCCATCAATCTCGTGGCAAGCTGGATGCGCTTGATTTCCGATCCCCAGGAACGGGAAAAACAATTTGCCCGGCAAACGACGGTGCGGCGACGTCGACAGTCTAGACGACTTGTGTCGAGGGAGGAGGCGGGGGTGTGATGGACACAGTAAACAGGCCGCTTCTCGAGATTGAGAATTTGAAGGTGCACTTTACAACGCGAAGCGGAACCGTTCAGGGCGCACGAGGTGTCACCCTCCAAGTCGCATACGGTGAGACCCTCGGCCTGGTCGGCGAATCAGGCTCAGGGAAGAGTGTCACCGCTCAGGCGGTGATGGGCCTGATCACAACTCCCGGGGAGATCGTCGGCGGGGAGATCCGCTGGAAGGGCCGGTCTCTGCTAGGCGCGGCGGGAAGAGGATACTTGCACCAGGTTCGGGGAAAGGAAATCTCCATGATTTTTCAAGACCCCATGACGTCCCTCAACCCTGTGTTTACCATTGGCACCCAGATCACGGAGGTCTTGACCCACCATCTAGGAATGACCAAACAACAGGCTCGACACCGGGCGATCGAATTGCTTGATCTCGTAGAGATCCCTGCCCCGTCGAGCCGGCTCAAACAGTATCCCCACGAATTCTCCGGTGGCATGCGACAGCGCGTCATGATTGCGATGGCCTTGGCCTGTGAGCCGGAACTGCTCATAGCCGATGAGCCGACGACCGCCCTGGATGTGACCATCCAGGCCCAGATCCTGGAACTCATTGCTGATTTGCAGGAACGGCTGAACCTCTCCGTCATCATGATCACCCACGATCTGGGCGTCATTGCCCATTTGTGTCACCGGGTGGCTGTCATGTACGCAGGCAAGATCGTCGAGGTCGCTCAGGCTGATGATCTGTTCGAACACCCGGCTCATCCGTACACACAGGGTCTATTGAGAGCGACCCCGCGGCCGGACGAGGTGACGGAGCGCATGATCGCGATTGATGGGGTCCCGCCGAACCTCATCTCTCCGCCGACGGGATGTGCCTTTGTTCCCCGCTGTCCGCATGCCACTGCCGGATGTGCTCGCCAGCCGCCGCTGACGTGCTTTGGAGACCGTGAGGTCTGCTGTTGGTGTACCCCTGACAAGCCCTGAAGACGGCAATGCGCCTTAGAGTTCTTTTAGGATAGCGTCTTTCAGAAGATGCGCTGGGCACCCGCCCTCCGTAACATTGCTACTGCGGAGGGTGGAGAAGGGCGGCGTGCTTCACTTCATACCGCAGCGATATAGGGTATAGGGCACGAGAAAGGAATCCTTCTCCGCATGCCAGAAATGGAGGAAGCCATAGAATTTCGGCCGGAGCAACCTCTGGTCAAGGTGGAGGACCTGACCGTCCATTTTGACGTCGGTCGCACCGGATTCTGGGGTCAGAAGCGCCTCATTGTTCACGCCGTGGAAGAGATCTCTTTTGAGATCTATCCGGGTGAGACGCTGGGCCTGGTGGGAGAGTCCGGATCGGGCAAGAGCACAACGGGGCGAGCCATTTTGAGGCGGATACCCATTGTTACGGGCCGCATTTTCTTCAAAGGGCAGGAAATCACCGGCGTGGACGGAAATGAACTGCGGCGGCTGCGGCGACACATGCAACTGGTCTTTCAGGATCCCTATGCCAGCTTGAACCCCCGGAGGCGAATCGTCGACATCGTTGCGGAGCCGTTGATCGTGCATGGTCTGGCCAGAAATCTCAAGGATGCGGCTGACAAGGTGGCCGACCTTCTGAGCCTCGTGGGTCTGCCCCCCGATGCGGGCGGGCGATACCCTCATGCCTTCAGCGGGGGCCAGCGCCAGCGTATCGGCATTGCCCGGGCTCTGGCTCTAAACCCGGAATTCATTGTGGCCGACGAACCGGTCTCAGCGCTAGACGTTTCGATTCGCGCTCAGGTGGTGAACCTCATGCAGGACCTTCAGAAGGAATTCGGTTTGGCCTATCTGTTCATTGCACACGACCTGGCTGTGGTCCGGCACATCTCCCATCGCATTGCCATCATGTATGCCGGCAAGATCGTGGAGATGGCAGGCCGAGATGCCATCTATGAAAAACCGATTCATCCGTACACCGAGGCGTTGCTCTCAGCCGTGCCGGTCCCCGACCCCAAGGTCCAGAGGAGCCGGCGGCGGATCGCCCATGCCGGTGAGGTGCCCAATCCCCTGGAACCGCCACCGGGGTGTCGTTACCAAACCCGTTGTCCCTATGTGTCGGATCGCTGTAAGCAGGAAGCCCCGCATTTGGCGGAAAGAAGCCCGGGGCAATGGGCCGCGTGCTGGAATCGATAGTGGGTGGCGCGACGTCCGCCTTTCTTCCGCCCTCCAGTTTCAATTCAGCAAAGGCATGGTAGCCATTCTCAATAAGACCGCAAGAGCTCACGGCCCCCTTTTTTGTGATCAAAAGCACAAGTTGCCATGATTGAGTTTGGTCGGGAAATCTTCCAAAAGGCATAACAAGGCATGAGCGTTCCTGAACTAAAGCGCGTGTTGAGTCTTCCTGCCGTCACCTTTATCGCCATTGGTTTCACGATAGGAGGTGGCGTCTTTGTGTTTACGGGCATCGTGCTGGATATTACGGGACCAGCCTTGCCGGTCGCCTATGCGTTGGCCGTTATCCCCGTCTTTTTCAGCATGCTGCCGATTGCCATGTTAGGCTCAGCAATTCCTACCACCGGGGCCAATTATCAATACCCCAGTCGCATGGTATCACCGGGGTTGGCGTTTGTGGGCATTTGGGTGTATGCGCTGGCATCATTTGTCGGGCAGATCCCGTTGTATGCTTTGGGGTGTGCCACCTATGCACAGGTGTACCTGCCCATGGTGTCGCCCACCGTTATGGCCGTCGGCATTGTGACCGTCATCTTCGTCATCAATCTTTTTGGCGTCAAACTGGCGGCTCAGGTTCAGGGGCTTTTTGTGGTCATTCTTATTTCGGCCCTCCTGTATTATGCTACAGCCGGGATCCAAGGTACGAGTCCGGAACCGTTTGCACATATGTTTCGGAAAGGCGCGGGCAATTTGATGCTCGGAACGGCCCTACTGACTTTTACCTATTTGGGGGCCAACGGCATCATCGAGTTGGGCGGCGAGATTGTCAATCCAGGCAAAGTTATCCCTGCCGCATTTTTTATTGCCTTGCCGGTTGTTTTGATCATCTACACCCTGGTGGCGGTGGCGACAGTCGGTGCCGCCCCGACTGGAATGATTTGGGATGCGGAGGCGGCACTCATTCGCACCTGTCAGCTCACCTGCAGCCGGACGGGTGTGTTTTTCTTCGTTACTGGGGGCGCTGTTCTTGCCTTAACCACCACCCTGAATGCTTTGTTTATCGTGGGTACCAAATCCCTGCTCATGATGGTGCAAGATCGTTTCTTTCCTGCGGCGCTGGGACGATGCAGCCAGCGATTCGGGACCCCCCACATGCTTCTCACCATCATTTGGGGTCTCTCTGTTGTTGGGATTTTTTCCGGCCTCTCTTTAGAAACCCTTGCGGCGTATGCGGCCTTGGGGGGCCTCATTATTTTTATTCCGGTTCAAATCGCATCCGTGAGGCTGCCGGTTCTGTATCCCGACCATTACCGCCGCGCGGAGTTCAAACTGAAGGGGTTATGGCTGTGGTTTTGTCCCGGCGTGGCACTATTCATGGTGGTTTTCTTCAGTGTCATCATTTTGTATGATCTAAAATCCATATTCAAAATCGGGTGCTTTGTGGCCTTTGTTCTATCGGGGGAAGCTTATTACGTCTGGCGCAAGCGCTATCTTCGCACAAAGGGTGTTCGCCTAGAGGATCTGATAAAAAGACAGGAGTCCTGGATTGCCTGAAAGAAGTGGTCATCCCGTGCTGTTTGAGCATTACCCTGATCTCAGCGAGAGACTTGACTGGATTTCGCTGGGTGCTCTTCCCACACCGATTCAGCGTCTGTCGGAGCTGGGCATCGAGAACCTTTGGATCAAGCGAGACGACTTAAGCTCTTCGGTTTATGGTGGCAACAAAGTTCGCAAGTTGGAGTTTATTTTGGCCGCTGCAAAACGCCGGAAGGGCAAGCGGGTGATTACCTTCGGCGGCATCGGCACCAACCACGGCTTGGCTACCGCCATTTTTTGCCATCAATTGGGAATGGCCTGCACGCTGCTCTTGTTTTGGCAACCCGTTACCCAGCATGTACAGAGCAACTTAAGGCTGTTTCATAATTTCCAGGCAAACATGGTGTACACCAAAACCCTCTGGCGCGCAGTGCTACGGTACTATCTACTCGAGCGCATCAAGCACCCCCGCGCATACTATGTTTTTGCAGGCGGTTCAAATGCCGTGGGAACCGTGGGTTTTGTCGATGCCGCCTTGGAGCTCAAGAAACAGGTGGCGCATGGAGAGATGCCGGAACCCGCAGCGATCATTTGCCCTTTGGGATCAGGCGGGACCATGGCCGGTCTTTCCCTGGGGTGCCGTATTGGGGGTTTAGGAACCAGGGTGATTGGCGTGCGGGTGAGCGCATCCCACCTGGGGCCGTTTCCGGCATGCACTCCGGGGACGGTGATGAAACTGATGCAGGCGACCTATGGTTTCTTAAAGAAGAGATGCCCGACGATACCTGCCATGTCGATGGATACACCGTTGATTGTGGAGAACTACTTGGGTGAGGGCTACGGTTTTCCGACCGAAGAGGGCACCAAGGCGTATCGTTTCGTAAAAGAGAAAGCAAACATAGTGCTGGAGCCCACGTACACCGCCAAAACCTTCGCGGCTGTCATGGATTACTGCCGCTCCCCGCAGAAATCAACCGGGCCTGTGCTCTATTGGCATACTTACAATGCCGTGGATCTATCGGGTCTAGCGGAATCCGTGGACGACCAGGCCTTACCCAAGCCGCTTCGAAAATTTGTGACCGAAACACCGTTAGCCGTGTGATTTAATGAGACGGAGAAAACCATGTTTAGTAAATTGAGGTTCTCGGCAGACGTTATTGTCGTCGGATCCGGTCCTGGGGGGGCCACCGTTGCCAGGGAGCTTGCCAAAAAGGGCAAGCAGGTGTTGTTGCTGGAGCGGGGATATGACCACCGTGAAAGATTCTATTACGGCACCTATCTGGGAGCTCTTCTGTATTCTGAGCGTATGAGCCTGCTCTTCACAGAAGAAGGCTTGAACATCATTGCGCCGATTATGGTGGGCGGGGCGACCAGCATGTACTGTGCATGTGCCTCCGAACCCCCTGGTTGGTTAAAGGGCAAATACGGTGTGGACACGGGCGCCGAAGTGAGGTCGACGATTCAGGAGTTGAATCTTCAACCTTTGCCGGATATTCTATTGGGCAAGGCTTCCACACGGATTGCACAGGCGGGCCAAGCGCTGGGTTACGAATGGTACCGGCAGCCGAAATTTATGAATCCCGGCAGATGCGCCAATGGGTTTACCTGCCAGGCTTCCTGCATGCTGGGGTGCCGCTGCGGCGCCAAATGGAATGCTGGCGAATGGGTGGACGATGCTCTCGCGAATGGCGCACGCCTCCAAGTGGGCGCAAAGGTCCGGCGGGTGCTCATCGAGGACGGCCACGCTGTGGGTGTCACGGGGAACCTCTGGGGTAGACCGTTCACGGCGAACGCCGAGACCGTGATCGTGGCTGCCGGGGGTATCGGCAGCCCCCGCATTCTCCAAAATTCTGGGCTGAATGAGGCGGGCGTGGGCATGACCATGGACACCACGGTCATGGTCTATGGCTTGTCGCGCCATCGCGGCACCGGCCCGGAGCCGCCCATGACATGGTCTTGGGAAGATCCCGATGGGGGGTACATGCTCAGCACATTGACGGATCCATGGCTGCTTTACCCGGTGGCTGCGGTCCGCAAAGGCATTGGCCCTGCCCTTCGGTGGTTTCAGTGGAGAAGACTGCTTGGTGTGATGATCAAACTCAAGGACGATATTTCAGGCGGGATTTATCCGGACGGGAAAATCCGCAAACCCTTGACAAGCGGCGACAGTGAGCACCTGAATCGAGCTTATGAGGTGTGCTGCAAGATTTTGGTCGAAGCGGGCGCCAGAAAATCCAGCATTTTTATGCGTCCTTTTATTGGGACCCATCCCAGCGGGACGGTCCGGATCGGTGATATGTTGGACACCGACCTGAAAACTGAAATCGACGGACTCTATGTGTGTGACGCCAGTGTGTTTCCGGAAGCGCTGGATCGCCCGACGGTGTTGACGATCATCAGCCTCGGCAAACGGCTGGCACGGCATCTACTGTCCCGGTGATCTCGTTCATCCTGTGGGATGTGGGTTTTCGTCATCTAAGAGAATAACCATGACAACATTGGTGACCGGAGCAACGGGCTACATTGGATCGGCTGTAGTGAGAGAGCTTTCAGAGCGAGGAGAACACGTGCGGTGTTTAATTCGCCGGAACAGCAATTTGCGCAATCTTGCGGAGCTTGATGTGGCGTTTGTTCACGGTGACGTTTGTGACAGCGACTCTTTGATCGAGGCCATAAAGGGCTGCGATCAAGTCTATCACTTAGCCACCCTCTACGCCAACTGGTTGCCGAAGCCGGGTGTGATGTACCGAGTGAACGAAGAAGGGACCCGCAATGTACTGAGAGCGTGCCGGGAAGCGGGCACCCAAAAAGTCGTCTATTGCAGCTCCGTTGCGGCCCTAGGTGCTCACGGCAAAACCCCGGCCGATGAATCCGCCCGGTTCAATCTTACCGCCACCAGAGACCATTACTATATTTCGAAATTCAGGGCGGAGCAGGTGACCTTGAAATTTGCGCGGGAAGGGCTCCGGGTAGTGATCGTCAATCCCAGCAACCCCATCGGTCCGAGGGACATCAGGCCGACACCGACGGGCAGCCTGATCATTCAGATTCTCAAGGGCAAGCTGCCCGGTTACGTGGACGGGGGCATCAACCTGATCGATATGGGCGACTGTGCCCGGGGCATTGTTAGCGCCATGGAAAAGGGCAAGCCCGGTGAAAAGTACATTCTGGGAAACCGCAACGTGACCATCAAAGAGTATTTCAACCTGATCGTTCAGGTCGCCGGTCGGGGACGATCGCCATTTGTCCGCTTTCCGAAATGGATGGCCGTCTTCTCGGCATGCGGTTATGAAGCATTGAGCCGGATAACACGCAAACCGCCTGTGACCAGCCGGTCATGGGTTCGGGTAGGAAGTCACTACTCCTGGTGGGATTGCACCAAAGCCAGGGAGGAGTTGGGCCTCGGTCAAAGGCCTGTGGAAGAAAGCCTTGGGGAAGCCATCGATTGGTTCGACAAGAACGGGTACCTTTAGGGTAGCCTCAAACATGACACTTCCGGGTACACCCTACCGAAGACCGGGATGAATTTGTCATTGCTAGAAGCGATTTGGGGGGCGGGACAACCGGAATTGCACTCTTGGAGCGTGTCCGCTCAGCCTAACAAATTCCTCCCCCTCGAGGGGGAGGTTAGGTGGGGGTGGATAAAGATTGGTGTTGAATGTCCGGGGGACAAAAAGAGCCGTCTCCATGACGATGGCACGTTCCGGGCGTTGACGGATGGGGAAAGAGAACTTGACATGAGGCATTTCATAGCTACTTATTTAACTCTATTTTAGTAAAAATAGTCTAAGTGAGGGTACTTTACGGAAGGACCTCAAAAATGGTTTCAGGGATTCCTTGAGGATCAGCAATGGGTGA
>Ga0180438_10006222_pt1 | contig 16210 bp, 8 predicted proteins | sample SS_ome_12_FD_132455 | JGI IMG/M metagenome (GOLD analysis project Ga0180438, IMG submission 132455) | Hypersaline lake sediment archaeal communities from the Salton Sea, California, USA - SS_3_D_2 metaG | ecosystem: Environmental > Aquatic > Non-marine Saline and Alkaline > Hypersaline >...
AGTCCTTGTCGCCGTCGACTTTGAGCCAGTGACAGAGGTTGAAGTTCACGCCGACGTTAGGGCGGTCAACACGCTTCACCACTTCAAGGGAATACAAGAAACTCTCGGCCCAGTCGTTGAGGTGGTGGTAAATGGAGACTCGCAGGCCGGACTTGGCAGCCAGGTCGCCAAGCTCGCGAAGAACCTTGACGGCCCGTTGCATGCCCCGCGGATCGCCGGGTGGGAAGCCGCGGAGCAAAACTGAAACGGTAACCGGCCGCCCCTTGAGTTTGGCGATCGCCTCCGGCACACGCGGGTCGAAGGCCGGCTTATGCGGGTCGAGATTGACCGTCATATAGACGAGGTGAAGCGTCAATCCGGCCTCATCCAGCGAGCGAAGGTTCTTGTCCAACGCGTCGCCGAACCACAGCGGATAGCCGACGCCGTCGAATCCCAGTTCGCCCAGCAGCTTGGCCTGCGCCGGGATCGACGGGTTCGGGACCGCCGGCAGTCCCATGCAGAATCCGTACAGCTTCGGCGGCCACGAGGGCTTCTCGTCAGCGCCAACGCGTTGCCCACCCAGAAGGAAGACTACCGCCACGAGCCACAGCAATCGGTTCCGACAAAACATTGGGATTCTCCTCGTGTCGTTACTCAGTGTTATTGAATTCCGTGTTTGATCCGTGTTTATCTGGAGGCGGCAACGAATAGACCGTCTTGCCGAGACGCCCGGGACGTGTATGTGACCTATTGAGAGACAATAAAGACTGACCTTATCGGCAGCAACTCTATCTTGACCTTGGTGACGTCAATCGCGCCCCGTTTCTCGCGCGAATACTCCGGTCTCGAGATTTCACCCGTGTGAGGATTCCAGAGCGACGGGCTCAGTGATCCTCGCAATTCCACCCAGGTGCTGATCGGCGTCTTGCCGAGGTTGGCAAAGAAGTATCTGTGCATTCCATCTTGGACCTTGTGAATGTAGCGAAGCTCTTTGCCGACCTCGAACTCGACGTCGTAGACGCCGAGCATGCCGTCGAGCGTGTCTCGCAGGCTGTTCGTGGTGGGCCTCTCCAGGAAGACCGCCAGGCCTCTTCCGTTTTCACTTGCCGCGTCCTTCGTGCCGGGGAATATCGCTTCGATCGTCTTGACGACATCTTCATCGTGCCCAAATTCGGCCGACTTGGACGGTAAGGTCCCGGTCGCAATGACCTTCCCCCCGTTATCATAGAACGCTTTGATCTTCTTCAGGTTGCTCCAGTTGACGGTCTTGTGCCCCGGAACGATCATCACCTTATACCGTTCATAATTGACAGGGTTGTTCAGCCTCAGCGTATCACCCTCGATGTCACACTTTTCATCGAGCACCTCCGGATGAATGAACGTGTAATCGCGTCCCAGTTGTGTGGCCAGCAATTCACCCACGTCTACATAGTCTGCTTCGGGAATCGCTACGCCGCCCTTGTAGTGTCCCAATTCACCGTCCAGATAGTGGCCAGCCTGCAAGGTGGCAATCGGGTACAGCACGGCGATGTCAGCCACGTGCCGACCTTGATTCTGCAGCATCAGATTCAGGCGGCTCATATACTCGTTGTACGGCAGTAGTCCCTCGGCGTACTTGCCCTGGCGCCATGAGAGTTCCGGCTTGAAAGTGACTTTCTGATTGTCGTACCAGACAGCATGCGGTATCAACTGATTGACGCCCTTGGTGTACTGCTCCATGGCCACATGGTAGATGGTATCCCAACTGATGTCGCCCATGGCGCCGTATGTTTCGGACATGACCAGGGCCTTGTCCCAGTTGTACGCCGCGGAACTGATTACTTTGTAGAATCGTTCGGCCGGCCGATCCCCGCCGATCTTGTCAACACCCGGGACGTCCTGGTATTTGAAGCACTTCATCAGGTCCCCGGCCACGCTGACCGGATTGACGACCTCTTCCTGGTCTTGGTGGCCCGTTGCCGCGATGCCATGTTGATCGCACCACTCCTGGATGACCTTTGGGAAAGCGGAGGCGTAGAGTTCGGTCCTGAAGCCGAAGAGGTAGTTTCTGGCGGCCTGGGTCTCTGGGCCGATGTCGTACCACAGCGCGGGATAGTAGGGTGCCGGGTCAAAACCGTGCTTCGCCTTGAACTTCTCGTTGAACCTGCCGGTCCACATGCGGCCCTTGGCTCGGTACATGGTCGGTTCGTCGTGAAACGTGCCGTCAATGGTGTTGCCGAAATACTCCTTGAAGCGGTTGTAGTACTGCTGGTGAGTCATGTCGACAAAACGCGCCACGGCTTGCGGATCAAGGTAATCCACGTTGGGATCGCCGTCTTCGACACAGACGAAAATCATGATCTTCCATTTTCCCTCGGGGATAGGCCAAGTGACTTTGCCGTCTTTAGCCATCGGGGTCAAGTTAACCCGCTTCTTGCGTCCCATTTCCATGGCCACAATACTCATCAGGTGACCACTTGGAATCTCACTTGAGTAGATGCCAGGTCCCGTCACGTCCTGCTCGTGCTTGTCGAGTCTCTTGATCGTATGCGTGGGATACTTATTGGCGAAACGCCGTACACCATCGCCGTGTATGGCGCCGGCACTCCCGCTTGGAAAACCGTACTCGTCGTAGATGCACAAGGTCATGCCCAACTCTTTGGCTTTCTTCAGGGCAGCGCCATACACGTTGAAGTAATCCTCGGTAAGATACTCGGGCTTGAATCCGTCGCCAAAGGGCAGGATGCCGAAGCCACCGTAGCCACACTTGTCCCGGGCTTGTTGCATCTGTTCCGCGATACCTTGCTCGGTGACGACGGTATTGTTCCAGAACCACAGGGGACGCGTGGCATATTTCAGTGGCGGAGCGACGAATTCTTGTTGCAGATCCGTCGCACTAACAACACGGGCTCCACATATGAAGACTATGATTACTTGTAGTCCTTGCCGAGTAGACATCCGGTGGGCTCCCTTTTGCTTGTTCCGTGTGGTTTCAGTTGTTGGTTACCGTCCGGTTCGGTTCGCGCGTTGAGCCGCCCCGGGGTGTGTCAAGAGTGAGTGGTTTGTTGACGCGTCTCTTCTTTGTGCATCTCGCGCCTTCCACGTCTCCATTCGTATCTGGTATTATAGGCACGCAACGACAATCCTTGAAACCATTGTCAGGACAGCCACTGTTTCGGATCTGCGGGCGCCCTATAGGTCCAGGATGTGCAGGGCGTCGGGAATCTCGCCTTCCTTGGTGATGAGCTTGCCCCGGTCGGAGGCCGAGTCGAACTGCAGGTACTGCTTTCGTGCCTGGATGGGCAACTTGAGCTTGTAGGGACGGCACTTGGCGATCGCGGCCACGGCCCGTTTCGCGCCCTCGTAGAGCATCTGCCGGGTCTCTTCCATCGGATAGAGTATGGCTGCCTCGCGCGAGAGCCCCTGCTTGACCGCCACGGTCACGCAGTCCGCGCCGAAGAACTTTCGGGCTTCGCGGCAGGTCGCTTCGTCGCCGGTGACCATGATCGTCGGCACGCCGAAGTGGCCGGCGATGGCCGCGCTCTGCGCCAGTTCCCCCGATTCAACGCCGTTGTACCAATAGCGATTCTCAGTCTTCGACGACTGTGTGTGGTTGAGGACTCCATCGGGCGTGCCCATCATCGCATGGAATCCCAGCATGATCACGCCGTGGAAGGTGTCGTCCAGGCCGGTGAGTGGTCCGGGGCGGGGCTTGCCCGTGATGTATTTTGCCCCCGGGGCCAAGAGGTGCGGGACCACCGCCCCCGAGCCGTGCCCGTCGAGCACCACGATCTCGGTCACTCCCGCATTGCGCAGCCCGCGGACCACCGCGGCGATATCCTCCATAAGATATTCGCAAGCCTCACGATTCAAGGGCGTTCCGGGCTCGCGGCTCTGGGCGAACTTGTAGACGCCGCTAGCACCCTCCAGATCGGTGTTGATGTAGATCTTCAGCTTGGCAGGCGGCTGGGCGTGGGCCGCGGCGGCTAGCAACAACGCCACGCCGCACGGTTGGATAAGTCGGTTGAGACACATGCGGTGAACTCCTGGGGCAGAGGTTACAGGGTCGGATTCGCGAGGCCCCTACTCTTGGTTGTCTCGATTGGTGCCCCACAACGGTTGCCTCACGAAGCTGAGTTTCGTTGCCGTTTGTGGCGATGGGCGAGCGCAAGAATAACCCCGCCGGCCAGTTCGCCAGCGGGGTACGGGCCCAGCGTCTGCCCGATCGTCTCGTGAAGGCCGATTCCGCACAGAATTCCAGCAAACCGCCAGAACGAAGGAATTCAGAAATCATCCGCTTTGCGGTAGGCTTCGATCAAACCCAGTTCCGCCTCTTTGCCGCGTCCCAGGCTCATGCCGTGCTCCATGCAGAGCACCCCGTCGTAGCCCTTTGAGTGAATATGCTTGAAGACGTTGACGTAGTTGATTTCGCCCGAGCCCGGTTCTTTTCTGCCCGGATTATCGCCGATGTGGAACGAGCCAATCTCATCCCACGCTCTGTCAATATTCGGAATCAGATTGCCCTCGGAGATCTGCTGGTGATAGAGGTCGTTGACGATCTTGACCGATGGGCTGTTCACAGCGCGGCAGATCATATACGCCTGGGGGATTTCGTGAAGGAACAGGCCGGGGTGGTTCGCATACCAGTTGAGCGGCTCGAGCACGATCACCAAACCCGCGGGCTCGGCCACCTCGGCCGCGAAGCGCAGGGTGTCAATCACGTTGGCGGTTTGGTAGTCCATGTGCAGGCGCAGGTCGTACTTGCCCGGCACCAGCAGGGCCCGGTCGCAGTTGACGCGTTTGGCGATCTCGACAGCCGCTTTCGTTCCGGCGATGATGGCGTCGCGTGCTTCTTTGCCGCCCAGGACCATGGGATGATCGCGGTCGTTGCCGCCCATGACGAAGGGGCCGAGTTTCATGCCCTGTTTCTCGATCTCTTTGGCGATCTTCACCTGCAGATCGACCGGTTTCCCCCCCAGGCCATTGTCGAACATGCCGCGAAAACCCTGATCGGCAGCGAACTTGATGTTGTCGATCGGATCGTTGCCCACATGGGCCGGAAAGGCATTGATTCTTGGGCCATAGCGCAGTTTGAACTTCCCCGTTGCCCTGGCCGTTACCGCCGTGGCGGCGGTCCCCATCGTAGCCGCGCTCACCGCCGCGGCGGTCATGAATGTTCTGCGTTTCATCATATAACTCCTTGAATTGCTAGTTCTTTATTGAGACTGGCAACTGACAGCAATTTCATCCCTACATTGCTTCCGACTGTACCATAGATGAGGCTCGTGCTCCACTATCTGGCTGGGATGCCGCAACGATTTCGCGCCGTGAGCGTACAAAATCACCCGCTATGCGCCCCGGCGGACGCCTCAGAATACCTTCTATTTGTGTTCATGCGGGACATTCGATCAAGTTCACGGCCGCGGACTTGGCCAAAGCCGCCTGATCGGGTATGGGGTGTCGGCTAGGGCAGCTCTTCTGGCTGGCCACGTCTTCCGGGATTCATTTTCCTGCCGTTGGACGCTCTACGATGCCGAGGCTCGCCAATGTCCTGGAAGGCACGTTGCCAACATCGTAGTCGCCGAGGAAATGCCCTGCCAGAGGGGGTGTGTCCGATAAACGACCAAGGCGATCCTCACCCATCGGCTTGAAGAGTCCTGGGCTAGAGTCGCCCGCCGCCGCCGAGCCCGTCGCTGCGTCTGCTGCAAATAGCCCCTTCGTGGCTCATACCCCCGGTGCAACCCCACGGACAGGGCGGACGCATACCGGCTGACGACTTCTCGGGGTTTTGATATGTGAGATGGGTCCCTTGGACCGGCGTACCCCGTGTGGTGTTGCCTCTCCTCTCCGTCAGTCTTGTTTGGAATATGGAACCGTTTTCAGGACGGGCCCTGACTTGCTTGGGTGACTGCCACCTACGCAGATTGCGCTATCCCTACCAGTGGGTGGATTCAACGAGAAGAGATTCGTGTCCCCGGCTTGTCTTATCGCCTCAATCTGGGCTCGGGCAGCGACGTCTGGACCTGGAGGTCGGGATTCGGTCGGTCTGCCGGGATGAAATTCAGTCTAATGACCTCGGGGACTTGGCGGTGGGGCACTCCTCGCGATCCGCCGAAATCGGTCAACTGGGGGCGACTGGGATCGGTGTCCATTTTCACGAGATTCCGGGCCTTTGAAACCGAGATGAGTTCTTCGGACTGGAATCCTCTGGAAATGCTGTAACCGTAGGCGTTGCTACAGGTCGATGTGGCCGCTGAAGTTCTTGATGACGTGAGAACTACTGAGGTGGGGGCGCCGAATGGCACCACCGACCTTCCATCCCACCGGCGATGGGGAGTATGCTGCCGCTCAAGTGACCCGCTAGCGTCGACGAGGTGAGAAACACGACCGCGCGCGCGACATCCTCGGGCTCGGCGATTTTCTGAAGTGCCATCGTAGCCGTTACCCGGGGGATCGCCGTCGGATCCTGCATCGACGACATTGCCATGGGCGTATCGACCCATCCTGGACAAACACAATTGACGCGCCCCAAGGGCGCGATCCGCACAATCTCGTTCTTCAAACTCCGCGTCATCCCATAGGCCATGGCGGCCTTCGCAGCCGCATAGTCTGCATGGTTCTCCTCGCCGAAGAGGGCCGCGGTCGAGGCGACGAGCACGATCGATGCGTCTTCGCGCGGATCGCTCGCGAGATGTCGGAGAAAGCCGCGACAGGTGAGAAAGGCTCCGGTGAGATCCGTGTCCAACGTTCGCCGCCATTGCGCGAGCGTCATCTCGTGGAGAGGTACTTCATCGGCGATCCAGATCCCGGCGTTGACGACGACCGCGTCGAGGCGGGGCACTTTCTCGAGCGCCTCGGCGTACATCGTGTCCACGGCCTGTTCGTTGGCGACATCGGCCTGGACTGTGATGCTCGTATCGCCGATCCGCGCCGCGAGCGCTTCGGCCACGTCACGATTCCGATGGTAGTGAAGCACGACGTGTGCGCCCTCTTCCGCAAATGCCAACGCGGTCGCGGCACCAATGCCACCGGATGCGCCGGTCACGAGAACGCTCTTTCCTTTGAGTCCACTGTCCATCGGTCCCCTCACGCTCGTTTATGATTCGGGCGGACGTCCCGCTCCGTGAACTGGTCTTTGCGTACGCTCATCTTAACAGCATTTTTCGTCTCCGTCACCGGGCTAGCGGCCGCCCAGGAAGACGCCGAGTAGTCGCGGTTGTCGCTCAGTGAGGCCGAGCTTCAAGCCGTAGATGGACGGGGGCTGGATTCAATAGACCTGTCAGCTCGATCGAGACTCCGCCGCTCGATTCCGTTTATGTTCTTACTGAAGCCATGCAAATCAAGTGACCGATTCTTCAGCGGAGTTCTTTCTATGCTCGGCCTGATCGCGCTGCTCGGCGTCGCTTTGCGGTCGCGGAAACTGCTTCGGTTGACAACACCGCTGAGTTTAACGGAAAGTCGAAAGCCGGGGAGTAGTTCCGCGAAGCCATCGTACCACGGTTTGTCGGATGCACCGAATTCCCAAGGTATTTCCAAACAAGGAGGGGAGTTACTACAATGAGGCATGTGGCAAAGCCGGAGACCGGCCACTTGTCTCGTGGTAGCAGAGTTTATCGTCGACGATGTGGACCTGGAATGTATCACGCCAATGTGATCAGAAAGACGGGAAGATGAAAAACTGCTTGGTCTGCCTGACTTGCGTGGTCGCCCTGTTTGTGGCCGACATGAGTGTGTGCATCGCGGCAACGGCCGGGCAGCCGAGCGGTGATGAGTTGACGATTGCGACAGACGGACGGACCCAGGCCGTCGTAGTGGTCTCGCCCACCGCCAAAGCTCGCGAGCGGCGCGCGGCCGATGACCTGGCCAAGTACATCCGCCTGATGTGTGGCGCCGAGCCGGCGATAGCCGACACACGACCGGCAATCGACACCGCAATGCGCGGTAAGTCGCCGCTTCTGGTCCTGGGCCAGGAGTCCCTTGCGGCCGATTCAAAGCTTCGCGACGCACTCAGGGCCGTAGTGAAGAAGAATCCGCATCTGCAGAGCGAGGGCATCGTGCTCCGCCGCGAGGGCAACCGCGTCTACTTAGCCGGCAACAACGACCTGGGCCACTACTTCGCCGTCGCCGAACTGCTTCGGCTATGGGGCTGCCGCTGGTACACGCCCACCGAGTTTGGCGAGTGCATCCCCGAGGAGCGTGACCTGAAGGTGGGCGACTTGGACTACGCCTATTCGTCGCCCTTTGAGATCCGCTCCTACTGGATTTCGTGGGTGGGTGACAACACGGGCGCCGAGGAGTTCCGGATGCGCAACATGATGACCGGCCGCAGCGCGATGCCGCCCACAGGCCATGCGCTTGGCAAGTATACGAAGGGCCTCGGCAAGGGCACGTTCAGCTTCCCCATTACCGCCCCGGAGACCGCCAAACACGTGGCCGAGCAGGTCGAGGAACTGTATGCCCAGGGCAAGTCCTTCTCGTTGGGAATGGAAGACGGTTCGTACAACTCTGACCACCCGAAGGACCGGGAGCTGATGAAGCTACAGTGGGACAAGTACTTCCTGCGCTGGTCGGTAACCGATCCGATGCTCGAGTTATACAATAACGTGGCGCAGATTCTCCAGAAGAAGCACCCAGCGAGCAAAGGCAAAATCGGCTTTCTGGCCTACGCCAACATGACGATCCCACCTGTCCGCAAAATGACTGCCGAAAGGTCGCTCTATTGCGAGTTGGCACCCATCGACATCGACCCGATCCACGGCATGAACGACGCTCGCTCGCCGCCGCGACAGGAATATCGCGACATGATGTACAAGTGGGCCAAGGTGATGCAGGGCCGCTTGTGCATCTACGACTACGACCAGGGCATGCTCGTGTGGCGCGACATCCCCAACCCCTCGCACCAGGCGTTCGAGCAGGACGTGCAACACTACCGCCGGGCCGGCATCCTGGGCGTGAATACCGAAAGCCGCAATGCCATCGCGACCACCTTTCTCAACCTCCACATCCGCGCTCGACTGCTCTGGAACCCGGACGAAGATGTAGACGCCCTACTGGATGACTTCTACCCGGCGTTCTACGGACCCGCTGCCGAGCCGATGCGAGTCTATTGGTCGACAATCTACGACGCGTGGAAAGAGACAATCTGCACCGAACACGAACACTTCGTCGCCCCGGCCGTCTACACACCCGAGGTGATGGCCGTGCTCAAGGAGAAGTTGCACGAGGCCGAGAAGATCATCGGCGGCATCAACGTGCGAGCCAGGGCACTGACACGCAATGAGAAGCTCTACGTCGATCGCATGAGATTCACTCGCTACAGCCACGAAATCACGGCCGGCTACATGTCGATGGTACGTGTGGCCGCAACCGAGTGTGACTACGCAAAGGCCGTCTCCTACGGCGAGCGGGCGCTGGCCGTCCGCGAACAGTTGACCGACACCAGCGGCATCTTTACCACGTATCGAAACTACAAGGTCGAACATCGTGGATATGCCTGGTGGCCGGGCGAAGTGCGGCAGTATCGAGAGCTGCTCCCACGGATCGACGGCACCCAGGGTACGCTCGTCGCGAAGCTGCCGGTCGATTGGGCCTTTCGCCGCGATCCCCAGCGCAAAGGTGTTGAGGAAGGTTGTCATACCAAGCCGGTCGACCTCGAATACTGGGACGCCCATAAGGACGAGTACGACCTGGAAGGCCTCAAGGACTATCCGGTCGATCGGTGGGAGATGCTGCGCTCGGACCTCTACGCCCAGGCCCAAGGCGTCCGCGCGCCCGACGGGCAGAGCTTCACGGGCGAGCTGTGGTACCGCACCGACGTAGAACTCACGGCTGGCGAGGCGCGCGGCGCCGTCAAGATTTGCTTTCCCGGCCTGTTCAACGAGTGCTGGCTCTACGTAAACGGCCAGCAGGTCGGCTACCGCGAACAGCGCAAGATGTATTGGCTGAACGACTACCGTTTCCAGTGGGACGTGGACCTCAGCGGCAAGCTGAAGGAAGGCAGGAACACGCTGGCCCTGCGCTGCAACTGCGAACACCACTTCGGTGGTATGTTCCGCCGACCCTTCCTGTATCGAGCCACCGGCAACTAGATCTCAGAATCCCAGGTTCTCCGAGAAGCCGCATTTCGGAAGCCCGCGTGTCCAACTCGATCTTCTCCGACGTGTCTCGCGATACCACTGTACTGAAACTCCCCTACGTTGTGCCTTCACCCAATAGTCACTTCCGGCACGTTGTGTTACAATGCCCGTCAATGTAGGCTCGCATTCACGTAATCGAAAGGAGTAGTAACAGTGACGCGGACTGTCTCTTGGCTTTGTATTTCGACCATCATGGCATCATTGGCATCGGCGGCCGGACCTGAATGGCCCGGTTGGCTGGGACCGAATCGTGACGGGAAGTCGCTGGACAAAGGACTGCTGAAGCAGTGGCCCGACGAAGGGCCGAAGCTGCTTTGGCAGGCGGACGATATCGGCGCGGGTTTCTCCAGCGTTGCCGTTGTTGGGGGCAAAGTCTATATCACCGGCGACAAAGACGACAAGCTGGTGATTTCCGCGTTCGACGTGGAAGAGCAATCGCTCTGGCAGACGGAGCACGGCCGAGCGCGTGGCGGCCCCAACGGATCGCGAGCTACGCCTGTGATCGACAACGGAAACCTCTACCTGCTCGGCGGTCATGGATTGATCGGCTGCTATAACGCCGCCAATGGTGAGGAAAAATGGACCCGCGAAGCCAGGGACTTTGGCGGCAAGCCGGGTGGATGGGGCTATGCCGAGTCGGTGCTGATCTACAAGAACATGGCCATCTTCAAACCGGGCGGTAAGAGTTGTATCGTTGCCTTGGACAAGACCAACGGCGAGACCGTCTGGGAGAGCACCGGTTTCGACGCCGGACCGGAATACGGCTCGTGCATTGTCGTCACCTTCCATGGCCACACGATGATCGTGACGGGAACTCGCGAGGGGATCTTTGCCGTCGATGCGGATAACGGAAAGATGCTTTGGTCGAACGACTGGTCGGCGAACAACACGGCCAATTGCCCGACCCCGGCCTACGCCGACGGGTATGTTTTCTGGTCGAACGGCTACGGCAGAGGCGGCGTCTGTCTGAAGCTGAAGGAAGTGAACGATTCAGTCGCGGTCGACGTCGCCTGGACCACCAAGGAGTTGGTTTGCCATCACGGCGGATATGTGATCCACAAAGGATACATCTACGGCAACCACAGCGGCGGATGGGCCTGCCTGGATTTGAAGACCGGTCAGCGGCAATGGAACGAGAGGGCGGTGGGTAAAGGTTCACTCTGCTTCGCCGACGACATGCTGTACCTGTTCAGCGAGAGTGGCGGGCAGGCTGCACTGGCCAACTGTTCGGCCGACGGCCTAGAGCTAAGCGGCAAAGTACAAGTCGAGGGCAAGGGCCCAAGCTGGGCCCATCCGGTCGTCGTCGGCGGACGGCTCTACCTACGTTACGACACACACCTCTACTGTTTCGATGTGAAGTGATGTATTTTCGTTGCGCGCTGCTTGTCCGGTGCGTGGTCGCATCGACGAGCAGACAGGCTCGTACGGCGGCATGCAACCGAACACCCTCCAGGAGTTGATCTCATGAAACGAATCATTCCTTTCATCGCCCTGCTCTTCGTCGGGCTGCCGTTCGAGGTCGCACTCTAACTGGTGGGCCAGGCGACTGCCCCTCAGGCCTTCGACTTGCCCCCAATATGGGGCAGAAATGCCCGCGTCTAAGCTGTGCGCAGAGCGCGTGGGTCGCCCCCATGGCACTTCGCTGCCTTTTCAGGTGCCTGGCGCTCTGTCGGATCACCACCGCCGGATAGCGGCAGGAGTTGTTTCGCATCGGAGACGCGATATCGGATTCGTCCGTTGTGGGTCTCTCCCCGACAACTCCGACCGTCAACCCGTCTGGCTGCGGTGCGAAACGGGCTCTTCGCGCAGCAGCGTATCTGGCGTCCTCGATTTGTTGCCACCCCGAAAAGAACAGGATGCCGGGAAGGACCCCTGAGAAAACAAGCATGAGTATTGGCGCCCTCTCCTCGTCCTGGCGCGCTCGGGCCCATAAGCAGCACAGCACATCAATCGTCAGTGTGTTGGGGAAAAGCAGGCTTGCCATTTCGAGTCCGTGTTCTACGCCGACGAAAAAGAAGTGCGCTACAAGCGATACAGCGAATCCGGAGGCAATCAGGATTCTCCCTCTGGTTTCCCCTGGGACTACGCGGTCCTGTGTGCCGCGCGAGTAGCGCTCGTGGGCCACACGTCCTTCGACAGGTGGCCCAGCGGCATTGATGCCAAGCATCGCCGCCACTTGTCTGTGTTGTCTTGTCCGCCTGCTCATTTCTTATCCTCGGTAGGAACCTGTAGTGTCGCACACAAACACGCCAATCGAAGATGCGAGTGGGGCCTTCTGCTATGGAGCGATGCCCAACATATATCGTGCGGGTTGCCATTTGTCGAGCAGATCGGATTCCTCCCGTTGTTTGCCGATATCATCGCGGTCGGGGTAACTGAAGACGACCTTGAAATTCCGATCCAGCACTTCGTAGGATTGTTGCCCCAAAAGAATATCTGTGCCATCCCAACGTGCTAAGCCCCCCGGGATATACACGTCAAGTCGGAACTTTCCTTTTGAACGGATGGCATACTTCCACTCATCTACTGTCTTTGATGCCTTGTCGAGTATTAGCAGCTGGGCGTATCGCCCAACAGTTGCCTCTGGGGTCTGCGCCTTCCAGCCCCCTCCCATGGCGATCCTGCTATTGGCATCGCAAATTGGTTTTCCAGGGAGCAGTGCGGGGTAGGGGACCCTTGGAGTGACAGACACGGGGTCGGGTGTGACACCCGCTGTGGCTGCTGTATTCCTTGCCAGTACGGCCCGGAACACCTTGTCCCTCACCTCCGTTCGATTGTTTTCAACATCCTTCCGAAGCTGGGGATCATGCACCTTCTCGACAAGGACAGTTGCCACCCACGCAAGCATGTCGGCGGTATCATAGTCGTCGGCCACGGCGTCTTGGCTAAGCGCAATTGCCCTTCGGAGCAACGACAGTTGCTTGTTTTCAGTCGTATCGGACCGAAGTTCATCGAGCAGTTCCAATGCCTCCGTTCTGTGCGTGTCGCGATGAACCGATGCAGCGATTCGGTGCACCGGAGAAGCTCGGGCACGACGGCTTCACGAAACTACCATACCCCCCGGTAGCGATGGAATTACGGTCGCCCCGAGTCGCATTCCAAAATCGGTCCCTTTTCGACACGTCTCGTCTCGACCGTACGTTGCCTGAAACTGCCCCAGGTCGATGTGATCGCTACGCCTTCTGGGGAGAGTTCTGATGCCATATCCTCGACAGTGAGATTCTGTGGCCGAGGGAATTCTAGTCGAATAAGGTCTTGACGCTTGTCCCCTACGTCGAGCAGAAGAGTTTGTTGGTTTTGCGGATCGTGATAAAATCGTGGGTAGGCGATGGCTGGAAGCTACACGGGAAATCTCGACTCAGGAGTATTTGGCATGATATCTGGCGGAACCGACGGAAAGCAGTGGCTCACGCTAGTCGCTGCGACTGTGGGGAGCATTTCATTTGCGGTGCCGGAGATGGTTTGGTCACAAACAGTGCCCGCGCCCGCGCAGCGGACGGCGTATTCGGCCGATTCGCCGGCGCAGTGGCTCATCGACGAGGGCAAGTCCGACGCCTGGTACACTGCCACCGAGCCTTGTCGCCGTTTGCTGGACAAGCTCGATATCGCCGACCCATTGGTCAAAAAGCACCTGCCCCACATCCGGCGGTACGCAGAGATACTCCGCCGCGTCGGCGGGTTCGACTGGAAGACCGTCACGGCGGTGGAGTTTTTCCAAAACATGTTGGAGGACGTTTTGGCCGGCAAACAGCCCGGCGTACGGTATGCCGGCAAGGGGATGGCCTTTCCGTACTGGTCCGACACGATGCGACGGATCGAGGCCATCTGGACCCATGTGCCTCCCGACTACGATCCGACCAAGGGCTATCAGGTCTTCATGTACTATAAGTGCGGCGGAGGGATCCACAACAAGAACGGCAAGGCCGCCGGCGGCTACCGACCGACGGTCGAGGTGGCCAACCAGACCGACACGTTCCACTGCTGGAGCAGCCTCAACATACAGATCAAGGGCCGGATGGGCGGATACATCGAGCTGTCTGAAGCCATGGACGCCCTCTGCCGCGAGTTCTCCGTGGATCGCGATCGCGTGTTCCTGACCGGCTGGTCGGATGGAGGCTTCACGGCCGTGTGGTTGGCGTCGCACTATCCTCACCTAGTGGCAGGGATTGCGCCCAACTGCGGCAACTGGCAGTATACGAACGTGGAATACCTCGGGCTGACCAACTTGCCGACATTGAACGTTGATGGATGGTTCGATGGCGGCTACAACAACATCTCCTTCGCGCGCTGGCAGATGCTTCGCAGCGACAAGGCCGACACGGCCTGCATCTGGGGTCAGCACGGACACTCCTACCAGCCCTATGAGGACGTGGAGGAGTTCAAGTACATTCTCGACTGGGCCAAGCAGTACAAGCGAGACCTCTACCCCAAGCGCGTCCGCTACGCGACCTGGAATCTTGCATGGCACCAGGCGTACTGGGCCTCCATCGAGCGGATGATCGACCCGCTGCTGGCCTGCCAGATCGACCTCGAGGTCAAGCCGGACAACCGGATCGTCGGCCAGACGCGGAACGTCGCCGAATTGAAGCTTTCACTGTGCAGCGAACTGGTGAACATGAGCCGGCCTGTCAAGGTGACCATCAACGGCCGGGAAGTCTACGCCGGTCCGGCAAAGGCCGAGTTGGACATCGAGATGGTCGAGCGCCCGAAGACGGCCTTTGTCAAAGACGCCGCCATGCCCGATGAAATCACGGCCGTCATTGTCGGCAGTTCTTACGACACCAACGGCCCCCTGGCCATTCCGGACCGTCGCTGGATCTCCGTCCGGCCGACGGACTTGGACAAGGCGACCGGCAGGCTGTTGGCCAAATGGTGGCCTGAAAGGGCCAAGGCGGATAGCGACGTGACGGACCAGGATCTCGGCGAGTGTAACTTGCTACTTTACGGCGGCCCCGAGATGAACAAGCTAACGGCCCGAATGGCCGACCGGCTGCCGGTGAAGTTCGAGAAGGGGCGATTCTCGGTCGGTTCGGCCATTTACGACCGGCCGACGCACTGCATCGCCTTCCTGCACCCCAACCCGCTGAACCCGAAAAAGTACGTCCTCGTCTACGCCTGCAATGACCCGGCCGCCTTCGCCGCGAACGGTTTCTTCGAAATGACGGGCGAAAGCATCTGGAAGTTCCGCCGCGGCGACGCGGTGATCTCGGGCATCCCCGCCGAGCCGATCAAGTGGGGCGTGGCCGTCGGTGGCGCACAGTTTCAGAAGCGTCACGTGATGTTCGGGGCCGACTGGCGCCCCGACGAGCGGCCGCCTCTCGGCGAGGCCACCGCCGCCTTCGATTACCTGCAACTCCTGCGATTGCGCGCCGACGCCCTGCGCGAGGCCACCCGCACGGACATCGGCATCATCTGGTCGCATACGGCCCGCTGGAACCGTTGGCAAGACAGCATGCCCCCGGGTCCCATTACCTTCGAAGCCCTCGCCACCCAGGACGCCTGTCCGGAGCAAGTCTGCGTCGGTGAGATGACCGGTGAAAGCCTGCTGCACCAGCGGTCCGGACCGGCAGCCTGGTCGCTTCTGGCCGACAAGCGCCAGCCGGGATACGTCCCCGGGAAGACCCTCGCGGCGTCGGACATCGACCCAGAGAAGACGTACCGCGTCGCCATGGGCTACCATGGCATTCCGATGTATGGAACGAATCCCAAAGAAATGCCGCGGCTTTTCCATTGGACCACCGAGGCGGAGTTCCTGGGCAGCAAGCACAATTCCATGCCCATTCGGAACCTCACCTGGATACCGCTGCAGGTCGCGGAAGCCGTTGCCCGGTACGTCCACAAGCATAAGAAGATCACGCCGCGTCCTACGTGTTTTAGCCTGACCGACTATATTGCCAACCCCGGGTACAATGACTTCGGCGCCTGCGACTGGCTGCATCTGGCTGCAGACGTGGTTTGGCCGGACATGCGTGCCGACGGTGCGCAGCGCTATACCGTCAGTCTCGGAGTGCGTCCCTCCGGTGCACCCGAGCTAGCCGGACCTCGGAAGGGCGCCAAGTATTTCGCGGAACTCAATCTGGCCAAGGAGAAACCGGTTGCTTTTGACTTCACGAGCC
>Ga0180438_10006223_pt1 | contig 16209 bp, 12 predicted proteins | sample SS_ome_12_FD_132455 | JGI IMG/M metagenome (GOLD analysis project Ga0180438, IMG submission 132455) | Hypersaline lake sediment archaeal communities from the Salton Sea, California, USA - SS_3_D_2 metaG | ecosystem: Environmental > Aquatic > Non-marine Saline and Alkaline > Hypersaline >...
CGCAGGCCTTCTAATATAATTAAGCTCACAGCGAATGAGGCAATAATCTCAGATGTTGCCATGCCCCTTAAACGTATGAGTATAAGGCGATATATAATAAAACCAAGAATTGCCGCTATAGTTAAGGATGCAAGGATAGCAAGTGCATAATTTATTTTGAGATCATTTACGAAGCTCCAGGTCAAGAAACCGACCAGCACATATATGGAACCATGGGCAAAATTTGGTATTCTACTCACCCCATAGACCAATGTAAAACCAACGGCTATCAGTGCAAAGATAACGCTATTAACAGTACCGTATATTACTATATCCATACTCTCTGCTACTTAACTATTTAAAATTGAAATAAGCCCCTCGCAGAAGCAAGGGGCTTACATGGATATCACTGATTGATATTACTTCAACCAAGGAGGCATCCTTACTGCACCGGTAGCGGCTGCCTCTGGAAAGATACATACCCTTTCTCCATCCTGCCATTGTACCCAACAGCCTAATACACTTGTATTCGAATCATAGCCATAGATGATCTGATGATTTTTATCAAACCTGATCGTACCTCGTACGGCTGGAAGATTCGTCTGCTCAAGTGAAGCTATTAAGGCGTCATCCTTAAGAGTTCCGGCCCTCTCAACAGCATCCTTCAATACATACAGTGCTTCATAGGCACTTACACATCCGGTGCTCCGGGGAGCCACCTGCCATCTTTTCTTAAAGGCATTATAGAATTTCATGGTTTGTGGCATTAAATTGCTGGGAACATTGCCAGTCTCCGAGAGGGTAACCACTGTATAAGCACCTTTCCCTTTTGTCGCATTCCAGAAACCAGGGTCCTCGGCAGCACCGATGAAACCGAGTGGCAGTGCTGGCACTTCCATATCAGCCCACTGCTTCAAGAGAATAGAGGTTTCCGGTGAATAGGCCCACATGAATAAAACTTGTGCTTCTGATTTTTTACAATCACTCAACGCCATGGAATAATCAGTTGTTCCAATAGGGTGTTTATCTCTGCCTACGATTTCCCAGCCAGTTTTTACAGCAAGTTTTTCCACAATTCCTGCTGCCTTACGGCACATTAGGCTATCGTCTATTGAAACGAACATCTTATTGAATCCGAAGTTTTGGTTGATTTGCTTAAGCAAATCGAGCCCTTCTTTTATATATGCCTTAACGCTGCCGCTTGCCCTGAAAGAATATTTATACTTTTTGAGATTATCGCCTACCTTCTTATCCCAGCTGGGCGTATAGCAGCCAATGGATACGATATCTACAATCTTATATCGAGCGTACAGATCCATGGCTGCCATCCCACACTCTGACATGCAGGGGCCACCAACAATAACATCAGACTTTTTCTGTAGGATCAATTTCTCTATTGCCAGAAGAACTTCGCTGGTAGGCACACCTGGTTCCTCGTCGCGAGTATCAATAATCTCGAGCTTAAGGGGGCGCATTACGCCGCCTACAGTAACACCGCCCGCAGCATTAATTTCCTCTGCAGCCAAGATCATACCCCGCTCGCCATTTTGTCCATATGCACTCGCCCGTGGAACAGGCGCTCCCACAATTATGGGTTTGCCTTTTTCTGCTGCCTGGACACTGGTCATCCCAAGAGCCCCTATTACTACTGATGAGACAATCAGTGTAATAATAGTATAGAAAACTTTGTTTTTCATGATAACCTCCTTATGTTTAGGATGTGGTTAATAAAAAATACAAAGCTTAGTGTTTTACCAATTTGGCTGAGTTTCCTGAACTTATTTTGATTTGATGAAGTCCAGGCTTGGTGGTCATGCAAATTTTTTTGCTCGATCAAAGTGTGAAGTTTATCCATACGCGTAAGTATTATGAGGAAAGGGATTGAAATGAGTAATAAAAATACTTTTCTTGTTTTTTGAGCTTAAGAGAAAGGCATTAGTGTGTCAAGCAAAAAAGCCCTTTAAAAATTACACCTCACGCAGCGTTAATACATTGTTGAGCCGTAAGGACAGTTTCTTGATATTATTGTAAAACATCCGGCTTTATTTCCTTTAAATATTTCGCGTACGATTGAAAAAAGGGCAGTGTTTCTCAAGTAATTTATATTTGCAAACATCTTATTATAGGTTTAGAGTTTTATAGAGGCTGGGCAGTGCTACCACGAAAAGAACATATGTAAAGGGAGGAAGAGGTAAAATTTATTAAAGATGTAGCTATGGCACGGTATAGTATAGTAATTTGCTGGCAGGGCAATAGCAATACTGAACTGTCATGTCTCCAGTCATTTACAATAGATTGATTGAAATGTGGAGGAGTTATGATTGAAGTAGTTTTTTTGGGTGTTGGCGAGGCATTTGACGAGAAGCTTCCAAACACATCTATTTTGATTCGCTATAGGACAGGAGCCCCTGTCACATTGCTGCTTGACTGCGGTTTTACTGCTCCGCCTGAGTTCTGGAGAGAGGAGCCAGATGCCGATATACTTGACGGTATATGGATTTCCCATTTTCACGGTGATCATTGCTTGGGGATTCCTGCATTATTGGTTCGCTTCTGGGAAGAAGGACGTAAAAAGGCGTTAACACTCTTAGGACAAAAAGGTATTGCTACCTTCATGCGCACATCTCTTGATCTTGCCTATCCTGGTATGTATGAAAGATTAGGATTCCCACTTCATTTTAGGGAGGTGGAGCCAGGGAAGGAGGTAACGATTTTTGGACTTATTTTTCAGGCTGCTGTTACCAGTCATTCCCAAAGAGATTTTGCCTTGAGAATAGACGCACAGGAAAAATCTATCTATTACAGTGGTGATGGCAAGGCCACACCTGAAAGCATTTCCCTTGCGAAGGGCAGTCAACTTATCATCCATGAGGCTTTCTCTTTAGAGGTCGAAATCCCAGGACACGCAACCGTTACGGGATCGATTAAGATGGCCAAACAATGTGGCACATCTACTCTTGCCCTTGTCCATATACAAAGAAAGATGCGAAGCCAGGTGATTGATGAGATGCAAAGATTCACGAAGATGGCGGGCTCATTGAACCTGATGGTTCCGGAGCCTGGTTTTAGTATAACACTTTAGCGTATACTTTCGGCTCGCTTATAGCGTATGAATTGCGAAGGGAGCCAATAAAAGAAACAAAAAAAGGACACAATTACAATTACAAAATTCTGAAAAGTTTGTGTTAAACTCACGCGATATTTTTATATTTTGACATTCGGGCTCTATTTTACTATAATATCAAAAATAAGCGTAGTAACAGCAATAGGCTTCATATAAACAAAAAACGTATCATAGTCTCTATCTATTTCTCTTATAAGGAGTTTTAGAATGACTACTTTCGAGATACAATCGAATGAATCCGACATTACTGCCCGTTTGATTGAATTGATTAAGAATATGCCCGAAGACGAGCAGCGAACCCTCCTAAAAGACTTAGAGGAAAAGCCGTTTGAAGGAAGAAGGAAACATATGAGGAAACCCTTTCTTATGGCCGTAGATTACTCTACACAAGATCATGTGTACAAGGATTTCATTCAAGATATAAGTACTGGCGGAGTGTTTATACAAACCCATATGCCATTTACTGTTGGGCAGGAGGTTTCGCTGACTTTTCCACTCCCCAACTACAAGAAACATATCAAGGTTGTAGGAGAAGTTGTGAGGTCTACCTCACAGGGAGTCGGTGTGAAATTCAAGATGACCGACCAAGATCAAGCGGCGATAATTACATCCCTTTTGGAATCAATTTAGACCTTTTCTGGCTCACCAGATTCTTTCTGTGTCTGCCTTTCACAAAGGATCTGATCACCATCAGCAGTATCAATTTGTACTGCTCTATCGTGCGATACCTTCCCGATCTCTATTTTTTTTGAGAACAAAAACGGACCAAGATGTATAAAATAAGTAAATATTGAGGGTGTAAAAATATGGATTGATCAACTGAACTGTCTGGTTCTATAATAGATGGTTAATCGCCTTCAAGTGGCACGCGAACTTCTCATAGGGGCGATAAATGGCATAATCCATGTGGTCAGAGATAACCTTCAAGCCATAAGATTCCTAAAAGGAAAGAGCATTATTTAATGAGATTAAAGGAATTGCACGATGATTGCAAAAAAATTATTCAGAGGTGATAGAAAGAATCTCGAAATAGTTCATCAACCTTCGATGGGAGAAAATCGATGAAAATCATTGATTTGCGTAGTGACACTGTTACATTACCAACGGAACAAATGCGTAAGGCTATGTATCATGCAGAGCTGGGTGATGATGTATATGGTGAGGATCCATCTACTCAACGCCTTGAGAAGATGGCCGCTGAACAGATGGGAAAGGAAGCAGCGCTTCTGGTCCCGAGCGGGACCATGGGTAACCTGATATGTATGCTTACGTATTGCGCCAGGGGAGAAGAAGTAATCTTGGGTGATGCGTCGCATATGTTTATTAACGAAGCTGGTGGCATGGCAGCATTGGGTGGAATACAACCGCATATTATTCCCAATCAGCCTGACGGTACATTACGTTTAAAGGATATTAGGGCTGCTATTCGTGGCGATAACATACACTTTCCACGCACAAGGCTGATCTGCCTTGAGAACACCCATAACCGCTGCAATGGAGCTGCCCTGACTTCTCGATATATTGAATCAGTTGCAGCACTGGCACAACGGCATGACCTTCTATTACATCTTGATGGTGCTCGGATATTCAACGCCGCAGTTGCCTTGGGAGTAGATGTCAAAGAATTGACTCATAGCGTTGATTCCCTGATTTTTTGCTTGTCAAAGGGGCTTTCCTCGCCAATTGGGTCAATTGTGTGTGGTTCGAAAGAATTTATTACCCGGGCACTACGGACACGTAAGATATTAGGCGGTGGAATGCGCCAAACAGGGGTCATTGCTGCACCAGGAACTATTGCCCTGGAACAGATGGTTGATCGACTGGCAGAGGATCATATCAATGCCCGCTGCCTTGCCGAAGGAATTGCTCAGATTCCTGGATTGTCAATTAACCTCGAAAGGGTACAGACGAATATAATCTATTTCGATCTTGTCAGTGATAAAATTACGATGGATGTGTTCATAAAGCAGCTTGAAAAGAAAGGAATCAAGCTATTGGCTACCGGATCATCTCGCTTTCGGTTGGTAACGCACTACGGAATTAGTTCAGAGGATATTACTACGACCTTGACGTGTTTAGGAGAGATAATGAGGCAATCGTAGTTGAGCTCTGAAGATACGGTTCTCATGGATTCTAAGGTTGATAGTCTCGCAAAAAGTCCTTGTACTCGCTCATGATGCCCATTTTTGGATTCATGAAATGCTTCGCTCATCGCCAAAAACTCGGAATAAGGATTTGGGAAGGAGCATGTGTATGTCTTTTTTTACTCATGCCCTTTAATACATGCATCGGTGTGATCCCGATTATCGGGTTCCTGTGAGGCCCTGCGTGTAAGGGCATAGATAAAAAAAGACATACACATGCTCCTCACACAGTGTGGCAATGTTAATCCGCCTGATGCGGATTAACGCTCAATATTTCATGAATCTTTTTTCCAAAAGTGGCCACAATCGCCGGCAAAAGACTTTTTACGGGTTTATAAAGATTAATCTAACATATTAAATAATTAGGATAAGTAACTGATTATAATATTTAATATACTACGAATAGGCTCTGCCGCACCCCAGAGGAGCTGGTCTCCTACAGTAAAAGCAGCCACATATTCGGGACCTAAGAGCATCTTTCGCAGTCTACCCACGGGAATGGTCAGTGTAGAGTTTACCGCTGCAGGTGTTAAGGATTGAAGGGTAGATTCTTTATCATTAGGAATTAACCTCACCCACTGATTACCTTTTTCAATCATCTCAGAAACTTCATCAAGAGGTATATCCTTATCAAGTTTGATGGTAAGGCCTTGGCTGTGGCATCTCATGGCACCTACGCGAACACAGAGACCGTCTACAGGTATCGGTTTTTTTGTTTGCAAAATCTTGTTTGTTTCAGCAGAACCCTTCCATTCCTCTCTGGTTTGTCCGGAATCCATTGCAGAGTCAATCCATGGAATCAGACTGCCAGCGAGAGGAGCCGAGAAATTATCAACTGGAAATGCGTTGTTTCTCAATTCCTTTGTCACGACCTCATCAATGGCTATAGCCGTGGATGCCGGGTCATTGAGCAGGGTTCTGGATACATCCCCGAGGATGGTCATTTGGGCAATCAACTCTTTCATATGCCTGGCACCGGCGCCAGATGCGGACTGATAGGTCATAGAAGATACCCACTCAATATGACCCGAGGCGAAAAGACCTGAAATGGCCATAAGCATCAGACTCACGGTACAGTTTCCACCCACATAGGTTTTGATTCCTGATGATAATCCAGCATCTATCACAGGCCTGTTTACAGGGTCCAAGACAATAATGCTATCATCGGTCATACGCAGGGCAGATGCAGAATCTATCCAGTAACCTTTCCATCCTTTGTTGCGTACTTCAGGGTACACTTTCTTTGTATAATCACCTCCCTGGCATGTCAGAATGATATCCATTGAGGAAAGGAGCTCGATGTCAAAGGCATCCTTTAATGGAGGAATGTCAAGACCCACATCAGGGCCTTTTCCATTGACATTTGAGGTAGTAAAAAATAGTGGCTCAAAACCTTTAAAGTCCTGTTCTTCTTGCATACGGCTCAACAGAACTGATCCAACCATCCCTCGCCATCCAATAAAACCGATTCGTAACATTACACCCTCCTTGCAGCTCGACTTTTTACATAAAATGGTATATAGACGTAATCTTACCTGGCTTCAAGAAAAAAATGTACCGCTCCCTTTTAATGCCGCAGCCCGAGGAGCAAGACTGTGGGCGGTTAATACGTTATTTACTTTTTTCAGATCCCGTCCGGTAGGGAGGGGGCGTTGAATATTTCAAGCATATCCCCCAACACATGAGAGACTGATTCATGGATTACCAGGCTTGCCATGGGATCAAGAGGTGTTTCGTCGCGATTTATTATCATCAGCTTTGCCCCGCTTTGAACTGCTGTAAGAGGAACTGAAGCAGCAGGATACACCACGAGTGAAGAGCCTAACACAATACAGAGATCACATTCGCGAGCATGCATCATTGCGGTCGCCATCTTTTCTTCAGGCATGGCCTGACCAAATGAGATAGTATCTGGTTTGAGGATACCGGAGCAATCGTCACAATACGGGACTTTCACGCCTGATTGTATCCGTTGTTGGATTTTGTCCCTGTCATATTTTTTTCCGCAACTGAGACAGGAAACTGAAAAAGCGGTGCCGTGAATTTCAATGATTTTGTCTGGCGAGTTTCCTGACTTATGGTGAAGCCAGTCGATGTTCTGGGTGACTACTGATAGGAGTTTGCCCATGTCTTCCAGAATTTTAATCGCACGGTGCGCGCGGTTTGGAACAGCATCTTTCATAGTCTGGTAAAACTCTGTGCTCATCCGCCAGTATTTTTCCCTGGTGTTTTCATCCGATATAATTTTCTCAAAGAAAAAATCCGATGGGTCGTATCTGCTCCAGACACCTCCCGGGCTTCTGAAATCAGGAATACCTGATTCCGTACTCAGTCCGGCGCCTGAGAACACGAGAATCTTTTCAGATTTTTGTATCATATTTACGCCTTTGGCAATCAATGGATCCATACTCTCTTGTCCCTTCAGTTTTTCTTCATGAATGCATAATTAAGGTCTGCTCATCCACACAGAAAATAGCATCAATTCTGTGCGAAAAGTTTCCTTAAATGTGTATAGCACCTGCAGAATATATTATTGATGCAGTCTATATAAAAAAGCTTCCCCATTCAACAATAAAAAAGGTACCCATATCCTTTGTGATGTATGTGAGCAGATATAAAATGTACTATACTAAGACATATGAAATGGTATGTATATGTTTAAAGGGTTTGGCTGGAGCTGAAAAAGGGGTTTGTAAGGCGCTCTCTGCCAACTGTTGTTGCCGGGCCATGTCCTGGATATACTCGCACATCATCTCCTAAGGGGAAGATCTTTGTTACAACCCCATCTATCAATTTATTATAATCTCCTCCAGGAAAATCGGTTCTTCCTATAGACCCTGCAAAAAGGGTATCACCAGTAAAGATAGCGCCAGGAGAATGGAAGCTCACTCCCCCGGGAGAGTGGCCAGGAGTATGAATCACTGAGATACGATACGTGCCGAAGTGTAGTTCTTGGCCATCATAGAGATATCCATCTGGTCTCGAATGGAGGCCTGGGACATCAAGGTTGTGAATGTATAGGGGAGCCTTGGTTATTTGTTGTAGTTCACTAACACCCCCGATATGATCAATGTGACCATGGGTAATGAGGATATAGAGGATCTTCAGAGCATTCTCTGAGATTTCTTTTACAATACGCAATACTTCATCTCCAGGGTCAATTACAACTCCCTCTTTTGTTTCTTTGCAACCTAAAATATAACAATTAGCCTGATAAGGGCCTACAACTAATTTTCTAAGCATGGTGTATAACTCCATTGTATTGTATTATGTCTGCCATTTCCTATGAACATTCCAGCAGATCATATTTCATCATTTCTTACGTGTTAAAAATAAGGTAGAATTTTACATTGTCAAGCTACCCCCTTTGCAGAATAAGAAAGAAATTGATATAGAAGATGAGAGTATGCAATAGTAGTTAGGTGATTGTTAGAAAACTCATATAGTGTCAGGAGGTGTCGTAGGAGAGTGTAAGATTGGTGGCAACCAAAGAAAAAAAGGAGAATTTATGGACACAGTCAAAATAATGCCCTGTCTTGATATGAAAGAGGGGAAGGTGGTCAAGGGAATCCATTTTGTTGATCTGAAACATGCCGGCGATCCGGTAGAAAATGCAATCTTATATCAAAAAGAAGGAGCCGATGAACTGGCCATGCTTGATATAGCGGCAACAGTAGAGAGAAGAAAAACCCAACTGGAATGGGTACGAAATGTCTCGTCAGTTATCGATATCCCTCTTACAGTGGGCGGAGGAATATCTGTGTTAGAGGATATTGATGCAGTCTTGAAAGCAGGCGCGAATAAGGTTTCTATGAACAGTGCTGCAGTAAGGAATCCTGATCTCATCAGGGAAGGGGCGGAACAATTTGGATCAGAAAGGATCACTGTGGCGATCGATGCAAGAAGAAATAACGAGATGCCCTCTGGTTTTGAGTTGGTTGTTTCAGGCGGCACACAACCAACCGGGAAAGACGCTATCGGGTGGGCCACACAGTGTCAGGAACTGGGTGCAGGTGTAATTTTACCCACCAGTATGGATGGAGATGGAACACAGGCAGGCTATGATCTTGAATATACAAAAGCCATTTCAGATGTCGTTGATGTGCCGGTAGTGGCTTCAGGTGGTGCTGGAAAGCTCGCACATTTCTATGAGGGGGTGGTTTTAGGTGGCGCACAGATTCTCCTGGCTGCTTCTGTGTTTCATTATCACATTGTAAGCATTAGAGAGGTAAAGGATTATTTAAGGGAAAAAGGGTTACATGTGAATTAAAAATCTTACATAGAAAGAACTGATGACACGCAAAGAATATCTGATGAGTCAGAAGGAGGAAAAAGGACGAAAAATTTTTGGAATTTTCCCTGCCTACTACCCAAAAGAAATCCTTTGGGCTATGAACGTGCTGCCAGTGGAGGTCTGGGATCCGCCACTCGAGGTTAACCATGCGAACGCTCACCTGCAGCCGTATATCTGCTCGGTAGTTAAACTGGGATTAGAGCTCATACTACAGGGCAAGTGTAAGGACATAGATGGCTTCTTGTTCCCTCACACCTGCGACTCTATTCAGAATCTGGCCTCTATTGTGTCTGATTGCCTGAACCTCGATATGCCCTGCTACTTTTTTTACCATCCCAAGGCCCCGTACAGTGCCGCATCCAGGCGTTACTACCTGGAAGAACTTAAGGGATTGGTGTTAAGGTTGGAAACACAGCTTGGGGCCCTTGATTTCTCCACACTGAAACAGCAGGTGAAGAAAGGGCATCAGGTGGCCGCACTCCTTAAAGAACTGTACAGGCTCAGGGCCTGTGATGAGCTTACCGCCTCCAATACCGAATTTTACCAGATAATCCGAAAGGGTGAATACCTACATCCTGATGATTTCCTGCCCCTGCTCGAGGAGTTCCTTTCCATCTCAAGGGGCCACGACGATCGCACGGGTCTCTCAGTGATTCTGAGCGGTATTATGCCGAATCCCCCTGAGATCCTCAAAATCTTGGACGAAATGGGAGTGAAGGTTGTCGACGACGATCTTTTGAATTGTGGCAGGCGACTTCTGACACCTGAGAGTCGAAACGAAGATCCCTTTGAAGCTATGGCCGAGAACTATTTTGGTATGCCTCCCTGTACAACCAAAGACTCGTCCCTGAAAGTACGTGCGGATTATCTTTTTAAAAAGATTGAGCGGAGCAAAGCCAAGGGGGTAATCTTTTATACGGTAAAATTCTGTGAGACTGAGCTATTTGATATACCATATCTTGAAGAAGAGTTAAAAAAGAAGGGGCTGGCTACTCTCCTTGTAGACTGCGAGGTAAACCAGGGTCTCAGCGGTCAGTTAGAAACCCGTGTTGAGGCATTTGTAGAAATGATCAGTTAGAGGATTTTTATGTCATCGCTTAAGAATGTACGTTACTATTTCATGAAAGACCTTGGCGCCCCAGCCCTCATGCGTTTTTCTCGGTTAAAAAAGAAAAAGCGCCCAACAAATCCCAACCCCAACTTTGGACCAGCACTTAAGAGTACTAATCGTTTAAAGGAGATTATGGCCAGACATTACTTCCTGTCACGCTACGCTGAGGGAGCGAAACCTGTGGCCTGGGTAACCAGTGGTGCACCTGTTGAGTTGTTGAGGGCTTTTGATTTCTACACATTCTATCCAGAAAACCATGGAGCCCTCTGTGGGGCGAAAAAGATGGGGCCGGAACTATGTGCCATAGCAGAGGAACATGGGTATCACCAAGACCTGTGCTCATATGCGCGCATAGATTTGGGGCACTATTTCTCTGGCATAACCCCGGTCGGTAAACTACCAAAACCGGACCTTTTGTTTGCCTCCAACAATATCTGCCAGACAGTAGTCTACTGGTATAAGACCTTGGCCCATTACTGGAAGGTGCCACTTATTCTCTTTGACACACCGTATAACTTTTCAACTATAACAGACCATGATATTTCTTACATGGTCCGGCAGTTCGAAGAGATGATTCCATTATTAGAGCAGGTTTCCGGGCGGCATTTCAACTATAAGAAGTTTCAGGGAATTCTTAGTATTGCAAAGGAAGGCTCTCTCACCTGGGGTGAAGTCTTGGCTACCATGAAGACAAAACCAGCACCCATGACAATCTTTGATGCATTTGGACATCTCGCCCCCATTGTTTCACTGCGCGGGCTACCTGTAGCCCTGGACTACTATCGTATCCTTCTCCGTGAACTGAAGGAACGAATTGAGGGTGGTGTGAGTGCTATTACACATGAGCGCAAGAGGCTCATGTGGGATAATATCGCTATCTGGTATAAAGTACGAGATCTCTCCGATATCTTTGCCGCTCACGACATGAACTTTGTAACTGCCACGTATACAAATGCCTGGGCTGAGACCATTTACGATTTAGATGTGAGGCGACCATTCGAATCCATGGCCAAGGCCTACAGCCTCGTAATACTTAACAATAACCTTACTAATCGCCGAGAGTTAATGGAACGACTTATTAAGGAGTATCGGGTTGACGGCTTAGTAATCCACTCTGCGAGAAGCTGCAAGCCTTATTCGGTGGGTCAGTATGACCTTGGACGCATTTTGATGGATAGGCTTACGGTCCCCTCTGTGGTCATAGAGGCAGACATTACTGATTCCAGGGTGTACTTCGAGGAGCAGACACGCACCCGGATTGAGGCTTTTTTTGAGGCTATAGAGAGTTAGAAGGCGAAATTCTCACATCTTAACTGCCATAGAAGTAAGACTTCTATCAGAAAATAGGATTATCGTAAAAGAAGCATATGTGTGCCCGCATCATACCCAACTTTGACCTTCTTGTCTTGACATCCTCTCCTAATAGTCTTATCTTTTCTAATTAAATTCCTGTTTTACATAGTAGGTAAAAACTGAAAAATAACCATTGTAGAATAGACTAATGTAGTAAAAAGATAGTGAAGCATTAACAGGATAGTCTCAATGAAAGGAGAATACAAGCATGAAAATTGCACTCGCTACAGATGATAATATGGGATTAAATGCAGTCGTAAGTCATCATTTTGGTAGGTGCCCCTATTATATAGTGGTGGAGGTTGATGACAAAGAAATTAAGGATGTCAAGGCAGTAAAGAACCCCTTCTTTGAAAGCCATGGCCAACCTGGTGAGGTACCCAATTTTATACATAGCATAGGAGTTGATGTAATCATTTCTGGTGGCATGGGGCCAAAGGCTATTGGTTTTTTTCAACAACTTGGGATACAAGCATTTACAGGAGCTTCCGGCATAGTGAGGGACGTAATAAAAAATTACATGAGTGGCCAAATCAATGGAGCGGTTCCATGTAGCGATCATAATTCCTCACACCATATAGGTTCCCACGAACATGGGGAGGCAGAGCGACTGAAAGAAGAGATCGTTGCCTTGAGAAGAGATTTAGCACAAGCTCAACAAATCCTAAAAAAATTAGAGGAAAAAAGGTAAAAAAGGAGAGAGTAACAAGGAGGTGAAATGATAATGAAAAATCAGCACTTTCAACTAAGCAAAAAGATTTTTCTGGGTGTGGTTATTGTCTTTTTTTCAACCTTCTGGCTTAGCCAGAATGCAGTGGCAAAAAATAGCATCCCCGATAGTTTTGCAGAGTTGGCAGCGAAACAGGCCCATGTGGCTGTGAATATTTCTACAACAAAGATAGTTAAGTCAATGCAGAGGCTTTCTCCCTTTCAGGGTAGGCAATTTAAGGATTTTTTTGGAGATGAGTTTTTCCGTCACTTCTTTGGCCAAATACCCGAACAGGAGATGAAACAGAGAAGCCTCGGCTCAGGTGTTGTTGTGAGCGGAGACGGCTATATCTTGACCAACAACCATGTAGTCGCGGATGCAGATGAAATCCTGGTCACACTTTCTGATAAAAAGAAATACGAAGCGCAGATCATTGGTAGAGATCCAAAGACCGATCTTGCCCTGATAAAGATAAAAACAGAAAACACGATCCCAGCTGCCAGACTCGGAGATTCAGATAAGCTGATGGTGGGTGATTGGGTTGTGGCTATTGGAAATCCTTTTGGTCTCGGAAGTACTGTAACCGCAGGCATTGTAAGCGCAAAGGGACGGGTAATAGGTGCAGGACCATATGATAATTTTATTCAAACAGATGCCTCAATAAATCCTGGAAATTCAGGTGGACCGCTGTTCAATCTCAATGGAGAGGTTATAGGAGTCAACACAGCTATTGTTAGCCAAAGTGGGGGAAATGTAGGTATTGGTTTTGCTATACCGATTAACATGGCGAAATCCGTTATGCCACAGCTGAAAGAGAGAGGAAAGGTTGTAAGGGGTTGGCTCGGTGTGAGCATTCAAGAAGTGACACAAGAGATTAAGGAACAATTTGGTCTTAAAACGGAAGAAGGGGCCCTCATAGGGGAGGTCACAAAAGGAAGTCCTGCTGATAAGGGAGGTCTGAAGAGGGGAGATGTAATAATCAACTTTGACGGTAAAAAGGTTAAGGCGATGAGTATCCTGCCCGCTATGGTCGCAGAAACACCAGTAGGCAAAGAGGTAGAGATTCTCATAATCAGAAAGGGGAAAGAAAAGCGACTCACGATCACAATAGGGGAGCTGGAAGAGGATACGAGAGTGGCCGCCACTACCCCTAAGATAGAGGAAAGTTTTGGATTGTCTGTTCAAGAACTTACCCCTGAAATTGCGGAAAGCTTGTCTTTAAAGGGTGAGAAGGGAGTAGTTATATCAGGTATAGAGAACGGTAGTCCAGCTTCTGATGCAGGATTGCAACGAGGTGATCTGATTCAGGAGATAGAACATGAACCGGTAGAAAACCTCAGTGATTATAAAAGGATAATGGAGGAGTCGTCATCTAAAAAACAGATCCTCATCGTGATAAAACATAGAGGCCATTCAAGATATGTGATACTAAAAAGAGATATGAAGTAACATTTTTGTATCATTTTATTGACGTTGTATGTAATTAGCAGTCCATATACTATTAGAAAAGGCATTATGCCTTTTCTAATAGTATTATATGATTAAAAAGATTCTCTTGTATAAGTATCATTATTTGATATATATACCCAGTCAGGTTTCTTCTTTTTTTCAAAATTAGTATTCTTTATCCACATCAGGTCCATGTATTGTGGACCTGAATCGGTTGCTACTATTCCCAATAACTTAGAACTATATGAAATGAACACCAGTTTTTTTCCGAAAATGCACTATAGCATAAATAAAGCTATACTTGCCTTCATCCGCCGTGAACATTTTTTTATGATCATAATGGGTGGGATTGCAGGTGCAGTGGGGGGATATGCAGCCATCGGTTTTCGAAAGATAATTGCTATAGCTACCCAACTGGGTTGGGGGAATGCAACTGGAATGGAGGGGAAAGATCTGTTACACATGGCCCTTGCAGCACCCTTTTGGATTAAGATCGTTATCCCAGCAACAGGCGGCCTTCTGGTAGGGATAATCGTCTATTTCTTTGCACATGAGGCAAAAGGGCATGGTGTGCCAGAGGTGATGGAGGCAGTTGCCCTAAAAGATGGGAGGATGAGAACTCGTGTCGTCTTTGCTAAGGCCTTTGCATCTGCGATCTGTATCGGTTCCGGTGGCTCGGTAGGCCGCGAAGGGCCTATCGTACAAATTGGTTCCGCCATTTCTTCGGTTATTGGAAGATTGTTTAAAGTGTCTGGAGGACGTCTGCGAATTTTGGTAGCCTGTGGTGCAGCGGCAGGTATTGCGGCTACCTTTAATGCCCCCATGGCAGGGGCTATATTCTCTTTAGAGATTATACTGAGTGAATTAGCTGCATTACAGTTTATTCCTATAGTAGTTTCCTCAGTTATTGCTACTGCCCTCTCCAGGCACTACCTCGGAAACTTTCCTGCCTTTGAGATCCCTCCCTATGATTTTTTACATTATAGTGAATTATTCCTCTATCTGGTATTGGGTGTCTTAGCTGGAATCGTTGCCTATATCTTTATCCGCATCCTTTACGGTATGGAAGATTTCTTTGAAAAATGGAAACTGCCGGAATTCATTAAGCCTGCTATTGGGGGGAGTATTATCGGATGTATTGGGTTTTTCTTTCCTCATATCTTTGGTGTAGGATATGAATCAATTACCCAGATCCTGCATGGTGAAATGGTTGGGGTTATGCTTTTTGGGCTCTTGATTGCCAAAATATTAGCGACAAGTATAACCATTGGCTCAGGTAGTTCAGGAGGTATATTTGCACCCTCGCTGTTTATGGGGGCAGCGTTAGGGGGTGGCTTCGGTCAGGTTGTTCATACACTTTTCCCTTATACTACCGCATTACCTGGTGCCTATGCCTTAGTAGGCATGGGTGCAGTTGTTGCCGGCACTACACGGGCCCCTATTACTGCCATGATTATAATCTTTGAAATGACCGCAAACTATAGGATAATCCTTCCGTTAATGTTCGCCTGCACTATTGGTCTAGTGATCTCTGCCCGTCTTTCCAGAGAGTCAATATATACCCTTAAACTAATCCGCAGGGGGGTTAACATCTATGGTGGAAAGGAACTCAATGTCCTGAAGCGCCTAAAGGTTGCTCAGGTGATGCTTCCAGAGATTGAATTGGTATCTCTCTCAGCGTCTTTAAACGAGCTTATTACAAGAATGATGGCGAGTTCCCATTACCACTTTTTTGTAGTTGGCACCGATAATCGAATTTGCGGTCATATTTCACTGGTTACCTTACGGCCTATCCTCAAGGATTATGAAACTGTTCGCGACGTGGTAATCGCATCGGATCTCATGGATCATAACGTAACAGTGGTGAAGGCTGAGGAATCACTTGACATGGTGATGCAACTGTTTGGGAAGTTTGACCTTAGAGAGATCCCAGTAGTCAATAAAGGGCAGTTGATCGGTACGATACGAAGAGGTGATGTTATAGAGGCTTACAACAGGGAAATCTTTAAATTAGATATGGCATCTGGCTTGGCAACGTCTCTTCGA
>Ga0180438_10006225_pt1 | contig 16204 bp, 7 predicted proteins | sample SS_ome_12_FD_132455 | JGI IMG/M metagenome (GOLD analysis project Ga0180438, IMG submission 132455) | Hypersaline lake sediment archaeal communities from the Salton Sea, California, USA - SS_3_D_2 metaG | ecosystem: Environmental > Aquatic > Non-marine Saline and Alkaline > Hypersaline >...
CCGGAAGAGAAGAACGGCGAGAAGAAAGACGAGTCGAAAGAAGGCGAGAAGCAAGACGACGGAAAGAAGGACGACGAGAAGAAAGACGACCAGAAGGACGATTCCGCCGAGCCGGTCACTCGGCCCACCGACCCGCCCGAGCCGCCCGATCCGAAAGAACTGGAGCTGAAGCCCGACGAAGAGGGCAAGGTGCGGATCAATTTCCGCGGGCAGTCTTGGCCCGACGTGCTGCAGTGGCTGGCCGACGTCTCGAAGCTGAGTCTCGACTGGCAGGAGGTGCCCGGCGGGTATCTGAATCTGACCACCCAGCACAGCTACACGCTTGACGAGGCCCGCGATCTGATCAACCGCCACCTGCTAGATCGGGGCTATACCCTGTTGCGCAACGGGGAGATCCTCTCGGTGGTGAAGATCGAGAAGCTCAACCCCAGCATGGTGCCGCGGGTCGAGCCGGAGGAATTGGCCGAGCGGGATCCGCACGAATTCGTCCGGGTGTCTTTTCTGCTCGATTGGATGATGGCGGGCAACGCGGTGGAAGAGTTGAAGCCGATGATGAGCACCCACGGGAAGCTCACGCCGATGACGGCCACCAACCGGCTCGAGGCGATCGACGTGGTGCTCAATCTGCGGGACGTCTACGCGTTGCTGACTCAGGAGCAGTCGGCGCGGGTTCGCGAGAGCCTGTTGCACGAATTCCCGCTGCAATACACCCGGGCGTCGAAGGTCCGCGAGCAAGTGGCGGAGTTGCTGGGACTTCAGCTCCGCAGCAGCGCCCGCCCGGGCCCTATGAACCCGGAGATGATGCAGCAGCAGATGAAGCAGATGCAGGAGCAGGCCAAGCAGATGGCCGAGATGGCCAAGCAGGCGGCCAAGCAGGGCGGCGGCGCCCCGAAGCCGAAGAGCGAGGGGAAGATCTACCTGGTGGCCAACGAGCGGCGCAACAGTATCCTGGCCCTGGCGCCGCCGGACAAGCTGGCGGTCATCGAAGAGGCCATCAAGATGATCGACGTGCCGTCCGATCACGCCCATTCTCTGTTGCGCAACAAGGACCGCATGCAGGTCTACTTTCTGGAGTCGATCCAGCCGGCGCCGTTGATCCGGACGCTGGAAGACCTGGGCGACCTGGATTTCGACACCCGCTTGGAGGCGGACACCGAGAAGAACGCCATCATCGCCTACGCCTCCCTGGCCGACCACATGACGATCCGGGCTTTGGTCGAGAAGCTCGACGGCGGCGGGCGGCGGGCCGAGGTGATTCAGCTGGAGGTACTGCGGGCCGAGTCGGTGGTGCGGGTGGTCGACTTCATGATGGGCGGCGGCAAGGAACGCGAGCCGAAAAAGGACGACGAGTCGCGGCGCCGGAGTTTCTTTTACCCCTTCTTCAACGATCGCGATTCCTCGCGCCGCCAGGAGGCGCATACCGACGCCTTTCGCGTCGACGCCGACGTGAAGAACAACACGCTGCTGCTGTGGTGCAACGACTTCGAGCTGGAGAAGGTGCAGAACCTGCTGGAGAACCTCCGCCAGAATCAGCGTGAGGGAGACGACCCCAATACGGTCGTGGTCCACCGCCTGGAGACGCTCGATCCCGAACCGTTCATCGAGACGCTGCTCGAGATGGAGACCCTCGACTTCCACACGACGCTGAAAGTGGACGAGGAAAACAACGCCATCATGGCCTACGCGTCGGCGGCCGACCACGCCAAGATTCGCGAGCTGATCGACACGCTCGACGGCAGCAGCCGGCAGTTTCACGTGATCCCGCTGCGGCGGTTGGAAGCCGACTACGTGGCCGGCACGATCTCCTTCATGATGGCCGGAGAAGACGACAAGCAGGAGTCCGGGTACAGCCGGACCTACTACTACAACGAGTATTACGGTTCCGGCTCCTCACGCAACAAGCAGAAGAAGCCGGACGAGTTCCGGGTCGACGCCGACGTGGAATTCAACCGGTTGCTGCTTTGGGCCAACGAACTGGAAGTGAAAGAGGTGCAGAACCTGCTGGTCAAGCTGGGCGAGTTGCCTCCCGAAGGCGGCGATCCGAGCACCACCCGAGTGCTCGACATCATGCCGGGCCCCGAACAGCAACAGTTGCTCGAGCGCATCCGCCGCCTGTGGCCTTCCTTGGCGCCCAACGAGTTGCTGCTGCCGGAGGTTAAAGAGCCCGCCGAGCAGGAGCCGGCCGTGGAAACCGGCGAGGGAGAAGAGGGAGAACCGCAGGAAGATGTGACGCCGGCCGATGCACCGACGACCACCACGGCCGCACGGCCGAGGTCTTCTGTTTTCCGGCTCGCCATGCTGCAGCAGGACTCCCCGCCGCCGGCAACGCCTCCCGCGCCCGCCAAGGAAACGACGCATGCCGTTCCCCCGAGCGAGACTCCCGCGGAGCCGGCCGAAGCACCGCCGGCGCCCCAACAGCCGGCTTTCCAGGCGCCGCCCGAGGACGCCAAGGATGCCACGCCCAAGGCTGCGGCCGAAAAGCCGGCCCCGGTCAGCATCACCCAAGGCCCCGACGGCCGGCTGATCATCAGCTCCCAGGACACCAAGGCGTTGGACCGGTTGGAAGAGTTGATGTCGCAATTGGCGCCGCCGCGCAAGGACTACCACGTGTTCCAATTGAAGTTCGCCGAGGCCTATTGGGTGGCATGGAACCTGAAGGACTTCTTCAAGGAGGACTCGAAGTCGGGGAACGACTCGGATGCCTATTGGTCCGGGTGGTACGGCTATCCATACCGGTCCGGAAGTTCGTCGGACTCCAGCCGTCGCTTGTCCAAGCGGCGGGCCTTGCAGTTCATCTCCGACGACGACACCAATACCATTCTGGTCAAGGGCGCCGATCCGGCACAGCTTCAAACGATCCAGGATCTGATCGATCTGTACGACACGCCGCACCTGGCCGACTCGGAATCGGCCCGCCGCACGGAGATCTTCCAGATCCGCTACTCGAAAGCCGTGGTGATTGCGGAAGCCGTCAAAGAGGTCTACCGCGACCTGTTGAGCAGCCGCGACAAGGCGCTGGCCAAGCAACAGGACGAACGCCCCAGATCGGAGAGCCGTTACACGTACATCTACGGCAGCACGGGCGACACCAGTTCACTGGAGAAGCGGCCCAAGTTCAAAGGCCTGCTCTCGATCGGCATCGATGAACTGTCCAACACGCTGATCGTCTCGGCCCCGGAATCGCTGTTTCGCGACGTCAGCAAGATGATCACGGCGTTGGACGAGGCGGCCAAGCCGGTGGGTGTGGTGCGGGTGATGAAACTGCCCGGAAACGTCAGCTCCGAAAAGTTGCGGGAGACGCTCTCCGAAGTCCTGGGCGACGGAGCTTCGGGCCGCAAGACGCCGGCCCAGAAACCGCCCGGCCGGCCGCCGGGGAACGGGCCACGCCCCAATGGCAACGGGCCGTTCAACTAGGCCCTGTCGGAAAACCCGTAGGACGGCTCTCCGAAGCCGTCCATTGCGGTTTGGTTCGGCCTGAAGGCCGGTGCTCGACGGCTTCGGAGAGCCGTCGTACAACGGCCGAAGACGAAACGTCTCGTAGCCGAAGTCGCCAGACTCTGGCGGCGTCGCGAGAAGGGCCAAATTCTGGCGAATTCGGCTACCGCCCCTGCTCCCTCCCCCCATCAAGCCGCGGCTATTGCGCAAATCGAGTGTAGAACTAGGCAAAGTTTGCCGATTATTCGTGTTGCGTAGATCTTGCGCGTTCGGAGCGTCCGCAAAGATGCTCCCTCCATACAGGAGCAAGGGGAGGTAACCTGCTAAATGACTTTCAACAAGAGGCTTAAGGACCCCCGGGCCGTTGCAGCCGGGGTAATACTGACGGGAATTGTGGTCCTGTGGCTTGGATCGCGGGCCGCCGAAATGGTCCGGGCCCAGCAAATCAGGCCGGCTCCCCGCGGAGGGCAAGCCCGTGTCGACGGCCATGGCCAGTTTTACCAAGTTGCCCAACGTAACACGCCGCCGGCCCAGCCTTCGCGACCCTCTGAGCCGACTTTGAGGGCTTACGCGTGTCCGCCCGGTGCGGCCGTCGACACGGCGGCCCGTTTGCAGACCCAGTTCGGCCGCATCCCGAACGTGCGGATCGTGGCCGACCAGCGCACGTCCCAGATCCTGGTGATGGCGCCGCCGGGTTTGCACGCCCAGATTGCCGGCTTGATTAATACTGCGGCGGCGGCCGCGACGGCGACTCCGGGTTCGTCGGCACCGTCTCCGGCCCACGGGATTCGCTCGCGGGAATTGCGGCTGCGGAACGTGACCGGTGCGCAGATGGAAGCGGCGCTGGCCGCCACATTGGGCAATCGGCTTACGCCGGTGGCCAGTCCGGCCCCGGGAATCCGGAACTTCCGGGTGGCCCTGCCCGGCGGCGGGGCGATCGACGTCGCACTTCATCTGCAGAATAATCTCACCATCGTGCAGGGCGCCGGCACCGCGGTCGACGACTGCCTGCGCCTGTTGCAGGCGCTGGACAGCGCGCGGCAGACGCCGGCGCAGAGCACGCGGACCGTTTCCTTGCGGGCCGCCGATCCGGCGAGCGTGCGTCGGGCGGTGCAGGCGATTCGCAGCGGAGGCACGCCCGACTCGGTGGTCACGATGCTCTTTCAGCAGCCCGGCCAAACGGCCCCCGTGACTGCAGCGGCCCCGCCGCCCGGGGCTCCAGCCGCGCCGGCCAACGGTGCGCCGGCGCCTCCGAATGGACAACCGGCCGACGGTACGCTGGAGCAGCGCGGCCTGGTCGGCCCGGTCCAGGTCGAATGGCTGGAGGGGCTGGACGTGTTGGTGCTCCGCGGCCGCCAGGAGGACGTCGAGCAGGTGATGCAGATCATCGCCGAGATCGAGCGCCTCAGCGCCGAGACGGTGCCGGCGGTGGAGGTCTACCGGTTGCGGTACGTCGACTGCGAGGCATTGGCCGCCCTGATCGGTCCGCTCTATGAGCAAGTGTTCCAGCCGCGGCAGGGGACCGTAAGCATGTTGCCGCTGGTCAAACCGAACGCCATGTTGCTGGTCGGCCGGACCGAGAGCGTGGCCACGGTGATCGACCTGATCAAGCGGCTCGACCAGCCGGTGGCGCCGAACACCCAATTCCGCGTGTTCCGCTTGCGCCATGCCGCGGCCGAGACGGCGCAGGCCATGATCGCCGACTTCTTTGGTGAGCCGGACCAGCAAGAGGATCAAGTAGGATTGGCCCCGCGTGTGCTGGCCACGGCCGATTTCCGCTCCAATTCGTTGATCGTTCGGGCCAGCCCGCGCGATATGGCCGAGGTGGCCGCGTTGATCGAGCGGATCGACACGTCGGTCAGCGAGGCGGTCAACGAACTCCGCCTGTTCAACCTGCAGAACTCGCTGGCCGAGGATCTGGCGCCCATTCTGCAGGAGGCGATCGTGGGCGAGGACGGCCGGCCGGGAGCGGGCGCGCAGCCGGGAGCGGGCGCCGCCGGGGCCGAAAACAAATCCTCCATGCTGAAATTCGCCACCATCGACACCAAGGGCCAGCGGCTGTTGAAGTCCGGCATCCTTACCGACGTGCGGATCACGGCCGAGCCCCGGGCCAACGCGCTTTTGGTCTCCGCCCCGGCCGAAAGCATGGAGCTGATCGAGGCGCTGATCCGCCAGCTCGACCAGCTCCCGGCCGCCGAAGCCCAGATCAAGGTCTTCACCATCGTCAACAGCGACGCCAGTGGCCTGATGGATATGCTCGAGACGCTCTTCGGCCAGCAACAGACCACCCAGGCGCAGCCGGCTGTGCGAACCGGCGCCATCGAGGGCGAAAGTTCGCTGGTCCAACTGCGGTTTGCCGTCGACGTGCGGACCAACAGCATCATCGCCTCCGGATCGCGAGGCGACTTGCAGGTGGTCGAAGCAATTCTGTTGCGGCTGGACGAAAGCGACGTGCGGCAGCGCAAAAGCACGATCTACCGGCTGAAAAACGCCCCGGCCCAGGACGTGGCCAACGCCATCAACGAGTTCTTGCGGAGCGAACGGCAAGTGCAGCAGATCGAGCCGGAGTTGCTCAGCGCCTTCGAGCAGATCGAGCGCGAAGTGGTCGTGGTGCCGGAGGTGGTCAGCAACAGCCTGATCGTCAGCGCCACGCCGCGGTTCTTCGAGGAAATCGAGCAGCTGGTCCAGCAGCTCGACGACCGGCCGCCCATGGTGATGATCCAGGTGCTGATCGCCGAGGTGGAGTTGAACAATGCCGATGAATTCGGCGTCGAGTTGGGCATACAGGATTCGGTCTTGTTCGACCGGAGCCTGCTGAGCGATCTGGTCACCGTTTCGCAAACCATTAGCGACCCGGGGCAACCACAAGTGACGAATCAGACGATCGTAGGGGCCAGCAACACGCCCGGCTTCGCTTTCAACAACCAAGACCTGGGCAACAGCGGCAGCGATCAGGCCCTGGCCAGCGCCGACGTCGTCGGATCGCAAGGCCTCTCGCACTTCTCGGTGGGTCGGGTCAACGACGAGTTGGGATTCGGCGGGCTGGTGCTTTCGGCCTCGAGCGAGAGCGTGAGCATCCTGGTCCGCGCCCTGCACGAGTGCCGCCATTTGGAGGTGCTCAGCCGGCCGCAAATCATGACGCTCGACAACCAGCCGGCCTACATCCAGGTCGGCGAACGCGTGCCGCGGATCACCAGCGCCCAGATCAACGAGGCCGGCCAGGTCAACCAGGTCACGCTGACCGACGTGGGTCTGATCCTGGGGGTGACGCCGCGGATCAGTCCCGACGGGCTGGTGGTGATGGAAATCGACGCCGAGAAATCGCAGCTGGGCACCGAAGAAGAGGGGATTCCGGTCACGATCTCGGCCACCGGCGAAGTGGTCCGCTCGCCGCGGATCAAGATCACCCTGGCCCAGACCACCGTCAGCGCCCTGAGCGGCCAGACGGTCGTGCTGGGCGGCCTGATCACCAAGGGGAAGACGGACGTGCATCGCAAGGTGCCGGGCCTGGGCGACATTCCCTTGTTGGGACACCTGTTCCGCTTCGATTCGCTGATCACCAAGAGGACCGAGCTGCTGATCATCATGACGCCGCATATCGTCAAAACCGAAGAGGACGCCGAGCTGATCAAGCAGACGGAATCGGCGCGGATGAGCTGGTGCCTAAGCGACGTGCTCGAATTGCAGGGCGACGACGGATTCCGCACCCGCAGCGACGATTGGTCCGACGCGGAGACGACCGTGATCTATCCGGACCTGAATCCGGATGGTAAGATCACCCCAATTCCCGAAGACGCCGTCGAAGGAGAGGAACTGCCCACGGCGCCGCAGGGTAACCCGTTCCGTCGCGAGATGGTTCCCGACCCGGGAAGCCAGCCGGAACGACCCACGCTGGCTCCGCCGGCGCCCAACGGCGAGGTTCCCGCCATGCCGGAGTTGCCGATGGACCCGCAAGCGGCGGCCGCGTTGCAAGGCGACGCGCTGATGAGGCTGCGCGTCGCTCAGCAGGCCGGGTATCGGCCGGCGCCGTCGCTGGGTGGGGTCGAGCAAGCGGTCTACCAGCGGCGCGACGTCCGGTCGGCCGCCGTGCCGCCGGTCTATTATGTTTACCCGCCATACCAGTCGCTGCCCTCGGTGACACCGGCGCCGTATCAGTCACCTCCGGCGGCGCCGCCGGCTATGTACGGGCGACCCCCGGTGACACAACCTGTGATCCAACCGGTCCAGTATCAACAACCCCCGGCGGCCCAACCGCCGCCCGGTCAAACGCCCATGGCTCGAATGCCCCAATCGTCCACCCCGTGGTTACGGTAGTGCCGTGAAAGGAGTCAGTATTCGTCGAACCCGTTCGTAGTGCCCCGATTTATCGGGGCCGCGCGGCGGAATCTCGCGGAAGGCCGCATGAATGCGGCCACTACAAACTGTTCCAGACGGGTTCGACGAGTTTTTACTGAAAGGAAATAGCATGTCACTTACCCTGCGACTTTTGTGTCTGACGCTGCTGGTGGCGGTCGTCGCGCTGGCCGCCGGCTGCACGCAGCTCGAATTGACCAAACCGATCTCCTGGCCGTGGGACCAGGACGAACCAGGCACGCCCGAGAAGGTCATGGCGATGTGGAAAGACACCGTGCTCTATCAGCCGAATCGGCCTCCCACGCGGGGATTCGGCGGGCGGCTGATGTTCTACGACAGCAAGGATGACCAGCCGATCAAGGTCGACGGCTCGCTGGTCGTCTACGCCTTCGACGAGACCAACCGGGGGCTTCACGACGTCAAACCCGACCGGAAGTTCGTCTTCACCAGCGAACAGTTGGCCAAGCATTACAGCAAGTCGGACCTGGGCCATTCGTACAGCGTCTGGCTGCCGTGGGACCCGGTGGGAGGCGAGCAGAAAGAAATCAGCATGATCGTCCGGTTCCTGCCCAAGGAGGGCGATCTGCTGGTCGGCAAACAGGCCAGGCACTTACTGCCGGGCAGAGCGCCCGAATCGGCCGAAGGCCCCATGCTGGCCCAAGGCGCCGGCCATCCGTCGAACGGAACGGATTCGGTGCGGATCGTCTCGTATGAAACGCCGCTGTCGGCCAGCCACGAGACGCAAGAGCGATTTCGAGAACGCCCGCGGCGGATGTCGACCACCACGATTGCCGTCCCGTCGCAATTCGGCGGTCGAACGCCGGTTGCGGCCACTCAGCCCCCGGTCAATTCGCAGGCGGAGAATCACCCTTGGGCGGCGGGGGCGTCGATGACAGCGGGCTCACCACCGCCGGGCCTTCCTCAGTCGCCGGTTCCGGCGCCGCAGTACCCGGTGCCGCAGTACCCGGTTGCACAGCAGAACTTCCCTCCGGCGCAGGCGCCGCCGGGATGGACGGTTCCGAATCAGCCGGCGCCTGAGCAACCACAAGCTCGTTTTGCACGTCCCAGATCCCGGCCTCGAGAAGAATCAAACGCTCGGCTACGCCGCGATCGTGCTCCGTGGCAACAACGCCCTGCAGAATCGCCGTTCCGTCGTGGACAACCACCTGGACCGGCGACAGGGCTCGGATCCGCTGCGATGCCACCAGGCGGTCCAGCACCTTTCTGCCCTGCTGCGGCACCGCCGCCATCCTGGGATATTCAAAGGCCACTCGGAGGCTAGTGCGGATTTCGTTCCGGGTGCGGGCCGTTCTCCCGCCGGCGCCGCGATTGGCGTTTCTCGAGCCGGTCGACAGCGGTCCCAGGCCGGATTGTCCCAGGGCGTTGGCGCCGGCCTGAATGGCGCCCAGGAAGGTCTGGGCTTCTTCGCTGCTGGTCCCCACGAACTGGCCCGGCCGCCGGCTGCCGCGCACGAAGCGGTCCGAGGTGTCGATCTGTCCGACGTTGCCCTGCGAAGCGGTTGAGAGGCCGCCGGCGCCGGTGCCGCCAAACGTTCGGCTGCCCGCACTTGCACCGCTTCCGACGGTTCGGCTTCCGAACAGGCCGGACGACGTCGAGCTGCGAGGTATCTGTTGTCCCCAGGCAACCGTCTGGCTGCCCAATACGCTCAGAATGACGGCGATCGCCGCCGGTATATGGCTTCGCATGGCAATTCCCCCCAGGGTTGGCCCCATTTACGTATATCGTACGCAAAAAGGCGGAAATTGCCAATATTCAAAGCGAGAAAATGGCCCGGCGGAGGATTTCAGGAGCCGAACCGGCCAGAATTTGGCCCGTATCCGGCCCATTTTGCCACGCGGCACCGTTTTCTTGACAACGTTTGGCCGCCGCGGCCACGCGGCGAGAACCGCAGAAAACGTTGCCACCGCCGTCGCCGCGTGGCCCCGGCGGCTAAACTTCCATCCGCAAATCGTCTTCCGCAACGGCAACCACTAACGTGGCGGCGGGCCAAGCCAGACCATCCGGTTCGAGACGTCGCGGGCCCGCACCAGTTGGTTCTGGTAGAGCCTCAGCGACGGGAAGCGCCACGGACTGCTGTAGGCCGTCATGTATGGCTGGGAGTACATGCCCGGCCAGTGGTACGTGTACTGGGGCGGCACGGGAAACTTGTAGCTCCCGCGGCATCCGCAGTTGAAGTTCCCCACGTGGGCCATCAACGTGGTTAATTGCGCGTGGTTGCAGCACGGGGCGCTGTGTCGGCAGGAACAGCAGCGGGGAGCAGCCACGCCGCAGGGTCCGCAGCCGCAGGCCTGAACGCTCGGAGGCGGCGCCATCCGGACCGGCGGCACTCCGGCTCCGCACGCCCCTTCGATGTCCACCGGCCCTTGGAAGGTCGACCCGTGAAGCGTCGGCCCCTCGACGATCGTTCCCTCGATGGTCGGCCCTTGAATGGTCACCGTTTCCTGGGCCGCACAGACTCCTACACTACTTCCGATGACGACGGTCATCAACAGCACGAAAAGTTTTCGCATTTTACCCTCCCTGACGCCGGGGAACCCCGACAAACGCGAATCATCGTTTTTCGCAAGCAATACCCAGCAATCATCATCGGCACGGCCGCTACAATGAGCCCAACCGAATCATTCGATACGGCCGAAATGTTCGCACCCCTCGGCAGAGCGCGGCTACCGGTAGCGGGCCACGAGCCGGTCGACCAGGCCGGGGGCCAGGCGGTTGGCCCAGTAAAGGAGCTTGGCCCAGCGATAGGGGATGATTTCGCGACGTCCGCGACAGATGGCCCGCACCGTTTGCCGCGCCACCTCGGCCGCGCTCTGCGGCGCGTGTTCCGGCCAGTTGGGAGTGGTCGTCCGTTGAATCACGCTGTCGAAGAACTCGGTCTCGGTCGTGCCCGGGCTGACCAACAGGACGTCGATTCCCAGCGACGTGAACTCGGCGCGGAGCGATTCGCTGAAACCGCGCACGGCAAATTTGCTCGCGCAATACTCGCTGCTGTGCGGCATCCCGCGATGGCCCAGGATCGAGCCGATGTTGACCACGATGGGTCGCGTGCCCCGTTTCAACAGCGGCAAGGCGGCCCGGGTCATCTCGACCAGAGCGAAGAAGTTGACTTCCATCACGCGACGTAAGCGGTCCGGGTCGGCGTCTTCAAACAGGCCCATGGCGCCGATGCCCGCGTTGTTGACCAGCACGTCGAGCCCGCCGAAGTTCGCTTCGGCCGCTTCGAGCGCCTGGCAGCGGATCTGCGGATCGGTGACGTCGCCGGCAACCAGTTCTACGCGTCCGCCGCCGTCGGCTTCGATTTGCTGGGCCACTTCACGAAGCCGATCCTCACGCCGGGCAATCAGCACCAGCCTGGCGCCATGCCGCGCAAGCTCCCGGGCCACGGCACGGCCGATGCCGCTGGAAGCTCCGGTCACGATGGCTCGGCTGTCCTGGAGGTCGCGTTTGGCCATGGATAGTGGTTAGTGGATAGTGGTTAGTTTTGATGCGGAAGTCTTGTGTTTAGCCGCCGCCGGTACGGCGGCGTGGTGCGAGAGCACGTTCTACCTATCGAGCCGCCGTACCGGCGGCTGCTAAACGTTCGGTGTTCGGAATGGGAAAGTCGTCCTCCGTGCAACCCCACCCCCAGCCCCTAACCCCCGAGCCCCTAATCCCCAGTCCCTAATCCCCATTCCCTTCCTCACGCCACATCTTCAACCGCGTTTGTCGGCCGCTCTGGATGACTCCCGGCGCGATGCGGCCGCACCACCACCCCGTCTTCCTCGATCCGTCCGAGGTATTGCTGCGGCATGCGGCAATGGACGACCACGCGATCGTTGTGGAATTTCTTCGAGAGGACCTCGCCGTGGGCGGCCAGGTAGGCCATCAGGCGGCCGTTCTCCACGCCCATCTCCACGTCGACGTTCAGGAAGCTGTGGCTCAGTGCGTCGCTGACGGCGGAGGCCAAATGCGTCAGGCCGGTGCCGTTGCGGGCGCTGATGCCTACCGCGTTGGGATAACGCGCCAGCAGTCCTTCCAGCCGGGCCCGATGGGGCATCGCGTCGATCTTGTTGACCACCAGCAGCGTGTCCTTCCGCTGGATGCCGATCTCCTCCAGCACGTCGTAGGCCGCCGTGATCTGGTTGCAGACGGCCGGGCTGCTGCCGTCGGCCACGTGCAACAGCAGGTTGGCCTGCCGCGATTCCTCCAGCGTGGCCTTGAAACTCTCGATCAGGTGGTGCGGCAGGTCGCGAATGAAGCCGACCGTGTCGCTCAACAGCACCGGTCCCCAGCCGGGCAGTTGCCAGCGGCGGGTCCGCGTGTCGAGCGTGGCGAACAGGGCGTCTTGCGTGTGGACGTCGGCGCCCGTGAGCGAGTTCAGCAGCGTGCTCTTGCCGGCGTTGGTATAGCCGACCAGCGAGACGGTCATCAAATCCCGCCGGGCGGCCACCTCGCGCTGCTTGCGGCGCTCGATGACTTTCAACTCGCGGCGGAGGTCGCGGATCCGTTTCTCGACCAGGCGGCGGTCTTCCTCCAACTGCTGTTCGCCTGGTCCGCGCAGCCCCACGCCTTTCTTCTGACGCGACAGATGCGTCCACATCCGCTTCAGCCGCGGCATGGCGTATTCGTGCTGGGCCAACTCCACGGCAAGCCGGGCCTGGTGCGTTTGCGCCCGACCGGCGAAGATGTCGAGAATCAGCTCGGTGCGGTCGAGCACCTTCACGCCGGTGGCCTTTTCGAGGTTTCGCGTTTGGGCGGGCGAAAGATCGTTGTCGAAGATGATCACGTCGGCGTTGTGGCGGCCGACCAGCGCGGTCAGTTCTTCCACTTTGCCCTTGCCCAGATAAGTGGCCGTCACGGGCGTTTCGCGGCGTTGGGTGAGATGGCCGACCACGGGCACGCCGGCCGCCTCGGCCAGTCCCTCCAGTTCCTGCAACGGAGGTTCGTCAAAACGTCGATCGGGCAGCAAGACGCCGACCAGCACGGCCGCCTCGCGGGCGGCGTTGTCGGCACGGTCGAGTTCGTACACGATGCAGCATATCCTCCTGGGTTCTACGGCAATCCCGATAATTCAATTCTAAACGATCGCCCGCGAAAACGCCCCCCCGGGAAACCGGAAATCAGCATTCCCGACAAAAAATCCCCCCGGAAGAGGAGAGCGTTTGGGCCCGGCCAAGGTTCGCGCGGAGCGGGCGGATCGCGACGCGATACTACGCCTCGTCCGCGGTGTCCTTCTGCCGCCAACACCAAATGGTGACGCCCAGCGGAATAGAATAGACCGCAATCGAAAACAGAAGCTGGCCAAGATAGGTGCCCAGACCGTAGGTCATCACGGTGGAAGGTCCCCTGGCAAAGAGGGTCCAGAAGGGGAACAGACACAACACACCGCTGCACAGACCGGCGTACTCCAGGCCGCGCTTGTCGTTCTTGAGCATCAGCACGCCGCCACCGGCGACACCGCCGGCCAGCCAGATCCGAACCGACCACCACGGCAGCACCATGTCCCAGAATCCGAACCCGGTCCGAGAGAAGCCCACCACCTCAACCGTCAGAAAGCCCAAGGCCGCCACAACTCCGTACAGCGTGGTGACCCAGGCCACGCGGACGCCCCATTGGTCGATGCGTATTCTTCTCCTCACCGGGTGTCGGCCGCCGTCACTCACGGTCGACGGCGTTGCTGGGGCAGGCACCCTCAACACTTCCCCGCATGGGCACTTGGCCCGCCTGCCGGCCATATCTTCCTGCAGTTGATAGGCCTTGCCACACGTCGGGCACTCCAGCGAGATGGCCATAACGACCTCCGATCGTCGCTCAGAACAACTGCGTCATCGGACGCTTACCGAACTGTGGTCCACCGTATGTGTAGAGTTATACAAAATGCCCGGCATGCCTGCAACCTCAGAGCAGGGGTGATTCCTATAAAGCCGCGACCGGCGGTCGCGCCGGCGCCCTCTGCCGTTCCCACAACGAACGCCGGTCAATCGCCGGCAGCCGACCGATCATACAACTCGACTTCCCAAATCCGCGCGATGCCGTCGGGCGTGGCCGTGATCAACAAACGCAACCGCGGGGTCTTGACCGGCGGAAAGCCGACGTGGCAGTCGATCCGCGGGTTACCGATAACGCGCGTTTGGGGCAAATCGTTCCACTGCGAGCCGTCGTGGACCTGGAGGACGAAACCCTCGACGGGCCCGACGAGTTGCCCGTTGCCGGCGCAGTAGCCCGAGACGATCCGCGCGGCGTCGACCGTCTGCAGCTTCTTCCAGGCAAACTCGACCCACGCCGGCTGCTCGTCGCTCAGCCAGCGGAGGCCGTTGTCGCCCAGCTCGATCCGCCCGTCGTTGACCATTGCGGGCGGATACGCCGCCGGATCCTTCGAGCCGGAGACCTTCAACGCGGCCGAGCGGGCCAGATTCTCCCCGGCCGTCTTCAGCCAATCGGGCGGACGCAGCTCGGCCGACGGCAACGGGGCCTTGCCCACGCCGCGGGTCATCAACTGCTTGAGCCGGTCGAGGTAGTTTTCGTAGACATGACGCGGATCGGCGTCGTATCGCTTGCACAGCGACGCGGCCATGCCCACGATCTCGCCCATGCAGCCGCCGGTCCGCATCACCCGCACCGCCCCCAAGGCCTCGTGCGTCACGCTCACGTCGCGCCCGGCCATGAACAGGTTGGGCACGTTGCGGCTGTACAGGCAGCGGTAGGGCACCCAGTAAGGCTGCGGGTAGTCGGTGTAATGGGCCTGCGAGATGAACGCGTCGCCCTGGAAACCCTTTTCGTATCGCGGGTCGGGCAGATGGAGGTCCATCTTCCAGCCGGTGGGCACGCAACCGTCCGGATACTCCTTGCCGGCGATCAGATCCTCTTTCGAGAGCACCACGTCGCCCAGCAGCCGCCGCGACTCGCGCGGGCCGGCGACGTGGGCGGCCCAATTCAGCTTGTGATTGGGGTAGACTTGGTCGACGTTCTTCAACGCGTCCCAGGCGCCGTACATGGCGCGGAAGTTCCAGTCGCGGATAGACTCGCGGTCGGCGATCGGATCGTGGTCGAACCCGCTCTCCCAATACCACACGCCCAAGGCCAGCAGCCCGCGTTTGTCGCCGCCGCGGCCGGGGAACGGCTTGTCGCTCAGCTGAAGCGCCCAGGGGCAGCGCGGAAACGGCACCGGCTTGCCCGTGTCGACCACGTTCCAGAGGTTGCACCGCCCCATGTGTCCCTGGCGGGTGATATCAAAATCGGCCCCGGCCCGGAAACCGATGCAGCCGTCGCCCGTGCAATCGGCAAACCAGCGGCCGGCGAATCGCACCCGGCGGCCGCTGCGGGTGTGCTGGGCGATGACCGCGGTGATTCGGCGCTGGTCGGTTTCCACCCGGTTGGCGCGGTGCTCGAGAAACAGCGAGAGATTCTCTTCCGCCTTGCAGATGGCCAGCTTGCGATCGTCCTCGTAGATCTCGGCCGTGTTGCTGGGGCCGTAATGGGCCCGGCGGCGCTGCTCCAGCTCCTTGACCACGTCTCCCACCCGGGCATAGGGCGGACGCCCGACCGCGCCGTTGAGCCACACGCGGACCTCCGAACTGTTATTGCCGCCGAGCACGGGCCGGTCCTGGATCAAGGCCACCTTCAAATCGAGTCGGGCCGCCGACAGCGCGGCACACGTGCCCGCGATCCCGCCGCCCACCACCACCAGATCGAACCGGCCGGCGTCGTGCGGCTCTTCGGAGAGCCCGAGCAGCCGCCGGCGCAACGCGGCCAGTTGCGGTTCCTCGTTCGGCGGCGTGAAATCGGTGTCGGTCGTAAACAGGACGGCGTCGCAGCGGCCTTCGAACCCGGTCAGATCGTGCAGGGCGATGGCAACCTTACCCCGGGCCACCTCGACCATGCCGCCGTCCTGCCAGTGCCACTGGGCCCCCTGCGTGCCGAAGGTCGTCTTCAACGGCTTGCCGGCCACCAGCAGTTGAAACTTCCCGGGCGCCCCGGGAGCCTTCCACGGAGCGACCCAATCGCGCGTGCGGACCCAGACGCGATACGCGCCGGCGACGGGAAACTCGACCTCGCAGGTCGCATCCTCAACCGGCACGCCCAATCCATGGGCCAGCAGAAACGGCGAGCCCATCTGGTCCATGAACTGCGAGTCGTCGACCCAGCCGCCGTAGTCTTGAAAGCCCTCGGCCTCGACCAGGACAGTGGCCGCCTTTCGGCCCGATTCGCCACCATCAACAGGCGCCGCCAGCACCGCGCCAAGCAAACCGGCAGTCAGTAATACAACGTGATGTTTCATAGCTTCAGCATTCCCTGGTATTGGGGTCAGACCGACTTTAGTCGTTAGTGGACGGCGGGCAACTGAAACTGGCCTGATCCAAAGGGCCACTAACGACTAAAGTCGATCTGACCCCAATCCAGACGTCCCACCCATATA
>Ga0180438_10006226_pt1 | contig 16200 bp, 20 predicted proteins | sample SS_ome_12_FD_132455 | JGI IMG/M metagenome (GOLD analysis project Ga0180438, IMG submission 132455) | Hypersaline lake sediment archaeal communities from the Salton Sea, California, USA - SS_3_D_2 metaG | ecosystem: Environmental > Aquatic > Non-marine Saline and Alkaline > Hypersaline >...
AGCGGTACCTGAGGCGGCGGTTCGACAAGCCGAAGCTGAAGCATCTGAAGCAAATCGCCATCGACGAGATTTCCACCGGCAAGGGCCATCGCTACGTGACCATCGTCATGGACCTCCAGAGCGGGGCGGTACTTCACGTCGGTGAGGGGAAAGGGGGAGAAGCCTTGCAGGGTTTTTGGAAACGGCTCCGCCGTAGCAGGGCGAAGATCGAGGCGGTGGCCACCGACATGTCGCCGGCGTATATCGAAGCCGTGGTGACGCACCTGCCGGAGGCCACGTTGGTGTTCGACCGTTTCCACGTGATCAAGCTCTACAACGAGAAGCTCTCCAACCTGCGACGTGCCCTGTACCGTGAGCTGACCGACATGATGCAGAAGAAGGCGCTCAAAGGAGTCCGCTGGCTGCTGCTAAAGCGGCCGGAAAACCTCGATCCTTCCCGCAAGGAGCCGGAGCGGCTCGAGGAGGCCCTTCGGCTGAACCAACCCCTGGCCATTGCCTACTTCCTCAAGGAAGAACTGGGCGAAATCTGGGAGCAGGAGGACGAACAGACGGCCGCCGCGCTGCTGATGGAGTGGATCGCCTACGCCGAGTCAACCGGCATCCAAATGCTCCGCCAGTTCGCCAAAACCCTCCGCCTCCACGCTCGGGGGATCCTCGCCTGGTACGACCATCCGATCTCCACCGGCCCCCTCGAGGGCACTAACAACAAAATCAAAACCATGAAACGCCAAGCCTACGGCTTCCGAGATCCCGAATTCCTCAGACTCAAAATCCTCGGCATCCATCAGACCGAGTACGCTTTAGTCGGATGAACCTGAATTCTGCTTTCTGCGAGCGCCTTTCCTCATCATCAATCCCGCGAAAGTCGGTTCAACGTTGGGCTTGTTCCAATCTTCCCAGAGAACTGAGAGGCGTTTTCGCACGTCGGGATTGTCTCCAGCGATGTTCGTCGCTTCACTGATATCGTGCTTCAAGTTGTGCAGGGATCGAATACTGGCCCATATTGTCGTCGGCAGTTTGGTATTGAGGATTCCGTTCGAATCCGAATCGCTGCCAGGCGCGCATTTCGGCATCTTTCGCCGGAAGCAAAGGAGGACGCGGTCGCTGAAGTCGTAGCCAACTGCACCGTCGCGATTTCGCGGCTTGCGGCCCGTGGAAGGCTGCACGTTGCCCATCCCGTCCCGCTTGCAACGAAACGGATGGAAGGACCAGCTCGTTGAGAACCGAAAGACGACACCCGGTGACCTTGCGGCATTCCGGGTCGACTTTGGCGAGTGGCTCCGCACTCGCCTGCCACACCGCGAGCGTCGCATCGCAGAAGAGCTTGCCATGGGCGAGCAGACAGGCGTGGTTGCGAAACGTCACGGGATTTCGCCCGGCCGCGTTTCACAGCTTCGCCGCGAACTCTTCGATTCGTGGCAGGAGTTCACGGGCGAAGCGACCGCGGAAGACCTTGGCGAGGCGGCGTAGCGACCGGCCAGACGCGGCATGTGGCCAGCGAAGCCAGCGGCGCCGGGGCCCAGGCCAACCGCCTGGGCTCTGGCCGCCGCATCTTGCGGGGAATCCGGAGGTTTTTCCAAGGGTTACGCACCACCAGCTCCCACCCATCGCTGGGATCCGGAGTTTCGCGGGCAGACAGCCCACCGGTTCGTGCCGGCGGCCAGCGGCCGCCTGCCCGCGTCACTGTGAGCAAGGCGGCCGTAAGAGGGCCGTAGCGGCCCGTGACGGCGAAGTTCTCTCCACGATACCCTGGGCATGGCCCCGGCTCGAATCGGCCCACCACGGCGATTCTGTGGCCCCGTTTTGAGGAAAACGGCGTTTGCGGGTGAGAGCGGGCCGGGGGAGCCGGGAAGAGAGCCCGAACCGACGAGTGGGTCCCAAAGCCGGCCCCGAAACGCCGCCAAAACCACCCTTCAGAGGTAAGCGCGGGGCCGTTTCCGGCGACTCTGAGCCGACCACGAAGCGCCGCCCTCCCAGCCCTCTGAGCTGGAAGAGCCCACCTGCCAGGGGCGCCGTCAAAGCGATGGCATAGCCCTGGATTTGACCGTTTCGGAGCCATGCGACGCCGCCCGAGCCAGTCTGCGAAAATGCGTTTCGTGACAGCGGGGGGGGCGACCTCCGCAGGTTGGCTGACGCAAGAAATGCTGGTAGACCATCGCTTCGAAAAGGGTGGCTTGCTGGGACCCGCCGCACCGCCGCCGGTCCCCAGTCTTGACCAGCGCGCCCTCAATCGCGCTCCTGATTTTCGTATTCGATGTCGGATGCCATCAGGTTTAGAATCTGATCGAAAGTTACGGACTCGGCATCATCGTCAGCCGCTGGCCGATAGTAAAAGCGAAGGTCGGAACCCGTCGAGCGAAGGCGCTCGATTTCAGCAAGAATACGCCGGTGCTGCGTCTCGCGATCGTCCGATAGCGGGTAATCGTCTGCATCCCAAGTCACAACGGTAACCCCATCTGCGATCCGCTGCCGGATTTCGGAAATAGAAAGATTGGTCACTTCACGCAGGCACTTGATCAGAGCAACTGACGCTGAACTGCCGTTGACTGCAGCTTCATACACTGACATTGAGCAGGCCTCCCAATAGGAAAGAAGTGCGGGCGCCACCCCAAACGGAGCAAACCAGCGTCGAAGAACTATTGTACCGGCGGCGACCGGAACGTGTCAACCAGTTTGAGACAACTGCTGTTTGACATTAGTGTCGCGCGGGAGCTATAACATTCGTGGTTCCGGCCTGCGATTGCATCGACGGCCCGTCGTCGCTGTGGATCGTGGATTCGTTCCGGACGATACTCTCCTTGAGGACCGACTCCCGAAACGGGACTTCGACGGAGCCAGTCCTCATTTCCGGGCTCCGACATTTACAGTTTGAGTACAAAAGACCCTTCCGGTGTGGGGGCCAAGAGTCGGCGGACCAGCGGAATCCCCCTCTATTTTGCGACATCGTTCAGCTATGAAACGCCAATGTTTGGTTGACTCAGCCGGTGGACAGGATCTTGGTCGTGAAAGCCGATGCAAACAACGATTTCGCCGGGCCGTTCTCTTTCGACGACGGAGTTTAGCGAGATGATCGTACGTGCTATCAAAGCAAGAGTGATAGCTGTTGCTCGGTCTGTCTCGCAGAACTTCTCCGTTGCACCATAGATCTCAGCAAACTCAGGATTTGACGGCGCTTGATGGTCGGAAGCCCAACTACATGCCCAGTCATCGTCCTGTTCCTCTAGTCTCCGATACTCCGGGCAAACGAAGAACCACGCATGCCAGCCATTGTCGAGATCGTATTCGAAGTACACTGCTTTGGCCGCGGTTCGTCGTGCCTCCTTCAGCGCCTCGCAGTAAGCACTGAACAACCGGTCTTCGTAGTACTCCATTTCGATCGTCGCAATTCTCCGTGCCACTGACGGATCTGCTGCGTCGGCAAGGGAAATGTAATGTGCGGCGAACGCATTCCAGTCACCCTGATTTATGCGCTCCTGCATCAGCTCGAGTTCTCGAAACACGTCCATGATTCGGTCTCCAAGAAAAGCCGATCAACGTCTTCTGCCGCAAAGCCATACGATTACGGGTCGAAATGCGCCTAATGTTACGACTGTGCGGCGCGGCCCTCCGCGTCTGCACGAACCGTTTGTCGGCAGTCTATGGCTGCTCTCCTTCTTCAAACGGTTCCACGCCGTGACCTGTGAGGGTGAACAGCTCGAAGGTCAAAGGCTTGCGAGCGTCACTTTCCTTCTCTCTGACCAGCGCTCGAAGAGCATTGCGGTGGGTACGATCTCCATAGGGGAAGACAAGCATCGCCTCCCGATGCGGGATTGAGATCAGGATGTCTCTGCTCCCGAGCGGTCCTTCGACGAGTTGCCGAAGCTTGGGAAGAAGAATGGACGTCGCGGCGGCCCAGTGACCACCGACGAGCACGAATGGCTTCCCTGACGGGCCGTTGGGAAATAGGGCCATTTTGACCGCTTGCTCCTGAGCCAATAGCTCAAGGTTCTCGATAGCCCGAGCGTGGGCTTGCTCGGGCGTCAAGTCAAGGCGGCCGAGGCCTTCTGCTCTAAGGCTCTCGACAAGGCCCTCCAGGTCAAAGACAAGGCCGACATGGAGGCCGTGTCCGAGTGGCCTGACAATGCCACCGGGCTCTGTCTGTTGATGCATAAGGTACTCCTCCGGTACGACATATGGGTACAGCCGCTCCACAGTTGGCTCCGGGCCCACCTTCATCATCCTCCGCGCCAACTCGGCAACGCTGTCAAATACCGTTTGGTCATGTGACTCTTGGAACCGATCCCAGAACCGGTCGAGGGCAAGCTCCTGCCCTCCGTCGTCCCCGAGGAGAATCGAGAACTGCCCACTTCCCTTTGCTTTGATACCTGACCTTTTCGCCGCTCCGATACACTGCCCCATGAACTGCCCCATGGTGGGATCGAGCATGTTGTAGAGCACCTCGCCCTTGCTGTCCGCGAACACGCTGGCGCCCGGGACCGGACGGAGCCCTTCATCTTTCTTACCGAAGAGCTTTCTCAATAATCCCATCGGAGTCCTCCTGCCAGCGACATGCTCAGTGGTGGTCTGGAGCGCCAGCGTAAGGCCATCAACTGCGTCAGCTCGCTGGCCTCAACTGAATAAGTGCCTGAATGCGTGGTGGTGCTTGATCGTGTCACAGATACAAGGAATCTTGCTGTTTGCGAGCCAAAACCGTAGCTTCCGGACTGCTTGCCCGGCGTCGATCTGGACCAGGCAGCCAATAACCTTCTCTTGAAGGTTGTAATCGGGAATTGGCGTCAGCCTGACACTGATTCGCTTGGATTCGTACTCCTCCATGAGGGATAGCGCTTGCCGGTAGTCCTGCTTCTCGAAGTAAGCTTGAATCGCCATCTGGAACAAGACCCAATAGCCCCTGTCCTTGTCGCCTCCCAGAATCCCGTGAGGCTGGTGTGCATGGCGGACTTCGGCAAACATGCCAATCAGTTTGTCGTGCTGGCCTGACCGAAGCAGGCGGTACAACTCATCGGGACCGGTCACTTCAAAGGCGTCGTCACCGAGATCCGCGATGACTTCATCCCACTGGTTCTCGAGCTGGTCTCGGAGCCTTCGCAACTTGGCGTGAGTGTCGGACCGATCCGGCAACGAGAGGCCGCGCTCAATCAGCGTGAAACAATGCTTGTAGTCGCTATCGTCGTAAACGCCGCTGGTGGCATAGCTGTCGAGATAGTGCCAGAGATAGCGGACATCATCGGGGTGCTTCTCATGCAGGAACTTGAACGCCTTCAGACGCAGCCCGCCTTCGGGGTAAGCTGTGGCGACCGCACCGGGAGATGGCCGGTCCCCAAGGTTATCGAAATCGTAGAAGAACAGCTCGTACGGATACGCCGGCTCCCGTTTCCGTTTGAAAAGGCCGAACATGCAGTCCTCCCTCGTGGTTGGCGAACGTCAAGCGTCAGCGGCGCGGCCCGTTCTCTTTCGCCTTGCGTTCACTTCCTTCCAGCGGGAGGACCAATCTTTAGCTTTCTCGAGTCGTCCCATCCGCCGGCAAAGGTCCTGGAGCTTTGTGTATGCTGTCTGGTCCCTTGGCCTATGGGCCACGGCTCGGCTGTAGCAGTCATAGGCAGAGTCCAGGTCCTTCTTGACGCTACGATAGTAGTCTCCAAGGCCATTACGTCCTCTCGGATAACCCTTAACACAAACCAGGGCCCCTTTTAGGGGCCTTCCTCAAGCCACCAGCTCTGCTGGTGGTCATTGACTGGGAAAGCCCGTAGAGGGAAGCGAAGTGGTGCGGGTCACAGTTCAGCGCCAGCCGGAAGTGGTACTCTGCCGCTTTCAAGTTCCCTTCGGAGACGAGTGTGACACCCTCCGCCACCGGCACTGGAGCAGGCAACACGTTGCACCGCCTGTAACACTCCGCAATCCGCTCATGGCAGTCTGCCGCGTCCTCGGGATGAGCCGCCGCATGGGACTCGAAAAGCCGAATTGCCTTCTCGTACTGCTTGGAGACAAGAAGTCGGTTCCCTTTCTGGTACTTCGTGAGGCCGGCCAAATTCTATCTCCTTGTGAAGCGAACACCTGGTATAACGGAGCGGCCGGAGTGATGTCACCATCGGATTCCGCACGGATTGGCCGCTCCGGCTCGCACAATGATCATTGGGCCTTCTTGCGGGCCAATGCCAGCTTCTTCTGATCCGTTGCGCTGAGGAACGATTCAACTGGGGCAACCTTTGCTACGTACTCGGCGTACTTCCTCTCCCTGAACAACGAGGCAGCCTCGGCCACCACCTCTCGCGCCAGCCTGCCGCCTTGCTGATCGACAGCGGCGCGCTTGAGATCTGCGATGTCTTGGTCGCTGAGCCCGCGTTGCTCGGCGTCACAAATGATCCTGAGCACACGGTCAATATCACCATTCAAATACGCCTCAAATGCCGGGAGCATCGCTTGAGGACTTGGGGGTGCTGCTTCGCTGACGAAATCGACACCGTATTCCTTGAGGGTCAGGCAGAAGCCATCGTGCGGGCTGGAAGAACCTGAACCCTCGCAATGGTTGTTGTCGTCTTTCGATAGGGTCAAGAATGCGATGGAGGACCAATCCATGCCCTGGAGTGTCTCCTCGATCGTTCGCAGATCGGCATCCTCCGCGACAACCTTGACGTCCTGGTCACCCTCGTAGTAGGTGCTAAGTCTCATACTCTTGTCTCCCCAACAGCGGCTGAATTCACCCGCCCAGCAGTCGACGCGGGATCGCTTCTGGCAGCTCTTCGATTCCCCCACCATGGATTGTCGCTTTCAGTTCCCTCACATCGTTGCCCCGTAACCTGCTATGCGCGGATCTTGGCCTTCATTGCAAGGTAGATCTTCCGATCTCGCTTTCCCAAGGGTTTGTGCTTCATCGCTTGTTCAAAGTGATCGACAATACTGCGGGCAGGCGCCTCCGGATTATCGGATGAACGGGCTGAACTCAGTTCACGGATGCATTGCCGAGCCAACATTACGTGGCGATCAGACGGCGGAAGTGAAGCGAGGTACTGGTTGTGCTCGGTCTCAATTGAGGGTTCGCATGGGATTCCGGTGTCTTCAAGCGTTCGGCGCGCAGCGTCGACCGCGATCGAGATTGTCTTGTCGTCGATGTTGAGGGCGGCCACCGTCTCATAGTACCAAAGTGCGGTGTTGTCGTCGCCGGATTGTCGGAGGGCGCCGGCCCGGTCCATGACGTCCGCGACAGCCATTGCGTACGCAATCTTGTCATGAGTCTCGGCGGCGCGGATGTATTCTTCGGGATTGTCGATTGAGTCGTCCATGTGCTGTCACTGCGATGTGGGCATAACCTCGGTCATCACCGGCGGGAATGGAGTTCCGGTCCGGCTGCATGGCATGGTTAGCGGAATTGTTCTTTCATTGATACCCTCGAATACCACTCGTTCCACTGGTCGTCCTTCCAGTACATCCAGGGACGCTCGATCTGGGCTTCAAGCGGATGAAGCAAGTGCCACATCCTGCGGCGGCACTCAATGGTGTCAGCTCGGAAAAAATATCCGCAATCGTCAGGAAAGAACGAGAAGTGCTCGTTCTCCTGTTCGCCTATTCCCGCAGCATTGAGCGCGTCCTCGAAGGGAATTCGGGGCGCAAGCTCCGATCCCAGTGCAATAAACTGGGCGGGTCCGTACAGGATCCCTTGGCGTGTCTCCAGTTGCTGGTGGTATGAGAGGTTGCCGAAGATCTCCCAGAACCCAACCTGGTGCCCGGCGCTCTGCCTGAGGGCCTTGGCCGCCTCGGCGCCAGACCGGGGATGAGACTCCAACTGCCCAGTCAGGACGGCGTTTCCCAAGCCGAGGAAGAAACTCTCTGCTCGGAACACCTCGACGAACAAATGCCAAAGCAGGTCTGGGTCATACTCGATAGGCAGTTCGACATAGACGTAGTTGGGGGTCTTCGAGCGGAACTCCTCCCGGATCCTCCTCCCACTGAACTCGGCCAGGTGGGTGTGGAGATCCGTCCGACTACCGTCCGAGAGTTGGAAGAAGTGTGACCGCCCAAAGTCAGAATCAAGGAGCACTGAAGATATGTATTTCCGGAAGTCGCCGCCAAAGCGCCCGTACCGCTCCCCATCTTCGGATACTCGCGCAAAGGTCAAGTCTGGGGTGTCGAGAAGGCACATGAGTGCGTGCAGCAACTGCTGACGAATCTGGCCCGGGTCATCGAAGAAGTAGAAGATCAGGCCAAAGTACTCGCGCGTCAGTATTGGTGGGGACTTCTTCATTGTTAGGCCTCTTTGTAGACTTGGGCTTGAGCCCCCAAGCGAACGAGCAGGGCTTCCATCTTCTTGTTGTGATTGCAGCGGGCGAAGTCGAGCGGAGACCACCCGTGCGTATCCACTGGATCGAGGTTCGCTCCCCGCTCAACCATGAAGTCGACGAAAGCGTAACGCTTGTATGTGACGGCGTGGAAAAGGGCTGTGCGATTACGAACGTCGCCGGCGTCGATGTCAGCACCGCGATCCAGGAGGATCTTGGCTACGTCCACGTGCCCCTTACGCCCCGCCCACATCAGACCGGTCAACTGGTACTTGTCGCGTGCGTTGGGATCGACGCCATCCGCGAGGAAAGCCGCTACCGCGTCTGCCTTGCCTGTGCTGCAAGCGGTGAAGTACTTTCCTGGCGGTGAGTTCTTCATATTCCCATCCTAATTAGTGTTTAGTGATTAGTCGGAGGAATGTTAATCGGCGCGACGCGGCCCATTACGCCCTGATCTTGGTTTTCATTACGAGGTATGTCTTCGCTAGTAGGGGAGCGCGGTCACAAGCTTGAACACCCCGTGGCAGTTCGGGCATTGGACGTCTGCGTCGATATCGAGGATCCGAGTGGCCAGGAGCTGATCGCCACATTCCGCCGCCAGCGCTGCCAGGACGTTTCCCGTCTCCTCCTCAGGCCAGCTTGGGGCATCCGACTGTTGCAGATACCCCTTGCCGATGGCCAGCCGGTCAGGGTAGCTGGACCGATCCGGCTTGATTCGCTTGGCGCCCTTTTCGAGTATGTGTCCGCGTTCATCCGTGGTCTTCGTGACCGGTCCGCGCTTCCCCATCGCGACGTAGACGTACTCGCCGCAGTGAGGACATTCGTTGACTTCAAGCTCCGGCGGTTCCTCATCGAAGCAGCCCAGAGACCGCACGTGGACCGACCTTGGGTGTCGCAATACGCCAAACGCCCATAGCAGGTACGACAAAGGCGGCTGAGGGCGCTGTGCCTCTTCCTGCACGGTCGTCAACGACCACTTCCGCAGCCTCTCCACGCCTGCATCGAAAGCACTACGGACAAGTCCGGGTATTGGCTCAGGGTCATCAGTGCCGCACATCGTGCCCGCCATAACGAGGATTCCCGTCCGCTCGGTCAGGCCGCGGCTCTCGGCGATGTCCACCAGGTGCGGGAACGCTGCGTAAGCGGCGGGGATGTAGACGGTCCCCTGGTGCAGGAGGCTCTCATGCAGTTCTGGAAATGTCTGGTATTCGAAGCAATCCCTTCGAGGCTCGGAATCGCTCTGTTCCGCCGATTCGGCTGCGAACGCCCGGATCTGGTGGGGGACCGGCGCGCCGCAATGCCCCAGTTCAGCCCACATTGGACTATCCAATGCGAGCTTCCCACCTTCGATGGCTGACCTGGCATCTGCGAGGATCTTGTCGAAGATCTCATCGTCCGGTGATTGCTTGTAAATGCGCCAGTACGGGTCCAGGATGAGTTCCAAACCTTGATCACCCAGGGTGAGCGAGAAGTTGCCCGTCCCGTCAGCCGGGATACCGGCCTCCCGGACGGTGGCGACCGATCGAGCGAGGAATTCCTGCATTGCGGCATCCGGGAGGCCTGGAAGGAGCTGACCCTCGGAGTCGCGATAAGCAGGCGCCTTCCGGAGGGCTTGGCGAGGAGCAGGGATCTCAACCCGTCGGCGTGGACGAAGAAGGCAGATGATCAGGATCAGCAGCAGCGCCGCACCGAAAAAGACGCCGGAGAGGACGAACCAGATTGTCCCCCCGGCTCTGCGATACCGCGCCGCCGCCTGATCGAGCACGAGGAACGTGTCCTCGGGCTTCATGTTCGGGTAGGCCTCGCGCAGCTCCTTCCCAATGGTCTCCTCGAGTGGTTCGGGTTTGTCGGACACCATGGCTCGCAGAGAGGAGTTCGGCATGGCCGCCATGATCTCCTTCTCGTCGTCACCCGACAGCTTCGCGATTGCCAGGGGCTTGTCCTTCTCGCCTGGAGCGAACAGAGGAACCCACACCTCGGTCGAGGAGCTCTTGTTGCGCTGCCTAACTGCGTACTGCTCGCCGAATTGGAACCTGCTGATCTCAACATGCCGTCTGTCGCCCGGGCCGTTCTTGATGAGCTCCGCAAGCGTCATCTGCCTCGGCGGCCCTTCCGTGGCCCTTTGGGCGGCGGACTCCTGAGATCCGCCGGGCAGCATTACCACCCCGAGCAGCAGCATTGTCGCGGCAAATAGTGCCAGCGAAAGCTGCGCGCCAGACATGGGCTCCGACTCCTTCTCCGCGTGCTTGGCGACGTTCAGTTCGATCCCGCACCTGCAGCACGGAACCGATTCCGTCTCGCTATCCGTTGAGCTCGGCGGGCGTGTGCGCGCCCCGCATTCCGGACACAAGAGAGTCATGGTGTCCTCTGAGCGGAGGGCAATGCTCCAAGCCGGCATTCCCCTGTGGGACTCCAGCCCACGGCCAGTAGAGGCCTTTCCGATAGTCTTACCGTGGTTACCCCTTCCTCCTCGAAATCAGCAGGTCGCCGGCAGGGTAGGCGTATGCTACTGCCTGAATGCGGTTCGACTGCCGATCGACCGGGCCGCTTGCCCTCGGGTTTCCCTCTTCGGATGCGGCCCCCATCATCAGCAATAGAACTCCGCCGGTCGTGGGGCAATTCACCAAAAGACGCTTCATTACCTCCGGAGCGATGAACCGAACCATGCTCATTTCTCATCACCCTTCTCGCTTGATTCCTGTTTACTTCGCTTAGGTGATTCCTCTTGGATCGGTTCGGGTTTGGTCGGAGGATAGTCGGGCTCGAATTCAACGATGAAAGGCAGCCCGAACACGCCGCCGTCAATCCAGCAGCCGCCGCCGTACATGTAGACAAAATCGGTCTGGCCGGTTTTCCTTCCCCAACTCGTGTACTCGGCCGGCTCGCCGGTAACCCACACCCATTCGTCGGGTTTCGGCTTGTTGCGATCCTTGGCCGCCGGTGCCGTCTCATCCTGCTTTCGAGAAAGGCCAATCCAAGCCGGCCCCACTCCCAGGATGCGATCGGAAACGAAGAGATTCTCCATCGGGCTCGTGATCGTCACAAGGTGGCCCTTCACGCCCTGGAAGGTCATCGATTCGGCCAGAACTTTCGCATTGGCCCAGGTGGCGCGCTGATTGACGCGTTGATAGTAGTGGTCGTTGCCGCCCGCGCCCTTTGCCCAGAGCACCGGTGCCGTCGGATCGCGGTACAGCGGCGGGACATCGTCGCGGCCGGCATCGCCGCTCGGCAACTCGGTGTCCGATCCCTTACTTGGCCTTCTCTCGTCGGGCAGTTCGATATCGATGCGGACGTTGTCGGCCTCGCGAACGTCGACCACGGTGGTTATCTCGTCTTCCCGCATGATACGAACCCGAATGGCCCAGGCCGCAAAGACCCCGCCGATAATGATCAGCACTGCCAGCAGCACGAGGGCGGTCCGGCGCCGCGGCGGCAATGCCTCCGACTCGATGTTCGAGACCGCCATGTTGCTCGACGGCGGCGATCCGACGGTGTTTTCGGTCAGCCCGGGGAGGTCCGAGCCGGCCGCAAACGGCAAGAGTGCATCGGCCAACTCCTCCGCTGTGCCGAACCGATCGTCAGGGGCCTTGGCCAGCGCCCGTTCGAGCACTGAAACGACCCCCGGTGGAACGTCGTCGCGGAACTCGCTGATCGGTGGTACCGGTGAGCGCACGTGGGCCAGCACCTTCTTGGCAAACGTGTCGTCCTCCGGATCGTTCAGCGGCGGCCGCCCGGTGAGCAAGAAATAGAGAGTGCAGCCGAGGCTGTAGACGTCGGATTGGGCGTCGGCGTCTCGGCTGTCGAGCCCTTGTTCCGGGGCGACATAGTCCGCGGTACCGAGCACCTGTCCCCGAGCGGTCAGGTCGCCGACAGTGGACGAATCGACCACCTGAACCTGTGCCAGCCCCAAATCGAGCACTTTGACCTGTCCGTTCGCGGTGACCATCAGGTTCGACGGCTTGATGTCCCGGTGTAACAGTCCGCGTGCGTGGGCGTATTGGACCGCCGTGGCCGCCTGACGGATCAGCTCGCAAGCATCGGCGACCGCCAGCGGCCCGCGGTGCCGGACCAGATTCTTCAGATCGGTGCCCTCGATCAGTTCCATCGCCAGGTAGTACTTGCCGTCCGCTTCACCGGCGTCCATCGCGCGTACGATGTTCGGATGATCCAGTTTGCCGACGGCCTCCATCTCGCGAAGGAATCGCGGCACCGCGTGGGGATCGCCGCGGCGATGGGCCGCCAGGAGCTTGACCGCCACGACTCGCTTCAGCCGGACGTGGTTGGCCTTGTAGACGGTTCCCATTCCCCCTTTCCCGAGCTCGCCAAGCAACTCGTAGTTTCCCAGGCGGGTGGAGTCTTCGGCGGGAGCTTGTCCGCTCGAGGAAGACGGCTTCGGAACCATGTCGTCGGCCATTGCCATCAACCGCTGCAGTTCCGATTCGGGAGAGGGCAACTCCGAATCGCATGCTTCCTGCAACCGGTCGACCAAGGGGTCGGTCAGACCGTCCATCGCAGCCAGCGTTGAATCGCACGTTCGGCATCCATCGACGTGCTCGGCGATCGAATCGAGGATTTCCGGTGGCAATTTTCCGAGCAAGTAAGCCGCCAGCTCCTCCCAATCCGGACAATCCGAAATCGCCGACGGTCTTTCTGGATTGGACGTTTCCAAGGCGGCGTTCCTTGAAGTCCGCGGACGACACCGTGATTGGTGCATCAACACATTGTATCATCGGGGCGTCCGGCGGTCCAACGCTCACGCCCGATTGCCCGGCGCGGCGCGTTTCCGACGCCGCATCCCACAGAGCAGCGAACCGGCCGTCGTCGCCGCCAACAAGCCGAACGCCGAGGGCTCGGGAACCAGCTCGTACTCGACGATGAAATCGGTGTCCCAGTTGCTGTTGTCGTTCCACTCGCCGCCGTGAGTGGCCATGCGGACGTAGTCTTCGTTCAGCGTGTTGCTCGGCTCTCCTTCCTGCCACGCCGTGAAGACCACCGGCTCGCCGGTTACCCAGACCCAGCCGTCGACCCGGGGATTCGGCTGATGCTCGGACTCGTAGCCGCCGTAGTCCTCGTTGTCGGTCAGGCCGATCGAAGCCGGTGCGAAGCCCTGCGTGGCGATCTGCTGCTCGACGAACACCTGTTCGTGAATACTGGTGATCGTCACCAGGTGGCCGGGCCAGCCGTTGTGGGAGAGCGTCTCCGCGTAGTCCTTGGCAAGCCGCCAGCTCAGCTTGGGCGTGCTGAAATACTCGTAGTAGTGCCCGTTGGCCCCGGGCCCATCGGTCCACTGGATCGGTTCCGCCCCGGCGCCGCCGGCCGCCAATGCGAACACAAAGCCCATCACCACCGTCGGTCTGTTCATCTTTCTTCTCCCGTGGAAAGCAACGGAGCAAATCGCGCAGACGGGGATCCGCCGTGCGCGTCCAACTGCGCTCGTTCACTGGAATACATAACGCGAGGGTGTGACACCGGCGGGGAGAGAACCGCACTCGTGCCAACCGCCGTACGGCACGACTTCGGCTTCCCACCATGTCGGGAGGTCAGAGCAATGCGTCCAAGTCGTCCCGAATGCGTCTGAGAACGCGAGACTTCGCTTTTCGGACCGCCGCCGAAGTCATACCCAACTCCTCGGCGACCTCGTTGGACTTCTGGCCGTCGACGGTGGTTCGCCAGAACGCTCGCCACGATTGCTCGGTGAATTCGCCTTGGATCAGTTTCAGCGCCTGGTGAAAGAGGGTTGCCTGCTCCTCGGCCGTCCACCCGTCGTCTTCGCTTGCACTTGCGTCGTCGGGGATCGCCAGGAGCCACTGCTGCGCTTCAGAGCCCCCGGCGGCCTTTGGCTCCCTTGCGGTTCGGCGGAAGTAGTCGCGGAATTTGCTTCGGGTGATCGTCCGCAGCCAGCCGCGGAACGAATCGCCGGGGCGATCATGCCGGAAACCGGAAACCTGTTCCGCCACCGAGCGGAAGACGTCCTGGAAGATGTCTTCGCGGTCGCTCTCCTGCAGACCAGTCTGCCGGCACCAGTAGTACACCAACGGCCCGTACAGCCGCACGAACCGTCGCCACACCTCCTGATCGTGCGCAGCCAACCCCTGAAGCAGGCTGGACGATGTGGAGCCGACCGATTTCGATGTTGGGTTGGGTGGATAGGTCACGAGTCCCGTCAAGCTACTTGTCTTCTCCAGTCTCTGGCTTCGCGCCGTTGAATTGGCGCATCAGCACCAAGGCAACCAGCTACCATAATACCACATAACCCCAGCGAACAGAACAAGCCATCCTTGCCTTCCCCCAAAGTTGGATCCCCGAGGCCCGGCGAAGCGTCCACCGCGATGGCCATGTCGAACCAGACAAGGCGTTCTACTCGGACCCTCCCGAGTATGCAGGCCGGCGTCTGTGGGTGCGTTGACCCATAGCAGTTGCTCAAGGAATGCGCGTCGCGGCGGTCGGTCTTGGCTGCGGATCGGGCAGTCACCCGGAAGCAGGGGGATACTTCGTCGATGGCCATGTGGTGCATGCTGTCAACGCAGATCTCTCCCCCGCCGAAGACCCGTCCCATCAGCGAGTCTGGCTCGACCTCCAGCGCATGCCGATGGTTGGGGCCCATCCAGTCGGCGTGGGGCAGGACGTGGGGAAGATCTTCGGGGATGTACAGGAACAGATTGCCGCCCTGCGCGACGTTCAGGAGCTGCATGCCACAGCCGATGCCGAAGAGGCAGCCCCGTCCGGGCTTCTCGGCCGTCTCGGGGCGCCACAGATGGCAGGAGCGGGGGAACGCCGACACGACGATACCATCCCCCAAGCGAGTGAGCCGCGCAAGTGTCATCTGAGCCGGCAGATGAGGTGCGTTTCGCGCGGCGGCGGGGGCGACCGCTGTCACGAAGCCGGCCTCCGGCGCCGGCGACTCGCCCCGCCAATGGGTGGTTAAATTGGACGGTCAGCAAATAACCATGGCCCAGCCCGATACAGGCGGGTTGTGTTTCGTGATCACTGAAAAGCATCCTGGGTCAGCGGGAGCTCAACGACGATCTTGGTTCCTTCCTGAGGTGAACTTTCGATCGCAGCACTCCCACCGAAGAGCCGGGCCCGCTCTCGAATGCCTCTCAATCCGAACCCGTTCCCGCCGACCTCGTCAAGCTCAAAGCCGAGGCCCCAGTCTTGTACTTGTACGCGGAGCCGCTCGCCACGCTGTGCCAGGTCAATCCTGACTCGATCACTCCCACTATGCCTGACGACGTTTGTCAAGCATTCCTGGACAATCCGAAACACGACCGTCTCTAGTGGTCTTGCCAACCGGCCAGACTGAAGGTCGTGCGAGAAGGTGATATCGACGTCATGCCGCGTTTGCACCTCATCAACCAGATGTGTAATGGCATGGATGATGCCCAACCCCGGAAGGATCGGTGGCCCCAGTCCACTGATCAGTCGGCGTGCGTCCGTGAGGGCATCGCGGAGGAACTGAATTGCTTTTCGAACGGCCACGTATCCTGCATTGTCGGCAGACGCTCCTTCACTTGCAGCCGTACTCTCAAGCTCCAGCATAGCCCCGGTAATCAACTGGGTAATTCCATCGTGAATCTCATATGCGACCAAGTGCCTGTACTGTTCATGAACCTGTAGCAAGTCTCGAAGCAGCTTCTGCTCGGCCTTTAGCGCTTTCTCTGCCTTCTTCCGCTCCGTGACGTCCACACCGATGCCCCACGTCGCCCAACCCTGAACCGGAAAAAGCTTGGAGATGTTGGACCAGGCCACCACCTTGCTGCGGCCGTCTTTACAGGTCATTTCCCACTCCCAATCGCGATAGTTGGGTAGTGCTTCAATCCGTCTGTAAAATGCCGGATTGCTTCGGGGGGTACTTGGTCTCCTGGATACTCAGTTGGTCTCCATGGTAAGGTATTTTCGTCCGGCCATCCAGGCTTCGTCGACCTCC
>Ga0180438_10006228_pt1 | contig 16199 bp, 17 predicted proteins | sample SS_ome_12_FD_132455 | JGI IMG/M metagenome (GOLD analysis project Ga0180438, IMG submission 132455) | Hypersaline lake sediment archaeal communities from the Salton Sea, California, USA - SS_3_D_2 metaG | ecosystem: Environmental > Aquatic > Non-marine Saline and Alkaline > Hypersaline >...
ACTTCAGAGACAGCGGGATGAAACCCTATGGGTGCACCTGAAGATTTCGAAAGACTCCGCAATTTGTCTGCGAATTTGCTCATACTACCCCCTAGCCAGCGGTCGGATTCGAACCGACGACCGACGGTTTACGAAACCGCTGCTCTACCCCTGAGCTACGCTGGCATCTGAAGCTAAACTACAAAAAGTTGGCGTTAAATTGGCGTTATTTTTTCCAACACCGTTCAACCCGGCCGGTAAGACTGCGTCCAGCAACGCCATAGCCTCTTCCTGCATCTCGGGTAGTATATGAGAATACACGTCCATTGTAAAGGCAACGCTACTGTGGCCTAGAGCTTCAGATATAACCTTTGGGGGAACGCCGCTCAATAGCATCAAGCTGGCAAAACTATGTCTCAGGTCATGGAAGCGAACATCCTTCAAGCCAGCTTTTCTTACCATCTTTGCGAAGGTATGGCTCAAAAAGCTAGGGTCAAGAGGTTTGCCTTCGATGTCAGCAAACACCAAATCGTCAAGCGTTATGGTCTTGCCCAATTGGTGACAAAGCCGTTCACGTTCTAGTCGGTATTCTCCCAAGAACTGTGCCAGTTTATCAGTCATTCTAAGCCTGCGGCGGCTATGTTCTGTCTTTGGTTTGTTGAATTGATAGACGCCGCGCCTCTTATACAATACCTGACTAACCGATATTGACCGAGACGCAATATCAACATCACGCCAACGAAGACCTAATAATTCAGCCTGCCGAAGGCCAGTAGATACAGCCGTATAAATCGCCGGGTAGTAATAACTATCCTGGGCGGCTATGAGCAAGTCTGTGACTTCACTCTGTGTCAAGGTTCGCATGGCCTTGCCCTTGGGTGACGGCGGGTCAACCAAGTCGCAGGGATTCCGTCCCAAATACCCTTGCCTGATCGCGTATTTTAATGCCTGAGACAATACACGATGTTGATGGTGAACGGTCCGAGATGATAGCTTTTCAAGGGCCTTGCCGTAATGAGCCTGAATATGTTGCTGGTTAAGGTGTTTTAGCTGATACTGGCCCAGGGCCGGTACTAAGTGATTTGCCACAATAGCCTGATAGCCGTCGAGTGTCCTTTGAGAGCAATTGGTCTTAACATACCCTTCAAGCCACTGGCTTAACAGGTCTGCCACTGTGAGTTTGCCCGGCGGCGTATAAACGCCCCTGTCAAGAGAGGTCAATAACTCAGTCAATCGTCTTTGGGCATCACCCTTGCGGCCTCTAACCGTTTCGAAATGCCGTTTGCGCTTGCCGTCTGGTCCCATGCCAGTATAGATTTGGAGGTGCCAACTATCTTTGCCTCTTTGCCTTATTGATCCTCGCATCTTTTGCCTCCTTCTCTAGTGCTTCTATCAGGTTCTCGTATTGCTCTTCGGGTGGTATAGCATCCTGAGCGGTGATGGCCCGATAAGCCTCAGGGTCAATCTCTGCAAGTTTCTTGGCTGCCGCATGCAGTGGCTTGTTATCTCCTGTGACCGAGGCATAGAGTAACGAATCCTCATGTAAGAAGAGCCATGTCTCTGTCTCAGTATCAGGCAAGTGTCCTGTTTCACTCAGCAATTCGTAGATTCTCTCACTCCTGGCATAGCGCCTAGCGAGGGCCATTAAGACGTAGTCAACGATATCAACACCCAACTTCCTTCTGAGTTTTGGAGTATCAACAAGGTGCGATAGCCAGGCGATCCATCTAGCCTCCCGAATGGTTAATGTAAAGCCAACCTCAATCTGAGCTGTTTGGATTCGGATAATGTAGGGTATTGCCTCGGGTGATATGTCATAGGTCGCAAGTCTGAGTAGCCACCACGGCTCATCTAGTCCCTTGGCCCTAGTTGAGCGAGCCTCGTCTTTCTTCCTAAGTTCCTTCAGTTCCTTTGATACGGCGCTGACGCTCGGATACTCAGAGCCAAAATACTTGTCGAGGTCTTTCGCCTTCATGCGCTCGAGGAGTTCCTTTCTGGCCTCAGTCGGTCCGACGTTACAATCCTCAATGTATATGTCTGCTATTAGTTTCTTAATCTGGGGAGTTAGATAAGGGCCTTTAGGCATTTCTATTACCTCACTTCTCTTATCACATTATCACGTTCTTTTGCTAAGTTTCTAAGTTAGACAATATCAATCTTGTGTTTTATTATGATAATATCTGCCAATGAATCTGTCAAGAGCCTGACAAAGAAAAGGAGTGAAAATGCCGGAAAAAAAGACCGAAAGACTGACAATGACTGTCGAGGAAGCCGGGGCAGTTCTAGGAATTTCCAGGGCCACGGCCTATGCGCTTGTGAATACTGGACGGCTCCCGGCAATCAGGATCAGCGATAGGCGAATCATCGTGCCGCGGAAAGCCATCGACGATTTACTAGCCTCGGTCAGTAAGCAGGGGGGCTAAAACATGAAAGAAGATAGAGTTTTCCAAGATAAGATAATAAGGTGTTGCGACTGCGGCGAATCCTTCAAGTTTTCAGCTGGTGAGCAAGCCTATTACTACGAACGGGGCCTGAAGGAACCTCGACGATGCCCTTCGTGTCGGGAATTAAGGAAAAGGGCGGTCGTCTCCCAGGAGATACAGCAATGAGGCCTCGGGACTTCAACGACATGTTGGCCAAGCTGCCCGATGCCAGGCAGAGCGGCGATACATGGGTAGCATCATGCCCGTTACCAGGGCATACCACGCCGAAAGGGCATTTAGTCCTGAGAGATACGGGGGATAAGGCCTTGATAACGTGTCATGGGAATAGGGGGCATGATTACCAGAACTTGTGCGACTGGTTAGGCTTTGAAAGTCTGACATACGGCGATGGCCACGAAATTGAAGCAATATACGATTACCCAGACGCAGATGGCAAGCTGGCCTACCAGGTCCTAAGACTACGGCCCAAAACCTTCAAAGCACGAAGGCCAGACGGCAACGGCTATGCGTGGAATCTCAAAGGCGTCAAGCGTGTTCTGTACCGATTGCCTGAAGTATTGGAAGCTGCAAGGAACAGCCAGACAATCTACATCTGTGAGGGTGAAAAGGACTGTAACAACCTGGCTAAGATAGGCTTGACCGCCACGACTAACAGCGGTGGTGCTGAGAACTGGCAGCCAGAATTGAGCGAAACATTAAAAGATGATTCGGTGGTCATCATACCAGACAAAGACGAACCAGGCAAAAGACACGCAGCCAGGGTTGCCACCTCTCTATACGGCAAGGCCAAGTCTATCAAGATTCTGGAATTGCCGGACAGAGAGGGCCACAAGGTTAAAGATGCCTCAGACTGGCTTATGGCCGGCGGCACTAAGGAAGAGCTAGAACGACTGGCAAGCGAAACATCAGAATACAAGCCAGACGAAAGCGATATTGGCCTTGTCTGTATGGCTGAAGTCGAATCTGAGACTGTGGATTGGCTATGGCTTCCATACATACCTTTGAGCAAACTGACGCTACTCGAAGGTGATCCGGGAATCGGTAAGTCGTGGGTAAGTCTGGCGATCGCTACGGCTGTATCAGTGGGCAAGGGCTTGCCAAACACGGAGGCAACCGAACCGGCGAAGATATTGCTGGCATCGGCCGAGGACGGGCTAGGCGACACAATCCGGCCACGCCTTGACGCTATGAGTGCTGACGTCACCAAGATTCACGCAATCAAAGGCCCTTTGGACTTTGGCAATACTGGACTGGCTATCCTTGAAGGATATATTGAAAGGGTAGAACCAGCACTGGTGATTATTGATCCGCTAGTGGCATATATCGGCGCTACTGTGGACATACACCGGGCCAATGAGACAAGGACTGTCATGGCTAAACTGGCCGATATAGCAGAGCGTCATTCGGTTGCCATTCTGGCAATTCGACATCTGACAAAAGGTGGAACTTTGAAACCGATATACCGAGGCCTGGGAAGCATTGACCTGGCAGCGGCTTGCCGTTCAATACTCTTGGCTGGCTGTGATCCTGAAGACACTAACAAGCGAGGGATAGTCCATCACAAGTCCAATCTAGCGCCGACGGGTGTTGCTATTGGTTATAAGCTCACTAGTGAGGGATTCTACTGGACGGGTGAAAGTGACCTCACGGTGCAAAAGATACTGTCAGCAGACGACATTGGCAGTAAATCAGCCAGAGAGGAAGCGACCGATTTTCTCAGAGAGGAATTAGCAGACGGGCCAGTGGAAGCGGCTGAGGTATGGAGAGACGCAAAAGAGGCAGGCTTGGCTGAGGCTACCGTTAAGAGGGCCAAGGCAGCACTAGGGATTATCAGCCGGCGTTATGGAGAGGCCGGCAAGCGTGGCGGCGGCAAGTTTACCTGGGAACTGCCAAACCATTTAGAGACTCAAAAGGATTTACAGTATCAAGGGGGGCATATAGAGAACTTTGATACCCTAAATCAAAATAGCTATGAAAATGACACGGTGTCAAAGACGGTTGATCCTCTAAATGCCGATTTAGAATGCCAAGGGGATTTAAAGGATCAGCCTGATTCTGTAAACAAGGTTGGCAACCTTAATGATGACTATGACAGCCAGCCTCTAAACCGCCTGACGCCTGAGCAAGCTATTGAGATATGGAGGGCCGAAGGCTCGCCTGATATACAGCTTGGCCCTGGCGAAGTCTGCCATGACTTGGTTAAGACACTAGCCGGGGATATACTGCCAAGGCACATGGACGCTATAACGAAATGGCTCTCTACTACCCTTGAAGATAAACGGAGGGGCTGACGCATGATAATCCAGTGCCCACATTGCGGTGAAAGAGTAGTGGTCAAAGGTCTAGGACGGAAACCGCTAAACATCCCACTCAAAAACGTTTATGAGTGCATTAGAAAACATCGTAGCGTGGCAGTGGCAGCCAACAAGCTTGGTTGCAGCCAGGGATACATCCATAAGGTGCTGAAAGACAACGGGCAAACATTGCGAGAGGTTCTCAAAGATAAGATTGCGACACTGTGACACAATCCCGACCTTAGCCGGGCACTTCTGACGCCACACTCCCCTTTCTTTATAGAGTCAAATAATTCGAATTATCCGACACATTAGGTGTGTATTCCCTTTTTTATAGACTTTCGAAACTCTACAAATCCCCTTTTATAGACTGAAAGAATTGACAATATTGAGCATTCTAGCTTTAATCTTTCCTTTTTTTAGGGCTCGAAGAACTGGAAAGACCCCCGTAATTAGACAATTCTACATGTGTGCTAGCCCCCAAATGCGTGTTTTGTCACTCTTTTCATAGCTAGAATATGGCTTCTAGTTCTGGTGGTCTTCTATTTTAGGCGAAAAGGTCATATAATAGTAGTGGGGGAGTGAATATGAGCCGAAACACATCTCACGGGCAGAATCATCCTATCGACGATAGTACTGGCAATCTGCGGTCTTATGGCCATATGGAATAACCCGACAGACTAATCCGTTGGATTGCCTGGTAGTGATACCACTGTGTTCATTCTAGTGTCGAGGTGAAGCTCTGCCATTCTGTGCCAATTGTGGAAAAGAAGTAAGCGAGGGCATCAAGTTCTGTCCTGAATGCGGCAAGGGACTGAAGAAAGAATCTAACTCTATGGTTGTGTGGGGTTATGTCTGCGGAGGTGTGGCCTTCTTTTTCTTCCCGATAGGTTTTGGTATTGCCGGCTTGGTTATTGGTATTGTCAATCTAACCAAGGGTAGGGTAGGACATGGTATCGCCCAGATAGTCATAGCTACGACGGCTGGAATACTTGGGGCTATTTGGGGTGCGCTCGTTTGGGGCTGTTAGAATGAAGCATGATGCCAATAGAGATGAACTACGCTGATGTATCAAAGTAACCGCAAATGAAGCTATGCCACTTTGTCCTTATTGTCGCACCATAGTTGGCGAAGATAACCGGTTTTGTCCTGAGTGCGGGCGTTCGCTAGCCGGAGGAGACGTCGTTGTAGGAGAAGCCGCTGAAGGAAAGAGTAAGAAGAAGCTAATTCGAAAAGCAAGGACAGGCGTTGGTCGTTTTGTACAGGTCCTAGGTTTCATTGTTTGGTTCGGTTGCGGAATTGCTACGTGCGTTTTCATATTCGGCACAATAGCGGATGCCGCAGGTACATGGGTTGCTGGTGTTCGCTTCCTCTTTTTCCCCTTTCCATTTTGACTGGCTTCTCCTATACCTTGGCTTATTACAGGGACGTTTCCCCTACTCTATTTTGTCTTATGGGGAATTGGTTGGGGTGCTATGCTGATAGTCTTTCTCGGAGGTCGTATCACAGGAGAAGAGGAGTGAGTAATCAAGAACGACGACTATCTTGGCCTGCCGTATTCCAGCGTATGATGAGGCTGGCAGGTGATAGAGGTGAAGAGGCTAGAACGGATGAGTCTTGGCCGTGTGGTCCAAATTCCTGAGATTCATCTAACTCAAGCTTTCCTGTCGGTGAGGACACGGAAGAATTCAGGCCAATAGGCCTTCCTAAGAAAACACAATAGCTGGTGGGCCTTCAGAAGTAAGAAATGAATTACTGTCCTGACTGTGGCACAAAACTAGAAAAGAGCATGAAATTCTGCCCTGAATGTGGGCAGAGACTTACCGGCTTTGATGCGGAAGAGAAGCGAACGTCAGGGCCTATACCTGACGCGCCCGCTAAGGGTAAGAGCTGGTTTCGACGCCATCTGAACTGGACATGGGTATTCGCTTATTTGATATGGCTGCCTCTGAACCTTTCCTATGACATCGCACCTCAGATAATTGGTGCTATTCCTCTGTTGTTTGTGTCTGGCTGGGTCATCAGGCAGAAAGGTCGAAGTCTATGGTGGATACTTCTGACCCCGGTCTTTTCACCCCTGTGGCTCAAGAACGAGCGTATGGCGACGGAAGCGAAGGCTAGGCAGACTGTCATATGCAACGACACGGCTGACTGCGAACTGACCATCGGCTCGAATGAGGCGAGGTCCGGGGCCAAGAGAATACTGATTCGTAGGGATAAACACCTGGAAGTCACGATACCAGCAGGAGTCTCGGATGGTACTCCGGTTAGATTGAGAGGTGCGCTGCAGACAACTGATGGTGTCGATGGCGACATATGGCTTCACATCAGAGTAATAGAAGAAAGACAAAGGGTATTCGAGACCCCTGGCTTTTGGAGTCTGATACTATGCATTCCTGCTGTATTTGCCTTCAACAGTGATGTGCCTAGTGTAGTCTTCTTTCTAGGTGCGATCGTGCTGGGCCTCATCCACCTGAGACACCATTCCTCAAAGCTGGCGTTGGCGGGGTTGACGATAGGAGTTGTCAGCCTAGTACACTACGGTGTAATCATGGCTCAGCCAGGGGTGGCTGCAGAGAATCCTTCCTATATCTACAACGTGGATGGATTTAGGGAACTTGGTGGTAACCGAAGGCCAATTGGATTGATAAACAATCCTAGTGCGAAGAACCCTTCTTGGAAGGACCTGATGGCATTTATCAGGTCAGATACCACTGATAGTAAGTCTTACATTGATACGTTCTACTGGAGCTACGTTTGTGCAGATTACGCAAGGGATGTCCACAATAATGCTGAGGCGGCAGGGATTAAGGCGGCCTGGGTAGGAATAGACTTTGAAGGGGGTGGACCGGGGCATGCTCTGAACGCCTTCGACACAGCAGACAAGGGTCTGGTATTTGTTGACTGCACTCAGTGGGACACGATAGCGTATGTCAAGACAGGTAAGGAACTAGGCCATCTTGATTTGTTCTGGGCTCTTTCCCCAGAATACAGTTACTACGAACAGAATGCGTATTTGTCCGCAACTCAACCGATGGGGGTTGTTAACGATATGCAAATTCATTGGGGTCCCTGACTTGAATCTGATGTTTGAAATCTGGGGTGAGCTGCTAACCGCTGCTTCTACGATGGTAGGCCTCGAACCATACTTGGGCTTCACTGAGCTAGCAAGCGATAAGATTAGGATTCACGTTTCGAATCATAAGCAACCCTGGTACGTCGCAGGGTTGGGACGTGAGATATGATGGTCATACCAGTACCCCACGTCGTTTACCTAGTCTTCCTCGCTATCTTAAGTGCAGTGTGGGCAATCTGGGTTGTTAGTGACCTCGCAAAGAGACGATTGAGCAAATACAGCCTGAAGCGTGTTCTTACTTATGTCGGGAGCGGAGCCGTGCTAGCTTTGCTTTGGGGCTTGTTTGTGGGAGGAGGCTAAAACAAAGTTGTCGCAGCATGCTATGTGACCCTTAGTTGTGCCTACCCCGAAAGCCGAATTCCTTCTTAGAACCTGCCTTAGGTCCTGTTGCCCGAGGAAATCCCAAGGGTTTGATAACTCCATTGATTACTCTGAAAATTCAAGCTGGAGAGAGACAGGTATCTCGATATCAAGAAGGGGTATGCCCTTTGGATTGGGCTATGGGCTCGCTCCCCTATTGTCTTGGGGACACAATCCGTAGTTCGTAGTGCAGTCGGCTGATTTGGCATCCGTGAAATCCAAGGTATTGACTGTCTTTTCGGAAAACACTATCATAGTAGAGGCAGTCATAAGCACAGATAACCGAGCAGGGGATGAACCGCTACGAAGGAGGGAAAATGACAAGGAAACTGGTGCTAGTCGCTCTAATCGCACTTCTGGTATGTACAGGTTTCGGCTTCAAGGCTTCTTGCACTGCTCCTGCAGCGGAGTGGCGACTGACTATCAGCAGCACGGAGGGCGGTAGTGTAACGACGCCCGGAGAAGGAGTGTATTGGTATGATGAAGGTGACATCGTCGACCTGAAGGCGATTCCAGATGACGGTTATCGATTTGTCAACTGGACTGGTAGGGTGTACACCGTATACAGTGTCTATAGTCCTGTCACCAAAATCCATATGACGCTCGACTACACTATTACCGCTAATTTCGCCCCTATCGAAGCAGGCGAGTAGTTATCTATGAGGTACCAGCAGAAGCTCCTAGTTAGGGCGAGTTTCTAGGTACACTGCCTGTCGGACTTCTCCCTGGTACAGTTCACGACCTCAGAATATCACGAAGAGGCATGCCATTTGGATCGGGCGATGGCGCAGCTCTTGATACTCAGCCCACACGATTTTCCCCCTCACTTTGGCTTCGATAAAAAGCCTTTTCAGCTTCAAATAAGAGAAATAAGAACTTTCTAATCCTGCCCTTAATCCTTCTTATAGCTACTCTTAGCATCGCTTTTAAGACAAATAAGAGGGATAAGAAGGGGCTCTAAAAGAGAATACCAGCCATAAACTCCTTCTCATTTCGCAGTTAAGAAGAGCTAAGAACATGGTGACATAATCACTATTTCGAATCCTCGGATTGGCGTTATTTGAGCCACCTTTACCAGTATCGGTTCTTGCTGTTTTTACTGCTATGGTATTATCGTCTCTTCTGCTAGCTTCAGACTATGTCTGAAAAAGTGGCGTCATTTTGGCGTTGAACTATTTAGAACTGGTTTTCAGTTGTTGGGGTTTTACGAACAAAATCGGACTTTTCGGGCCGACCTGGTTTGATCGGTTCAAAGCTAAAATCAGTTGCTGGAAGATTGACCTAGAATTACGAAACCGCTGCTGTACCCCTGAGCTGCGCTGGCATAAGAACAGATTGTAGCTTCTAAGCTCATGAGCGTCAACACCTTCGTATATTGCAGGAAGTCGATAGCCTTGTGGTTGAAACATGCTGGAATATAATCCTCTGTCCCCGAAATTCAAACATGTCAGAGACAGGTACTTGCACATCAAGAAGGAGGTGTGCCCTTTGGATTGGGTGACAGGGCTCGGTCCTGCACTATCCTGGAGACACAACACACAGCTCGTAGTAGAGCCGCTGGGTTAGGCGTCCCTAAAAACCGAGGTATTGACTGCCTTCTGAGAAGAGTGGTATTCTATTAGAGTTAGTCGCGAGCCGAGATGATCGGCGGGGTCCCGTGCGGTAGCTCTAATCAGGTAAGAGTCCGGAAGACTTTTGTTCCGCGGATGGACACGGCGGAGTCGTTTGGTCGGGGGTTGGTGCCAGAAATCGCAGTTACCGAGGTGCCTTCCATCGAAGGCGGAGTAAAGGCTACTAAGGAGGGAAAATGACAAGGAAACTGATGCTAGTCGGTCTAGTCGCACTCTTGGTATGTACAGGTTTCGGTTTCAAGGCTTCTTGCACCGCTCCTGCAACCGAGTGGCGCCTGACTATCAGCAGCACAGAGGGCGGTTCCGTGCCCATCCCCGGAGAAGGCATCTTTTGGTACGGTGATGGGCAGGCTGTCGTTTTGAGTGCCCTCCCAGATCCCGGCTACCGATTCGTCAGTTGGGATGGTAGGGTGGACGCCATTAACGCTGTTCATCAGCCTACGACCATCATCAACATGCAACTCGACTACACTATTACCGCTAATTTCGCCCCTGTCGAATAGGGCGAGCTATTGGGTAGCGACATAGGCTCCCCGTGGCGGCGGCTTTGTGATCGCACGCCGCCCGTCGTCTCCTCTCCAGCACAATTCGAACCGTGACCCAGGACGAGATTTCCATTGCGGTCAGAATTGAGCTAGCACCAGGACCACTCAATCACCATGCCTGCTGACATGGCGAAAATCAATCTACTCTTCCTCACCCTGAAGCTCACCTGAAGGGAACAGACATAGGCTGTCTGCTTCTGCATGTACACTGAGCGGGTTACTCAGGTCAACGAAATTGGAGCACAGTATAGCCTGGTCCGAGGACGGATACAGGTCTTTGACAGTCTGTGACTCAACTATTGTGAGCCGTCACTGAACCAACCATTGAGATAAACCAGCCGTATCATATAAAATAGAGGACAGCCGTACCTTCACAAATCCAGTAAGCTAGCCGGATTTCTCAAAGGTTGACAAGTAACATGGCAACGAGGTGATTTCAATGATAATAAGATTCCTGGGGACACATAATGCGGAGTCAAAAAACACCAGGCTCGTGTCTTTCCTCATAGATGACGTCCTCGCTGTAGATGCCGGGAGCCTGGTTTCAGAGCTAACGTTCCCAGAGCAGAAGAAGATAAAGGCGATATTGCTTTCTCATGGCCATTATGATCATATCAGGGCGGTCCCGGCGTTCGCCTTCAACAATTCTGATCGCACTACCAAAGTCATCGCCACTGCGAAGACTCTTGAGATTCTGTCCTCACACCTGATTGATGGCGTAGTCTACCCCAAATTCACCAGCGAGGCTTCATTCCTTCAGAAGGCGACCATTAATCTGGTCCCATTGGAACTCTTCAAGTCGCAGAAGATAGAAGGTCATGAAATCAGAGCACTACCTGTGCGACACAATCTTGATGGCGTGGGTTTCGAGATAACTTCTGCCGATGGAAAGACCTTGTTCTATACGGGCGATACCGGTCCGGGGCTGCCGTCCGTGTGGAGCGAAATATCCCCACAGTTGATAATAACTGATCTCACCTGGCCTAATAGTCTGGCCGGTGCAGCTAAGGATGCTGGTCACCTTTGTCCGCAGATGCTCACAGAGGAGTTGATCGAGTTCCGTAAGGCAAATGGCTATCTGCCAAAGGTTACCGCAATCCATACGAGTCCGCAGCACGAGTCCGAGATAGAGAAAGAAGTGGGAGAAGTGGCCAGACTGTTGGGCACCTCGATTGATATTGCCCACGAGGGTGAGAAGCTTGTCCTATGATGGCAGTATACATTTATCCCAAGCCCATAGACTATCTAAGAATGAGAAGAGACACCCTCTAATCAACTGACTGTTTCTCTTGATCCTGAGCCTCTGTCCAGTAACCAAAAGCAGATCCAAGCTTGTCCTGCAATTTCCTGGTCTTGATGAAGGCTTCAAAAAAAGTTTTGCAGTCATCAAGCATTGTCTGCGCATACATTATGGCCTTGGGCAAGTCTTCATCGGGTGTAGTCGATACTCTGCCGTGACCTGGGAAAAGCTGCTTAACCTTCAGATTACTCAAACGCCGGATCGAATTCACATAGTCGCTGACGTTACCTCCTACAGCGATCTCGGACAGAGTACCCCCGGCAAACACTGTATCACCGGTGAAGACTAACCCCGCTCTTGGCTCATACAAACAGATGCAACCCGAGGTGTGCCCGGGCGTATGTACAACCTGAAGCTCGTAATTCCCGAGGTCAATCATAGAGTCGTCCTCCAGCCACACGTCTACCCAGAACGGCTTGCTAGGTTGGTCGTGGTATTTCCTGAAGGTGACGAATTCGTCCTGTAACTCCAATTTGTTGGCCGCCAAACGGTGAGCTGCTACTACGGCAGTCCTATGAAAGAATGCGGTAGCACCAATATGATCGTAATGCTCATGTGTCAAAATAATCAGATCTACGTCCCTTACACGCAGGCCTGCTTCAGCAAGCCGACACTTCAAAACGGGGAATTTGCCTGCAACCCCGGTATCAATAAGAACATTCTTGGTATCACCCTTGATTACATAGACATGACTTCCAGGCTTCTCGCCACGGAGTTGATATATTGCCGGTGCCAACTCAATTACCTTGGATGGTTCTGGCTGCACTTCGGCCTTAGCTTGCACTCGAGGGCTAAGCGGTTTCTCTTTCACGGTTAGGTTCCTTCAGGAGGTAGTCGTTTATCCATGTCCCGCAGCCTCCGACACAAAGTGTGCATGAGACTGAGGGCGAACTCTGGCTGTTGTCGCACCATGAACAGGAATCTAGCCCTATCCACTACAATCAACTCGGTGTCATCCTCAACAGCCGAGGCAGTAGCTGACCGTGGGGAGTCATCCACCAGAGCCATCTCACCGAAGAAATCACCGGGATTCAGAACGACCAGCGGGACTTGTTGAGTCTCATCCTGCCTGACCGACAGCAGTACCCTTCCGCTGCGAATCAGATACATTTCACTGCCGGTGCTTCCTTCTTCGAAGATTACTTCGGATTTCCCGTATGTTTGCCGGAATTTGGGTAAGGCCGCAGTCTCGTCAACTCTATCCTCGGCCATCGTCACATCCTGTCCAACACCATCAGAAGGGCCCACCTTGCCGTGTGAAATTTTCTTTGATTCCCACGATAGAACCCTATTGACATGCCCATTACCCGTGAGTACCATAATCCATGTTAGGGCATTTTAGTCCACTGACACTGCTAATGGGGTATACAATCTCAGTAGGATTATCGCATTAGCAGCCAGCGAAGTCAAAAACGGCGGGAGAAAGCGAAGTTGTTTATCAGAACCGAGAAGCCATTGAAAGTGAACAGTAGATACCTCAAGAAGCCCGTCCTGCCTGTAAGACACCTCGGTACTTGCAGGAGCCCTATCATGCCTAACAGATTGCTGTCAGTACTTGCTCTTACTATTGTGATGGGCGCAACGGTGGTCGGCTGTAGCGGGGGTTCGTCAACTCCATCTACACTCAGCACACTGTCGACAATCGATGGGGACGTATCCGTAATGGAGGCAGGTACGGATAATTGGACAGAAGGAGAGGTCGGCATGTCCCTAGAGGACGGAGATGTTATAAAGACTGGCGACGATTCTAGTGCCGAAATCACTTTCTTTGACGGCAGTACGATCGAATTACAGCCCGGCACCGAAGTCGAAATTGCCTCACTGGAAATCGCGGATAGCGGCTACACAACCATCAGTCTTGAACAGACAATAGGTGCCACAATAAGCCGGGTGGTGAATATTGTTGACCCAGCATCGAGCTACGAAGTTGAGACAGCCACCGGTGCAGCGGCGGTCAGGGGTAGTATCATGGTAGTTTGCGTCACCGAAGAAGGCACCAGCTGGATAGCTAATCAGCAAGGGAATATATGGACCAGGTCACAGGGTGTGGAACTGCAGGTCCCTGAGAAGCGAAAATGCATTCTTAGTCCGCTTGTGCCACCCGAACTACTGCCACCGAACCGTCCGCCACTGGCAGGAGACGATGCCGCCATTGCTAATGAGCATGACCCAGTGACTGTCATGTTTCCAGGAGTGCTGGCTAATGATTCGGATCCCGATCCTTACGATCTATTGCTTGTAACGGCAGTGGATACCACCTCGACCGTGGGTGAACTCACACGTTGGGGGCCGCGCGGCGTCTTCACCTATGATCCTAATGGCCACTTTGATTACTTGCAGGCGGGTGAGTCAGCCACTGATAGTTTCACCTACACAGTAGCCGATGCCGTTGGCGACACCGATACCGCCACTGTGGCCATTACCATTATTGGGGTCGACTAGTGATGCGAGATGTTTGCATTCTCGCACCAGCTTGGACAACATTAGCGTAGGCGAGAACCAGGCTTACAGTACTACCGTGGGCAGCTTTTCGACTATCTGATCACACAACGCTGAGGCTTTCACCTATAGTCTCGAGAAAGGTTATCTCTGGCGGAGTAGTTTTCCTCTGCTGCCGGAATAGACCCCTATTGACATTCTGATCATAGTAGAGTATCCTATAGTATGATAGAGTATGTCAGCGCGTCGGTACTAATGTACCGTCGGGCTACCATTCAACACCCCGAGAATTCTCGCACCAGTACCCAAAGGCTTGACGAAACTAGTTCCCTATGATAATCTTTATGAAGTTGACTATTTTAGTCAACAATTAAACGCATGTGCTTCGAAGCCTTCTATAGAGAAAGACGCGGAATGATGGCACTCTTATGTTTGTTCGTTCGACAAGGTGAAGAACCAGTTCTGCCAGCTCAAAGAATCATAAGTTGTGGGAGGACAATTAGGCCGTTACAGACATAGAAATAGACAACCTTAAAGGCCCACGTTTGAAGTTTTGGTATTTGAGGAGGATTACCATGCATAAGAAACTGCTGTCAATACTTGCCCTGACTGTTCTAATAACCTCGACTTCAGTTGGCTGTAGTGGAGCATCGTCGACTGATTCGACGCTCACCATACTTTCAATAACCGAGGGAGACGTATTCGTAATGAAGGTGGGTGCGGATGACTGGACAGAAGCGACGGTCGAAATGTCTCTGGCAGTTGGAGATATCATAAAGACCGACGATGATTCTGGCGCTGAAATCACTTTCTTCGATGGCAGCACCATTGAATTAGAAGCTGGCACGCAGATACAAATTACCTCACTCGATACTTCCCCCGACACTGGCACCAAAACCATCACTCTTATGCAGACAGTTGGGACCACCATAAGCCGTGTGACCAAGCTTCTTGACCCGGCATCTTCCTACGCAATTGAGACACCGAGTGGTGTGGCGGCGGTGAGAGGCAGTACGATGATAGTTCGGATTGTTTTCGATGACCCGAACTACGAAGACGGCACAGTCTTGATAACTAATCTCGAAGGGCACATATACTGGATTGGAAACGGAGAAGAACTGGAGCTCGCTGAGGGAACACAAGTCATTGCTACTGACGAGACGGCTGAGCTTGTTCAGCTGTCGCTGGCAGCAGATGATAGCGCCACTACCGATGAGGATACTCCGGTAACTGTTGCTGCACCCGGAGTGCTGGACAATGATTCAGGGCTCATTGTTGGTGATATCCTAGCTGTGACCGCAGTGGACACGACCGGGACTGTAGGTAACGTCACCGCTTGGGGTGCGGATGGGGCCTTCACCTATGACCCCGATGGACAGTTCGAAGCCCTGGAGGCTGGCAACTCAACGACGGATAGCTTCACCTACACGGTAATTGATGACTTTGGCGTCACTGATACTGCCACTGTGACCATTACCATTAATGGTGTCTACGATGAGCCACCATACTCCCCACCAGCATACACTCCACCAGCATACTACCCACCGCCATACTATCCACCAGTCAACCACCCACCAGTAGCAGTAGACGATACTGCCACCACCAGTCAGAATACTTCGACCACCGTGTATGTCTTGAACAACGACCACGATCCCGACCTTGATACGATGACTGTGATCTCGGCAACTCAGGGGACTCACGGCTCGGTCATCAATGGTGTCTACGATGTAACCTACACCCCAGACTCTGGCTTCACCGGTACCGATAGCTTCACCTACACCATCAGCGATGGCAACGGGGCTACCGATACAGCTACCGTCACCGTCACCGTTGCCGGCGCCGTCGTTCAAGGGCTTGCCACTATTGGAGTCACGTTAGACCAAGGGAACGAGGGTTGGATATTTATTTGGGATGTTGACGCTGATGATTGGGCTATAGATGTGGACACTGGAGAAGTAGTAGATGGGACTAATCACCAAACATACGGTTCAAGTCATAACATTAATGTTGCTGGAGAACACGATTATTACGTCTGGGTGGAAGATGGCGTCCCGTACTATGTAAAGAACCC
>Ga0180438_10006229_pt1 | contig 16196 bp, 12 predicted proteins | sample SS_ome_12_FD_132455 | JGI IMG/M metagenome (GOLD analysis project Ga0180438, IMG submission 132455) | Hypersaline lake sediment archaeal communities from the Salton Sea, California, USA - SS_3_D_2 metaG | ecosystem: Environmental > Aquatic > Non-marine Saline and Alkaline > Hypersaline >...
GTACTATAATTCTTGCAGGACTGCCCATAGATCTAGATGTAGTGACCTGTCGATCTTCGACCCACAATAACCCTGAAGCATCTTGGCCTCGATGTGCCAATAAAAGCAATAGGTCTCTTGCGCTTCTTAGAGAATATTCCCCCAGAATTCCTAATACTCCACACATATCTCCTTTAACCCTCCTTGACCATTACTCTCCGCCCCTCAACTAGGAGTCTATCATCACAAAAGAACTGGACTGATTTCACAAGAATAGCATGTTCGTGAGGCAGAATCCTTTCAGCAAGCTGATCCCCTGTATCGTCATCGAATACTGGCACTGACTTTTGTAAAATGATAGGCCCGTCATCCATCTCATGTGTAACGAAGTGGGTAGAACATCCAGCAATCTTTACTCCATGGTCAACAGCTTGCCACTGTGCATTCACACCTTTGAATGCCGGTAGAAGGGAGGGATGGACGTTGATGATTTTATTCTTATATTTTTCAACAAACTCAACACTCAGAATCCTCATGTATCCTGCAAGGACAACAAGATCTACATTGTAATCGTTTAGGATCTGAAGAATCTCTCTGTCGAATTCCTTCCGTTCAGGATGATGCTTTTTGGTGATAACCTTAGTTGGAATATTCGCCTTTTGAGCTCGTTCGAGTCCAAGTGCTTGGCTTTTGTTGCTGATTACTATTGCAATTTTCCCGCCCAACTCATTTCTTTGTTGGGCATCAATGAGTGCCTGAAGATTCGTACCACGTCCACTGATGAGGACGGCTATCCGCTTCATGCGAATTATGCAAGAAAATCGCTACTAATATAATCTCCCACAAGCCGGAAACCGTTTCTATGCCTGTTCTGGCTTAATTTCTCAAGTATATTTCTAAACTGATGAGTTACTTGCTCAGAAGAACTCTTTGATAATTGTGCCAATGACCGCTCCAATCAACGTTGAAACAATAATCAGAATGAAGTACCCTGTTGATAACGTGAAGGCACCAAGTATGAAGCTGCCTACACCTATCTCTGGCAATAAAAGACCTGGAGATATGAGGAATGTAATTAGAAAAATCATGCAGAATAATGACCCAAGGAATCCGCCCACCATGGCACTTCCAGCTTGAGACGCTGTGAGTCCAATTGGAATTCCAATAATAATGGGAACGAAGAACAAAAAGGTCGCAGAGCTCTCAAGAATATGTGTTATCACGTAGGAATAAATTGTAGCATCGATGAGACCCACCAAGGCAGGAATAAGGATCAAAATCAAAAGGTCTCTTCTCTTTTCAGGTATGGTAAGTCCAAGAAGCCTTACCATTGGTTGAGGTCGGCCATCCTTATCCTTGTAGACTATTTCCTCTCTGGTGGGCAGTGGCCTTAGAAAACCAGTCTTCTCAACAGGTTTATCCTCCTCTTCGGGAGTCTCTATTCGATATTTTTCCTCGTCAGCCATAGATGCCACACTGTTTTGCGAGTGAGCTGAGTCAATGAATAAAGTCTTCGCATCACGCAAATTAGTTCAATTCACTTGGTCAAAAACGCGACCGCAACTCCTATCTATATATAGATTCAACGTACTTACTAGTCGGAGGTACTGTGATGGTTGAAGGAAGACCTTTCGATAATTCCGAAACAGACGATGATGCATCCGAGGCGTCAATGACGAAAAGAAGAAAGATTGAACACATTGAAATCTGTCTCGATGAGGAAGTTCAATGTCAACGGTCTACGATGTTTGAAGATATTGATTTCATTCACAACGCGTTACCTGAGATAGATAAAGACAAAATCGATCTTGCGACGAACTTTTTCGGTCTTCGTTCTGCTGCACCATTGGTCATTGCTGCCATGACCGGCGGTCACCCAAAGACCAGGAGTATTAACCAGAGACTTGCCAGTGCAGCTGAAGCCCTTGGAATACCTGTTGGCGTAGGAAGTCAGAGAGCCGCTGTTGAGGATCCATCACTTGCAGATACCTTCACAGTCGTAAGAGAGACAGCTCCCTCAGTTCCAGTTATAGCAAACATAGGGGCAACTCATGTGAATGAGGCTTCAGAAGCAGTATCGATGATTGATGCAGACCTTCTCGCAGTTCATCTCAACCCTCTTCAGGAGGCAATCCAACCAGAGGGTGATTGCAACTCTGAGGGTGCATTGGAAGGCATTGCTGCCATTGTTGACTCAGTAGATGTACCTGTCATAATCAAAGAAACTGGCGCAGGAATCTCGAGCGATGTTGCAAAGCTCCTCGAAGAGATTGGTGTTGCTGGTGTTGATGTTGGCGGAGTTGGTGGGACCAGTTGGGCTGGTGTTGAATACTTCCGTGCACAGAAGGAGGATGATGATCTAAAAGCACAGCTTGGTCTTGAGTTTTGGGACTGGGGCATTCCCACTGCACTCAGTGTGATTATGGTTCTTGATTCCACCGAGCTTGATGTCATAGCAACTGGTGGAATCCGTGGTGGGCTTGATATTGCAAAGGCACTAGCTCTGGGAGCGACAGCCGCAGGAGTGGCATACCCGGTTCTTAGACAAGCTGTTTATGGGTCATCTCTAGATGTTGTTGTTGAACTTGAACGTTTTCTTGAGGGTCTTAGAGTAGCGATGTACCTAACAGGTTGTCAAAAAGTTGATGATTTGTCTTCGAAACAACTCATTCTGAGCGGCAAGCTCGTTGAGTCTTTGAAATCATTGGGCATAGATTACAAAACAGTAGCTAGTGGTGTCTGAATTAGATTTTACCAGTTCGCTGAAGGTACTTGGAGCGTATTAGAATTCCATTCATCATCTGGACCGCTTCCTCTATGGTGTCTCCTACAGCAATCCCATTCAACTCGAATCCGCGAATGATGACTTCATATTTCTTTAAGTTAGGGACATAGGCGATCACTGTTTTGTTGTGTCGCTTTGCTACATTTGCTACCCTTGCTCCAATCTGTAGAGAAATCCCTGGTGCATACGGGAGTAGAAGTAAAAGAGCTGCATCAATAGTTTCAAACTCGAGCATTATATCAAGTACCCTTTCATAATCAATATCTGCGGCACTTCCTGTCAGATCACAGGGATTTCGAAATGAAGCAATCCCTTGATACGCTGGTGTCATTGCTTCCCGCATCAGCGCCTGTTGTTCGTTGTTGAAAAAGGGCATGGTGATTCCATATTGAGAAGCCTCATCACTTGCGATGACGCCATGTCCTCCACTTACTGTCAAGGTCCCCACACGTGAACCGAGCATGTACTTAGGCTTGAATGAAAACACTTTAGCATAAGCCATAACTTCGTCTTCATCAAGGGCATGAATAACTCCACATTGGTTGAATGCGGCATTTGTTATGGCGTGATCGCCAGCTAGTGATGATGTGTGACTTTGCGTAGCCCGATGTCCAGCCTCTGACTCTCCCCCCTTAAGGACAATAACTGGCTTATTTGGTACAATTTGCTTGCAAGCCTTAACAAACTCTCTGCCTTCCCCAGGAACAAACCCCTCTATATAAGCGAGGATTACATCGACACTCTTCTCATTTCCAAAATGCTCGATGAAATCAGTCACCTTAGTCTGGGCTGCGTTTCCTATCGATATCGCAGCAGCAATTCCAACATCTCTTGCTGAAAACTCCTCTAGTCTCTCGATGAGCCATCCTCCACTCTGCGAGATGATGACTACATTTCCCTTCCTTGGACGAGCCACTCTCTCGGAGGGTAGGAAGAAAGTGTCCAACACATCAGGCACAAACACACCAATGCAGTTCGGACCCACCATCGAGATGTGATACTTGTTTGCAATCTCGACTATCTCTTCCTGTAGACTGGCACCAGCCTCGCCAACCTCACTAAAGCCTCCTGACACGACAATGACCGATCTGATACCCTTTTCTCCACACTCAGTCAACACTCCTGGGACGAAGTGGGCAGGAACAGAGATCACCACAAGTTCAATGTCATCAGGTGCTTCTGTGATCGATTTGTAAACATCTATCCCCTCAACAGTCCCGCCTTTCGGGTTGATTGGATATGTAGGGAGAGCATTCTCAAAAGCAAGTTTTCGAAAAATCACATTTCCTGGATTGAATGGGTTGGATGTGGAAACACCAACCACAGCAGTCACTTTGGGATTAAGCATAGTCCTGAGACCGGTCATATCTCACCCTCGTCTATCTTAACACTGGTTTGCAAATATCCCTTATATGAGATGTGTATATGAAGTTCCTCTTGTGCCGTCAAAATCTAGGGCTTCATCTGAGCAAGAATTTCTCTTGGTCTCGGTTCGGCCAATAATGCATGTTGGAGCTTGCTGAGCAACTTTGCTATCTCTGCATAAATGACCTGACGCGCAGGGTCGGAACCTGTTTCAGCGTTTTGAATGGCTTCCTCGACCTCTTGATTTAGTCTCTTGATAATTCGTTTCTCGAGTTCTGGTCCTCCCCATCCAAACCCATCAAATGCGGTCTTTGCCTCCAGAATCTTATCCTTCACATCCAACTTATCTTCTCTGAGAACTGGTTCTATTCCTTGGAAGTATTTCGCAACTGCTCTCTCTACTCGCTCCATCTCTGATCCATTCAGATAGTTCTCCTGCTCACGATGCTTCAAGAGGTCCTGAAGGAGTCGAGCTCCTGGAGCCTCGGTCAACAGACCTTTCGCTATTTTCACTAAAATACGAGCTGGTAGCTCCACAACATCTCCTAGATATGGTGATTCAGATCTATAACGATGGATTTCTCTCAGAGACTCCAGCCAGAATGTGGGTAGGAGGATATGACATCTCGGAGAATATTGTTGAATCAATCTCTGGCTTTGGCCAATGAGACCGAACTGGTCGTCTTCAATATCGACCTTTCTATATACTTCCATTGGCTTGACTTGTTCATCGCCGACCAACGGGACTAATTCAGAATCAGCAGACTGAGCCTGAGTTCCTGCTGGTGTGGTTGCCTTAACTGGCACCTTCTTCCCATCAAGAAAGGACAAGATCTCTTGGGTGGCTGAGCCAGACTCCATTTTCTTAGCTTTGTCAGAAAGCTTTGGCAAGAGACTCTCTACTTGAGAAAGACGTTTCACTATGAGACCCATGATGTTTTGAGTGGATGGTGGGATTCCTTTCATTGTCGTGGCTTCCTCCATCCACTTGCGTGTTCTCAGGAGTCCCTGAGTCAGAGAGTCTACTCTATCTGGATCTATTGATTCCTCTACCTGAGAGCTGAGAATGAAGTGAATCAGTGTGGAGTTAAGAGTGACTATTAACAGTAGTCTGTCGATGAGGTCTTCGTATTGGAAGGATGAAGAATCCGACAATCTGTCACTCACCTCTATTCCATGTCTTCTCCTGGTGTCATGTAATAACTAAACAATTCCCGAAAGTCATTGATTGCATCGACCAGTTCTTTTCTGGTTGTCCCCTTTGATCTCATGAACCAGCCCTGTTTGAGGGGTGAGGCGCCACTGTGCAGGTTTACCAGTTGGGTTGCTTCATTGATGATCTGAACCAGTTCCGGTATCTTGGGCAAACCTAGCAGGAGGAGTAGGTTGGTCCTTGGGTCGCTTTCACTATCATGATATTGGACATAGCAGGGTGTTATTGCAGCACCAGGTGCTATGAACTTGTCAAGAGACTCCTTTAGATGCATCCCGAACTCTGCCTTGGCGACATGTCTGGGTCCTGAAAATACATAGTAGACACTCTCAGCATTCGGTTCATCACCAACATCCGCATAGGAGCATTCTCTCACAGCATAGTCTATCATTGTTCTGAGCTGTTTTGGCATGCTACCTGCGTCTGGTATCAGACCTATGTCAGTATAAAGTGCTGGGACAACAACTGGATCCAGCTTTCTCGAATAATCAGCAAGATCTGTTGTTGGGAAAACATCCTTTGATTTTTCCCATACACCGGGTGACAACATGGCTTCAATAACATCTAGTGCTAGTGGATTGACGAGCTCAACAAATGCTTGCTCAGTTCGTGCATCTGCTGCAGAGCTCTCTTCCAGTGTAGAGGGCACCATCGTTTCAATCGAATCAATATCCGCGATATCGACCTCTAGCTCCCTCTGGAGATAGTCAACCGTGTCTCCCTTTCTCCATTGAAGAATCCGTTTTAGCATCGTCCTGTTTGAGAGAAGTATTGTAAGGTCAGCACCTCGCTCTTGTAGCTGTGCTCTGAGTAATTTGGAAACTGCCCAGATTGAGTTGAGTGCTTCGCTGGACTGGCCCTCGAATGGGAGAATTCCAACTACGTAAACGAAGATTCTGCGACCTTCCTCTTCCTGGAATCTCTGCTTCAATAACTCTATGAGTGCTGGTGTTCCCCCACAGCCCGTACCCCCGCCTAAGCTAGTGAAGATACAGAAGCCCGATACTCCCTCGAAGCCGAGGTTGGCGAGCTGATCAAAGATGATGTCTTTGGACTCCATGATTGAATTGTATCCATCCATGAAGCGACCACCCACACCAATCTCGCTTGCACCATAGAGAAGGGTGTTCTCTTTTGGAATGCCATACTTCTGGCGGACTTTAGTAAGGTCTGCCCTATCTGTGTTAATCAGCAGATAGCCCCTTACTCTTGAGGGCAACTTCTTGTCTCTGCTAGTCTGTAGGTATGACCCCACAATGTTTGAACCGCACTCGCCAATTCCGATGGCGAATACTTCAGCTGCTTTTGTTGTATCATCAATCTCAACGGGTTTTTTTGGTGGACTGCTACCAAACATTGTTCATTTCTCCTATTTCTTCCTGGAATCAACCAGAGCTTGAGCACTCTCTTTTATCGCCCAACTCAGGTATGAGCTAATGTCTTCTCTGCTATAGGTTTCTTTTATCTTCCTTATCGCATCTTCTATGAACTTGTCACGAACATCCGCTTTGTCTGTGGGACTGAAACCAGTCATGAACATTCTGAGCGACTTGTGCCAATCGTCCATTGACACAGCCTTCTCGAGCCATTTATTCCTCATGTCCTCAAGCTCATGGAAGTTGGCGATGGCAATATCAAGATCTACTGCTGAGGTGAGGCTATCCTCTATTGTCTTCATCTTCTTGATGTCAAACACAATCTTGCTAAAGTCATTGTGATGTTTCTCAACGACCCTTTCTATAGTGGAGTAGTACTGACTTTTCGACCTCAAGTCAGCCTCGTGAGTTTCGCCGCTCTTTCCTGCTATACTCTTTATCATCTGCAACATCTCTTCCTGGATGTTTGCCAAGGTAAGACAAACATCCAACGCCTCATTCACATGAGGTGACTCAGACTCCAACTTTGTGGGTACCTGATCTACGAGGGTTGTGAGACGTTGAACGAATTCTGACATGCCCTGTTCCTCAAAGAGTGACAGTGCCCCCTTAATCTGAACATAGGCTTCATCAACTCGCTCTCTGATCTTCTTATGCACATTGGGTGAAGTTGTGAGGTTCATAAGTTTGTCAAATGCATCTGCGGCTTCTTCCAACTCCGTAGGTGGCTTGTTCTTCAGAGAATTAAGCATCTTCAATTCGTTCCCTAATTTTACTCCTATACTACTGGCTCGTTCAAGGCTTGTGATGAGCGAATCAACCTCAACGCCGAGCTTTTCAATTATCTTCTCTTGGATCTTTTTCTCGTAAATTTCAACCATCTTGCGTGCTATTGCAGGGAGACTGAACACAGTATCAGCTGCAACAGCTACATTATTCAGCTCACTGATAGCTTCCTGTGCCTCGTTGGGTATCTCTACACCTGCTCCCATTAGCTTTGCAGCAGCAAGTCTGATTTTAACTCCAAGTCTATACCTGAGATTTTCGAGAGCATCCTGAGCTGATACTAGGATACCATCTTTAATTGATCGCATTTCAGACTTTATCTCAGCGAAGTCATCCATCACCTGTATTCGATTTGAACCTTCATCCAATTCGACTATAATTGGCATGAATATCTCCGCGTATGCTGGTTTCACAGTTTGAAGGTCATGTACAATTGCATCAATCTCTTGTTCGCAAGCCTCACGGAATGTCGCCACTCCGCTCTCCACAGCGTTCCTAAGACTTGTAAGTGAACCAAGTAAATACACAATGCCTCCTTCGAGGTCTTCTACCTTCGGAGCCTTCTTACTGAGCTGGGCATGATCAAGAACTCTGTCAGCTGATGTTGCCAGTTCGTTAAACCGTGTAAGGTAGTCTCGGATACTCTCAGTTATATGCTTTCGATATTCATCATCCATTGATTTCGACTGGAGATAGATACGCACCATCTCATCTATGTCTGCTGTCTTCAGAGTCTTTTTCGAGTCTGCTATAAACTGACGGACTGCAACGACATCCTTGATCCCAACGTCCTCTGGTGATTCAGTAGCCTTCTCCACATCGTCAAGCAGTTCAAACAATCTTTCTCTGAGAGCAATTTTGACCGAATTCTGCCATTCGACCATGCGCTGATATCCTGATAACAACGGAGCGACCTCGCCACCTTCTACGCTAACATTCGGTGGTGTGGGGATTACATCTGCTGTTGTTGGGATACCGCCTTCGGCAATTTTGGTTGTGACTTCATGTTTGATATTGACGATTTTATCACGGAGTGCATTTGCGAGTTTCATCTTTGCATTATGAAGTTGATTTTCTAAAGCTACAAGTGAGGTGAGAGTATTTGCCTTTGCAGCATCTCGAGCAATCAATCTAAGCTCTTGTGAAAATTCCATCGGTAGTTCCAGACCTAGTCTAGCTGTCGTTTCAACGGAGGCTTGAAGTGATTCAACAGATCCGACTAGGGAAGAACTGAGTAGTTTGCTCACCTCGTCCTTCCTTCCATCAAGGAATTCTCTATCCTTCTGTAGTTTGTCGTTGAGAATAATTATGTCTCTGAGTGACAAACCTGAAACATCGTCATACGAAACAGTTGTAGCGACTTCGCTCTTGTCGATAGTGATGTGGCGCTCATAGGTGTCAACTGTGGCTTTATTTTCATCGAGGGTTGATTTTACGTCTCGAGCGACATCCTCATGGATTACCAAGTAAAGTTTGGAGAATGCCTTAGCAAACTCATGAAGTTTCTCAAAGTCCTTGAGGTCACCAGCTCCAATTCCTGGAAAGTTCAAAGTAGAAATGCCTTTGACCTCTGCAGGCTTCATGTTCTGAATCTTTGGTGCAATGGCGAGTGTGTCCTTGTGTTCCTTTCGGAAATACTCAGCAAAGTCCCTAGTGACTCTCATGAAATCTGTTTCTAGATCATTTGCTGTTTTTTCGACCTGGGTTTGGAACTTTCGCTTTTTCATAAATCCCGCAGTAGCAAGATCGTTCTCCATCTTGGTCAAGTTTGCAAAGATGTCATAGAGTTGACGAACCTGACGATCCGCCTGTTCTTCCATCGTGGGATTGACTGAAACAAGGATTCCTTTTAATTCAGCGAGTTTGTCTAATTCTCGTCTCCATCCGCTGGTATCCAAGATGCCTACCTCCGTCTGGTATGGGTTTTTCTGGGGGGTTGTCTTAAGTTCTTTCTGTGTGGGTCCTCCCTTTTCAACGATTTTATCATGTATTGATTGATGTAAATTAGGCATTTCTCGCCTTTTTAGGCCATTTTAACCGAGAAAGAAACACCCTTAAGCACAATGAAAAACCCGAAAGTATATCCGCTAGACTCTATGGGGAGAAACTACGGAGAGAGACTCCTTGGGCGCTAATGGTACAGTGACTCTAGGTCATGAGATGGTAACAATCCTAGAGGAAGCTGCAGTAGATCTCACATATGATGAGAACTACCTCTACGCCGCATGCCAAGATCATAGAATTCGGGTATGGGTCAAGAATGATTGGCAGCTAATAGCTGAATTGGGTGAAACAGACACCCCTCCAATTGTCGTTGATGTAGATAACACACAAGTGTTTGCCACATGCGAACGCCGTGTCTATGTGTGGAAAAAAGAGAGTTGGGGGATGACTGGATGGTTTGAACTCAGTTACCAGGCTTTGACTTCCGCTCTCCACGGCGACTATTTCTATGTGGGAGCTAGAGAAGGAAGACTCGTATCCATTCAGAAAGACACCCATGACACTTCCAGCTGGCAACTTCACAAATCCGATATCACAAGTCTTTGGTCTGACGACAAGATAATCTGCACAAGCACAAAGAAAGAAGAACCTCGTGTCTGGTTGAAGTCTAAGGACACTGCGCCTTCTGAACTCGCTCGATTAGATAAGAAAGGAAAAGGTGGTGTTCTTTCAGGGAATAGCGAGTTTGTAATGGTGGGCACCTCAACTGGTGAGATTGCTGTATATGACCGGGTTGAGTGGGGACTGGTTCGAACACTTGAATCGCGAAGCTCAAATCCCATCTCATCAATGTGGGCAAGTACCTACTACCTTATTGCTGCAACAACTACTGGCTCGATAGCAATCTGGGATTTGAAAAGAGGTGAAGAAATAGGAGAGATTAACCTCAATGGGCAAAAGATTGTATGGCTCAATGCTGATCACGACCTTCTATATATCGCAACTCAAGATGGAATCACGATTCTCCGTTTAATAGCATCTGGGAGGCCACTCGATGTCTGCACTGATACACCTCTGATTCTGACTGATAGCCTGTTAAAGACATCTCCGTACGATGTTCTCGAGGACGCCCTTGAGTTGGAAAAGAAAGCAGATGATTTCTATCAAGAAGGTTCATTTCATGAGGCCGTTTTAGAATACGAGAATGCCCTGCAGCTACTAATAGACAACACACATGCTCTCATTGAGGTTCCTGAAGAACGACAGCTACTTACTGATGAACTGAACACTCGACTTGGGAAAGCACTCCTGAAAGCAAAGATACAGGAATTGCAATCAATCAATCATGATATTCGGCAACTCTCAGAGGAATTGGATGTTCGGAAACGGACTGACCGTGATCCTGATGAGATTGACCGACTCTGGAGCTCAGCTGGCAGAATCATTAAGGAGAGTCGAGTATTAGCAGAAGCGCAAGCCAGTGACATGCTTAGCTATCAACTAACACATGTCATTGAAACCCTCGAAACAGACCTTAACGAAGCAATGTCAAAATTCGATGAATTTCGTGAAACAATCAATCAAGCACTTGCTCTTACACGTCAGATTTCAAATGAATGGCGATGGATGGAACGAAGGAGAACAAAGCTGCCCGAAAGAAAGCAGTTTCTTGAAGGTGCTATTGAGAAGCTGACCAATGCATTTGAGAAAGCAGATTCTGAGGGGGAAGTCAGGAAGATACTCTCAGGAGCTCTTGAAGAATACAAGCGTTTGTACGGTCAGATAGACCGGATTCTTGTTTCATACCAAAATGAACCAGATCAAACCTTCACCTCCAAGGAAGAGGCACGGGAGGCGATTGAAGGACTTCTCAAGGTGATTCCGAAGAAGATTGCTTCGTTGAAAGATATTGATGATGACACAGAAAGAAAACTTGAGGAGAAGAGAATCATCGAAGCTCTTGAGCAAGCACTTGGGACTGCTGAGAGCTATAAACTGAATGACGCTGTGAAAAGCATAAAGGTGGAATTAGACAAGTTTCAATCTCAGTAAAATAAAAGTATAATTTTAGTTTTTTTTTGGAACTCTGTTTGCCTATGAAGCGGCAATACCATCGATTGATGGATAATCCTCCTCGAATAGATCCTCATCAATTAAATCCATCCAATCCTCTGCGAGTTCTTCTAATGATGGGTCTAGTGAGATGGCGTATTCTGCTGCTCGAAGAGCAGAAACAAAGTCTTCAAAGTAGAGGTGACATATAGCTAGGTTATACCATGAAACAGCTGATGAAGGATCCAAAATCAAAGATTTCTCCAATGCATCAACTGCCTCTTCCCATTGCTCTTCTGACATTAGAGCTGTAGCTAGAAGCTCCCACTTTCTCACATCTCGTGGTTGGATTTTAAGGCTCTCTCGAAGGGCTCCGATTCCCTCCCAGTTCTCGTTGAGTAACAAGTGCATGTATCCTTTATCTCCCCATCTAGAGGAGGAAGTTGGTTCAAGTTGAAGAAGGTTATTCAACACTTGTATTGCCATCTTTGGTTTTCCAAGCTCGAGATTACAGACCATCAAGTTCTCCAAGGCTCGTATATTTGTCGGATCAACAGAGAGACCTATGCGAAGCTTCGACATTGCCTCAGCAAACATCTTCTTCTCAATCAGTGAAGATGCCTGTTCGACAAGAGATTCGACCTCTCCCTTTTCACTATAAGTTGGCTCCAACATATGATGCTCCGGATTTCTCTGATTCCAGCTCGCAAATTTCTGGAGAAAAAGGTTGCTCTCACTGCATTATTATTTCCTTCGGTTAGAAAAAGAAATAGTGCGCTCCAAAGCAGCATAAGCTGCCATGAGCGCGAATTCTATCTAATGGTATTTTGCCTTAGTTAGAAACATTTCTTGAAATAAAACGCTGCTAATATCGTTTGTATTCTCACTTACAGGAACTGCTGCAGGAACTGGAGGCGCTGGAACCTCAACGATTGTGATGTTTATCACATTCTTTGCCCACAGGAAACCATCGGTGAGATTCCCGTCCTCATTAATGTATGTTATTTTCAATGGACCATCACCCTCAGGAATCGGACTTCCATCAATCTCGTATGCTAAAACCATGGTTGAGTAGATTACATCTAGAGGATCTCCAGTTGGTGTATATCCAGTAAGATTGCCCCCCACAATTTTCATGGTATACTGGACTTCATATCCATCTCCTGCAACCGTAGTCAGCGTGTAGTTTGATGGCAAGGGAGGAAGCATCGCTAAAAGTGTACTGATAGCCACTCCTGTAATATCATAGGGTCCTCTAATTGATCCTCCACCAGTCCTGTACCCTCCCTGACCACTAGTTGGTGTCATGGCTTTGAGATCTGACATAGTGAATGAGAGAGTTGTCCCTCCATAGTTGAGTGTAAGGACAGGTTGTTCAACTATTGTGATGTTAACTACATTCTTTGCCCAGAGGAATCCATCAGTGAGATTGCCGTCCTCATTGATGAAGGCCATCCGCAGAGGACCATCTCCTTCAGGGATTGGACTTCCATCGAGCTCGTACGCCAACACCATTGTGGAGTTGATTAAATCAACTGGACTGCCAGATGCATTATATCCACTGAGGACACCTTCAATGATCTCCTTAGCATATTCGGTTGAATATTCATCGCCTGCGAGTGCAATCATGGAATAGTTGACAGGGAGTGTTGGTAGCAGGTTTAGGAGTGTCTCGATGGTCACTCCTGTGATGTCGTATGGGCCTCTAATTGACCCTCCTCCTGTCTTGTACCCCCCTTCACCACTGATGGGTGTCAGAGTCTTGAGTTCTGACATCGTGAATGTGAGTACAGTGTCCTCATAATTCAGTACAAGCTCTATTGGTTCTATCTCCACTATAGTGAGGTTGACCACGTTCTTTGCCCAGAGGAAGCCATCAGTGAGATTCCCGTCCTCATTGATGAAGGTGATCCGTAGAGGTCCATCTCCATCTGGAATTGGACTTCCGTCAATCTCATAGGCAAGCATCATTGTCGAGCTGATGAGATCCACTGGATAGCCAGTTGCATTATATCCACTAAGGTGACCCTCAACCATAGCTTTGGTGTACTGTGTTGTATAGTCATCTCCAGCTGTTGCTATCAGGGTGTAATTTAGCGGCAGGGCTGGGAGCAAATCTAAGAGTGTGCTGATAGTCACTCCTGTAATATCATAGGGTCCTCTTATTGAGGGAAATGATGTTCTGTACCCGCCTTCACCACTAATCGGTGTCAAGGCTTCTATTTCAGACATAGTAAAAGGTAATGTTGTGTCCTCGTAATAGAGCGTTAGAGCTACCGGTTCAGTAGGTTCCAGAACTTCAATCTTTACAACATTTGAAACCCATTGTGGTCCTGCACCAGCAGGATTGGGATTTGTCGTAGCATTCGCATCAGCATTTGAATAGTATCCATCGTCAGGTAGGAATGCTATTCGAAATCCATCTTCGTAATCTGGCACCATTGTCCCGTTATACTCATAGGCTAGAATCATGTCACCTTGTATCGCCAAAAAACTAGCATTGGGAAAAACCTTGTAATAACCAAAGGTCATGCTATACTCATCAGAAGCTGTCACTCTCAATGTTTCGTTCTCAAGCATGCCACCAACGAGATTGACCAAGTCTGCAATTTTTACTCCAGTATAATCTCCCTGACCTCGAACGTTTCCATAGGAGTTCTGATATGATCCGTATTCCGAGACACTCGTCATTGCTAACATCTCTGTCAGTGTTACGTTCTCTGTAGTGTTATCACTTCCAATTACCACGACATAAGGGACATCTCCTTCCTCAGGCGGTGGTTGGAAAAGGACGATAGCCGCCAGTACTCCAGCAGATAGAAGCACAGCTAAAATCAGAAAAGCATACAGTTTCGTGTTACTCGAACTCAATGCTCACACATCCGTTATGTTTAATCGAACATGTCGGACGTGAATAAAAGTGTTATCAATCATCTATATAGGAGGTTCCTCTAGATTACTAGAAGCTGTGAATCTCCAAGAATCCCCTTGGTCGGAGTTCAATTGGCAGCCACTGCTACTAGTAGTTTTTTGTATAATTCATAGCTCTGCTATTGCTTCTATCTCAATACTAACATCTTTAGGAAGTCGAGCAACTTGAACTGCGGCTCGTGCCGGTGGTGGTTCTGAGAACCATTTTGCATATTCAGCATTCATCTCTGCAAAGTCATTCATATCCTTCAGGAATACAGTACATTTCACGACCCTATTCATGGATGATCCTGCAGCCTCAATCACGGCCTTCACATTGGATAAACACTGTTTTGTCTGATCTGTTATTGAACCTGTTACTAGCTCACCAGATCCTGGTTTAGCAGGTATCTGGCCAGAACAGAAGACAAATCCACTCGCCTTGATGCCTTGTGAATATGGTCCAATTGCACTTGGTGCTTTCTCAGTAGATACTTTTTCAAGCTTCATTATTCATCGATTGATGAAGAAGCTATGGTCCACGATTAATCTAGCGGTTAAGGTCTTCTTTCTGGTGGAGGTGGAACTGCAAAACCTGCAACAATCCTTGTTCCAGTTTCTCCTTGTAGAGCTCGTGTGATGTTGGGTGGATCAGTGATGATTGCCATCTCACCCCCATTCTTGATGAACTGAATGCATGCCTCTATCTTAGGTAGCATACTCCCAGGCATGAAGTGACCTTCCTCAATGTATCGTTGCGCTTGTATGTGGTCCATCTTATCGATTGCCTTTTGGTTCTCCTTCCCGAAGTTTAGGTAGACCTTTTCAACAGCAGTCGAAATGAGAAGAACATCTGCATTCAGGTTGGTGGCTAAGAGACTTGATGCTCTATCCTTGTCAATGACCGCAGCAATGCCCTCGAGGTCCCCTGCTTCGTTTGCAACGACTGGAATCCCTCCACCTCCTACTGCATAGACAATTATGTCATCGTTCAACAATGCTTTGATACCGGGGAGTTCAACTATCTCTTTTGGAATCGGTGATGGTACAACTCGTCTCCATCCTCTTCCAGAATCCTCTTTCATTTGCCAGCCTTCTTCTTCCATCCGTTTCTTGGCTTCTTTCTCATCCATGAATGAACCAATAGGCTTGTTTGGATTTTGAAATGCCGGATCGTCTTTCGAAACTCTGACCTGTGTCACGATTGATGCAACATGTTTGTCCATGCCTCGTTTGTGAAACTCATTGTACAGCGCCCTCTGAATCATATACCCGATTGCGCCTTGTGTGTCTGCGCCACAATAGTCGAGAGGTACTGGATGGAGCTCATGCTCTGCAAGCTCTGACCTTCTCAGAATAAATCCGACCTGTGGACCATTTCCTGATGTTATGACCACATTCCATCCTTGTTGGATCATGTCTGCGATGTGCTTGCATGTTTCAGCAGTAGCCGCATACTGATCTGGAACAGTCTTGTGGTCCTTGTCCTTTATGAGTGAGTTGCCGCCGATTGCAATTACAGCCGTCTTGGCCATGACATTCATCTCCTTATGAAAAGAGAACCTGAAATCTTACATAATTCAATTTAAACGAATGGGTTTAAGTGCTTGGACCTTTTCTATGCTTCTCTCTCTCGGAGCCATTCATCGAGATATGCTGTTTCAAGTTCATCAGCTTCAGAGATCTCCTTCCCTGTCATCCCATCAACCAGTGTCTTGGTCCTGACAAGAATCTTTGCATCTCTACTCAGAAGTATATCAACAAACTCCTGCGTTCTCTCAGCCAA
>Ga0180438_10006230_pt1 | contig 16194 bp, 14 predicted proteins | sample SS_ome_12_FD_132455 | JGI IMG/M metagenome (GOLD analysis project Ga0180438, IMG submission 132455) | Hypersaline lake sediment archaeal communities from the Salton Sea, California, USA - SS_3_D_2 metaG | ecosystem: Environmental > Aquatic > Non-marine Saline and Alkaline > Hypersaline >...
AGGCCTCGTGTCACCTCGGGAGCGGAATCTGTTGGGAGAGTGTGAGCGAAAGGGAATGTGGGCAACAGACCAAAGTGCATTGAAGCGAAGAGACAAGGGTTTGTGAGGGAGAGTGCTTCAGCAGGTTGGGACGCTGAGGAAATGACCGGTCCTTCGTTCGACGGATTTTTACGAGTTCACTATTTAGATCTCCAAAACAACTTGGGCGACCCCGTAATCCCTTTCGTGGGAGATGCTGACGAAAGCCGCCTTGATGTTCCGATCGGCAAGAAACCCCTCGGCCTGGTTGTGAACTTCAAGAAGAGGCCGGCCAGAGGGATCGTTTACCACCTCGATGTCGGTCCATTTGATCCCTCCCCACAGGCCAAATCCGAGGGCCTTCAACATCGCCTCTTTGACGGCCCAGCGAAGGGCGAAATGTTGCCCTGGGTTCGCCTTGCTCTCGCAAAAGGCGATTTCGGTGGGAGTGAAGACCCTCTCGGTGAAGAGGCGACCCCATCTGTTGAGCATTCTCTCAATGCGGGGTATGGAAACGATATCTATCCCTATCCCGTAGATCATGGAACATACCAAAGCGGCTATTTTATCAGGTCAATCATATCTCGGACGGCCCTATCCAACCCAACTAAGACACCACGTGCAACGATGCTGTGCCCTATGCTGAGTTCTTCGATTTCCTTAATTTCGGCAACACGCCTCACATTGAAATAGTTGAGGCCGTGGCCCGCGTTGATGCCCAAGTCGAGGTCGAAGGCGATGCCAACGGCATCCAGGAGGTTCTTATATTCTTTATCCTCCTCGTTCTCTGTTGTGGCGTCACAGTAGTGGCCGGTGTGAAGCTCCACGAAATCTGCGCCAACTCCCTTGGAGGCTTCGATCTGTTTTTCGTTGGGATCGATGAACAAACTCACGACAATTCCGCCATCCTGTAACTGGGCGATGGTGTTGGCGATGGGCCCTTTGTTCCCCATGACATCGAGCCCACCCTCCGTAGTCAATTCCTTCCTCTTCTCGGGTACGAGGGTAACCATGTGGGGTTTGGTCATCAAGGCGATCTTGACCATTTCCGGTGTAGAGGCCATCTCCAGGTTGAGTTTGGTCTTAACGGTTTCCCTCAGGATACGGACATCTCGATCCTGTATGTGTCGCCTATCCTCCCTTAAATGTACGACAATGCCATCAGCACCCGCCATTTCAACGATGGCCGCAGCCGCAACGGGGTCAGGGTATTTCACTCCTCTCGCTTGACGAAGGGTGGCTACGTGATCGATGTTCACTCCCAATCTCGTCATCCTCTCAACCTCCTTATCCTTGCGATTTCCGGCCTTGTCCGGTTCTCTCCATCATCCCTCCAATGATGTCCGTCAGCTCCCGGCCCATGCGAGTGATCTTCTCCTCATCCTCCCCCTCCAGCATGATTCTCAGAACCGGTTCCGTCCCCGAATAACGGGCGAGGATTCTTCCCGATTTCCCAAGCTCACCCTCTATGATTGTAATCTGTTGCTGGACTTCAGGCATTGCCAGGACATCAATTTCCATGTTGATGTTAGCGTTGAATTGTACTTGAGGCAGAGGCACCATTTCTTTCGCAAGCTCATCCAGTTGCCTTTGTTTCCGCACCATAATCGATAGGGTTTGAAGGGAGGTAAGGATGCCGTCCCCCGTTGTATTATGATCGAGAAAGATCGTATGGCCGGATTGTTCTCCTCCCAGGTTAAATCCTCCTCTCACCATTTCCTCGACCACATATCGATCCCCTACGGCGGTTCTTACCACCCTGATCCCGCGTTTGCCGAGGGATAGATCGAGCCCCATGTTGCTCATAACCGTGGTGACAACGCTCCTATTCTTGAGCCTTCCTTCCTCCGCCATATCAATGGCACAAATGGCCATGATATGGTCTCCATTCACGATCCTCCCCTTTTGATCCACGAAGACCACCCTGTCGCCATCTCCATCCAATGCCATGCCCAAATGGGCATGCTTCTGGACAACGGCATCGCTTATCCTTTGCGGACAGAGCGCGCCGCACTCGAGGTTGATATTTTCCCCGTTGGGCTCAACGCCTATTGGGACAACCTCCGCCCCCAACTCCTCCAGTACGGCGGGCGCCACTTTATACGCCGCCCCATTTGCGCAATCCAAGACGATCTTCAGGCCATCAAGGGTCAAATCATTGGGGAAGGTATTCTTAAGAAAGACGATATACCTACCGACAGCGTCCTCTATACGATAAGCCTTTCCAACCTCTTCGGCTGTGGGCCGGAGCGAATCGATGCTGTCGGAGAAAATGAGTTCCTCAATTTTAGCCTCGAGGGCATCGGGGAGTTTAAACCCATCCCTGGAGAAGATCTTGATGCCGTTGTCATAAAACGGATTGTGGGAGGCCGATATTACGACCCCTGCGTCGGCTCGCATGCTGGTTGTAATGAAGGCAATACCGGGTGTCGGGAGAGGACCGACCAGTAAGACATCGACCCCCATGGAGCAGATGCCCGATGACAAAGCCGTCTCCAACATATAGCCCGACAGCCTGGTATCCTTCCCAATGACGATTCTATGTTTCCCCTCGCGATTCTTAAAAATGTAGGCAGTTGCCCTGCCGAGCTGCATTGCCATCTCGCCCGTCATGGGGTCCACGTTGGCAACCCCCCTGATGCCGTCAGTACCGAACAATTTTCGCATTTGTTCCTCTTCGCTCAAGCCTTACTCCGTGGGTACTCGAGCACACTTCAGGTTTACCTTCACGTCTTCTTTGCTGATGGATTTGATGTGTAAACCGGCTAAATTCAAGGAGACCTTTCTTACTGCGTCCTTATTAAGGCCCGAGATATCGATCTCTTCCGTAGAGATCCTCTTTAATCCGCTCAACTCATCTCGGGCCCCGACTATTTCGACGATAGGGGGATCAATCCCCACTCTGATGAGCTTGAACCCCTCAAGGGGTTTGCCCACCAATATAGCCTCTACTGGGAGTGCTTTCCTCGAGAGTTCATCGATTGTCAGTATAACCGATGCCGGACTCACCATGGTTACTCTGAGACCCCGGGGGAGGGTGATGTGTTCGGGCCGGATGGTGAATTTTGCCACCCCAGGTTTTGCGTCGGAGAGATCGATAATGGCTTTCACGTTTTTCGAAGACAATCGCCGTAACGAGGTGCCTGGCCCGCTTATTCGGAGATTGATGGATTCTTCCGGATTCTTGATGATGATGAGGGGATTGGGGATGTTCCGGAAATCCAACGGGACGGAAATGGCGGTTTCGCCGCTCCTTTCACTGACGACGAAATACCAGAGTATTGCGCCCAAGAGAATGGAGATGAGCTTCAAAGAGAGGTTCTTAGTGAAAAAGCCTTTCACGGAGTTTCCCCGATCTTAACTGAAACCTCCTGGGCCCTTTTGGCTCGAAGAGCCTTTGGAGGATTTTTCTCAGGGCCGGTGCATCAAGGTTTCGGGTTATCCTGCCATCGAGGGCCAACGATATGCTACCCGTCTCCTCGGAAATGACGATAACGGCGGCATCGGTTTCCTTGGTCAGGCCGATGGCGGCTCGATGCCTTGTCCCCATGTCACTGTCGATTTCACCATCCATGCTGAGGGGAAGAAAGCATCCCGCCGCTGCGATTTTCCCATCTTTGATGATCACGGCGCCATCGTGGAGGGGGGAAGTCGGCATGAAGATGCTTCCGATGAGCTCTTTGGATACCTTTGCCTCCAAGTCGATGCCCCCTTCTATATACTCCCCCAGCCCGGTGTTCCTTTCGAATACGATGAGGGCTCCGATTTTCTTGCTGGCCAAGGAGAGCGAGGCCCTAATCAGTTCCTCAAAGAAATGGGATTCCTCGGTGAAGCTCATGCCCCTGAAGAATGGGTTTTTTCCGACGGTTGTCAGCGCCCTTCGAATATCATTCTGGAAGATAACGATTATGACGAGGATGATGGAGCTCAAAAAGCTATTCAGGATCCAGTGCAGCGTTAGCAGCTCTCCCCTTCGGGAAATGATGAAGGCGACAATGATTAAGGCGAGGCCGAAGATCATCTGAACGGCCTTCGTTCCCTTGATGAGGATGATGATCCAATAGATAAGCACTGAAACGATAGCGATATCTACGATGTCCTGCCATCGAATGCTGACCAAGATATCCGGGATGCTCATGGGGTCATTACCCTCTCAGGATGGCATCCACCATTTGTGCCGCCTTTTTTGCGGGACCCACATCATGGACTCGGAGGATATTCGCCCCATTCATGATGGCTGCAGAGATGGAGGCCAAGGTTCCCTCCTCCCTCTGATCTACAGGGCCATTGAGAACCTTACCGATGAATGACTTCCTCGACGGACCTAACAGGATGGGTTTGCCCAAGCTCCTTAACTCGGCTAGGTGGCGGATTATCTTTAGATTGTCCTCGGCCGATTTCCCGAAGCCGATCCCCGGATCGATAATGATCTGTCCCGCATCGATCCCCGCTTCCTCGGCAATCTCAATACTCTCCTCCAGGTACTCCATAATCTCAGTGAGGAGACAATCGTAGTGAACGTCCAATTGCATGACTCTTGGGGTTCCCTTGATATGCATGAGCACTACGGGCACGTCGTGTTTGGCTGCGACATGAGCCATTTTAGGATCGAATTTCAAACCGCTGATGTCGTTGATCATTTCGGCGCCAGCCCCGATGGCCCTATCAGCTACAAAGGACTTATAGGTGTCAATGGATATCGGGGTATCAACCTTGGCCGAAAGGCTCTCGATGACCGGGATTACCCTTCGTAGCTCTTCATCCGGCGGTAATGGATCGGACCCGGGCCTTGTCGATTCACCCCCAATATCGATGATGTCGGCTCCCTGGGACGCCAGTTCGATGCCCTGGGAGATTGCCTTATCCGCGTCCATATACAATCCGCCATCGGAGAAGGAATCCGGCGTGACGTTCGCGATTCCCATGAGGTGGGTTCTCTCATGGAGGTGGAGGATCGTTTTCTTGCACCTGATTGTTTGAGACGGGGTCTGCAAGTTCTTGAGACATTCGCGAATCCGGGCCGCGACGTCGTGGAGGCCGTTGAGACGATCTTCAAGCCTGTTAACGAGGTTTTTTATTTGGTTCTCAGTCCCCATGAGGATGAGGTCGGAGGAGGCAACGCTACAATCGATGATCCTCCTGTCCATGGCAACATCGCCTCCCAGGAGAACCATCTCCTGTTTCAGGGAGTTGGCAAGGCGACAGTCCAGTCCCTCGATCTTGAGGTTGAGATGGAAAAGCTTTTCCCGTACGGACTCAATGCCGATGGGATCGACACCAATGCGCTGCATTTCATGGACAACCTCATCCGGTTTGGCAAAGCAGAGGGCTCGAACCCTTTTCATCCTCGGGTGTCCAACATATCCATGGATAATGAACAGAGGTTATATGTAGAGTCTTAAATTGTTGGGCAAAGTTCAAAGAAAGATTTGCCTGTGTTCTTTCCTATGTGCAAGTATTTATGTGATCACACATGATGGCTTCGTAAAAAGTCCAACTTCTGCGTTGCGCTGCATCCTTCGTCATTGCAGCGCACTGTTAGTACGCCTCATTCCTCAGGATTTGCGCGCCTTGAATTTGGAGCTTTTTACTTTGCCATCGAAGTTTGACTTTTTACGAGATCACCACACAGAGTTGATTCAAATAGGCGGCTACGCCTTTTCGCCTTTTATGATTCTTTCTATCTGCTCCCCGTCCAGGGCTTCTCTATCCAGCAAGGCATCGGCAAGGCTGTGGAGGAGATTGATGTTTCCCTCGAGGATTTTTCTGGCCCTTTCGTAGCTATGGTCGACAATCCGTTTAATCTCCTCGTCGATATCCTGTGCCGTCTTTTCGCTATAATCCTTGTGCCGGGCGAATTCACGCCCCAAAAAAATCTGTTCGTCCTTTTGGCCAAAGGCGAGGGGGCCCATTTTTTCGCTCATTCCCCATTCGCACACCATTTTCCTTGCCAATTCCGTGGATTGCTCGATATCCTCGTGGGCTCCCGTGGTCTGAATATGGAGAACGAGTTCCTCCGCTGCCCTTCCTCCCATGAGCACGGCGATATTATTGAGGAGATAATCTTTGGGGTATATATGTTTTTCATCGATGGGCAATCTCTGGGTCAAGCCGAGGGCACGTCCACGGGGTATGATGGTGACCTTATGAATGGGATCGGTCTCGGGGATCATCTTGGACACCAGGGCATGACCGGATTCATGGTACGCGATATTTCTCCTCTCCTCGTAGGGAATGATCATGCTTTTCCTTTCGGTTCCCATCAGGACCTTATCCTTTGCCTGCTCTAGGTCCATCATTTCAATCTGATTCTTTCCATTTCTTGCTGCCAGCAAGGCACCTTCATTTACCATATTTTCCAGATCTGCTCCCGTAAAACCCGGCGTCCCACGGGCCAAAACTGCGAGGTCGACATTTCGCGAAAGCGGGTTTTTCCTCGTGTGAACGCGAAGGATTGCTTCCCTTCCCTTGATATCTGGAATAGGCACTACAACTTGGCGATCGAACCTTCCCGGTCTCATGAGAGCAGGGTCTAACACATCCGGCCTGTTGGTTGCGGCAATGAGGATGACCCCCTCATTGGATTCGAAACCATCCATCTCGACCAACAGCTGATTGAGGGTTTGCTCTCTCTCATCGTGTCCCCCTCCGAGGCCGGCCCCTCGATGCCTACCCACGGCATCGATTTCATCGATGAATACGATACAAGGGGCATTTCTCTTCCCCTGGATGAAGAGATCGCGAACCCTTGAAGCCCCAACGCCGACGAACATCTCTACAAAATCGCTTCCGCTTATGGTAAAAAAGGGAACATCAGCTTCCCCAGCAATGGCTCGGGCCAAAAGGGTCTTTCCCGTGCCAGGAGCTCCTACGATGAGAACGCCCTTGGGGATTCTCCCCCCCAGCTTAGTGAACTTCTTTGGGTCTCTCAGGAAGTGGATGATCTCTTCCACTTCTTCCTTTGCCTCGTCGACACCCGCCACATCCTCAAAGGTTACCTTATGCTGTTCCTTGGAAAGGATTTTGGCGCGACTTTTTCCAAAGGCTAAGGCCTTTCCACCTCCAACCTGTACTTGTCTCATGAAGAAGATCCACACCCCTATGAGGAGGAGCATTGGGAACCAGGAAATGAGGATGGATTGCCAGAAGGGCGAATCCTCAGCAGGTTTTGCCGAGATTTCCACCCCCTTTTCCCTCAAATTCTTGACCAAGTCAGGGTATTCCGGAACAAAGAGCTTAAACTTCCTTCCATCCAAATACCTGCCCGAGACTTTGTTCCCCTGAATAATTACTCCGGCGATCTCCCCTCGCTCCACCGCATTGATAAATTGGCTGAAATTGATGGTTTCGGGCTTTACCTGAGGCCGATTGAGGAGGTTAAACAGCAGGACTATCACCAAGCTGATGATGAGCCAAAAGGCGATATTCCGATGAAAGGGGTTTGAGAATGTTCCCTTGGCCATTGTTTCCCTTTGGTATTAAATAATAAGATAATTATTACATAGGCGGAGGTTATTTTCAACTCCTAACCGGCCGCCCTGATCCACCATCAAGGCATCATCTGCGGCGTTGCCTTCGATCGCTCCTCCTTGCGGCGTACTGGTAAGTACGCCTCACTCCTCAAAATTCGCAAGCCTTGCATTTGGAGCTTTTCACTTTGCCGTTCCATTTTTCATTTTTTACGAATTCCCCAGTCTTGATACCTAAATTAGACGGTGGTTCTTGGGGCTGGTTGACCACAGCTCAAGGGCCGAGGTCCTCTCTAAAGAACCGATCGAGGAGTATCCCATATCTAAGACCACGACAACTGACCCAAATTCGGTGTAATCCAAATCGTAACAGGGAATGGAGGAGGATTGTCGTTCCGGCAAGGATTGCATCGGCCCTTGCGGGTGGGAGCCCAGGAATGGCCTTCCTTTGCCTTAAAGGGAGGCTTTTGAACAATTCTATTTGTCCCTCGAGATCCTTTTGCTCTAATAACCCGTGATGAATTCGTGAAGGATCGAATTCCTTCAGGCCCTGTTTGACGGAATAAAGGGCCGTTATGGTTCCTCCGATGCCGACCGGGGTGGCATATGTACCCACTGGTGGGATAGTATCCAGTAATTTCCTAACATGGGAGGCCATGGCTTGGTATTGCTGTTCCTGAACGGGATCCGTGGTGAGGAACTGTTCGGTTAACCGTATCGAGCCGATGCTTTTGCTGAAGACCCGTACCTTGCCACAGGCATCTCCATAAATCCATTCCGTGCTCCCTCCTCCGATATCGATGACCATCAACGGTCGCGAAGACCACTTTTGATCCCTCGCCACCGCCAAATGGGAAAGCCGTGCTTCCTCCTGGCCCGATATGACTTCGATTTTCAAGCCATACCGCCGCCGAACCCTTTGGACAAAGTCCAATCGATTTCTCGCCTCCCTCAGAGCGCTCGTTCCAACCGCGACAGTTTCCGTTACCCCCTTTTCGCGGCAGATGGAGAGGTACCCTTCGATAACATCGATGCTCTTCTTCATGGTATGGGAATTAATCTCACGGGTTTTTGTGAGCCCCTCACCCAGCCGGGTTGTGGTCTCTAGATCCACGATGGTTTGAAGTCGACCATTAGAGGTTTTCTCGGCGATTAAGAGGAGAATGGTGTTGGTCCCGATGTCAAGGGCGGCGTAATGTTTCATTTTTCCTCAGTGCGTGTTGAACGATCCGGTGGACGGAACGTACTTGCCGGAAACATGGCTCGAGCCATGGAGAAAAACCTCAATGAGGCCTCTTAAGCGAGAGCCCCCCAGGGCCTTTGCTACCGATGTTGGGCGATGAAACGGGAAATAGATCGGTCGAAGATCCTCTCCACCTCCGGGGAAAACAGGCATCCGGGAAGCTCGCCAAGCCTCCAGTGGTAAGCTATACACTCGCAACATTTCCCCTTCTTGTCGCAGGGTTCATAGGTGCAGGTACAGTTTGCCTTGTTCAGCTCGAGATTGCATTCGGCCATGGCTTTCTCCTCTCCAACTATTGGCATATCCCTCCTCCCAACACCAGGCCCAGCCTCAACTCACTCATTCAAGGGCCTCAATCGATCTCTTCTATGACTGCTGCGGCCAAGAAGGGTAACATGATCTCGTGATGACCGATGAGCGAATAACCCTTTCCCCCCTTGCGAGTGGGTCGATTTACAACATTCTCCATTGGACGGTAGTGTTGGAGGAAGTCCATGTTGACGGTAGTGAAATGATCGACTTGATGGCCCAGGTTTCGGGCCAAGCTGAGGGCCTTAAGGAATACCTCTGGAAGGAGGACGGCCGATCCCAGATTAAGGTAGACCCCGCCCTCCAATTGGGAGATGATGGATGAAAAGATCTTGAAATCTCGGTAGCTCGCCTCCCCGATAGCAGCCCCATCGGTCGAGGGATGCATGTGGATTACGTCGGTCCCAATGGCCACGTGAACTGTTATGGGGATATGCACTCTCGAGCCAGCAGCCAGGATACTCAGAGAGGCATGGGGAAGGCTTGCGCCGAGGATCTTGGCGCCCAGGGACTCACCGAGCCCTGAACCCCGCGGGACTCCCTCCTGGATGGCTCCATTGATGAACTCCGCGGTTTCCCTGGCCATTCCGAAGGTTCCCTGGTTCAGCTCTTCGGCAACGTCCTCAGAAGTGTGACCCACCATGGCGAGTTCCACATCGTGGACGATGCACGCTCCGTTCATGGCCACGGCCTTGAAAACTCCCCTATCAATGAGGCTGATAATGATGGGGCTGAGCCCGAGCTTAATAGGGTGAGCACCCATGGCCAAAACGGTCATCCTCTTTTCTCGAACGGCATCGACGAGCCGCTGGACGACCTCGCGAAAATCCCTGCCCGCCAGAATATTTGGAAGGGCATCATAGAAATCCCTGAAACTATTTCCCTTGGCATAGCTCCTACTGAAATCGTCGATCCCCACTACGGATTTTCTCCGCTTTAAGGATACGGTCCTAACCTTTTTCGGATCAATCTGATCAAACTTCGATTTCATCTTAGTTTCCTGAGGTCCGGATTCAGTAGGTCACTCTAAAGATCTGCGCCTCTACCATTTCGCAGAGGATATGCACAACAGCCATGTGGACCTCTTGAATACATGGGGTATTGCTGGACGGGACAATGAGGGAATGGTTGGCCACTTTGGCGAGATCGCCTCCGTCGTTGCCCGTAAGGGCGACGGTCTCGAGGCCCATCTCCTTGGCTACCTCGATGGCTCGTATAACGTTGGCGGAGTTTCCACTCGTGCTTATGCCGATGGCGACATCACCTTCCCTTCCCAAGGCCACAATCTGCTTGGAGAAGATCTCCGAAAAGCTATAGTCGTTGCCGATGCTGGTGAGGATGGACGTATCCGTGCTCAGGGCCATCGCGGGAAGGGGGGGACGATCCATGAAGAATCGATTGACGAACTCTGCAGCAAGATGTTGGGCTTGCGCAGCGCTGCCTCCATTGCCGAAGAGCAGAAGCTTATTCCCGTTCTCGAGGGCATCAGCGATCAGTTTGATAATTGATGTTAGCTGGGTAAGGCCTTCCTGCAGGAATTGTCTCTTGACCGTTTCGGTTTCCTTGATTCTCTTACGGATAATCTCCTCCATGGGCTATCATATTATACTCCTCGGAATTTCCTGTCAAGGCTTTAGGAAAGGCCCTGTGGTGCTGCAGTGTTGCGGTCATGCGGTGCTGCGGTCGGAAAGGCGAAAGACGTTTGAGGCAAGAATATCAAATGTCAAAGTTCAAAATCCAAATGTCAAAGTCCAAATTTCAAACGGCTGATGAGTAAGGACAAAGGAACACGAGCACGAACGCGTTTCACGAACACGAAAAACGGACACGAGAGTAAATGTCAAAGTTCAAAGTTGGGCATCCCTGTAATGCCGGAGAAACGATCTCCGGGGGGGGACGGGCGGGGAGTTGACCTTTTTCCGTTTTTCCCATACGATATTGTATCGATCCGTTTGGGCCAGCAGCTATGAGCAGTAAGTCCAATCGAGGTGAGGGGACTCTATGAACATCTTAGCCTTGCCCGCCGCCTTGGCCTTTACCATGAATATCACCCTCTGTTTGATCGTGCTGTCCAGCAATCCTCAGAATATCGCCAATAGGCTTTTTGCCTGTTTCGTGCTCTCCTTCGCCACGTGGAATGTGGGCGAATTTATCATGATCAATAGCGGCAATCCCGAAACCGCCATTCTGGGGGTGAAGATCATTTTTGCCGGCCTGGCTTATGCGCCGGTTTTTTTTCTGCACTTTTCCCTCGCCTTCCCGTTGAAGCAGAGAATCCCCTTTTTCAGGAAGAACAATCTCATCATTCTCTACCTTCTTCCTGCCGTCATCCTCACCCTCTTCTTCTCCTCGTTCCAAATTGATATTCATCGATTGGAACGGATGAAAAACGTATTCTACTATGCCCTGAAATTCGAAGAACCGTATGTTTTTCAAATTTTTATCGTCATCATCGGGTGCGTTGCAAGCATTTATGTCTATTGGGGGATTCGTAATCTCATCTCTGCCCTGGGAATTACCCGATTGCCCAAACAGAAATTGCAGATTCAGTATCTGATCTTCGGAATCGTATCCGTAGGCGTGGTGGGAGCGGGGATCAATCTCTCGAATCATTTTCTGAAGCTGGGATGGCCGGTTTTCTTCTTGGCTAGTCTCTATGCCATCTTGGTAAGCCTCTTTTTTGCCATCGCCCTCATTAAGTATCGGTTACTGGATATCCACGTCCTCATAAGGGGGGGTATTCTCTATTCATCCCTTTCCGGATTTGTCTTGGCGGTCTATGTGCTGCTCATCAAGAATATTGGCGAGATGATTTCCCAGGCTTATACCCCTAAATCCCTGTTTGTCGAGTCCATGTTGATTTTGTTCCTCGTTTATATGCTCCGTCCCTTTCAGAGGAAGGCGGAGGACTGGATCGATCGCTTTTTTTACGTGGAAAGGTATCACCACCGTAGGAAGTTCATGGAATTCAGTCGAGCGTTGATTGAGTTAATCGATTTGAAAGATGTGCTCAGAATGACGGGAAGGCTTATCTCGGAGACGTTGCACACCGAGAGCATCGCCATTCTCCTCTTCGATGAGGAGGGAGAGGAATACGCAACCCGGTATGAGGAAAACGTTCGAGAGCAATTGAAAATTCGGCGCAATTCCAGCCTCATTCGGCATTTAAGGAAGTCAGGGGAAGGCGCAGTATTGGAAAATCTAAGGATAGAGAGGGGCTTGGAGGAGGAAGCGGAGCATATGCTGAGCCTTGGATTTTCGGGCGTTGTTCCCATCATGTTAAAGGAGAGACTCATAGGCCTCATGGTATTAGGCAGAAAGGTGAACCAAAAGGACTATACCAATGAGGAAGTTGAGATAATGGGTGCCTTCTCCAATCAAGCCTCTTTGGCTATCTCCCGTGCTTTGATGTATCGCGATATGAGCTTAAAGGACAGACAGATTATGCAATCGGAAAAGATGGCTTCCTTGGGGGAATTGGCTGCAGGGATCGCCCACGAGATCCGAAACCCGTTAGCCATCATAGCCGGATCGGCTGAGACCTTGAAGAAACAGGGAGATCCGGAGACAAAGGAGGAGATGGTCGGCTATATCATGGAGGAGTCAGACCGCATCAACACAATGATCAGTAATTTCCTTGACTTCGCGAAGCCCAAGGAGCCAGAATTGGTGAGCTGCGATATCGGGGGGGTAATTCGAAGGACCATCCAATTGATTCTGCCTCAGGCCAGGAAGCAAAATGTTGAGGTCGTGGAAAAGTTCCCTCTAAAACCCCTTTATATCGAAGTCGATCCTGAGCTGATTCAGCATGCCTTCATGAATATCGAATTGAACGCATTGGAAGCGATGGAGCACGGCGGGATTCTCAAAATCAATGTGTTTTCCAATCAGGGCGGACGGGTGCTGATCAGATTCAGCGATACCGGAAGGGGAGTCTCCCCTAAGATCTCGCGGAAGATATTCGATCCATTCTTCACAACCAAGGAGGGCGGTACGGGCCTCGGCTTGTCCATCGCCCATAACATCGTGGAATCTCACGGGGGAATCCTAACCAATACAGCAACGGAGGCAAGGGGGACGACCTTCACCATCAACCTCCCCATTCGGAGGGGATGATCGAGATGCGCAAACGGAATATCCTCGTCGTGGAAGATGAGGTGAAGATGCAGAGAATCCTCGAGGTCAATCTGAGGGATAAGTACAATGTCCTTTTGGCGAGCAACGGCGAGGAGGCGCTGGATCTTGTAAAGGGCAACGACGTAACTCTGATCTTGACCGATATGAAGATGCCCGGAAAGGATGGCCTCGCCTTGCTCCACGACGTCAAGGAGTTCGCACCGGATATCCCCGTCATCTTGGTTACCGCATATGGTACCATCGAGTCGGCCGTGAAGGCCATGAAAGAGGGGGCATATGATTACATTCTAAAGCCCCTGAAGATGGACGAGATGGAGGTGGTGATCGAAAAGGCGCTGGCCCACGCGAGGTTAATCGACGAAAACCGCCATTTAAGGGAAGAGCTCAGATCGACATACGGTTTTGCAAATATCATCAGCGTCAATCCAAAAATGCTGCAGGTCCTGGAATTGGTCGGTCAGATTGCCAATAGCAAGGCTACTGTTCTGCTTCAGGGAGAGAGCGGGACGGGTAAGGAGCTCGTGGCGCGGGCCATCCACTACAACAGCCAAAGGGCAAAGGGCCCCTTTATCGTGGTGAACTGTTCGGCTATCCCGAGGGAACTATTGGAAAGCGAGCTCTTCGGGTATGAGAAGGGAGCCTTTACAGGGGCAACACGGATGAAGTTGGGGAGTTTTGAATTGGCCGACACGGGCACCCTCTTTCTCGATGAGATCGGCGAGATGCAAAAGGAACTGCAGGTGAAGATATTGAGGGCACTGGAGGGATACCGGTTCATGCGCATCGGGGGAACCGAAGACATAGACGTGGATGTTCGGGTGATTACGGCCACGAATCGAGACCTTAAGGAGGGAGTGGCAAGGGGGGATTTCAGGGAAGACCTCTACTATCGCCTCAACGTCGTATGCATTAATCTCCCGCCCTTGAGGGAACGAAGGGAGGATATCCCACTATTAGCGGCCCACTTTGTGGAGAAGTACAGGGGGGAGGCAAAACGTGAAGTTTGGGGGATATCGGATGACGCGATGAGGGCCTTGGAGCACTATCACTGGCCGGGTAATGTGAGGGAATTGGGGAATTGTATGTTGAGGGGCATGGTTCTGGCCAAAACTGACCGGATTGAAGTAACGGATTTACCGGAGGAGGTTATTACTGGAGGTGGAGCAGCAGGGGTTCAAACCCCACGAGACACCGAGGAGTTGAAGATAATAAAGAAAAGGGAGAGAGGAAGGGTAGTGGGCGAAATCGAAAAGCAGTTCGTCATGGAGGCCCTGCGGCGGAATAAAGGAAATGTCTCCCGAAGCGCCGGCGATGTGGGGATGGATCGGAGACAGTTTCAAAACCTGATAAGGAAATATGGTATTCTGGCAAAGGATTTCAGGGGAAGGGGATGACAGAGGTGCGAGGGAAAAAAGGAATAATGCGGAAAGGATGTTCGCAAAAATTGGTTCGAATTTCAATAAGTTATGAATTGACCCAATAAATTGCGATGAAAGAACTCGCGATTTGAGGCCGTCATCTCGGTTCGGGGTGACGGGGTGATAATGTAACCAGTCGATAAAAGGCCACTTTTTCAAGTGGCCTTTTTCTTATCGACTTGGTACGCATTTTGCGGATATCAATAATCAAGAAAAATGGAGTTTCCGCGTTTCTAAATGTGATATTTGTGCAACATATTGATTAATCATAAAATGCTGAGTTTTGCAGGTGAACGCCGGTGTCCCTGAGCGAAATTTGCTGGAGAAGTGGGGTACCCATCGAGGGTGAGCAGGAAGGGGAAAGCCGGTCCTTTAGAGACCGGAAGGGGTAAGCATTCCCCGCCTGCGAACCCCGAAAGGGTCACTTCGGAGGCACTGAAGCGAAGGGACAGGGGGGTTTTCCCCGACGAACCAAGGAAACTCCACTTAAGATAAAGGCAACGGAGAGGAGCACTATGTGGCAAGCATGGACAACCGGCATCTTAGGTATTTGGTTGATAATCGCCTCCTTCACCCTCAGCGGCAATATCATGAACCAGTTGATCGTGGGAGTCGCAATAGCCGTTCTCGGATTTTGGACCGCTGCGAGGATTCAGGTTTGATCAATGGATAGTCAACCATATTACATCCTGAAAGGAGATGATAAGGATGACATTTACCGAGCAGATAAAGGGGTTTACCGCTAACCAGGCATCGAGGATGATCGTTGAGATGCTCCGCAGAATTTCGGACGAACGGTTGGTCCAGATGACCTATTTGGCGGAAAGGCTTACGAGCGATGAGGAGGTATTGGATGGGATAAAGAGTGTTCGGGGCTTCTTACAGGATTCGGGCCACCCCACCATCCGCCTTTTTCGGAAGGTGTTGGACTACCTACCGCCGCGGAATAGACAAACGACCTTTAACGCCCTCTTTAACCATGCCTGGTTCATCGGCGGGAAGAAACGAGACCGATGCGAACGGGAAAGGGGGTTCAGGCCTCCCTTCATCATGATCCTCAGCCCTACCTGGCGGTGCAATCTCAAGTGTGCTGGGTGTTACACCCTTGGGTATCAGAGGCATCCGGGGTTATCGAGGGATCTGGTGATGCGCGTATTGGATGAGTGTGAGGCATTAGGAATTCACTTCATCACCGTCTTAGGGGGGGAGCCCTTCATGTACCCCCATATCTTTGATATGGTGGAAACGCATCCCAATATCTTCTGGCAGATCTACACTAATGGAACCTTGGTGGACAGGGAGAAGGCGCAGAGACTCGCTGAATTGGGCAATGCCGCCGTTGTCTGCAGCATTGAGGGCTACGAGGAGGATACGGATAAGTGGCGGGGAAAGGGCGTCTATCGGAAGATCATGGATGCCATGGATCATCTCAGGGAGGCGAGGGTGCTGTTCGGTGCCTCCGCGACGGTGACCAGACATAATGTGGAAACGGTTTCATCTCCTGAGTTCATTGACATGCTCATAGACAAGGGCTCCGTTGCTCAGATGTACTTCCTTTATCTCCCCGTCAACGGAAAGGCGGATTTTTCCCTCATGGTGA
>Ga0180438_10006231_pt1 | contig 16193 bp, 18 predicted proteins | sample SS_ome_12_FD_132455 | JGI IMG/M metagenome (GOLD analysis project Ga0180438, IMG submission 132455) | Hypersaline lake sediment archaeal communities from the Salton Sea, California, USA - SS_3_D_2 metaG | ecosystem: Environmental > Aquatic > Non-marine Saline and Alkaline > Hypersaline >...
CAGCCGTCGTCCAGATCCTCGATGCTGACACCTCGAACGACGGCTACCATCTCCCGTTCGATCCGAACCTTCTGCTTCTGGCGCTCTTGTTCCTGCTTCTCGATGCTTTCCAACCGTTGTGTCAGTTCGGCCAGTCCGAGATTATCGAGTGTCCGCTGACGGGCTTGAATGCCGACTCGGGTGAAGAAGCCGGGATCGGATGCCTTGAGCGTTTCGATCTTGCGTTCGATACGCTTGGCGATGCGGTTTTTCCAATGTTCCTTTTCGGTAACGGTGAGTCCTGGCATAGAGGTATCCTTGTGGTTGAGAGTCTGGTGGATTGATTCCGAACGGAAGCTCGATGCGTGGTCGGACGCGGTACTCAGGCGGCCTTGATGCCCTGTAGCTGCTGAAGGGAACTCAGGGTCGATCGGACCAGCTTGACCTGCTTCTGGTGCTGTTTGAGGGCGGTGGACAGGGTGCGCAGTTTCCCATCCGCCTCGCGCAAAGCGGATCGTGCCTCGTCGATCAGGGACGTTAGATCGCCATTTGTCGCCGCTTCTGGTTTTGCGCGTTCCTTGGCACGGGGCGGACGCTTCGACGGCGTCGCCTTCGTTGCGGTGGATTCTTCGGACATGGGTCTTGTCTTCTTTCGTTTCTTGTTGGGAAGGTCACTTGCGGAATGGTCTGTGTCCGACACGTTGACACGCAGAGCTTGTGACGACGGCTTGATGGCAGAATCGGGATCGAGTACTGCCCAGACGTATTCGCGTCCGTCGTCGCCACACTGAACAGGCAGGTTGGCGCCGTAGAAGAAGAACTCCCGAAAACCGAGTTGCAGGGCCCGGGCCAGATACTGCCGGTCGGTACTGATGCGCAGGGGTTCGGCACTGTACGCCGACTCGCCGAGTAACAACTCGGTGGGCTGCGGTTGTTCTTCGCCCCGGGCGCGAATCACGATCTGCCCATTCATGTCCAGCGTGACGGGCCGATAGAGTTCGTCATTGCCGGGCAAACGCGATAGTGACCGGCAGACTGACTGGGCATCTTCCGATGAGACCTGCAGTCGGGCCACGGCGGAGTCCGCAGAGCGGAAATGGTCCGAGACAGTTGGGAACCGAAGATCCTCACCCCGTTTGAGATGATACAGCCAGGGTCCGATGCGGAGCGACAGCCATTCATCGTTTGCACAGACGGTGACCACCCTCGGTGGACGGAGTTCCTTGTACCCAAACACGGTGCTGCGCGGAACGAGCAGCTTGCCTTGCCAGGGAAAGGAAAACCCGCGCTGTACCAAGACCTGTCGTCCATCCGTGGCGGCGATGGTGCCGGAGTCCCCGCATAGTTCGATGTGGTCAAGAGCGTACCTCGCCGAAGCTGGCTCGGCGATTTGGCTGGCATCCCGCAGTGCTGGCAGCAATGATCCTGGGTTGTCTGCCATCGGTTCGGCAGGTTCAGGGAACTCGTCGAGTACGGCCGTATTCGGAGGCGTGTACCGCATCAGAACAGGGACACCTTTGTCTCGCCAGGAAGCGAGCAAGTCGCCGTCATCTTGTCGTCCAATGGAGACGATGTCATCGGACCGGCCTTCGCAGTCAACCAACAACTCGCCCCGGACGACGAACTCATCGGCGGCACACTTCCCAGAGCCCGTATGTTCGATGGCTGCCATGTCGCTTCTGGACCGAATGGTCAGTCCATGTTCAGTCGCTCGAAACAGCACCACCGGGAAAGGACCCCGCGGCGATGTCCCGAGCGCACGTCGAAAAACGGCCCGTACTTGTCGGACCAGATTACGTGGGATGGTAATCACGAGACGAATCCTCAAGGAAGGTGTAACACGTTAGCCCGCACGGGAGGCGAACGGGCTTTCGTGTTGGCGGAGGGAAGGACACACGGTCGGTTGCGTTTACGCTGCGGTGGGCTGCACGCTGGGTCTATGGAAGCTGACGCGGCGGTCGGCATCCAGTTGATCCCAATCGACGGTTTGTGGTTCCCGTTCGATGGGGCCAGAGGTCAACATGACGAACCCCATGCGTGCGATGGTGTCAACGGACTCACCGGTGGCGCGTGCCACCTGACGATTCAACTCGGCTTGGGTCATAGGGCATCTTTCTCTCATAAACGGGTCAGGATCAAAGGACGAAGTACACCAAAGAAAATGGCCCCACATGATGCGGGGCCCAGGTAACGATCAACGTGGCACGAGACGATCGGCTGCCGATGGTCTATACAGGTGCATCCGGTATCAGCCAGTTCGTTTGCAGCCATTCGACTTCGGCAGTAAGTGCCTCACTACGTAGTGGGAACGGTCCCAGAACGGGGCCATCCATGGGTGACAGATCGGCTTGCCACTGGCCTTGATGGGTCGGCTCCACGTGCGACGCTCGGCGGATGGAGACGGGGCCGATTTGAGACAGATCAAGCATTTCGTCGTAGAGACAGTGAAGCGACCCATCTGCATGCACAATCAACTCCATCAGGCGGCCTCCCGTTGCACGTGCGGTCGCCGTAGGATGTTGCGGCGAGGCCGATCGACCATCAGCGAATCGAGCGCGTTGCGGATGCCGCCCAGTTCGCTGGCCACGGTTTGCCGCAGCACGTGGTTGTCGCGCAGGGACTGTGGCTCGACGCCTTGGACGATCTGCTCGGCCTGGGAAACGAGTTCGTCCAACTCTTCATTGGAGCGGACATTGAGTTGTCGAAAACGGCGGAAGAACTCGATCAGGTTTTCGATCGTCGAGTCACGGAAGACCTTGGGCTTGCCATCGACTTGGCCGTTAAGCCGCTCAGTCAAGTGTTCGACCAGATCGGTCAACTCGCTGATGAAAGCCTGCTCCGCCAACTGCACAGCCTCGTCAAAGCGCGCGGCTACCCGCTGGCATTCCTCTTGGTAGAGGGCCGGGTTGAGCTGTTCCAGGTAGGACGGAGCTTCCACGTTGGGATAGTCCCACGTTACGGCGAACAGGCCACGGACCGATTCCGGGTAGTCGCTCGGGTTGAACAGACTGCCGAGTCGCTCCCGGGCAGCCGACTTGAGTTCAGAGTAGTGTTCGTCCAACCGCCAAACGGCTTCGTTCAGATCCTGTTGCAGTTCTGTCATGCGGCGGTTGAACTCGTCGATCTTGTCCTGGCGGATCAAACGAATGCCGGGTTCCGGGTATGGCAGCGACATCACTCGCCAAGTGGACAGGATTTGATGGCGGACGGCGGTTACCGTACGGAAGGCTGGATGCCGGGTATCCAACAATTTCTTGCCTGCGGAAAGGTACTGACCCTCTGCGCCGAACGTACCGGCGGCCTGAGCCTTCTGCTCTGGGGTCAACGTTTTGCGCACGCCAAACCAGCAGAAGGCTACGCGAGCGGCAGCCATGGTCGCGCGGAGCCGTTGTGAGGGCGACGTCGAGGGGCGCACAGAAGGCGGTTCAAGGACAGTAGTCATAAAAGGTGATCTCCTGGGATTGTGGCTCAGTGTTTGAAGTGGACTTGAGGGTGAAGCAACGGACTGGGTGAAGGTAGTCCGACTGCGCGTTACGGAGCGGCGGCCGTCACGGCACGCGACGCCGATCCCGGCAACGGTTCCATCACATCATCAAGCCGCTGCTTCAGTTCGTTTAGTACCTCGGGCCTGCCGGTCACTTGGCCTCGCTTGACGATTAAGTCAAGCCAGGAGGCCAACTCGTGGTCGCCGCAGATAATGGCCGACGAAAGCAATTGGTTTGCCGGCACCGATCGGCAGTTTCGGTCGACGTTTCCGCGGCGCCTTTGGCTTGGGCGGCGGTTGCGGCTTCAACAGACGCCGCGGCCAGAATTCGATGGTCAAGGGCGAATACTCCAAGGAACAGCCGACGAGGAGAGCGAGTGTCGGTGAGGAGGGAGAGAGCGGGCACGGGCTTGTCAGTCCAGTTCCCAATGAGCCTTGAGCTGCTCTTGGGTCTCGAATCGTTCGTAGCCGATGATGCGGGGCGGGAAGATGGCTTGAAGAGCCACGACGAACGAGCCTTCATGGAAGCCGAGGTAGAAACCGAAATCACCGTCTTGCACGTCGTCGCCGCATGGGTAGTCTTGGCCGATGCGACGCACTTTGAGTAGGTAGGAGTCCTCCCCACCGAAATCGGAACGGTCTTGCCGGGCCTTCAGTCGGCCCGCAATAGGCGTAGCCAACGCAAGAGCGGAATCTTGGCTGGCCGCATCTGCGGAAATTGTCATGATGTGGGAGCCTCCGTTGCTACGGGTACTTCGTCGCCCGGCACCAGGCCATGCCGGTGCAGCAACTCCTGCACATCTTGGGACACGTCACAGCAACTCCATTCCTTCCCCGGATTCCAGAATTCACGGCCATTGCCATCCATGTCCAGATAAAGCCGTGCCTGAATGCAGGAGACGATCCCCACGAGAGTTTGTCGAGGCAAGTCTTCTGCAGATTTCAGCGTTGCCGTGGGAACGATTGTGGAGGGCGCATGGCATGGACGAGTGAGCGGCTCCCACAATGGGATCACAATCACATTGTCGAGAAGGTTGGCGGCATCGGCGGCTTCTGCGTACGTCGCAAAGACCTGCGTCGTGGCCAAATCGTCTGCGTGGTGGTCATACAGGATGAAGCGGCGCAATGCTTCCCCCGGTGTCTCCGCCACAAGGAACTCGCCGAACTTCGGATTACCGTAGTCGTCAAGTATGCCTGGCGTGGACAAGGCCGTTTCTAGCAGTCGGTCCAGCGCAAAAGCGAGTCCTTCTGGGTCAGTTGCCTCTGCGTCGAATTCCACCTCCAGGATCAGTATCGTTTTCAGGCGCTCCGACATGGATCTCCTCCTGCGTATAGAATCCGCCTTCGGGTTTGGGCGGATTGATGGCGTGGTAAGGGTCGTCGGCGAATAGCATAGCCAGGGGTACAAACTCGGCACCGCCACCGGCCATCCGGTTGGCGGCGCAGACGACAGCTACGACTTCGCCCGTGGCTGCCAATTGACACTCCATCAGAGCGGCATCTCCGGCAAGCATCGCCCCGCGCAGAGTATCGAAGTTCTGTTTGTAAACTGCAGACAGCGACATCGGTTGAGTCCTCTGGTTGTGCTCCTGATTCATCAGTTGTTGAGGGGACTACGTGTTACCTTGCGACGGGAGCTGGACTGGTTGCCTTGACGGGTATAGATCCCCGGCTGATCGGCGTTCAGACACCGGCCGCTGGCCCAGGTGCGCAGACGATCGACGGACTCGGCGGCGGTGACCGCCACTGGCACGACGTTTTGCGCAGCCTGCACCAGAGGGAGGTCGAGCAATGCGGCCAGTCGGCAGCAGGCACGAATCTCGGCGCCAGTCCAACTGTCATCCTTGGGCAGCTTCTGATCCGCGTCCAGCTCGAACTGTCGCAGGTACAGATCCCAGATCGCGCGGCGCTGTTGGTCATCGGGCAGGTTCAGGAAGAATACGCCGTCAAATCTCTCCGCACGACTGAATTCCGGCGGCAATTTCGAGATGTCGTTACACGTCGCGACGAGGTACACGTCTGACGTATGGTCATTCATCCAGGTCAACAATGAGCCGAAGAGTCTGGCCGAAACACCCGAATCAGTTTGCCCGGAGTTGGCCACGCCGCTCAGCGCTTTCTCGACCTCGTCGCAGAACAGAATGCATGGCGACATCGCGTCGGCGATCCGCAACGCTTGCCGGATGTTGGCTTCTGTGGATCCAACGAGTGATCCCATGAGCGAACCGATGTCGAGCACGAGTGTGGGGCGACCGGTCTCGCGGCCGAGTGACTTGGCGAAAGCGCTCTTTCCGGTCCCCGGCACGCCGAGCAATAGCACACCGCGCGGTCGCTTGAGGGGATTACTGCGTCCGGGTTGGAGCAGCGACCGTTTGCAGAACGCTTTGAGTGAAGCCAGTCCGCCCAGGCTATTGAAGTCCTCACTGCCGCGATACAGAGACAACAGACCGCTCTTTTTCAACATGCCGGCTTTCAGTTCCCAAACGGCTTCCGGCGTGACGCGGTTGTGGCGCACGAGCGACAGGCTGAAGGCCGCTTCGGCTTCGTAGCGGGTGAGTCCGGCCGCTCCATCCAGGACGGTATCCAACTCCGACCCGTTGGGCAGTTCGCCTTCCTCGGTGGCAATCCCTTGGGCGATCTGCTGCAACTGCTCTCGATCGGGCAGTTGGTGTTCCAGGACCAGGAACAACTTCTCCAACTCGGTGGGGATCTGCACGATGGGGGAGAGGATCACGATAAACGTACGGTTCTGTTTCCCGGCGATGATCTGATGAATCAACGCCTGGACGATTTCGGGTGACTGCAGGAAGCGATGAAAATTCTGAAGCAGCAGTAGGGCCGCGCCGTCATCACTGGCCAACGCATTGACTGCCCGGATGGCAGCCAATGGATCCTGACCTCCGGCGTCCGCTGCTTCCGAAGCCGGTTGTCCCGGCAGATGCAAGCCGCGCTCGATGTCCCAAACCGCCAGGCGCCACTCTTCATCGCGACAGAGCTGGGCGAGTTCCATCATGGCGTCCTGATGCTCGTGACTTTCGATCCAGATGCCCGTGAAACAGGCGCGGACCAATTCGGCAAGTTTGTTTGCCAATGGCATGTACGATCTCCTGGGTTGTAATAGCACGACCAGTTGTTATCCGGCGTGCTGTTGTTGCTGAACGGAATTAGTCGACTGGTGGAACTCGGCCGTGAGTTGTTCCTTGGTGCGTTGGCCGAGTGCCTGCTCGAGGAATCGACTGGCTTGTTGGCAGTCGGCTCCGGCAAATCCTTTGGTCTGGACGCGTGCTTCGCCCTTCGGGGTGATGATGATTTCGATGACCTTCATGCAGCACCTCCCGCAACCTGGACGGTCAACTTAATGCTGCCGTCAGTCAGAGGTTGTTCGGTGACGACGTGGCCCTTCTTTCGCGCCTCAATTCGGGCTTTTTCTACGGCATAGCTCTGCACGAGTCTGTCGAGTTCCTGTTGCTTTCCCCAACGCTCGTTGAAATTGTCGAATTCCACCTGGCCAGTATCCGTATGGCACACCACCGGATACCGCCAGTTGGGCAGACGCACGGCCCAGCCGGTTGCTTGGGCCGAGAATAGGCGGACTGTATCGTGAACCGGCTCGGCCAACTTCAACCGCCGGCAGGCGGCGCACAGGGCCGCGTGGTCGCGGATTTCAGTCTTCACGGTGACGATATGGGACACATGATGCTCCTTGATAGATGCAGGTGCCTAAAGACGAATGTACAGATCAGGCTTGTTCCATCGCGGCCGTCGCCTCCTCGCAATCTGCCGTGTGTTCTAAGGCCGGCGCCCGTGGCTCGGCTGACAGGAGTAGAGGCTGCTCGGCGGCGATCTCTTGTACAAGGAACTCCGTGAGCGCCTCCTCTTCCGTAGCCGGATTTCGCAACGAACGCAGGATGACGACGCAGAGGACCAGCGGCAGCAGGCAGGCCAGGATCAACCCGATGTTGGTGATCGCCGCTGCGATGAGCGGATCGCGATGTCGCTGTGCAGCGATGTCACGGCGGTCGTCTTCGAGTTGATCCCGCTGGCGCCCGACTTCGGCCTGATTCTGCTGGAGATCGCGTTGGAGAGCGGCCAGTTCGGTTCGCGCTTTGGAATCGGCCTCGACCAATTCACTGGCGCTCTTGGCCACTTCCGATTGAAGTTGAACAAGTTTGCGCTGCTGCTCAGCCGACTGCTCAGCAGCTTCGCGAACAGCTTTGGCCAGTTCATCTTCCTCGCAACCAGCCAATGTGAGCAGCATCAGGCTGGTCAAGACAAAGAGCAAAGATCTATTCATGGTGCAGCAGTCTCCATTTTTCGAGAAGTCGACGAAGCAGATCCTGCAGGGCTCGACGAAGTCGGACTTCGCGGACCAGGGCCAGGACAAGAACGACGGCCAGTGTGGAGCTGGCCAACAACACGGCGGTAGTCATACAAGTACTCCGGGGGTGACAGAGTGTGGGAATGGGACGGATCAAGGAGCCGCTAGGCGGCAGCGCGACGGCGGGGGGCGGAACGGAGAAGCTCCACGTCAGCGCGTCGGTATAGGTAGAGGCCCGCATGCGGGATGATACGTTCGGGGTAGGCAGGCAGGATTTTCCCGACGTCCTGCCACCGTTTCAGCGTTGAAGTGCTAACACCAAGGACGCGCAGGACTTTTTCGCGCAGGCAATACGTTTCGCGAAATCGACGGATCTCGGAGGGCGAGACCATCCGTGCTCGGCCGACCCGGTGTGCGTCGAGCAGTCCGGCGGTAATCCACTTCTTGATTACAACGACTTTCACCGGACGTCCGGGGAACAGGCTCTTGCCTAGTCGATGCACGGGAAGTCCACAGACCTCCTCCTTGCGGCGGCGCACATCCGGCAACACGAATTCCAACTCGTGTCTAGCGACCACCAAGCCATGCAGAATCTGATCGGGATCGGCCAGGCGTGCGGAGACTCTGCCCTCTTGAATCAAGGCCAACAATTGGCTGAGGGTGAGACCCGCCGGTCCAAAGATTCGCGTGGCTTCCCGAAGTGAGATCCACGGTGCACCGAGCGCTTTGATAGGTTTCGCCGAATGACAGATTGCCTCCAAGGAAGAAAGGGAGCGCGCAGGAATACGCCATCCCCTGTTTGTACGGACGGCGCGCGGCAGGACGCCGCCGTGGATGAGATCGCGCACGGCGCTGATACCGAGTCCTAATCGACGCGCCGCAGTGGAAACCCCCACAGCACTCTCCAAATCCTGGCGTAGGGTTTCCACCGACTCGCGTTGGACCAGCCCGACGGATCGGCCGTTGCTGCCTGCGGCGTGGACGTGTCCGTCAAGAATGCCCCGTTCGATAAGGTCGTTGATCGTCCCATTCCGCGCCTGCAACATACTCGCCGCCTCCGTCTGGGATATCCAAGTGCGGCTGCGCAGGAGCTTTCTGCTTTCGGGCTTCTGGAATAGACAGATCTTGCGGCTGAGATGACCGCCGGCGTAACGCTCCAGAAGATATTGCCGGAGTGCCTGTGCTGGGCTGGGAAAACCGAGGTCCTCAAGTCGAGCGGCTTCCCGTAACAGCAGGCCGAATCTTCGCGAAATGCCGGTGGATGTTTGGTGGTGCTTGGGAACCTGTTGAAAAACATCGAGGAAGTCGTACAGCCGGTCGGGCCACAGTCTGACCATCTCGGCGGCGGCCAGCCACGCGATCGAATCGTCGGGAGTCTTTGTGTCGAGTTGCAGTGTCTCGCGCGTATGCCGGATCCACGTCGGCGTCTTTGCCGCCGCAGTCGCCAGCCGCTCGGTCCACCAACACGTGGCCGCGGCGGACATCTCAGGCAGGTTGGTGACTCCGCGTACGAACAGCTCTTCCAGCGTTTTCACTGGCATCATCGCGGCATCCGTTAATTGTGACGGCTCTATGTCGTTAAACGACTTACCACAGCGGCAGACGGACACGGCGGGTCGTTCTGTACGTAGGATCCGTTGGCAATCTGAACAGCGGCCGACCAGCCAACAACGATGTTCAGCGCAGACTGGGAGAGCGTGGAGTGACCACATGAGGCGTTCGTAGGGAACAGGGTCTTGCTTAAAGCAAACGGGGCAGACCGGAAATGCCCCTCGCGCGAAGTATTTCAACGTGGTCTTCGAATCACAGACGCTGGCCGCGCGTGCCTTTGCGCGGTTCAACACAAGCACTGGCGCAAAACGGTGAACCGTCAAGCTGAGCAGTTTTTCAGGATCGAGCCGCAGCAGGATTGCCAAGTGGTCCAGGATGGGACCGGAGCCCAGGGGATTGAGATTGGCCTGTACTTTGCCGTCATCAACCAGTAGGGAGCGCAACTCGTGAGGCCCTTTGTATCCCATAACAGCCGCGGTGCGGCGGATCAGGCTCACGAGCGATTCTCCCGGTAACGGCACCACGCGCGCCGGAAGAGCCTCGAGAGAAGATGAACTGCTCATTGTCGGCCTCCCAGATAATCTGACGCTGAGACCGCTCGGCGTTTAGCGCGCGAGGCTCGAGGCGATAGGCCGACGCCGGCGGTACGCGACTGATCGGCGGCCTGCACTCGGTCGAGCGCCGTCTTGTCCAACTTGCCGATGAACGGGTTGCTTTGTTCAGCCAGCACCCGTTGCTGAGCCAGACAACGTTCGTAGATCCGTGCGAGATCCTCCATTTCAATCTGTTCATTGCCGCGTTCGAGCGCCTCGGCCGCCGCTCCGCGAATCAATGTCATCAGATAGTCCGGCACACCACGGCACGCGAGATAGAATCGACCCGCCAGGTCCGCACTGGCCAAACCGGACAGTTTGGCCAACGGAAGCGTCTCGTCGAGCTTCTTGAGCATGCCACAGAACTCCCGCTGGCCTGCCGCCGTGCGCCAACTGAAGCAGTGCAGGATCAGCCGCTGTTTGAAGCGGCGCTCTGTGTGCTCGGCGCTGAGCACGTACTCGGCTTCGGGCATGCCACAGACGACGACCGGGACGCCCGTGTTGACAATCAACACCTTGAGCCACTGTGAAGCCTTGGTCATGACCTTGGCCCGATCCACATCGAACAGGTGATGGAATTCGTCCAGAACAATCAACTCGACGCCACAATGCTTGAGCAAACGGACAGCGCGATTCGTCAGGCTTTCCACCGTGCCACGACTCCAGGCGGGATCGCCCAGCGCCAGCAGCAGATCCGCAGCAATGCCTTTGGGCCGAGCATCGGGTTGTAGCGTGACTTTGAGCACGGGCTGGCAAAGGGCCGTGTCGGTTTCTTGTGGCGGGTTGAGCCTGCGGTAATGGTCCACGACGCTTGTCTTGCCTATGCCAGATGCGCCCAGAATGGCACCGCAGACCGGCTCCCCGGCCTGTTTGCCGGACTGGTGGCATCGCTGAAGCAACGACACCGCCTCGCGAAATCGCGGATGCAGGACAAGCAACTGGTTGGCGTAGGCGATGCGTTCGGTGGTCGGTCGTTGTTGCCACTGGCGGCGATCCTTGCCGGACCTAGAATTCGTACGTCCAGACATAGTAGTGCCTCTGGGCAAAGGGAAGGAAAGAGAAGGTCGGGGCAGGACGCTGGACGGCGTCTTGCCCGGACACGATTACTACAGATCAGGGCTGGCGATTTCCCAGTCGTCTACGTTGACGTCTGAAGGGTCGCCCGCCTCGGAACTGTTGTCCTCGGAGGACTTGGGAATGGAAGGGTCAATCGAGGACATATCCGCGTCGGCGGGAAGAGCGTCTTCGGGGAACGTACTGTCGATGGCTTGCGGTTCCTCGGTAAGAGCAGGCGCGGACTGCAGGAAGCGAGCGACTCGTACGCGGCGTTTGCCCGACGGTTTCTGCATCGCGGCTTCGACCACGTCGCGAATGGCGTTCCTACCGGCCGCCAGACTGAGGAGATGATCCGGCTGATCGAACCGTTCGCGGATGGCCCGCTTCAACACCCGCCACTGATACTGCGTCATGCCATTCATCGCCGAATCGATCGCGGACGCCTTAAGATAGGCACCATCGATGGGGCTCAGCACCCACACCTCGCCCAAATCCCACGGGTTGTAGCGAACCGAGACACGATTACTGTCGACGTTATGGCCAGCCAACTCCGATCGCAATGCCATCAGGTCGTCGCTGGTGTAGAACATGCCGCCCAGTTCGATGCCGCGAGGGGACAGCGTACGCTCGGCCCGTTTGGATAACAGCACGAGCAGCTCGTCAGGAGTGGCAGGAATGCACGGAGGATAGACCGCGGCGCTGTCCTGCCACATCTCCAGCCGGGTCACCGTGGCCGTGGGGTGCTTGCTGGCCGCGTATACGTCAACGAGATGGATGTGGACGATTTCCAGCAGGGCCTCGTAGGTAATCAACGGTCCGATGTCGGGCCGGTAATCCGCCCGGTCGACCCAGCTTCGAAACGTCCTCCCCGGCAGGGTCGAAGCCAACGTGTCATTCAGCCCATCGAAAAACGACTCGACCGTGCCTTTGAAATGGGGTGTCCGGGGCGGATTGAAGTCGAGTTCGATGCCCAGTTGGAAGGCAGCGTCTTCAAGGTCGTTACTGGTGAGGTCGGAGCCGCGATCGCAGACGAGTTTTTCGGGCAGTCCGAAGCAGGGCCAGCTACCTTGCACGCGCGGAAAGCGATCTTTGAGATAAGACTTGGGCAGAATGGCATGCCGCAGTGCTTCCATGATCACGGCATACGACGGCGGCTCGAATCCCAGGCAGAAGCCCACGACCATTCGACTGTAGTAGTCGATGAGCAAAGATAGCCAAGGTTGGCCGATCGGACCGGCGTCCGTGCCGACGACTACTTTCAGTGGGCTGTGGTCGATCTCGACCCGCTGCAGGACACGGGTGGCCATTTGCTGCGGCGATGTGGGTTTGTGACGTCGGTCGGCGATTTTCCGTCCCCACCGCTGTCGATCGACCTCCCAGGGATCGAGCTGCCCGATACGCCGCGCAATGGCCCGACTCAGCGCTGACTGACGAGGAACGGGAATTGCCTGAGCCGCCGGCAGGCGTGCGTTGAGCCGTTGCAGATCCTCCAACACACGCCGCGTGACGGCAGACATGGGTCGGCGGGCCTTGGTCAGATAGACCGATTGGATGGCTTCATCGACCAGCTTTCGGATTTGGGGATACTTTTCCAGCAGGGCCGTCCTACGTGTCCGACCTTGCCGCATCCGATCGCCAATCGGCATCAGAGCCATCCGATCCTTGCCGGCCTGCCGCCATGCCTGGTAGTAGCGCCGCAGCGTCCGTGCCGAGATCTGCTTGCCGTCGCGCTGCAGTTCGGCAGCGCGAGCAGCGTAGTCATTTTCTTGAGGCGTGAGGTCGGACTGTGTGAGCGGTTCGATCGCTTTCCAACGGCGTTGCAGAATGCGCTTCTGGTGTGTGGTCACCGCCTTGACGGTAGCCGGTTTCTTGGAGGAAGCCTCGCAATTTTCAGCTTGCTGGCCATTGCCGGCGAACTGCAACCGGCCGGCCGCGTAGTGGCCGAGGAGTTCGTCTTGAGCGAACTCCTGTTCTACAAGGAATTTGGTGTCTTGGGCGACGAAGCGGTCGGGGGCGAGTTGGCGGACCACACGCCAAGCCCGCCCGTCGAGCAGCCACTCGGTGCCCACACCGAGTCGAACGGGTCCCATGTGATCACACCTCCGGGAAAGATAAGGGTCTGGTCTGAGATCGGCTCCTGCCGCGGATCAAAGCTGAGTTCACCACGTGTCAACAGATGAAACACGTGTGTCCGTACACGAACGGGATCGGTCTCGTCTGGCCGCATACACAGCTCGCCTAACGAAATGCCTTGCGGAACGACCATGTTCTGAATGGTTTGAAACAGAGCGCGATCGATCGGGGTTTGGCGGTACCGGCCGATAAGTTGTACGTTGGCCAGTAGCGGTCCCCGAAGTAACACCTTTTCCGTGACGAGATGAAAAGTCCAGCTTTCTGAGATAGCGAACTGCCGGGCCACCTCAAGCTTGCGTAGCGTGATTGGCTTGGCGAGTCGGTCCGAAGGCTTAATCTCGATGAGTCGCTTGGAGCCATCCGTCATTTCAACCAGGAAGTCAGGAACGATGTAGCTGACGCCAGCGTTGGCTTGTTTCCGAGGCCGCGTAATCGGTGCGGTTTCGAGCAGTTGGATTTGCAGCGTAATGCTCTGCTCGCGCCACTGGTACCAGATGGTCAGCGGTTGCTCTTGGACGTGAGCCACGGCCGGACAGGCAACCAGGATGGTGGCCGCCATGCCTTCAAGCTGCCCCTGACAACGGATCGATCTGTTCTGCTGCGGACACGGCACCAAGAGAAACGAACCTGGTGTTCGGCGACGAAGCCGGAAAGTGGAAGGTGTACTGGGTTGATTCGAACCAGTCATGTCGGGTCCTCATGGTTTCCGGGCCTATGCGTTTACGGTCACGCGGCTCTTTTTCGTTGTTTGGTGCGCCCGTTTGAACCGGAAGACTTGGAACGGCTCACGGAGCGGCCATTGGCCGCACGTCGTCTTCTACCGATAGACGACAAACGGGGGCCCTGAGTCGCACTGACCTTGCATTCGACCACCGCGATCAATCGACGTTCGGCGTCGTCCTTGTATGCTTCCCAGTTCACGTCCCCATTAAGTCCGTTGATGGTTCTGACGATCGGACGGAGATCCGTCTGCGTGACATTGGCTTCCGTTGTTTCGAGGGAAGGTAATGCTCTGGACTGTGCGGGGTGGTGGAGCGTATGCATCAGAAGTGCATTTTCCGTGGGGCGGACGATCACAATCTGCCATCGGTTGGAGAGGATAACACGGCCAAGTCCCCACTTGCCGCTGCGGTCCAGCGCTCGCGCAACCATCACAAAGGGGCGTCCAGCAGCGGGATTAGCGGCGAGTAGGTAAAGGCTCCGTCCAGCGAAGAGGACCGGATCGATAAACGAGGGTTTCAGAAAGTGCTCCAGGTGGATCGTTTTGTCATCAGTGGGTTGAAGTTGATCCAATTCGCTTTGTGAGAGTTCGACATACTGTTCCGGCTGGTAGGGATAGCCTTTGACAATTTCGTCTTGCGATATAGCGCCATGTTTGGGACACCACTTCTTGTACTCGATACGTTTCCCGCAACCCGCATGCAGCTGTCGAAGCGGCGTTTCGGGCGGCGTAGCGACTGCCGCGTACGCTTTGACCGGGACACGGAGATCGCCGATCTGAAGTTGCCCACACCAACTGGCGCGGCTAGCGGGCGCAGCATTCGATTCAGCGATGCACACGGCGGCAGTCTTGACATTGGTTGCCATAGGAGAGGTTCCTCGCGTAGTTGAGAAATGAAATCAAAAGGGCCGCACGGAGCCCAACGGCAATTAGGCTTCGTACGGCCTGGACACAGCCTCCGCTGACGGCGAAGTTGAGTCCTCCATGTAATATGCCACCAAAGTGGTGGTGAATTTAGATCCGTGCCGGCTGAACAGAAATAGTTGAACGCAGAAGCGATAGATGTAATGATTCCGCCAACCGCCGTTTTATCAACTTGATCTTCCAGAGTACCTTACCGTCGCTCAATTCCAGGCAAACGCCGCCGCCTGCGGTGGTACTTGCCCAGAGAACCTTGCCAACAGAGAGCAAAAGATTCCCGAGCATATTTCGGACGCCGAAACGCAAACGCTCGGTGACCGGGCACGGATACGTCCAGACGGGCTCGCCGGTCTTCGGATCCAGCGCGACCAGTTCCTCGTAGTTGTGATACACCACTTTGCTGTCGGCCATGGCCAGACTCTGGACGGCAACCCGGGGCGCCACGCGCTGCCGGAGGACCTTTCCGCTTTCCGCGTCGACTGCCGCAAGCCGCTCGTCCGTTTGAGCACGCAGTCGATCGAACACCCTGGCTCGCAGTTCCGCGGTCGGATTCTCAAACCCTTCCAGCTCTATGTCGTCTGCCGCCAGCACGACTTTGGCCAGCCGGTCGCCACCTTGCTTACGCCCGGCAATCTGAGGCAAGAGGAAGCGAAAGAGTGGCAGACGCTTACGCTGGCCCTAAGTCAGCTACACCGGGCGAAGACGAAAGACACCGTGTCGCTGGACGGGCAGTTGGTCGCGTTTCTACTCGTCTTCGATTCGCCGGAGCAGAACCCCGGTCTAACGATTGACCGCATCGGGGTGACCCGAGGGATGCCTGCGGAGCCGAGATCTCCAATGGACCTCCACGAAGCCCGACTGCACGAATCGGTCGATTATTAGGTTACGTTCCACTTCTGCCTTGGCTCACAAAGCCCGGAGAGTCACGGCGCGCCGCCACGTCGACAACGGCAGTCGATGAACCCATCAGCGCAGCGGCTATTGCCTGGGCGGGTGCTTGCCTTGTGTGATCTGCTTGAGGCAGTCGTCAAGGAGCTTGATGGCGGCCTCTTCCTTGCCGCGGCGGGCGATGGTCGTGAGGTCGGGCGCGATGACTTCGGCCACGTACTTCTTCAGCTCGGCGATCTTCGCCTCGTCGCGCGTCGGCGAGTTGCCGATCTCGACGAGATATTCGGTGAGACGGAAAGACCTGTCGAAGAGGTCGATGCGCTCGAGCGCGGGTGGGTTGTCCTTCGCCAAACCCCTGGCCTTGTCCATGACCGCGCGCGCCTGGCCCAGCATGGCGAGCTCCTCAGGCGTCCAGCTGGTGAACTGCCGCGTCCAGCGGTAGAGCTTCTGCTCGGTGCGTCGGTTCAGGTGCTCGCAATAGAGGGTCTCCCACAGCTTGAAGTAATCGTACATGGGTTTGCCCGACGGCCCGAAAAGGTCGTCGCAGAA
>Ga0180438_10006232_pt1 | contig 16193 bp, 10 predicted proteins | sample SS_ome_12_FD_132455 | JGI IMG/M metagenome (GOLD analysis project Ga0180438, IMG submission 132455) | Hypersaline lake sediment archaeal communities from the Salton Sea, California, USA - SS_3_D_2 metaG | ecosystem: Environmental > Aquatic > Non-marine Saline and Alkaline > Hypersaline >...
CATTTTTTCTTGATCATAGAACCAGTATTAATTTTACGAAAATTTCAATATAGCGCAAATTAGGTTCAAATATCTACAAGAAACTCCATTTCCAAGAGGATTTTTTTACAAGCAAATCTGGGTACGTGAAATGACCGATTTCACTTTTACAAAATAGTAATATCGATTCATGGATCATTTTACTAATTTTTTATTACATACAAATTCTCTAAATTTTTCGTCTGAGTTTATAAGGTTATCAATTGATCCATTAAGTTTGGAAAGATTATGGATTGTGTTGATTTTAATTATTTCCAGCACTCGTCTTCGTATACTGTTCATTTCTGACATTTTAACTTCTTTCTTTTTGGCATAATAGTCATCAGTATATTTATTAGATATGTATCTAGGGTTATTTTCCATTGCATTATATCCCAATATTTCTCTATCATTATATTCTGTAATAATTGGTGGCATATCAAGGGCAATTAAAAATCGATAATAGATATCCAAATATCGATTAAGCTCGCGGAGACTTAATCTGCCACTAGTTGAATGTAAGTTCTTTATAAGATATAGTTCATATTTATCAAGGAAGTAGCGACGAAGAAATCCAATAAATTCTTTGAGGCCGATCTCCTCAAGATAAGTTTCCCAACTGCCATCGCGGTACATATGAAATTGTTTCAAGGATTTTTCAAATAATACATTGAGTTCATTTAGTTTGTCGCTGCTTTCAATTAAAGTTGACTTATTTACAAGATCGAATAAAGCATCTTGGCTTAAAAAATATCCAGTCCTATAACTTGAGTCCTCCAGACGTTTTATTTTATTATCAAATTCAATTTCCAATCGATCACTTACATCAATCATTGATTGTCCGTTATAATCAAGAAACATTGACATTTTCTCTAATGAGCCCATATTAGTAATCATATTATAAACTGTATTATTATTATTATTATTGACAATAGTTGGCTTATCATCCGGTTGGGATCTATGATAAAAACGATTATTTAAAACAATCTCTATGATTGTATCAGTCAATATTAAATTATTCTTATCAGGACAAACCTTTTGACGGGAGAAATGACGTTTCATATCATTCCTACGATTAGTTTTGTAATCACAACGTGGACATACATAATCCATATTGTCTTATATTTTCATTATATTATATTATATTATTCTTAAATAATTGTTTTGCAATTATTTAGCGATTTTGCGGAATATTATATCACATTCCTATTAGATATAATCACTAATATCCATATACTTGGGAACAGATTTTATTATAAGAGATACTATTTCTTATTCGGTATATCTAATGAAAGACGATGTCTGTATATGTGCAAATCCTTACTTTATTTGATAGATATTTAGGCCTTTTATATCAAATATATAAACAATTAGCCAAAAAAAATCAATACGCAAAATTGCGTCACCGAGTGTTGGTGATACTTCCTTTAAAAGATATTGCCTATTTTATTCACCGTAATAAAAATACGCAAATTCGGCAGCGGGCAAAATTTTTTTGTGCCATGCATAATTGCCGTGAATAATATTGGATACATATAATATACTTGCATTAATATATACACTCACTATATAAAGTATCTTTGCGGTATATAAAGATAAGTTCATATTGTAAAGTAAATAATATAAACGCAAGCTGGGTGAACTATACTAATGTGATCTGATTTAAGTAGGTCAACCCAATAGAAACATAACTAACTACATACATGAGTACTTCTAGTATGTACAAGCTATATGATATTTTTGCTGGTTATTCGATATATCTTTTACCATATACCCAGAGAAACCCCCAAAAATATCAATCCGCAAAATTGCGTCTCAAATCCGCAAAATTGCGTCACCGGGTTTAGGTGGCAACTGCCTAAATAATTATAAATATTGCCTAATTTATACACCGTGAAAAAATTGCGCAAATTCCGCAGTCAAAAAAACATTTTTGTCCACTGCCGAATTTTCGGGGCAGTGCACTATACTGGATACCTGATATAAAAATGACTGGATCTAATACACTCCCTGTTCGGTCGGTGTTGATATATATACTCTCTCTTTCAGACTAGAAAAATAGATAGGATTATCTCATATAAAGATAGTCTGAGTGTTCTACATAGTTCATACGATAAAGCAAATAATATGAGCGCAAGCTGCGTGAACTAGGCGAATATAGTCTGATTTTAATAGATCAATCCAAAGAAAACAGAGCTAAACTGTACAAACTAGATGATTTATTTCTAATTCTTCTATATACCAGATATCTAAGAAGACAAACCAAATCATCAATCCGCAAAATTGCGTCGCAATTCCGCAAAATTGCGTCACCGGGTTTAGGTGGCAATTGCCTAAATAATTATAAATATTGCCTAATTTATACACCGTGAAAAAATTGCGCAAATTCCGCAGACAAAAAAAATTTTTGTCCACTGCCGAATTTTCGGGGCGCTGCGCTATACCGGATACGAAAAATGAATGTATCTAATATACTCATTGATATATACTCACTAAATGGTTTTGAATAACAATTTGTCCCTATTGAGCCTAATATACTGCACCAGGATCAGCGGTCCCTTATCTTATACTGTAGAAGACTATACGGTCAGTGAAAGTTAATTCACCATAAGTGCGGTGGATCTTTCTAAAATTTACAAGAGTGTTATATGTTAGAAAGAGTAAAATGCTATAAACACAAGCTAGCATTTTGCGTTTTCAAACAGAGATTTGCTTCGCTCATATGACTAATATAGGTGCATGGCCTGATTGCAATCAGATCTAAATGAATCAATTCATTAATCCGCAAAATTGCGTCGCAAATCCGCAATTTTGCGTCACCGAGTTTCAGTGTATGTTACCTAAATAATTATAAATATTGCCTATTTTATGCACCGTGATAAAAATGCGAAAATTCCGCAACCAAAAAAATATTTTTGTTCACTGCCGAATTTTCGTGTCTGCCGATTATTTTTAGTGGAGACGTGACTCACACACACTATACCCACGTCTCATTACATTCAGACTTCGTTAGCATTGACACATGAGATGTATTATTAGTTAAAGTTCCGATAATTCAGCTAATTTTTTAGTTAGTCTGCGTGAAGTCAGAAAAAGCATTTTGTCCGTTCAATATGGCTTGTTCGATTTTATCCTTATTGAAATCAAGAGCGCTATCAAAAATATCGGTAGTGGGTCGAATTTCAACTAAATTAATGGTATTTGGTATTGTTTTTTGTAACTCAGAAATATCTGATTTCATTTTTGTCAAGTCATAATTAGCAATCTGGTTCATGGATGTGCCAATAATCTTATCTTGTATTTCAATTATTGACATGCCGTTTTTATTTTCAGTATTTCTAGCCCTTGTAACTCCTGATGGTCTATTGGACATACATTCAACAATCAGGATAGTAATTTGTGATTTTTCGTTTTTATCGGCATCTTCTCTCGCGATTATTTCAAGTCTTTGATGAATTTGTCCAACGGGTATCACTTCGGTCATACCTCCATCAACATAAATTTCTCCAGTTTCCGGGTGTTCAATTGGTGGAACTGCTAGAGGCAAGCAGGTACTAATATCAATTCCTAATTCTAAGTCAGTTCCAGAAAACCATTCCTCTCTTTGTTGAGAAAGATTTAATCCTACTACACTACATCGTTTTTCAGAAAGAGTACGCTCTTGTGCTGATAAACTATTCATAACCATCTGAGCACCTAAGATACGTTGATATACACCATTAAATAATAAGACCTTGAGTGTAATTGGAAGCCATTTATAATACCAGCCCCAAGGTTTCAAAACTTTTTCTGGTTCAGTAACTATAGTTTTTAAAAACATTTCGGCAACATCTAATCTATCAGTCACGACCAACGGAGCGATAAGAGCACCAATTGAACAGCCAAAGACATATGAAATTTCGACATGAGGATTTGATTTGAGATATGTTGATAATGCTTTAAGGTATCCAAGTTGAAACGCACCTCTAATACCTCCACCAGGGAGAACAATTACTAACTTAGTCTTAGTTTTTTCCATTATACCATTATCAATGATATCAATTTCTAATATTTTGGAAATAATTACCGTCCAAGTTGATCCAGTGGAGTTCGTCCAATAGTGCAATTCATTAACTATTAATTGGTTTGTGGCTAACTTTTAGATATTTCTGTAATCTTGGGACCCTCCTTAAAATAGCGATTGTTAATATTATATGCAATGGTGTCAACAAGTTGTTTACCACTGAAGTAGTTCCAAGAGCTATTGTCATATCTGGATTAATTTGTGTGGGTAATTTCTTAGATATTGCATCCGACATTTTTACTAATTTTGGATGTTTTTTGATGTCTATGCCGAAGCGAAATATCAAAAACAAAATAATGAAAGTTAAAAAACTTACAGAAAGATATACTATCAATCAGGGTTTTCCATATTCTACCAATTTTTCTTTCATATTTGTAAGAGAAAATTTTGCCTTTGGTAAATGAACCCAATTTTCATAGATTTTGGTTTTTGATATTTTGGTTTTTGATGTTTTGGTTTTTGACTGATCTCCAGTCACTTCTTTTGAATAGTGAGAGTGTGGTAAATTATTGATACTTTTAGTGAGTTTCAAGGTCCGCTCGATAATGCACTATGTGATAATGCAAGTGGTTTGATGATTAACTTTCTGGTGGTTGTAACCGAAAAATTACACATAACTGATATTTATGGTAATATTTACTTAAAATTTTTATTTTTTTACTCCATCATGTCGGTGGAATCGGCTCCAATAAATGGTTTAGTTGTTTTTCCTAAATACTTTCTTGTGCTTCTATCTTGATACGTTAATTGGTAAATATTTGCTAAAAGCCAAGATCCTGTTATGGAAATCATAGTAATACTTGCAAAATTGAAATTCCTATTAATCATTGCGAGATGATTTGGACTAGAATATTTTTCTACTAATTGACGGAATGTCGGATATCTTATTGGGTTCCATATTCTTTTTTGAATTTGCCAATTGGATAGGAAAACCAGTGCAGTAACTGGTAATTGATCAATCGCTGGATTATAACTTCCCCTATTTTTGAACAAGTTCTCTCTCATTCTTCCGTGTACTACTAATGGTAACATGCAAGCTAAATTAAATATCATCAGATTCCAAAATAAACTCGGCAAAAGTCTACGATAATATATTTCAATCTGACTATTTGCAAATCGCTTGACACAAAAATTGAGATACCAATCCTTAATATTTTTTACATAAATGCCATACTTGGTGTAATTCGGAGACATATTTATATGAATCAAAATATTATGCATTTTTTTTCAATAAAAATGCATAATATTTATTGAAAAAACTGTTAAAATTACATGTTAAAGGTTCAGAAAAATATAGTATTGTTAGTAATCAGGAATTATTGGCGGGTTGGATTGGAGTGCCCTCGGTAATTATAGTGTTCTTTCAATTGTCGGTATTGGTATATGGTAAACTATACCTGGAGAAAGAGGCAAAGTAAATTTAGTGTCACACTTAACACATATGGCATGAGAACTAGAGATTACATTTACCATAGTCTAATAACTCATGCTTATTACCACATTGATCACATGTAAAGACATGATTACTACAGCAAAATTTGAAACCATAGTTGAACGGTAAGATCAATAATTCATCAGAACAGTCTTGTTCAATTGGGCTATCAACGACGGCGCCTATTTTACAAGTTCTACAGCGATGTTTATTATAAAAATCTAGTACTGTAGTATGGAAAGCGTAATTACAGTTAAGTGCGGAAAGCGGGGTGCGACAATTTCCGCATTTTTTAGGTAGATCTAGATTACAAAAACATTCCCAGCAAGTCGGTTTCAAGCACTCATTACAAACTACTCGCCTATCGTCGTTTTTGGTTTTATTCGTACAAACGATGCATTCCATGTTACTTAAAATAATATTCATATTATTATGAATATTTTTCATTTTTTTACCATCATCAAATTGTAATTTGAACAAAGATATGATCTAATAAAATATTATTGCGGTGATATTATCGATCTAACCTATATCCTTACCAAGTAAGTTAGATATCTTTAAAGTCTTATATGTTTCCATAGTATAAATTTTATTTATTATCAAACACCAAAGCAGTAAATGAGCGAACTAGCTCAGAATTAGCCCACTCAATGTTATTTTAATCTACTACTAATCTCAAATCGATACCCATACTGCACATTTCCTGCCAGAGAAGTTTCATAGCATATGGTAATTGAATTTCGCGAACATCATCATAGTCCAAGTGTTTATCATTAAATTTAAAGAGTTTTTCCTTTTCGTTACCAGTAATAAAGGTTTGATTTTGTTTTGATATGAACATTCGGAAGAGATCACTAGAATCGGTCATCTTCTCTTTAAGAAACGAACTACAACCATAAGCGATCAAAACATCCCGCTCCATCTCACCACAGCGTAACCCACCGCCTCTACTACGTCCTTCGGCGGGTTGCCGAGTTAATAGTTGAACAGGACCAGTTTCTCGGCTATTTCCAGTCCAAACGGGTTTACCATTTCGTCGAACATAGAAAACTTGGGTTGGGACAGTGAGACAATAGACTGGTCCTTCATAATCATACATTTCTTCTTTTGTTTCTTTTTCCATTGGATTTACATAAATATCTCCATTATAAAGTGAAACCTCAAAATAGGACTCTAATTTGTTAATGATTGCAAAATGCCCTCCAACATGTAGTACCAATCTTTGAATATCATTAGCTAGACTTTCATGTCCAATTTTTAAGGTTGTACCATATTTTTCATCTAATTTTTTAAAGACTTCATAATAATCCGTCATATCATATGATTCCCAAACCGAAAGTGGTATATGTCTATCATATACGAGATCGAGATTATCAACAAGATCTGATGGTACAACATCTTTGACTATTTTACAATTAGTGTATCCAGCACTACACGCCGAATACAATACCGATTCACCCTGGATATTTGAAGTTTTCTCCAGTGTATACTCAGCCGATCCTAATTTAGTTACATACATTCGGTGATTACTAGTTACATCTAAGTCGACCTGTTGATTTTTGACTCGGTACATCTTGCCCCTGAAGTCTGGATAATGATGAATCTCAGTTGGGTGATGATAAACTAGGCGATTTCCATCATCAAGGCAAGCAACTTCGTCAGAAATTTGAACATCTGCAATGGGTTTCCATCCAACTTTTGTCAATACTTGGTGGTCATCTCGCAGACAATGATATTTATCCGACGTCATGTGTTTCAATCTCTGGTAAAAACAAGGTGCCATAAAAATATCCATATACAACATTTCACCATTAAAGCCATTATACATTACTTCATTGCTATGTTTTTCGATTCCGATTGATTCGAGGTATCGCATGTAACTAGGAAGGTCAACTGTTCGGTAAAGATTAGCAGTTTCACCCTCTGGATCATATGTCTGTCGTGTAAATGGAGTTGCATCTTTTCTAACACAATCATTAACTGCCACTCGAGCTAATACCATTTCTAACAACATTCCGACTGTCATACGAGTTGGCATACCATGAGGGTTGAAAATCAAATCTGGTATAATTCCATTAGCAGTAAATGGCATTTCAGCAGCATGATATAGTATACCTAATGTACCCTTTTGAGCCGAACGCGCCGCAAATTTATCACCAATAACCGGCTTTCTGAAATGTGACAACCGAACCTTTACCAAACGATTATCATCTGTTGACCTATTGGGAATCCACCCTCCTTCATTTCCAGGCTCAACTCCTATTTTACGATGAGTCTTTTCACCTAGAATTTCATCAATGATACCAAACTCACTTTGACGACAACTAGTAGTTTTGGCTTCAATGAACTGATCATTTTTATCAGCAGTGTATTTACCAATAATATTATGATCGCCTTTGGCTACACTATCTAATCTGGGAGCACCATCATTACTCTTAGCATCTAGATAACGTATGGGACGATTAACTGGATCATCGCGATTGAAATTCGGGGGAAAACCAAATTGTTCACTGGAACTAGTATTAGTTGTATGTTTCTTCTCTTCATCCTTGTAACTACGGAAAAATAGAGTATTAAAAAGACCCCGTTGTACGGCCGATTCGTTAATAATTACAGAATCTTCAACATTGTAACCAGTGTAAGTCAAGAAAGCAGTGAAAACTTGGCAACCATGGGGATTAGTGTCCATACCAATATAACGACTAATACGACTCTCAGTTAAAGGACGATGACCATAAACCAAGACGTGACTATTGGTATCCATGCGAGTATTGTAACCACTACTGTAAATACTGATAGCTTGCTTGCCCATCGATGAATTGTGCACTACAATCCCGTCACCAGTAATAAAACTATGACATTCGTCATCGACTGTAATATCAGCAATAGTAACATTGTCAGAGGGGATAACAGAGTCTATTCTGGCAAATAGAAAATCTTCTTTAGCAATAGACACTGACATATCATTTGTTACTTTTGTCGTGGTCGCAACAAAATCTTCATTGGTTAGTTTTCCAGCTTCGCACCAACCCTTAGAAGTAAGAATGGGATGATCATTTGTACATACTAATGTTCGGTTATTTTTAGTGAAGACTTTTACAATCGGTTTATCAGTTTTCTTTACAAACTGGTTAATTACGGTTGTAATTCTAGTATCTAGTGTTTCTGGATGAACTGAAATAACCTTATCTCCAATCTTAATATCCTTAATTGGTTTTAAAGTTCGATCATACATTACGATCGGTGTATTCAATTCGACACATTGATAACAATTACGTGGAGCTGGATTATGATCGCTATATGGAATAAGTCCTCCAACTATACCCAACATCATCATTGGGTGGATTTCACAATGAGTATAACGATATTTATATTGATTTGTTTTATTAGCAGATTCTGTATTCACTCGGAGACTAGCCATATCTTTGGCAATTAAACTAGTTTCACTTTCATTGGTATCCAAATATTCAATTAGTGCTCCAGGATTTGCAAGACCACGTCCACTAAAATTCAACTTACTATCTAAGTGATCATACCAGCTACAACTTATTAGGTTATACCAGTCTAAACGATCAACATTGTTAGTTGATTTTAAGGTACCAAATAAGATCTTCCTGCTATCTTCATCAGGAAAATATTTGTCTAGTAGCAATTGGGGTTTGCCATCATTATGATCAACAATAAAAAGAGGTCGAATATAACGCCCTCCGTCGGTTTGAATATGAAGTTCACGCCATTCGATGTACCAATAAATTGAGATAAATGGATTGATAACTCCAAATCGTTTAACTAATTTCAAATTATGATAAGCTGTTTCAATCTGGTCATCACGGAAAACACCCATCCATTCACCATTAATAAACACTTTCACCCCGGTTTTGAGATCGTTCCAGTTCATTGACTCCAATTCAATTAGTTTTAACTGTTTCAACGCAATTCGGACACCATAATCCATACAATCCACAGTCACCATACACCCTAGAGCCAAATTCTTTACCATACCAACTTGTCCACTTTCTGGAGTTTCATTAGCACAAATATAACCAAATTGTGTACCATGAAGATGACGTGGAGGTGTGATTTTTTGACCACTACTATCAATTGGACTTTGAATTCGTCTAACATGACTAATTGTTGATAGATAGCTAATACGTTGAAGGACTTGCGAGATACCTTTACTGGAATTACTAATTTTATTACTAGACCAGTTACCGGTACTCAGTGAATAGCGGAAACGAGATTCGATATTACTAGAACGAATATGTTTATTGATGATTAGACTAAGGTTGTTGTCTTTTGAACTGCGAAGGAATTGGAGCAAATTTTGTTTCAATGATTTGGTTAACCGAATAAATTCACCTTTGAACAATTGGGACATCAAATATCCTGCAGTATTCAATCGCTTATTAGCATAATGATCACGGTTATCATAAGGTCGTGCTCCATGAGCGGCATCCAGAACCCTTTTGGCCATTAGACAGAGGAAAAGAGCTTTATTATAAAGATTTTGACCAACATGTTGAAGGATTTCTCGATGAATATAATCTCGAGTTATTGTTAAATAATCGTCAACTGTGTCTCCACTTTCTGATTTCAACTTGCAATAATGAAATCCTAAAACGTAAAGAGCAAATGATTGTGAATGCCATGGGTAGGGAATACGTTCATTCCAATGATTTATGAGTATTTTTTTAGCTTGATTGCTAGATTCATAAAGAATATTAATGTAATTAACAGGCGTGGTTTCTAAGTTTTCGAGAATAGCATTGTAAATTTCGAAATCATTGGGCATTTGTAGGGCCCTTAAAAGCAAGAACAAGGGCACTTGTTCTTTTACACCTGAAATATTGGCAACCAAATGCGATTTGGGTTCACGAGTGAGAATTACGCGTGATACCTTAATTGGATAAAAACGTTGATCAATACTGCTTTTAATCTCCGCAACACTGGTTGGAGGTCTACTATAAACTGCAATCTTATTGTCAGTATGTCGTTCTTGACTGACGATGACTTTTTCGCCACCTCCAACAATAAAATACCCTTTTATATTTGGATTGTCATCATAAATGTCCTTTTGAAGATCATTCTCTCCACTTAAATAACATGCGTCACTACCAACCATTACCGGTAAACGAAATAGAAGAAGTCGTTCTTCTTTCTTAGAACGACTTTCAGTTGGATTTTCTTTATTGGTATAGGTCCAATCAATATCAATGTAGACAGGTGACGCATAAGTTAAATTTCGTAGACGCGCCTCTTTTGGATAAAGAGAGCGATATCCAATAGTTGAATCATTTTCATTATAGTGGTAATTTTCTTGAATAACCGGTTTGCCAATATAGACTTGACCAAATTGTACTTCGCAACTTTTCTTAAAATCTTTGGTCTTTTCATCATAACTTGCAACCGTGATTGGATTATAACGTTTAAAAATTTCAGGTAAGTCAACATGAAGAAAACTATTAAAACTATCGATTTGATGTCTAGTCAGACTGTTCTGATCTTGTAACATGCTACTAATAATATTCCAACTTAATTGATCATCTTGGCTAAGATTCTGATCTTGAACTTGATACATTATTTCGTCACTAATGTTTCGATGCATTTTATATGGTTCCTTTGTCCAGAGTAGTTATATACATTAAAGATTTTTCATCAAATTTTTTCTGATCGAAAAATCTTTAATAAACTAAATTAATCCTCTAAATATCTTCAATATCTTCAATACCTTCAATATCAAAGTCAAGTTCAGCAAATTGTTCAATTTGACGCTGCTGACGACGCTGTTGACGACTAATAGGAGACGGTTGTCTTCGGGTGGGTGATGGTGGTACCCTAATAGGTGATGGTTGTCTCCGGATAGGCGTAGATTGTCTTGATTGTGGAAGTTGCACTGGACGTCGACTAGGTCTAGCAATTCTATATAACCTTTCATCTTCGCGACTAAGTCTGGGTCTGTATCCCTTGGGAAGTCCGGGCCATGCTGGACTTACCTCCAGTCTAGTACGGGGACTCTGAGGTAGCACTTCCCTAGATACATGGGAGGCACGTTGACGTAATTGACGAGGCGATTGATATCGTTGTCTTCGAGGCGATTGTCTTCGTTGTCGTCGTATATCCGGTTTAATATCAAGAACTAAATCCTGGCGCCTCAATTTACCAGGTAGAACAGGCATCACCGGACTGGGGGGTCTCATAGTAACGGGACTAGGTTCTGTAATGGAAAGAGGAGAAACAGTTGCAGTGGGAACCACTGTCTTCTTACGACAGTAACTCTTGCCCGCTCTTTCGCCCTTGGTGATAGTGATCCATTTACATCCACTAGCTTCACATTGGTCTTGACTCTTATGAACAGTGCAAGCAGACGGAGGTTTTCTTGCTTGTGGTACAGTAAGCGAAGTTCCCGGTGTCATGGGTTGTGTTCCTAATTCCTTTGGAGGAGTACCCGGAGTAATATGAGGCAATTGAATTTGGAGCCATTGGTTATAGTCATCCCATAACTGGTTTCCAAAGTTAGATTTCTTGAAAGAACTAGCTATCCCAAAATTAGTTGTTATACCTTTATTGAAAGCAGCTTCACACCAGTTATATGCCGGTGGTGACACCTGAGCAAATGCACATGGACCATAATTTTTAGTTTTTAATGCACTGTCAACTGAAGTGGGAGGACCGCGAGTAGACATAGATTATATAATATTTAACAACATATTAAAATTCATTGAAAGATCGTTGCTAAATATTCATTCAATTCACCAGTATCTCTTTCATTTTCCTCCTTTTCACCAGCACTATCATTTTCATGTTTAAATAACTGATTAAATTTAGGATAGAGTTGATTTTCTATTTTCGTACCAAACTCAATCAAATCATTCAAAACACTTTCACTACCACCATTTTTAGTTTTTAATTCAGCCTCAAAATAATTCAAATTAAGTCTTAGTTGTTTAAATAATTCATCAGTCACTTCATTCTTTCGATCTTCTAATACTCTTCTTAATTCTTTTAGTGATTCCTCCAATTTCTGTCTTTCAGTTATTTCTTGTCTCCTGTTTTCATCCTCTACACGTTTATCTTCGGCATCTTTCACCATCCTTTCAATTTCCTCTGCTGAAACTCTAGTAGTTGAACTATCTATTACCACTCGTTGTTTCACACCACTTATTTCGTCAATTGCGCTAATATTCAAAAGACCATCGGCATTAATTGCAAATTCAACACGAATTTTGGGTATACCCCTGACAGCTGGGGGGATATCAGTAAGATAAAAACGTCCTAACGTTTTATTTTCACGGGTCAAAGGTCTTTCACCTTGAAAGATTTCGACCATAACTTCCGTTTGATTATTTTCAGTTGTTGTATAATATGCTTTTTTAATGCAAGGAATACTTGTATTACGTGGTACTATTACTGACATTAAGCCACCTTCAATTTCGATCCCCAAACTTAGTGGAGTGACATCTACTAAAACCATCTCCTTTACCTTACTTTCATCCCCTTTAATTCCCAAAATGGCTGATTGTATCGTGGCTCCATATGCAACCGCTTCATCAGGATTGATTGACTTATTGAGTTTTTTTGCAGGAAAAAGGTCAAGTAACATATCTTGCAGTGCTCGGACTCTAGTAGAACCACCAACCAAGACAATTTGTTCAATTTCGTCTCTTTCGACTCGGCTATCTTCCAATACTTGTAAAACTGGCTGTCTGGCACGTATTACAATGGGTTCGACAATAAGATTCCACTGTCCTAACGTTATTTCTAAATTTAGATCACAATTTTCAATATCATCTTCACTATTATCAACATCTGGTCCTGCCCCCGCAAAGAAATTTTCCAAAAGATAACTAGCCTGGTTGCCACTAGATAATTGGATTTTTAGTTGTTCACAACCTTCCCTTAAACGATTCATTTGACTACTAGTCAATGTTATTTGCGGAGAGACTCTTTCTTTAATAAAATAGTCAACCAGTGCATTATCAAAATCAATGCCACCGAGTTCACAATCGCCACTAGTTGCTACAACTTCAAAAAGACCACCTGACATTGACAAAAGACTTACATCTAGTGTTCCCCCTCCACAATCATAAACTAAAACATGACAATCATGATCTAATCTATCTATTCCATAACAAAGACAAGCAGCTGTTGGTTCGTTAATTATTCTACTAACTGTTAGTCCAGCTAATTCCGCTGCCACTCTGGTTGCATACCGTTGACTATCGCTAAAATAAGCTGGAACTGTAATAACGGCTTGGTTAATCTTTTCTCCTATGTAATTTTCTGCAATAGTTTTCATTTTCTTGAGTACATTACTCGAAACTTGTTCCGGATAGAGTGTTTGATCACTTAATCTAATTTGACTCTTACCCTTCTCATCACAAATAATCTGGTAATTAAAATGTTTTGCCCATCTTTCCTCAAACATTTGACCTAATAAACGCTTGGCGCCATAAATTGTTCTACTAGGTGCACGACCTAAACGTGCGACTGCGTTTCTCCCGACTACAGGGTCCCCTTTTTTTGGAAAATAAACCACGCTCGGTGTTGTTGAATGACCAAATTCATTTTTGATAATGGTTACACTGTCATTTTCCCATATACCTATACATGAGTTAGTTGTACCTAAATCAATTCCTATACACTTTATTTTAGATGTATCATCTTGGTTTACTTTAGTCATAGTTATAACAACTAAGTATCAATTAATGTTTAGTAAAATCAACGAACAAATTTTTAATTATCATCTTATTTGGTATAACTGAAAGATATTGGTGTAAAATATATAGTCAGATTTGATCTATTATCTTATCAAGATTACTTTCAAACACTTTCAAACTAGTTTCGTGTCTAAGATTAGTAGCTTGAACCAAATATAAATGCGCATTTAATATAAGGTCCATTTGATTGAGTTTTACAGTCAACTCACTAAGACTAGAAAAATATAACGGATATTTTTCACCTAAATATTCTTTTACCCCTCCCACAGGATTGACAAATATAGGAGTACAACGTGCTAAGCATTCTAAAATAGTATTATTAGCACTACTATTTTCTAAATCGACAATCACTAAATTTTGTGAGAGCAGATCATCATATTCAGTATTACTAACTCGTTTAATTATAATTTCATTACATTTTATTGAATCATATTTACTTCCTAGTTTACGTTTAAGGATTTCTAAACCCTCCTCTTTTTGATATCCAGATAACCACGTTTTTGTATACAATGATGTCACCAACTCTTGGAAACGATCTAGACGTCGGTCCTGATTTCCTATAAAAATTAACCGTTTATTATGATTATCCGAAAACTTGCTTTCACTAAACAATTGTACATCAAGTGGAGTTGGATGTTTCAGAACCGAAATTTTTGGGTGATACACAAAACGTTTACTTTGAATCTTTAAATATTCGGCTAAATAATTAGAAAATACCAAGAGACCTCGACAGTAAAATAGATCACGCTTAAATCTCTTATCATTAAACAATCTTTCCAAACTAAGATTACCACTCGAATTATTGTTTATGCTGCTATCCTTTGGGACATGGTGCAAAAAACCAATCCATGGTCTGTTAATTGCTGGATGCTTTGGATTTAGATAATAATCTTCTATTAAATCAACTAATTTGATAGTTCCACCGTTTAATCGATTCCCACTACTAAATCTTTCGGTCAAATATTCTATCACGTATCCCCAACCAGCGCGATGATAAATATTAATAGGATCGGTAACGGGATGATATTCAATATTTGTCTGCATTATTATAGTAAATATGAAGTTGTTCATAATATTGAATAATTGGCAAAGTTTTTCCTTCCATCCATGCACGATTCGGAACAATATTTTTCTTCATATGGCAATAAATAATGCAATTTCAGACAAAATTGACATTTCTTAGTCTTTTGGAAACCATTAGACCAGGCGATTCTTAACCATTCCACCAATGACATATATATATTTATTAACACAATTTTAACAATTTCATTATAATATATATATTTACTTCCAAAAAATAAGATATTAATTGTTTCCAAAAATTAAGAACCTAATATCTTATTAATTGATATATAACAAAATGGTTGATTGTCAATTACAGCGTGAATTAAGCAATTTCTGTCAGAAACGTTATACTCCTCCATATGTCTCTACATGTGGTCGTGATCGCCGATGTGCATTCCGTGATTGCAATAGTCTTTATTGGAATCAATTACCTCTTAGTACCCGTTGCCGTGATAAGAATTACTTTGTGCGACCATGTTATACTTTTCCTGATTGTTGCAATTGTCAGCGCAAACGTTGCTGTTAAAAGAACAGCAAGAGTACTGGAACTTTAGCAAACCCATTTTAAGGTTACTACTTATAAAGATTACTGCTTACAAAAAATTTAAAACATAATTTATAGTAAAAGTAAATAACTAGTTATTATAAATTATAATACTTATGAATTATTATCAAATTTTGGGCGTATCAATAAACACCAGTCAAGAAGATATACGCGCGGCTTTTCACAATCTAGCTTTAAAGTGGCATCCAGATAAAAATCTTAACAAAGAAGAAGTCAATAGAGAGGAAAGTGTTAACAAATTTAAAAAAATTAGTGAAGCTTATAAATGTCTTAGTAATTTGGATAGAAAGCAAGAATATGACAAACAATTTAGTTTCGAACCCCAAGTACGGG
>Ga0180438_10006234_pt1 | contig 16192 bp, 14 predicted proteins | sample SS_ome_12_FD_132455 | JGI IMG/M metagenome (GOLD analysis project Ga0180438, IMG submission 132455) | Hypersaline lake sediment archaeal communities from the Salton Sea, California, USA - SS_3_D_2 metaG | ecosystem: Environmental > Aquatic > Non-marine Saline and Alkaline > Hypersaline >...
AAAGAGCAGGTAATTCCCCCAGTAGAATCCCGGGTTGCTGGGCGTCCGCAGAACCAGGTAATCCCCGCGGTCGATGATTTCACCATCAAAGGTATGGAAGATCATATCCGTGCGATATCCTAATGACTTGAGGTTCATGGCTGTCCCTGATTGTGTTAATTGAATTTTGTCTCAAGCTGAGGGGGAAAAGTGGATTTTCAGGTCACCAGCTTTGAACGATTATACAAAGGAATTGGGTGTGAACATTTTATATCCGTCCGCCTCCCTCTATCGCCATGGTTGGTATGTTAAGTATTGCGCCCGGCATTAGGTTTGGCGTTATGGGTAATTAACCGATACGTGAATTTGCGGAGGCTCACAAACAGATCGGTCAGTTCAACGTAAATATCTTTCAATGGGAGATTCCGCTGCCCATTTTAATCATGCTGGTTGTGGTTGTCCTGGCTGCCCTGCGGATTTGGTGATGACCGCCCGGTTGTGAGTGGCGGCGCCCGACGCGGCGCGCGGCTACGACCTGGACATCATCGCTGCGGTTGTGATCAGCGGCACCAACCTGTTCTGCGGTTCAGGCACCATCCTGGGCACTTTGATCGGCGCAGCTATGATGCAGGTGCTGCGCAAAGGCCTGGTGCTGCTCGGCTTCCCGGCATGCTGGCAGCCTGCAGCCATCGGCGCGGTGATTGTCGTGGCGGCTTAGGGGTTCCCCTCACAGGCAAAACGGGGGCTGCTTCCTGTAAAGAGACGCTCCGCGGCGCGCGCATTGCGCACCAAAAAATCAGGGACGAAAGCTCGCAGATATGGACTATTCCTACCCTCTAAGGCTCTTAGCTAAATCCGTCGGGAACAGGGGGTTAGGGATATCGACCGAGATGTGGCGGTAAACTTCATCTCCCAGGATCTTCCACACAATGGGTGTGCCGCGCGGGATCAAGTATAAGCACGGGGCTTCGACCAGGATTGTAATTTTTTCTTCCCAGGCGGGCGGCTGGTAGTATGTTATCTCCGCTTTACCCTTGGTAACAAAGTCCAGCTGGTCTACCCAGGTGGTCCAGCGGTATTCGTATCCCGGGAAAAAGTCCTCGTAAACCAGCTGGCAGGGGGGTTCATCGATTCCGATACCGCACATGCGCTGCAGCGCGCCGTCCAGAAATTCGACCTTTTCGGGCTCGATTGAATCCAGATCGTCTTCGACAATCTTATAGTAGCAGAACTTGGAATAATTGACTGCTTGCATTTTATTCTCCTTCACTTTGAATGGTTTTTTGTATGCTGCTTATTTATTTTGATTTTCCAATGAAAGATTTATCCATTAGAATAATTTCCTGGGAGTTCAGGGAGTACTTGGCACCAAACAGAATGGCCTGGGGAAACTTCGACCGGATCGGGATCGATATTAAAACACTCCTCTTCGGCAAACTTGCAGCGTGTATTGAAGCGGCAGCCGGCTGGAACCGCATACGGAGATGGGATTTCACCTCTCAATGCCGGGGCGCCCTTTTTACTCACTTCCAGGTGCGGATGAGCCTCCAGCAGGGCGGCGGTATAGGGATGGCGAGGTCCAGCAAACACTTGCGCAGTCGGTCCACTTTCAACAATGCGACCCAGGTACATGATCGCTACCCGGTCCGAAAGCTGGGCGATTACGGAGAGTTGGTGGGCGATAAAAAGCATGCTCAGACCCAAATCCTGGATCAACTGCGCGAACAGGTTCAAAATCTGCGCCTGAATGGATACATCCAGGGCGCTGACTGCTTCATCAGCGATGATCACTTTGGGTCTAAGCGCTAAGGCGCGTGCAATGGCTACCCGTTGGCGCTGCCCGCCTGAGAGCGCCCTGGGCCGCAGTTCTGCCACGCTGTCGGAAAGTCCAACCCGTTCGAGCATCTCAAAAACCAGGTCGTTGGCACCATTCTTGTCCACCAGACCGTGGATGATGGCAGGTTCGCTGACAGCAGCTTTGACCGTCATCCTGGGGTTTAAGGATGAATACGGGTCCTGGTAAATCATCTGCATATCCCTGCGGATATGCCGCAGGTCAGCAGTATCCGCAGCCAGCACATCCTGGTCGCCGAAATAGATGGAACCCGCCTCCGGTTCTTCCAACCGGACGATACAGCGGGCAGTAGTGGTCTTACCGCTCCCGGATTCGCCTACCAATCCCAACACTTCATTGCGCCCTAGTGTAATTGAGACGCCATCCAATGCTACCAGGCGCGGAACAGGCCGCCTGCGCAGGCGATCGGCTAAGGATGACTTTCCTTCATAATATTTGAAAAGGTCGTGGACTTTCAGGATGGCGTTGTCGTTATTGGTATCCATCGGTGGTTTCAATCAACAAAAGGGCATGCTGAGGCATGCTCAGGGAAATCGCGGTCCAACACAACCGGGATCGAAGCGCATTCATCGCGCACGTATTGGCAGCGCGGCCTGAATGGGCAGCCGCCCGGTAAATCAGCCAGGTTTGGGGGTTGTCCGGGAATGGAAGTGAGCGGTTGTCTCTCACCCGCATGTTCAAATGTGGGTAGCGCGGTTAATAATCCACGTGTGTAAGGGTGTCTTGGAGAAAGCATTACATCACTGGCTGAACCGCATTCCATGATCCGTCCAGCATACATTATTGCCACAATATCACTGTTTTGAGCGATAACGCCCACATCATGTGATACGAGAATGACAGCCATACCGGTCTCTTCTCTGAGATCCGCCAGCAGGTTGAGAATTTGATCCTGGATGGTCACATCCAGCGCAGTGGTGGGCTCATCCGCCAGGAGCAGTTTCGGTTTAGAGCCAATGGCGATGGCGATCATAACCCGCTGGCGCATACCCCCGCTCAACTGGTGCGGATAAAGATTCAAGCGTTGTTCCGGTGAGGGGATGCCGACATGATCCAGCAGTTCGACCGCTCGCTGACGCGCCTCGTGTGAGTTCATTTTCAACTTGATCTTTAATGTCTCTACAATCTGGTTGCCGATGGTATAGACTGGGTTTAAACAGGAAGTGGGGTCTTGAAAGATCATCGAAATTTCTTTTCCCCTGATTTTCTGCATTTCGCTTCGTGATAACTCGGAAAGGTCTTGCCCTTCCCACAGGACACTACCCCCAATCACTTCCCCGGGATAGGGTACCAGACCTAAGATTGAGCGCATACTGACGCTCTTGCCGCAGCCAGATTCGCCCAGCAATCCCAAAGTCTGGTTTCGAAACAGGCGCAGGTTGATCCGGTCAGCCGCCAGCAGGATGCCGCGCGCATCTGCAAAGCCTATGGTCAGGTCATTGATTTCCAGCAGCGGTTGGTTTCCGTTCGAATTCAGCGCCATAACTATGTCCCACCGCCATCTTCACCTAATCTATCCGCCAACCCGTCACCGACCAGGCTGAATCCCACACCGACAAAGACAACATAGAAACCGGTCAGGGTGGAAATCCACCATGCAGCGAAAAGGTTCCTTTGACCCTGGGCAATGATCTCGCCCCATTCAGCAGTGGGCGGCGTCACACCCAGACCAAGGTAGGATAAGGCTGCCAGGGTGAGGATATTAAGTACAATATCCGACATTGAAAAAACCAGGTTCGATCTGAGCAGATTCGGAATGCAATGCACAAAAATGATGCGCCAGGTGCTGAAGCCCAGGGTTTGGGCGGCCATCACATACTGTTTTTCGCGCATCGCCAGCATTTCACCGCGCGTCAGGCGAGCATACAGCGCCCAACTAACCGCTAAAACACCGACATACGGTCCCGTAATCCCCGGTCCGGTGATGGCGGTGATCGCTAGAATCAATACAATAAAGGGAAAAGATATCACCAGGTCTACCGCCCGCATTACAATCGAGTCCAGGAAACCGCCGTAGTACCCGGCTATTGCGCCGATTACCAATCCGGCTGCCAGCGAGACATATGTGGTGATCAAACCGAATGAAAGATCGATGCGCCCGCCGTAAAGAACGCGGGTGAACACATCCCGCCCGACATCGTCTGTCCCAAAGAAGTGTTCCCTGGAGGGCGGAAGCAGCCGCTGGGTTAAATCGGTATTATTGGGCTCGGTAAAACCCAACACCGGCGCTGCTACGCTCAGGAATGTGACCAGCGCCACGATAAAGACGCCCACCCACAGTGTATAAGCTGACCAGCGCCGCTGGGAGACCGAACGAGTGCGCAGGCGCTTCCAGGCGCTTTCCGGAATATGCGCGATGGTTGAATTATGGGTGGTCACAGGCGAATCCTTGGATCGAGCAGCGCATAGGATAGGTCAACCAGCAAATTAACAATAATAACAATCACTGCAAACACCAGCGTAAGCGCTACAATAACCGGATAGTCCCTGGAAATGATGGAAGTCACCATCAGCGAGCCCAGTCCCGGGATAGAAAACACGTTTTCAACAACCACTGCTCCTGATATCAAGAAGCCGATATTAACCCCCAGAACTGTGATCATGGCAATCAAAGAATTACGCAGTACATGTTTGAGTAAAACCCGGCGTTCGCTCAACCCGCGGGCACGGGCTGCTTCGACGAATTCAGATGAAAGAGTCTCGATCAAGCTCGACCTGAGACTTCTCAATAACACCGGGGCGAGGTAAAAACCGATGGTGACAGCCGGCAGCGTTAAACTCAGTGCCAAATTGATCCACCCCTCCCCCAGGCCGGATGTTGGAAAAAACCCCAGCCTGATGCTGAAGATTAAAACCAGCAGCAGCCCGGTCCAGAATGCCGGCATGGCGAAAGTGATGGTTGTGAACAGGCGCACCAGGTGGTCCGCCGGCCGGTTGCGCCTGACGGCAGCCAGAATCGCCAGGGGAACTGCGATCAGCAGCGAAACAATAATCGAATAGACCAGCAGCCTGGCGCTGTTTTTTGCGCGCGCCGCGATCAGTGAACCGATATCGGTCCGCAAGGTCAGCGAAGTGCCGAACTCCAGGCGTGCGGCATCCGAAACAAAATCAATATACTGCTGGTGCAGGGGTTTATCCAGGCCGAGCTGACTGCGCAGAATGGCGATGGATTCATCAGTTGCCCTGGTTCCAAGCATTAATTTGACCGGATCGCCTGGGATAAGATGGATAATTGAGAAGGCGATCAAGGTGACAGCGATTAGAACCGGGAAAGATTGGGCGATGCGCCGGGTTATGTACGGGATAACAGACAGGTGATACTCCTAAATATCAAGAAAAGTATGAGTCAGGAGCACAGCCGGGCAGGTGGGAATCATGTTGGCAGTCGATGACCTGCCCGGCTGCCGCTCGAAAAACTAAGCCGTATTATTATTTAATTTATTCTGTGATATCGACATCCTCCAGGTTCCACCATTTCACAGGCAGTGTTTTGAATCCAGTCACATTGTCAGCCACAGCGGTGCGGGCTTTGATGAAGAACAGCGGTACAGCCGGGTATTCATCCATAGCCAACTGCTGCAGTTCGTAGAAGGCAGCCGTCCGGGCATCCTCGTCTATGGTTTGTCCGGCGGTTGCTACCAGTTCGATAGCCCGTTCGTTGTTCCATGAGGTCCAGAAGGAATCTGCCCCGCCGGTGTAGTCGAAGAAGACCACCGCCAGGTTGTCATCCGATAGGGCATCGCTTGAGAGACCTGCGCCTGGATAGGTAAAGCACTGCTCTCCGCCGCCTGTCCAGCGTTCCCAGATCGTGCTTACATCAACCGCCTCGATGGACATGTTGACGCCCAGCTCAGCCCATTCCTGCTGCAGGATTTCCGCTTGCTGGCGCTCGACCTGGTCTCCAGCCACGATCAGGCAGTTCAAATCAAAGCCGTCTGGTACGGATGACTGGGCCATGTATTCCTTGGCTTTTTCCATATCGTACGGGTAGGGTTCCACGCTTTCATCCCAATACTTCACTTTAGCGATCACGTGGTTCGCGATTTCGCCGGCTCCATTCATCAGGGCGTCCAGCATGGCTTCTTTGGGGGTAGCATAGTTGAGGGCGCGGACCAGATTAACATCATCAAGTGGAGGTTGGGTGACATTGAACCAGACTGCATCCCAGGCCATCACGTCTTCGACCTGTACGTTCACGCCGTCCAACGCCTGGATGCGTTCGAGTTGCGCGTACGGCACCTCCGTCGCGATCTGCGCTTCGCCGGATTCAATTTTTAACATACGCGTGTTTTCATCCGGGACATATTCAATAATAAAGGTGTCTACATACGGCTGGCCTTCCTTCCAATAATATGGATTCTTGTCCAGCACCAATTTCTCGCCGCGCACCCACTCACGTACCATGAAGGGCCCCGAGCCGACCGGGCTCTCACTGAAGGCATCGCTGCCTAATTCCTCATAAATCGCTTTTGGACGAATTGAGGCTGGCATAGTGGAAAGATAATCCAGGAATGCGCCTTCGACCCGGTTCAATTGCACCACGAAGGTCGATTCGTCAACGCATTCAGTGCTTTCGATCGCCGAGCCGAAACCAGAGTAGAAAGTGTTCACCTCTGGGTCACCGAAACCGTCGATCGAGTATTTCACATCTTCGCAGGTCAGCGGTTCTCCGTTTGACCACATGACTCCTTCGCGTAGTTTAAAGGTCCAGGTCAGGGAATCATCGGAGACTTCCCAGGATTCCGCGATAGCTGGCTGCGGCAGGGGCGCATCTTGAGTTTCGACCAGCGTATCAAAGATCTGAACGATCATAAAAATTGAACCGTTGTCAGCCGAACCATCGCCGATTGGGTTCAGGGAAAGAGGCTCGGAATCACGCGCCATGATAATTGTTTTGCCGCCCATCTCTTCCTCAGCAGCGGGCTCTTCCGCAGGTTCCTCAGTAGCCGGTTCTTCTGCAGGTTCTTCCGCGGCGGGCTCCTCGGCAGCCGGTTCTTCTGCAGCTGGTTCTTCTGCAGCCGGTTCTTCTGCAGCTGGTTCTTCTGCAGCCGGTTCTTCTGCAGCTGGTTCTTCCGCCGGGGCTTCGGTCGGCGCTGCGGCCGGCGCACATGCTGAAATCAGCAGGATGAACACCGTCGTAATCGCGACCAGTACGTATAAAGGCTTTCTCATTTTTTATCTCCTTTTGTTATTGGTTGGAATGTCCTTCCAGCGTTGTGCATAGAAGAAAATCCACTTATGGGTAATGAATTTCCGCTTCATTGTCCTGTTTTTGTTTATGGTTTGCCTTTAATTATTTCGATAAAGCCTCCTCTTGTAAAAAATTCAATTCTCGTGGAAAGAAACCATGTAATCTGGAACTTTATTTTTCCAGTTTTAACCTTTGCCCACAGTTAATGAATTACAGCATATTTATTTACCTTCCAACCAGATCGTCAGGCTAATTGTCCGCCGTCGACCACGAAGGCTGAACCGACGACATATGAAGCCTCATCGGATGCTAGAAATAAGATCACTGAAGCGACTTCATCAGCTGCTCCAGGTCTTTTCAAGGGTACAGTATCGCTCCACATTTTGAGCAGTTCCGGGTCGCTCATTACATGCGCATTCATGGGAGTATCGATAAACCCGGGGATGCAGGCATTTACCCGGATGTTATGTGGGATATAGTCCAGCGCCATGACCCGCATCAAGGACATAATGCCGCCTTTGCTGGAGCTGTAGGCATGTTCCTTGAAACAGAAACCCCGTTCACCGCAGGGGGATGCCGTCATAACGACTGCGCCTGCGCCGGCTTCCAGCAAATGGCGCACGCCGTGCTTGCAGGTTAAAAATTGACCTGTCAGATTGGTATCGATGACTTTCTGCCATACTTCAAGCGGCAGCGCATCCACAGCCGAGTCATCATCCGGGAGCTCGATGCCTGCGTTTGAAACCACGATGTCCAGACCGCCAAATTGCCTGGCGGCGGCATCAATTGCGCTTGATACTTGTTCTTCCTGGGTAACATCTGCGGGCAGGGCTAACGCTTCACCGCCGCTATCTTTTATCAGGGCGGCGACTTCGTCTAGTTCCGGTTCCGGAAGGCTGATCAGACCCACCCGCCCGCCTTCCCTGGCGAAGCGCAGGGCGGCAGCCCTGCCGATCCCCTTCGAGGCGCCAGTGATGACTGCCCGTTTTCCTTTGAAACGATCTGAATTGTGCATGTTTGTAATTCTCCTTTCTTTACGCTTTCGCAGTCGAGCTGTATTTAATAACAGCGGCTTAGTCAAAGTGTTTTTCTATAAACACAGTTTCGTACGGTTTCAAAGTAAACCTTATTGTCCCGTTCTTAATGATCAAGGGTTGGTTTGTTTTCAAAAAGCGGCTGGGATTTGAAGCGGCAAGCTCAAATGTGTCTTCATTGAGCCGTCTTACCTGCGCTTTACCTTCCGGGAGGGAACGGAGGTTCACATCTTTATCCACGGGCTGCAGGTTGGCAAGGATTAATCCGAGGTGGTTGTTCGTCCTGTAAGCCAGCCCGTCCAGCAGGAGGGGTTGATCCAGTTCTATTTGGAACAGCGCGGCGTCCTTTGCTCTCTCAAGGAATTCGAAAATGTAATAAAGCGGGTATACCATCCCCGGAAATGAACGGAATTTCGCAGGCAGGCGGCTGCCGGTATTCGTTTCCATCAACCCCAGCCAACCGGTTGTTTGGTAGTAGGTGATGGAGCCAACTCCTCCAAAGGCAAGCGAACGCAGGCTGGCGGTCGTCCAGGCTGCTCCAAACAGGGACATCTGGCGCTGGTCGACCGCAGCTGGCAGTTCGTCCGGGTCCTCTGGCGCTTCATCTTCGGTCGCAGCCTGGTTGAAAGGCGGTTTCAGGGTCACAGAACTGACTGCAATGGGCAGCATTCCACTGTAACTGCAGGCTGTGATAACCGTATCTCGCTGTCCTTCGATCGCCTCAATCAACGAGCGTTCATCGAAGGCATGCACCTGGGGGTTGATGGTGTACACAACGCCGTCCATGCTGGATATATCCGGCTGCTGCCGGTTGAGTTCGGCGAAATTGCCGTTTGTGCCTCCGTAAAACTTCACCCCGGGCAGCGTTCCACCCAGATGTTTCCGAACTAAGTGCATCCAATCCGGCGAGGTGGTGCCGTTGGGAGCCTGCTCTTCATGGAACACGATCAGCCGCGCAATTGGGATTGAAAAGAGTTTTGATTTCAAGATTTCCAGGTCTTTTGCTGCATTTCCATCCAGAAACAATGCCAGTTCAAGGGGACTGTCCAACTGTTCTGCAATCGAAACAGCTTGCGCCAGTTTTTTACCCCACCCAGAGTCCTGGAAGTGTATCTCGGCTTTTAGGTGGTCGGGGCGTAAATTAGACAGCAGCCGGGCGGTATCTGCATCAATGTCCCTCCCCTGTTCCTGGATGCCGAAGCCAATTTTCGGGAGTTTAGTCGCGGAGACCTGCCCGAGGTCCATGCGGTTCGGTTTGTGCTTTTTATCCCTGCTAACCGGGCTGTTTTCTTCCAGCGTTTCGATACGAATGCTGACTTTTTGGTAAAATTCTTGTCCGGTTTTGGCTTCATGCGGATATCCCAGGGCGATGGGCGTACAATACGTTTTGAATGACCCGTCTGTCCAATTGCGCTGGTCTTCGGTCTCGAACAGGTCACCTTCAAAATCTGTGGTGATCTTTATATACGAAGGCGTCTCCACAGTCAGGCTTGTGCAGGCTGGGAAGATCGCTGTCTCGAAGCCATCCATGATCCACTGCGGTTCAATCATTTTAGGTAAGATGCCCGAAACCTGGCCGGTGGGGGTTTCCGCCGTGTACAGGCTGCCGGCTATGCCAGCCAGCGGGTGCAGCACGCAAAAACCAATCCGGCAGTACCTGAAATCGCTCAGAGCCCTGCCGCGCATAGTGTAGTGGATGGTGCCGTCTGGCTCCCCATCAATGGAAGCGTGCCAGTGGAAGCGTAAAGATTTGTCCTGGTGGGAAGCTTCAAATTGGATGTGAAAAACATGCTCCCCGGCTTCGATTACCGGCTGCGTCATCTGTCCCGGGATGGTATTCCAATTTACATCCCGGATGGCGACATAGATCCTGCGGATTAATTCCTGCTCGCGGTAGGCAATATAGCGCAGGTCACCGTTTTCGAATTCCAAATCCAGCGCCCCAGCCTTGAGCTGGCTGAAGGTCGGGGGCGGCTCATTACGCCCGTACCATTTCTCAAAAGTTGTTAGGTTGCTCATTTGATATCCCGTGTTGCAGTAAAAATCAAATACCGATAAAATTCTAGGCTTTGTCTATCCATGCTCGTAAACGATCGGCAGTCGTGCGCAGAGCAGGTTCAACATCCAGCGAGTATTCCTTGGATAATTCTGCAGAAACGAAACCCTGATAATTAAATTTTTTTAATGTGTGGAAAAACCCTCTGAAATCAAAGGTTCCCTCACCGGGTATGAGATTCTGCTGGTGTCCGGCAGCCTGGTTGTCGCTGACATGCACCTGCAGGATGTAATCACCCAATTTGGTAAAAATCTCATCCGGGGGTTCTTTGCTCAGGTTCAGCGTACCGCTGTCCAGTACGATCCCGAATTTATCCTGGTCGAGTTCATCCAGCATACTCAAGGCTTCATCCGAGTTGGTGACAAAATCGGTTTCGTCGTAGTAAAGCACCTCCAGACCCAGTTTCAAATCATATTGCGCTGCATAGCCAGCCACCTCATTCAGGCTTTCGATCATCCTGGCGCGCGAATCGTTTTTACTCTGGCCAAACAGGCTCAGGTCGGGAATAACCAGCACGATCTTTGCACCCAATACGGCTGCATTATCCAGACACAGGCGCATGTACTGGATGCTGTCCTGGCGGACCTTGGGATTTGGATTTGTGAGCGAATGCGGGTAGCGGTAGAATGCTGGCATAAAAGAGGACACGCTTAACCCGTGATCGGCGATTAGGGTACGCAATTCGAGTAGTTCTCCTTCAGATAAATCCTCCCGGTAAACATGCGGCCGGCCGCCCCATATATCCACACCGTCGTATCCAGTCTTAGCGACAATTGGAATGGCATCTTGAATGGAATATAGGTACAGAACAGATGTAGCAGTGCCAAGTTTCATTATATTTTCACCCTTTCCGAGGATGTTGGATGCATAACATCCGCGTCTGTTTGCCAGATGCCCTGCAACGCAAACTCGTGTTTCAGGCGTTCCGGATATACGTAAATAATTGCCGCCAGACCGTGCCGCATAGCCGCAGTCGCCCGCGGGGTATCGGGATCGACAACCAGGCAATCATCCATCGCCAGACCAGCGGCGGATGGCAGGCGGTAAAAAATTTCGGGGATCATTCTTGGAAGTTTTTGCTGAGCTGTGAATATTTGTTGGTTTTTGGGGAAGATGGATTCAAGATCCGCTAGTTCAGCCACACCGTCGAACCAATCAGGGGGGTATTCAACCACCAGCCAGCGGGTGTAAGTCTCGGGAACTTTTGTGATCAGATCAATCACTGCCTGGTTAATGACGGCTGGGGTTTTAATTTGTCTAGCAAGCTCAGCAGCTGTTATGTTTGAGCCGCAAATGCCAATCGCCTGCTGGCAGTAATCCATGGGTTTGATCTTTCCCAGGGATAACATTTTGGCTGGTTCTCTGACCGCGATCATAAAATCGACTGCCTGGCGGCCTTGCGACCCCGGTAACAATACCTCTTTGGTGCGCTCTGGGAGGGTGCTTGTGAGCACGCCGCCAAACCAGAAGTAAATTGCAGTATAAACCTTCACGGTATTATGCTCCTGTCACTTGCAGCACAACATAGCGCGGCACTTCTTCCGGCTGGTTATCGACAACCTGAATCTCCTGGTGAGTGCCCAGTACCAGCTGCCCCTTGTGGATTGGTATGACGACGGATGTCGGCATAAATTTCGAGCGGATATGCGCGTATCCATTAAAATCCACCTCTCGCAGATGCTGGACATATTTACCGTCCTTCGGCGCAAGCATTTCCAAAGTGTCCTCTAAATCGGCGATAATACCCGCTTCGTGTTCCCCGATAATGATTGAACCGGTGGTGTGTTTGTAGAATACGATCAGCTGACCTTCTTGAACCCCGGTTTGTGTGAGGAAACCATTTACAAGGTGGGTGATATTTTCCACGGCATAGCCAGCTCCGGGGCAGATTTCCAATGTGGTGGTTTCAATCTTCATTTTATATGCAGTAAATTCGTTCCGGACATGCTAATAGATATGCTCCAGGAGCAGTCCCATAAGCTTTTGATAAGTTTCAAGCCTGTCTTGATGCAGGGCGGCGCGTTCAGGGTTTGGCGTATAAACCGATTTTGTTCCGGAGTACTTTTTGCTGATCTCCTGCATGTCGTCATAAATGCCGATTGCCAGTCCAGCCAGCAGCGCTACTCCGAGCGTGCCGGGTTCCGGGTGGGCGACGACCTCGATCGGTTTGCCGGTTATGTCTGATTTGAGCTGCGTCCACCATGCCGACCTGGCTCCGCCTCCGGTTATGCGGATGCGCTCGATTTGCAGACCCTGCTTGCTCATCATGGACAGGCTGGTGACTGTATCGTAAGCGATGCCTTCCATAAACGATTGGACCACATCCGTTTTTGTGGTGGCTAAGGTCAGGCCGATCAGCCCCCCCCTGGCTTTACGTCCGTCCTCCCAGTAAGTCATTGAACCCGATAAATAGGGCACTGCCGTTACCGGACCTGGTCCGAGATCGCGCTGGCTGAGATCATTTTCGACCGTTTCAATAGAAGTATCTACAAGCGCCCGCGCCCAATTAAGGACTGCATTGCCCGTTGGGTGCACGGCTATGATCGACATGCCCGCTTCACAGGGCTGCGGCATGGCGGAGAGACCTTTTAACAGCATGGGTGCGGTTGGCAGTTTATCCGTGATGACCAGGATATTTTCGTAGGAACCGCTCACCAGGCAAACAGTGCCCACTTCGTACACGCCAGCCCCGTAGGCGGCGCAGTTCAGGTCATGACAGCCCTGGGCGACTTTAACCCCCGCGGGGAATCCCCAGTCTTTGGCTACCTCAGCCCGCAGGTCTCCTATCACAGTCCCCCAGGGTTGGACTTCCGGCAGCATATCGGGTGGGATATCGTATTCAGCCACTCTTTCCGGGGACCAGTCCATGGTTTCAAGGTCATAGACCATGTACCTGGAGACGGTGCTTTGATCCATCACATTGCGGCCGGTCATGCGGAAGGTCAGAAAATCGATCCAGCCGAAGTAATATTTTGCTTTATCGACCAGTTCGGGGTGGTACTTGCGCCACCATTCCAGGCGGAAGATCGGATCCATGCGTTCTCGCAGGTGTCCGCAGGAAAGGCACCAGGGTTCAGGGACTGGCGCTCCTTCAGGCGCTAGCTCGAATTCACCACCGCGGGTATCCGCGCCCATCACGCCGTTGCTGAGCGGGTTTCCATCCGCATCAGCCAGAAAGTTCTCTCTCCCCGACGCGCTGACGGCAACAGCCTGGGGCGGGTCATGGCGCAGCGCATCCAGCGCCATTATTTCGCGCATGCCCTTTGATACGGCTGCCCACACATCTTCCGGGTCTGTTTCCCACAAACCAGGCGCGGGATAAATTGGGGTTAAACTGTGGCTGGCGACGCCAATAAGTTCACCTTCCTCTGAATAGGCGGCGACTTTTACAGAGCTCGACCCCATATCAATTCCGATTAAACTCATGTTTACCTCCAGGAGGTAGAGAAATGACGTGATATTTGCCAGCGATTATATGTTCTTGTTTTTTGAACGTTCAAATATTATGAAAATTTTAGCATAAAAATGGGAACAGAGTCAATACCCATTTTTATGCCTTAGAATTACTCGCCGACCACCTGCACACGGACAATGCGCTCCCGCTCGCGCAGACCATCAAAATCGACAAAATAGATCTGTCCAAACTGGCCCAATTCCAAACCGCCGTCGATGATCGGAATGGATTCAGACCTGCCCATAATGCATGAACGCAGGTGGGCATCCGTATTGAGCGCCCACGCAGCCGGTTCCCCGAGTTCGTCCTCAGCCCACTTGACATGTTTTGGTCCGGGATGCATATACTGCCCTTCGCTCGTACAGCGCGGCAGCAGTTCCTGGAAAAGGTTCAACAGGTCTTGCAGGATGTATTTGGTGCCGTTGTAATTTGTGTCGTGCGATTCTTCTTGAATGATCACGCTGCAGGTCGTATGCTGCGAATAAACGACAGCCACACCGTCCTCGATATTCGACTTTGAAATAATCTCTTTAACTTCTTTCGTCACATCGTAAAATTCTGGTCTTGCATCCGTTTGCAATTTGAAAGCCTCGTGGTATACAGCCATATGATTCCTCCTCCAATTTGATATGAATATTTATTATCGTTCGTATGTATCTGCAAAACCAGCGTTTACTGAGATAAACTCCAACATGAAAATTTGGAAATTGTTTTTCCGCTTGTCCAGGTTTATGATATAAGTATAAGTTGCATATTGACAAGGCGTGATTTATTTGTTAATCTATTCAATAATTCTGAACGTTCAAAAGAAATGAACAATTTAGGGTATTATACAATTAATTTCCAAAAAAGTAAAACGGATGGAAAACAAGGGGTATCTACTTGGCGAGCATAAATAGTTACACCAATGAATGCACTGAATTGGACCAATGCCTGGCGAAATATTTACTCAAACTTAGCGCCGGGGAGAAACTCCCCAGTACGCGCGAGTTTGCAGAATCGATGGATGCCAGCCTTGGATCGATCTCGACGGCATTGAATAATCTGGAAGAGATGGGGGCGGTAAACATCAACCGGCGCGGCAGGTTGGGTTCTTTTCTGGAGAACAAATCGTTGGGAATTTTGTGGAGCATCATTGAAAATGGCCCGCTGGTCATCGCGCAAACACTGCCCTCTTATAAAAAATGCGAAGGTCTGGCGACAGCCGTGTATTCCCTGTTGAGAAATGCCGGTGTAGAAGCATATTTCACTTTCATCCGCGGTTCGATCAACCGCTTCAAAGCCTTGAAAAACGGTCAGTGTCACGCGGCCATCATGTCTGAATTGGCGGCGGATGAGTTGATCGGAAGAAATGAGGAGATTATCCTCAGATTGCCACCGGAAACATTTGTATCAGGACACAATGTCTTTTATCGCGGAAAACAGCGCAAATCAACCAAACCGTTGCGGGTAGGTATCGATAACGCTTCGTACGACGTAAAGTTTTTAACTGAGATGGAATTTTCAGGAATGGATGTCGAATACCACCAGATGAGCTTTGTGCAGATCGACAGCCACCTGCAGGAGAGCGCGGTGGACGCAGCGATTTCTGACCTTGACCACAAAGAACTGTTGAACAGCGGTGAAATTTCATCGCGGCCTTTATCGGATAAAGTGCAGGCTCAGCTGGGAGGCCGCAATTCCTCGGCAGCTGTGATTATCAGAAAAGATTCGGAACCTGCGCGAATTGTGCTGTCTGAAGTTCTCGATGCAGGCGAAATTGTAGCGATTCAACAGAAGGTTGTTGACGGTGAGTTGGTCCCCAGGTATTGATTATCCCCCCACTGGAGGTAACATCCTGAACACCGATTATATTGGAAAACCCAAATCAGCCATCGATACACCGGCGCTTTTGCTTGATGCAGGTGCTGTGGAAAGAAATCTGGAAAAGATGGCTGTTTATTTTGCAGGTAAAGACGTTCAACTCAGACCGCATGTAAAACTGCACAGAGCCACGCCGCAGTTGGCAAAAAAGCAGATTGCAGCCGGCGCGATCGGCTGCACGTGCGCCAAGCTTTCTGAAGCCGAAGTGCTGGCCGCCGCTGGAATTAACAATATTCTCATCGCCAACCAGATGACAGGAGGGATAAAGATGGAGCGGTTGGGAAAACTGGCAAAAATCGTAGATGTGATGGTAGCGGTGGATAATCCGGATAATGTCCGTGAGCTGTCTGCGTGCGCGCAATCACATGCGGTCGAGATCGGGGTGCTCGTGGAGGTGAATATCGGCCACAACCGCTGCGGGGTCGCACCATTTGGGCCAACCCTGGAATTATCACAGCTGGTCTTGAAAAGCACCGGTTTAAAATTTATGGGCTTGATGGGTTATGACGGGCACTGCACATTAAAAGCCACAGAAGAAGAGCGAGAAGATTTATCTTTAGAAGCCAACAAACTGCTGGTTGAGGTGCGGAATTTCCTGGAAGAATCAGGGCTGGAAGTGGAAATCGTAAGCGGGAGCGGCACCTTTACCTACCGCTACGCCTCCCAGGTGCAGGGTATAACGGAAATACAGGCTGGCACTTACCTGCTGATGGACACCGCATTCCGGGAGCACGGGGTGCGTGAATTTGACCTGACGCTG